>Ga0334883_1004915_pt1 | contig 12303 bp, 7 predicted proteins | sample GraSluR1_MG_6_FD_207230 | JGI IMG/M metagenome (GOLD analysis project Ga0334883, IMG submission 207230) | Sludge microbial communities from methane-producing bioreactor in Wageningen University, Netherlands - Granular Sludge_09_05-R1 | ecosystem: Engineered > Bioreactor > Anaerobic > Unclassified... | reverse complement strand
AAGAAACCAGAACGAATTGTACTCGAGGCGGGATTAAAAATTAGAAAGTCGAGTGTTCGCCTATTTTTTTCATAAATAGCTAAAACGATTTAACAGAAAAGAAGAATTGAAAAATGTTCGACAGCGAAAAAGAATATTACCTGGGAATTGACATTGGCGGCACCAAATGCGCAGTGGTGGTAGGCGACAATAAATTCACCATTCACCGGAAGATTCAGTTTGAAACGCGCACCAGTGAACGGGGCTATGCTGAAATTTTAAATGAATTTTTTACGCATATCGAAAATATTTTTAAAGATTTTCCACGGGAAAACCTGAAACGAATTGGAATCAGTTGCGGCGGTCCGCTCGATTCGCGGAAAGGCATCATTTATTCACCGCCCAATTTGCCCGGATGGGATAATGTTCCAATCGTAAAACTTTTCTGGGAAAAATATGGGGTGCCGGCAGCCATTCAGAACGATGCCAATGCCTGTGCGTTAGCCGAATGGCTGATGGGCGCCGGAAAAGGAACCCGCAATATGGTTTTTCTCACGTTTGGCACCGGCATGGGCGCCGGACTCATTCTAAACGGCCAACTTTACCCCGGAACCAACGACTTGGGCGGCGAAGTAGGGCACATCCGGCTGGCAAATGATGGTCCGGTTGGATTTGGAAAAGCAGGGTCATTTGAAGGTTTTTGCAGCGGTGGCGGAATTGCCCAACTGGCTGAAAAAGTGGTTTCCGAAAAACTGAAAAACGGCGAAACCGTGGCTTTTTGTCCTGAACTAAAAGATGCTGAAAAAATTACCGCCAGAGATGTGGCGCTGGCTGCCCGTGATGGCGACCCGACAGCTGCTGAAATCATACGCATTTCCGGCGAATACCTGGGGCGCGGTTTGGCTATTTTAATTGATGTGCTGAATCCTGAATGTATCGTTATCGGGAGCATTTATGCACGAAACGAAAAATTCTTTAGACCGCACATTGACTGGATTTTAAAAGAAGAAGCCATCCCTTCCGCTCTGGAAGTTTGCCGGATAAAACCAGCCGAACTGGGTGAATCCATTGGTGATTACGCTGCTTTGTGCGTGGCACTTTATGAAGGTGAATTTTAATATCGGAACATGGAAGATATACTGAATAAGTTGGTCAATCGACACGAAAAACTCGTGCACCTGAAAGTATCCATCAGAAAAGCTGCGGAGTTATTGATTGAAACTTACCAAAATGGCGGGAAAGTTTTGGTTTGCGGTAATGGCGGCAGCAGTGCCGATGCGGGCCATATTGTTGGCGAACTGATGAAAAGTTTTGAAGCGAAACGTCCGCTGAAACCTGAAGTTCAGCAAAAACTGAAAACGCAATTCGGGGAGCGGGGCAGTTTACTTTCCGAAAAACTCCAGCAGGGATTGCCGGCCATCTCGCTATCGGAGCATACATCTTTAATCACAGCCATTTCCAATGATTTGGGCGGTGATTTCATTTTTGCACAGCAGGTGGCAGGTTACGGAAATTCCGGCGATGTGTTGCTGGTTTTAAGTACTTCGGGAAATGCCCGAAATGTGTTGGATGCGCTGATGGTTGCAAAGGCAAAAGGATTGAAAACCATTGGAATGACCGGCGAAACCGGCGGCAAAATGAAAGAATTTTGCGATGTACTCATAAACGTGCCTGAAACAAGAACAGCCTACGTTCAGGAGTTGCATTTACCCATTTATCATGCGCTTTGTATGATAGTTGAAAAAGAAATTTTTGGTTGATGTATTTAACCCGACGACATCTGCCGGACTTGTCAGCGTTAATTCTGAAAAAAGTTAAAATAATATAACCATGAAAAAAGAACTTCTGCAAAAAATCATCAGCGACATCCAATCGGTAAAGATTGCGGTGGTGGGCGATTTCTGTCTCGATGCCTACTGGTTCATCGATGAATCGAAAAGCGAAATCTCCATTGAAACCGGGCAGCTCACCCGGCCGGTGAAACAGCAGCGCTATTCACTGGGCGGCGCAGGAAATGTGACCAACAACCTCACGGCCATGGGCGTGAAAGATGTTCGTGCATTTGGCGTGATTGGCCCCGATCCGTTCGGTACCGAAATGGTGAAGGTGATGCAGGGAAACGGCATCAATCCGCAAAACCTGATTATCCAGGAAGGAAACTGGTCAACACATGTTTATACAAAACCCTACATTGCCGATGTGGAGCAAAACCGCATCGATTTTGGCAACTTCAACGAATTGTCAAATGCCACCGCCGACCGGCTCATCAGGTTGCTGGAAAATGAAATTCCACAGGTTGATGTGGTGATTATCAACCAGCAGGTTTTGTCGGGCATTCATACCGAATATTTCCGAAACCAACTGGTGCAGGTGATTCAGCAGTTTCCGGAAAAAATATTTATCGCCGACAGCCGGAATTTCAGTGAAGTTTACGATGGCGCTTTCCGGAAAATGAATGATCGCGAGGCAGCTAATTTTATCGGGTTGAAAAAAGATGCAGATGATGTGGTACTTTATTCTGAAGTGATAGAAGCAGCCGACCGGTTATACAAAAAATTTGGAAAACCGGTGTTTATCACCCGTGGTGAGCGGGGGTCGGTAATTGTTGACGAAACCGGTGTAACCGATATTTACGGACTGATGATTATCTCGAAAGTCGATCCGGTGGGCGCCGGTGACAGCTACCTGGCGGGTGCGGCAGCAACCCTGGCATCCGGTTACAACATGCAGACTGCCGCTGAAATCGGTTCCTATGTGGCCGGAGTTACGGTACAAAAACTGTTTCAAACCGGAACGGCTTCTCCCGAAGAAATCCTGCAAATGGGTTCCGACCCCGATTTTGTTTACAGTCCGGAGCTGGCCGAAGACATCCGCCATGCCCGTTTCTGGAACGATTCCGAAATTGAAATTATCAACGAGTGGCCGCAAAAGCTGCAAATCAGCCATGCCATTTTCGACCACGATGGCACCATTTCCACCCTGCGCGAAGGTTGGGAGCAGATTATGGTTCCCATGATGATGAAAGCCATTCTGGGCGAACATTTTCAGGATGCCGATGAAGCGCTGTACCACAAAGTACACACCCGTGTTATCGATTTTGTGGATAAAACCACCGGCATTCAAACCCTGGTGCAAATGAAAGGACTGGTGGAGCTGGTGAAGGAATTTGGCCTGGTGCCCGAAGCCCGGATTCTTGATGAATTCGGTTACAAGGAAATTTACAACAAGGAATTGCTGGCCATGGTGAAAGAACGTGAAGCGAAACTGCTGCGGGGCGAACTGGCGGTGGAAGATTTTACCTTGAAAAATGCGGTTTCGTTGTTGGAAAAACTGCACAAAGCCGGCGTTACACTTTACCTGGCTAGTGGCACCGATGAGGAAGACGTAAAAAACGAAGCCCGCATTCTGGGTTACGACCATCTGTTTGAAGGTGGCATTTACGGCGCTGTGGGCGATGTAACCAAAGAAGCCAAAAAGATTGTGCTTGACCGGATTTTGAATGACATTGGTGATGCAAAAACCGGCCAACTGGTAGCTTTTGGCGACGGTCCGGTGGAAATTCGCGAAACCCGTAAACGGGGCGGGGCAACCATCGGCATTGCCAGCAACGAGATGAAAAGACACAGCCTGAACGAAAGCAAACGTTCGCGGCTCATCAAAGCCGGTGCCGATGTCATCATTCCCGATTTTTCTCAGTTGCCGAAACTGCTTCAGTTATTGAACGTAAATGAATAGTTCTCAATACTTAATACTCAGTACTCAATACTAATTATTAAAAAAAATGCCTTACCAAAAATTCGACCGAAACAAACTGGACATCAAGCGGCTGGCCGACCGCAAAAACAAGGTTTACATTGAACGCGACCACATTCCTGTAAATCAGCCTCCACGTGATTTGACCGGTTCCGGGATGCAGCTTATTGACAGAACCGTTGCCCGAATCAAAAAAGCACGGGAACTGAACCGTTCGGTGATGCTGGCTTTTGGTGCGCACACCATCAAAAACGGCATGGGACCAACTCTCATTGCTCTGATGAAAGAAGGCTGGGTAACCCACCTGGCCACCAACGGCGCCGGAATTATCCACGACTGGGAGTTTGCCTTTCAGGGAAAATCGAGCGAAGATGTGCGCGAAAATGTGAAAAACGGTCAGTTTGGCATCTGGGACGATACCGACTTTTACATCAATCTGGCGCTGGTGGTGGGTGCTTACGAAGGTTTGGGCTATGGCGAATCGGTGGGAAAAATGGTACATCGCGAGGGATTGGATATTCCTGAAACTTCATTTTTATACGACTTTGCCCGTAAAAATATGGAAACAGAACCCGGAAAAGCTGCCGCAGCTATCGATTTGGCCGGAGTAATCAATCATTTCAACCTGCATGCCGGATTTTTGAAAATTCCGCATCCGTTTAAAAACTATTCGGTGCAGGGAAATGCTTATGCGCAAAAAGTGCCGTTTACCAGCCACCCCATGTTCGGGCACGATATCATTTATACACATCCCATGAACCACGGGGCTTCCATTGGCCGCACGGCAGAAAACGATTTTCTCTGTTATGCCAAAAGTGTAAGCAACCTCGAAAACGGAGTATATATGTCGGTGGGTTCGGCGGTCATGTCGCCCATGATTTTTGAGAAGTCGCTGTCCATGGCTCAGAACATGGAAATCCAGCGCGGTAGCCACATCGACAATCACTACATTCTGGTGGTGGATTTGGCCGAGGCTGACTGGGCCTGGGACAAAGATGGCGAACCTCCCATGGACAATCCGGCTTACTACCTGCGCTACTGCAAAACGTTTAACCGAATGGGCGGCGAAATGCACTACCTCACCGCCGACAACCGCGATTTTTTGCTGGCGCTGTACCAGAAATTGAATGCAAACGGATAAATTTACGAAATGGTTGATATCGAATTTTTCAATATTAAAACCAAATAAAATGAAAAAATGAGACCACTTCGAAAATATTTTTTGATTCACGCAAAGGCGCAAAGAACGCTAAGATTAATACTTGAATTTGTTCCTTCTTTGCGAACTTCGCGTCTTAACGTGAGATAATTCTTTTTCAACTTAAAACAGATAAAACTGATGGATAAACAAGAATTCATTCAACTTAAACAGGAAGCCGAAAATCATCTGGTGAACGAACTCCTGCCATTCTGGACTTCGCGGATGATTGACGAAAAAAATGGCGGTTACCTCACCCATTTCGATGAAAAAGGAAACGACACCGGCGAAGACGAAAAATCGCTGATTGCCCAGACCCGCTGTCTATACACACTTTCGTCGGCTCACCGGGCAGGATACGGAAACGGAAAACTGGCCGAAATGGCCCGGCATGGCGTGGATTTTTTGCTTGAAAAAATGTGGGACTATGAACACGGCGGTTTTTACTGGATGCTCGACCGGAAAGGAAATGTGAAAATCGACCAGAAAATTATTTACGGACACAGCTTTGCCATTTATTCGCTGAGTGAATACACACTGGCCACCAGTGATAAACGGGGCATTGAATACGCGGAAAAGGTTTTCGACCTGCTTCAGAAATATTGTGTCGATTCCATGTATGGCGGGTACTGGGAAATGTTTCACCGCGACTGGACACTTTGCGGACCGGGCAGCCAGGGCGGCGATCGTAAAACCCTGGATGTGCACATGCACCTGATGGAAGCATTTACCACACTTTTTGAATGTACAGGAAAAGATGTACATCGACGTAAACTGCTGGAGGTGATTGACCTGCTGCTGAATCGCATTATCCATCCCCAATACAAAACCGGCATTCCACAGTTTTATAAAGACTGGTCGGTTGCACCGCAAATCAAGTTTGACATCATCTGGGGTTGGGACCGTTTTTCGGAAGAAGGACAAAAAGGCAATGCCACCGACAACACTTGCTACGGCCACAACGCCGAGTTTGCCTGGCTGCTGAACCACGCGCTGGAAATTCTGAAAGACGACCCCAAAAACTTTTCGGATTTGTTCCGGACCATTTACGATCATACCATCGACAACGGAATTGATTATGAGTTTGGTGGTGTGTTCGTTGAAGGGCCGCACTCGGGCGGTTTTTATGACCGCGAAAAAGAGTTCTGGCAGCAGGCCGAGGTGTTAATCGGTTTGCTAGACGCTGTTATTTTACTGGACGATGAAAAATACTGGGAAGCATACAAAAACGTTCACAGATTTGTATTCGATAAGGTAATCAACAAAGGTGTTGGCGAATGGTATCCGCTGCTCACACGCCGCGGCGAACCCATCTGGACGCACATGGGTCATTCCTGGAAAATCAATTACCACACTGTCAGGTCTATGATTCAGAGTATTCAGAGAATGGAAAAACTGGAAAAATAATATAAATCAAAATCCATGAGCATTTCACTGAACTTTCTGGACTGGTCGATTGGAATTTTTGTGCTGGTGGGCAGCCTTGGTGTGGGTTTGTATATGGCGCACCGCAGAAGTGCCGGAAAAAACAGTTCCAACTTTTTTCTCGGCGGAAGAAAAATAAAATGGCCCGTAATTGGCGCCTCCCTGTTTGCTACAAACATTGGCGCCGAGCATTTGGTGGGATTGTCTGGCGATTCCTATCGCTACGGACTTTCTGCAGGTTCGGTGGAACTGACTACAGCCATCACACTGGGTTTTGCCTGTGCCATTTTGTTTCCTTACTACATTAAAAATAAAATATTCACCATTCCCGAGTTTCTTGAAATCCGTTACAATCGAAACGCACGCCTGTTCTTTTCCGGGTTGATGCTGGTGATTAGCATCATGACCAAGCTGGCTTTTACCTTGTTTGCCGGTGCGTTGGTCATGAACAGCCTGCTGGGCTGGAGTGTGATGACCACTGTTTTTTATACCGGAATGATTGTGGCTGTTTTTACCATTCTTGGCGGTTTTACGGCAGTGGCATACACCGACACTATTCAAACTGTTATTATGATTGTGGGCTGTTCCATTATGCTGATTATCGGTCTCGATAAGGTTGGCGGCTGGAGCGGTCTGATGGAAAAAGTTCCTGAAGCCATGACCATTGCCAAACCGGTGGAGGACCCGGTTTATCCCTTTTGGGGAATCATCGCCACAGCTTTTTACGCCGGTATTTTTTACTGGGGAATCGACCAGGTGAACGTGCAGCGGGTTTTGGCGGCGCCCAACCTGAAACAGGCCCGTTGGGGCGCCATGTTTGCCGTTTTCCTGAAATTGTTTCCGGTTTTCATTTTTGCCCTGCCGGGCGTCATTGCCTATGCCTTATTTCCCGGTTTAGACGGTGATGAATCACAGCAAACATTTATTGTGTTGCTAAACCAGTTGCTGCCTTCGGGAGTTCGCGGACTTGTTCTGGCTTCGCTGGTGGCAGCGTTGATTACCTCACTTATTGCGGTTCTGAATTCGGTTTCTACCCTGGTGGTGCGCGATTTTGTGGTGGAATTCCGCCCCAAAACTTCTGAAAAAAGACAGGTTCTGATTGGCCGGTTTGTGATTTTTATTGTGGTGTTGTTTGGAATTGGGGCCGCCTGGTTGGTTTACAAAAACGAGGAAGGGTTGTATAAATATCTGCAAACCATAACTGCCTACCTCGTTATTCCGGTTTTTCCGGCTATTTTCTTTGGAATTGTAAGTAAAAAAGTAACGCTCAGGGGAGCCACCGTTTCGGTAATTGCAGGTGTTATTCTGGCTACCATTTTTGTAGTTGACCAGTTTCTGGGGCCGGAAACCGGCAAAAGTATATTTCCGTTTCTGCATTACAAATACACCCTCAATTTTGGTTTTCGCGGTTTGTGGGCCGAAATCCTGATTACCGGAATTTTGTTTCTCGTTTCTGCATTCACCGAAAAAACTGCTCCGGAGAAACTGAAAAAAACAACACTCAATTTTTCGGGGAAGGTAGCACAGTTTTCCGGCATTACCGACTGGCGGCTGCATTTGGGGATTCTTTCGGTTATAACTATTTTCCTCTATATCTGGCTGAGTTGAAAAGTTTATCTCCACTGGATGAGTGCACTGTTCAGCGCTTCTTCCACCCGCCATTGAGGTTTATGAAAGTAAATTAATCCGTGGCCCGGCAGCATCATATCCTGATCGAGTTGGGCAAACCGGCGCAACGATTCAGTGTAGATTTTTTTGTCGAAATCGAAAGAGCCGTCCCAGCCAAAATCGCCGGCCAGCAACGTGCCGATAATATCGCCGCTTACCACAACAGTTTTATTTTCGTGGGAAAATGAATAGGCCGTGCAACCCATGGAATGTCCGGGGTAGTGACCCACTTCTATTTTTTTGCCAGGAAGGTTTAAAATTTCTCCATGGGAAACAATCTGGTCCACTTCTACCGGCTGAAACTTTTTATGGTACAGATACCCTGCACAACGCTCATCACCGGTAGCAACAGCGTCTGCCGTTTCTTTAACTGCAATAATTTTAACTCCTCTTTTTTTCAACAGATGGGCACCTCCGGCATGGTCGAGGTGCGGGTGGGTAAGCAAACAATAGTTGATATCATCCGGATTCAAATTCCAGTATTTCATGTTGGTGAAAATCTGCTCCAGGGTATCTCCACAGCCGCAATCAAACATGATCAAGCCTTCTTCCGTTTTCAGGATATACGAATTGCCGTCGTTCCATAACGCTCTCTGCAAATCAAATGTAATTCCGTTTAAGTCACCTCCGGTTTGATAAAGATTTTTGAGTATTTGCATCGTCAAATTTTTTATTTTGAAATGTAAACATACAAAAATTGACCAAGCAAGATTGCAGTTAAATCAAATTTGGGATTTGAGTTTGATGGATTTTCAGTTGAATATATTCCTGGTTAATTTTCTTTCATTAAACTTTCATTTTAAATTCTTAAAGGCTTCCTTCCAAAAGCAGATTACTCTCTTAATGAACATTTGTTGTTTAATTGTAAATGTTTTAAAATTGAATATTTTTCTTGTAATCAGTGTTTTAGTTGTATTATTCAAGCAATTGATAAAGGATTTAATATGAATTTATTATAAAAACACCAAGTGGTGTTTTTATTGAATTTTAACCGCTTTTTAATAAAATTTTGACATTTTGTGCGGCTTAAATTCTTAGTTTTGTTTTTTGTGGTTAAAATTCTATGTAAAATGAATAATATTTTAGTGGTTTAACGATTTAGCATTTCAGTTATTTGTATTGTATGAATGTGTATTGTAATGTGAAATAATTTAAATTTTTAATCTACATCCTATGGAAAACAAATTTTTCAAAACACTTTTTTTTGGATTTTTTGTTCTGTTTACAATTCCATTGTTTGCTCAGGTGCAGGTAAGTGGAACGGTAAAGGACAATACAGGTGAATTATTGCCTGGTGTATCGATTTTGGTAAGGGGAACAACACAGGGGGTGGTAACTGATATTGATGGTCGCTTCAGCCTTCGGGTTCCCGACAGTCAGTCTGTACTGGTTTTTTCATTCGTAGGGATGGAAACCCAGGAAGTTAATATAGCCGGAAGGTCGGTTATAGAAGTAACATTGAATCCATCCACTATTGGAGTGGACGAAGTGGTTGTGACAGCTTTGGGGATTTCCAGGCAGAAAAAAACGTTGGGTTATGCTGTTTCTGAAGTTGAAGGTGAAAATCTTCAAAGAGTTGCTCATGAAAATGTTTTAAACTCCTTGTCTGGTCGTGTAGCTGGTGTTGCAATTAATTCAACAGGCGGACCCGGTGCTTCTGTAAGCATGGTAATTCGGGGAGCCTCGTCATTAACCAGCGACAATCAGCCTTTATTTGTAATTGACGGGGTACCTGTTAACAATACACTTAACAATGTGGGTGGTGTTGGAGACAGGAATATGGTTGACTACGGTAATGCAATTTCAGACTTGAATCCTGAAGATATTGCAAGTGTTTCAGTGCTTAAAGGTCCGAGTGCGGCTGCTCTTTATGGTAGCCGGGCTGGTAACGGTGTAGTTCTGATTACCACAAAATCAGGAAAAGGTAGTAAAGGGTTGGGAGTGTCTGTAACCTCCAATACTGTTTTTGAATCTCCGTATCGGTTCATTGAAACACATAACATGTTTGCAAACGGACGCCGGCCTTATACACATGATAACAGGCCTACCACAGGTTTACCCTATTACCTTGTGCCTGCTGCTGATTCGTATTGGGTTGGTCCCGAACTGGACAAGGGGATGATGGGGTATGTTTGGCCTTATTTTGATGAAGAAGGTAACCTGACACCCAGAGAACTGGTTGCACATCGCGACAATTATAAAGAGTTTTTCAGAACTGCAATTACCTCGCAAAATGGCGTATCTGTTTCAAACGATACCGAGAAAATAAATTACCGGTTATCATTCAATAATATGACAAACAGAGGGATGATTCCAAACAGCGACCTTCAACGGAATTCGGTAAATCTGACTTCTTCAGTAAAAGTTTTAGACAATTTGACTGTTAATTCCAGCATTAACTATATATCTTCTGGTGCGGATAACAGACCGGCCGGCGACAGGGGAGCAAACCCGATGGAACCGGTTGTTCGTGGGATTAACCCGACCATTGACATGAAGGATTTAAAGGATTACTGGGAGCCTGGACAGGAAGGAATAATGCAAAGAGGCCCGTATAACCTGATTGTTAATCCTGATGGAACTTATTCCAGAGGAGAGATGGGCGATAATCCGTTCTTTCTTGCTAATGAGGTTAATAATGGTTTCAGAAGAGACAGAATGTATGGAAACGGACAGGTTGAATGGCAAATCAATTCCGATTTTTCATTTATGGTTCGTTATGCCCACGATCAGTTTCATGAAAAAAGAGAAACCAAAATGGCTCCAAGTTATTCAAGAGATGCCAATGGAGCTTACGGAATTACGAATCTTTACAGAAGAGAACAAAACACCGATTTCCTGCTGTCGTACGATAAAATGCTGGAAGATTTTAGTGTCAATGCTTCTGTAGGAGGAAATTATATGTATCAGTATGCTGAAAACAATTTTGCTAAAACCAAAAACAGAGGTACCGGTTTAATTGTACCGGGCATTTATACGCTTAATAATATTGCTCCAGATAACCTTGATTATGGCTCAAGATGGTCCCAAAAAGGAATTTATAGTATATATGGTCTTACTTCGTTTGGTTTTAAGGATGCACTATTTTTGGATTTAACTGCCAGAAATGATTGGTCAAGCACGCTTCCTGTTGAAAACCGTTCATATTTTTATCCTTCAGCATCGTTAAGTATGCTGTTGAATAATATGTTTGATTTAGGCAATGATGTTTCCCTGGCGAAATTAAGAGGCGGCTGGGCAATGACAGGGAATGACACAAATCCCTATTCCTTATTGTCGGTTATGAATAATCAGGGAGCCTGGGGCAATGAAACCCGCTTAACTACATCTGGCACTATGTTGCTGCCTGACCTTAAACCGGAGATTCAGACGTCATGGGAAATTGGAGCAGAGCTTGCTTTTTTTCAAAATCGTTTGAGAATGGATGGAACCTATTATGTAGCTGAAAACAAAAACCAAATCCTCGGGATTGGACTACCTCCTTCCTCAGGATACAGTTCAAGACAAATTAATGCAGGATTATTACAAAGCAAGGGAGTGGAATTCTCTTTGGGAGGTTCTCCTGTATCCGGTAATGACTGGAAATGGGACTTGAATTTTGTTTTTTCAAGAAACAGAACAACTATTCTGGAACTTGCCGAAGGGTTTGATTATCATGTATTATGGACAGAAGGAAATGCCGGTGCAGTTACCCGGGTAGGTGAGGAGATAGGACAGTTGGTTTCAAGGGTAGTTACCCGGGTAAACGATCCTTCTTCGGAATACCATGGCTGGCAATTGAAAAACCCTTCGGGAGCATTGATACGTGATGATTGGCAAAATTATATGGAACCGGGAGACAACACAGCTGTTGTTGGAAATTTCAATCCGAAATTCCAAATGGGAATGCAAACCTCATTATCCTATAAGAGATGGAACCTCAGTGCAAGTTTTGACTGGAGATACGGAGGCCAGTTCATTTCGCAAACTCTGCGGTACATGGAGTCTGATTATCTGACAAAAAGGTGGATTGACAGAGCTTTGAATTTAAATCATCTGAGTGGTTCTGAGATTGCACAATACCTGAGAGATAACGCTGGCCAGTATCTTTTGCCGGATGGAGAATTTATGGTTGTGGTAGGTGGGCCGACTACTGAAACAGGAGGATTTCAATATAACGAAGATGGCATAACCCTGAATGATGGATTCTTTTTCCCGGGAGTTGAAGGTTACTACGACAGTGAAGGAAATTTTGTTATGGTGAAAGAACACCTTGGAGATGAAGGTACTCCATTCAGAAG
>Ga0334883_1004912_pt1 | contig 12307 bp, 12 predicted proteins | sample GraSluR1_MG_6_FD_207230 | JGI IMG/M metagenome (GOLD analysis project Ga0334883, IMG submission 207230) | Sludge microbial communities from methane-producing bioreactor in Wageningen University, Netherlands - Granular Sludge_09_05-R1 | ecosystem: Engineered > Bioreactor > Anaerobic >... | reverse complement strand
AGAGCGTAAGACTTGGGAACGCATCCTACGGTGCCTATACATTTGCCGATAACGTAGTGCTCGAAGCACTCAGGCTAGTCAAATAGGGCTTTAACAAGCCCCCGGCTTTAGCCGTGGGGTATTTGACGCTAAACCTCCTCATATAGGCATATCTGTATTATAGCAAAACGACGGACAGCTTGCTGGTTCTATGCTATAATCGCACTGAATTAGTCCTGATTAGGAGTGTTGAGAGGAGAGATCTGATGAGGTTTTCGCAGCTTTATGCCCCGACATTGAAGGAAGCCCCTTCCGATGCAGACCTTGTAAGCATTAAGTTGCTTGTAAGGGGCGGCTTTTTGAGAAAAGTGGCGGCCGGAATTTATACTTTTCTTCCACTGGGTTTGAAAGTACTCAAGAAAGTTGAAGAGATCGTTCGCCAGGAGATGAATGCAATAGGCTCTCAGGAGATATTGATGCCTATTATTCAGCCGGCGGAGCTCTGGCATGAAACGGGACGCTGGGACGACTACGGCCCTGAGATGATGAAGTTGCAGGATCGGCACGAACGCTTCTTCACGCTTGGACCGACCCACGAAGAGATAATAACTCATATTCTTAGAAACGAACTGAAATCATACAAACAGTTGCCTTTCTCTCTTTACCAGATCGCTATGAAGTACAGAGATGAAATAAGACCAAGGTTTGGAGTTATGAGATCGAGAGAGTTCCTTATGAAAGACGCATACAGTTTTCACGATAGCTGGGATTCTCTTGACGATACATATAGAGACTTCTATGGCGCTTACAGCAAGATACTAGAGAGAATCGGCCTTGACTTCCTGGTAGTGGAAGCCGATTCTGGCGCGATAGGCGGCAATGAGTCTCACGAGTTCAATGTCCTCGCGAAGTATGGTGAATCGACACTATTGTACTGCGATTGCGGTTATGCCGCTTCCGATGAGAAAGCTGAATATAGATTTGAACTGCGTGAGCAACAAGGAGAAAGTGGAACTCTCGAAAGTGTCGCAACTCCTTCCTCTCGAACAGTAGAAGAAGTCTCCTCTTTTCTTGGCGTAAACGCCGGGGACATAATCAAGTCCTTGATCTACAAAGGAAGAAAGGGCTATTTCATTGTTCTCATACGAGGCGACGAAGAGTTGAACGAATCGAAGCTTAAAGCCGCCATGAACGATCAGACGGTAGTAATGGCCACGCCACAAGAAGTTATGGAACTGCTTAAGGTTCCAACTGGTTTTGTCGGCCCGGTGGGTTTGCCAGAAGAGATCCGGATAATCTCCGACTACTCGATCAAGGGTCTCAAGAACGCTGTCTGTGGAGCCTTGAAAGAAGGCTATCACTACAGATCCGTTCTTCCTGGCAGGGACTTCGAGATCGATGAATGGCTTGACCTGAAGATGGTCAGACCGGGAGACAGCTGCCCAAAATGCGGGACACCCTTGAAGTCCGCAAAGGGGATTGAGGTCGGCCATATCTTCAAGCTTGGTATGAAGTATTCGGAAAAGATGAACGGCTACATAACGGACGCTCAGGGTAGAAACTCTCCTTATATTATGGGATGCTACGGCTGGGGAGTATCGAGAACAATCGGCGCAATAGTAGAGCAATTGCACGACAAAGACGGTATTATATGGCCCCTGGAGGCCTGTCCGTTCCATATAGTAGTAACCGCTGTAAACATGAAAGACGAAAGCATAGCCCGGACATCACTTGAAATATACAATTTGCTTAAGTCTAAGAATTTCGATGTTTTGCTGGATGATCGTGAGATCTCGCCTGGAATGAAGTTCAAGGATGCAGACTTAATAGGTATTCCGTTGAGGATCACCGTCGGTAAAAAGTTGGTCGAAGGAGTCATAGAGATTAAGTCTAGAACTGAGGCCAAACCTGTTTCCGTAAGCATTGATAACGGTTATGAAGCTGTAAGTCTGGAGATCGAAAGAGCTCTTTCTGCTTACAACCCCAAAAGCGTATTGAAGCTGGAGGAAGAATAATGGGACTCTTCTCCAGGTTAGGCGAAGGGCTTAAGAAGACACGCAACGGTTTTTTCAAGAATGTGAAGAAACTTCTCTCTTTTGAGAAGATGGATTCCGAGACTCTCGATGAGATTGAAGAGTTGTTGATCCTGTCAGACATGGGTTCCGAGACGGTCGAAGAAGTTGTCTCGGCTCTTAGAGAAAGGACAAAAAAAGGCGACAAACCTACGGAGGTACTCAAGAACGTTCTGGTTGAAATACTCGATATTCCATATGAAAGTAAAGAAGCTAAACCATACGTAATATCCGTTGTAGGAGTAAACGGTACCGGAAAGACAACCACAATAGGCAAACTGTCAAAGCTTTTTTCGGAAAACGGCAAAAGAGTCGTGCTGGCAGCCTGCGACACCTTCCGGGCGGCCGCTGTAGAACAGTTGCGAATATGGAGCGATAGGTCAGACGTTGATTTCGTCAGCCAAGGTCAGGGTGCGGATTCGGCAGCAGTTGCTTTCGATGCCGTGAGTCATGCGGTTAGCAAAGGGAAAGATGTTGTTGTCGTCGATACTGCAGGCAGACTCCACACCAGAAGCAATCTCATGGAGGAGCTGAAGAAAGTCCATCGCGTTATCGGCAAGGCTTTTCCCGGAGCTCCGCATGAAGTACTGCTGGTAATCGATGCGACTACCGGTCAGAATGGACTTGTGCAGGCGAAGAAATTCAAAGAAGCCGTCGAAGTTACCGGTGTAGTTCTCACAAAGCTCGATGGAACTGCTAAAGGCGGGATAATATTTGCTATCGTCAAAGAGCTGGGAATCCCGGTAAGGTACATAGGAGTTGGCGAAAGAATAGACGATCTGAAACCTTTCAGCGCTTCAGAGTTTGTGAACGCTCTTCTGCAAAGCGATGAAGAGGGTTCCGAGGAGGTTTGAAAAATGGGTTTCACATTGAAAAGCAGTTACGCACTTAGAGCTCTTTATAAAATGGCGAAGGCTTCCAGAGAAGGAAAAGATAAGCTTTCACTGGTTGAAATCGTAGATGACAACGAGATTCCAAGAGACTTTCTTGAGAAGATCTTTGGGGAGTTGAGGCAGGCAGAAATAATAAAGGCCGTACGGGGAAGATATGGTGGCTATTCTCTGGCAAGACAACCTGAAAAGATACTCTTGAGGGACGTTATCCTGAAACTTGATCGCCCCATGAACTCTTACGCCTGTCTTCAGAACAACGGAAAGTGCCTCGAAGATCCGGATTGTACTGTTAAGTATGTCTGGTTCAGATTGTACAACGCTATGATGCGTGAAATCGGTTCCATGACACTTGCAGATCTTCTGGAATTCGGTGACAAAATTCGGAACGATCCACCCGCCCTGCTTCAAATAGAAGATCACAGCTAGTTTATTGATCGAAGGGAGGAAGGTGTCTCGACTTACGGACGATCTTTCACGATAATGAGAGCACCGTTTTAGTGAAGGCTGTATATCCCGGTTCATTCGATCCTATTACTTACGGTCATATTGATCTGGTGGAAAGGTCAAGCAGAATTTTCGATGAGGTAATAGTTCTGGTCATGGAGAATGTCAACAAGAGACACTTCTTCAACCATGAAGAACGGATGCGGATGGTAAGGTTTGCCGTGTCAGAATTCAGTAATGTATCGATAACGACGCACAGCGGTCTGCTCGTAGATTTTGCTCGGGCGAACAACGTCAAGGTCGTGATTCGTGGACTCAGAGCAGTCTCAGATTTCGAACTAGAACTTCAGATGGCTCATGCCAACAAATCAATGCTTCCCGAGCTGGAAACTTTATTTCTTATGACGGAGACCAACAACTCATTCATATCCTCTTCGATGGTTCGAGAGATAGCAACATTTGGCGGAGATATATCGAAATGGGTCCCTTCGTGTGTAAGGGAGGAATTCAGGAAGAAATTTGTTAGGTGACTTAACATCGCTGAAAATAAACTCTGATTAACTGGGTTATAATTTTCCAGGGAATTTTATTATAGGAGGACATAGAATATGGCTGAGATTACCAGTGATATGGTAAAGAAACTTCGTGATGCCACGCAGGCAGGCATGATGGATTGTAAAAGAGCTCTTGTAGAGACGGAAGGTGATTTTGAACTCGCAAAGGATTATCTGAGAAAGAAGGGTATATTGAAGGCCGATAAGGTTTCTGGAAGAGAAACCGGAGAAGGTATAGTATATTCTTATATTCATCACAACGGCAAGCTTGGTGTTCTTCTTGAGCTGAACTGTGTTACTGATTTTGTGGCCAGAACAGAAGACTTCAAGGAACTCGCTCACAGGATTTCTCTCCAGCTTGCAGCTATGGGTGCCCGCTATATTTCACGCGAACACGTTCCTGCGGAGAAGATAGCAAAGGAGAAGGAAATCTATGCTGAACAGGTTAAGGATAGCGGTAAGCCTGCTCACATTGTCGAAAAAATCGTTGAAAGCAAGCTCGAAAGCTTCTTTAAAGACAACTGCCTCGTCGAACAGGAGTATGTTTTCGAAAGCGGAAAGACCGTAAACGACCTTATTGTTGAGCTGATTGCTAAAACAGGTGAGAACATTAAGATAAACCGATTCGTCCGCTGGCAAATTGGAGAGTCAGACAACTGAAAAGGTGAGCGAGTCTCACCTTTTTTTTCGGCGATTTCTGGAGGTGATTATGTACAGCAGAGTTCTCCTCAAGCTGAGCGGTGAGGTCTTGAGCGGAGAAGGTGGAAGAGGATTCAACAGGGAATTCGTCTCATACCTTGTTGAAGAGATTGTTCCCGTAATCCGGAAAGACATTCAGCTAGCCATAGTTATCGGGGCCGGCAACATCGTCAGAGGAAGGGAATTGGAAGACTTAAGAAGCTCCCGGGCCGATGAACTCGGAATGCTTGCCACCACAATGAATGCAGTCTATCTCAAAGAATCTCTCAACAGTGTGGGACTCAAGGCCATAGCGGTCTCATCAATCATTGAGTTACCTTCTTTCGTGCCGCACAAGTACGATCAGATTGAAAGGGCGCTGACAGAAGGGGCCGTGGTCGTGTTCGGTGGTGGAACATATCTGCCATTCTTCACAACTGATACCGCAGCTGCGGTGAGAGCTGTGGAAATTGAAGCTGACATCGTAATCAAGGGTACCAAAGTTGATGGTGTGTACGATATGGATCCGAAGGTTTTCAAAGAAGCTACTAAAATCGATACGATTTCCTTCACTGAAGCTATTGAACGAGGCATAAGAGTTATGGATCAAGAGGCCTTCTCTATATGCCAGAGGTACAATATGCCAGTTATCGTTATAGACTTCTTCAAGAAGGGAAATCTCCTAGATGCTATAATTGGCAAGAAAGTAGGAACTCTAGTAAAACCCGATTGATGGAGGTGATGAAATGTACGCACAGATAGTAGATCTAGTTGCCAGAGAAGTTATCGATTCAAGAGGAACACCAACCGTTGAGGCCGAAGTCTGGCTTGATGACGGAGGCCACGGAAGAGCGATCGTACCTTCCGGTGCATCTACAGGTAAATTTGAAGCTCTTGAACTTCGTGATGGGGACAAAAAGAGATTTCTGGGCAAAGGGACGTTGAAAGCCGTTGAGAATATAAACGAGGTTATCGCTCCGGAAATAGTGGGCCTCAATGCGTTTGACCAGACGGCAATCGATGCCGCTCTTCTAAAACTCGACGGCACAAAGAATAAAGACAAGCTCGGTGCAAACGCTATACTCGCAGTATCTATGGCCGTTGCAAGAGCCGCAGCCGATAGTATTGACACACCGTTGTACAACTACCTTGGCGGAACCAATGCAAAGGTCCTTCCGGTTCCTTTTATGAACATAATCAACGGTGGAAAGCATGCAGACAACAGCCTGGATATTCAGGAATTCATGATTGTTCCGGCCGGATTCAAGAGCTTTAGAGAATCCCTCAGAGCTGGAGTTGAGGTATTCCATCACCTGAAGAAACTCCTGAAAGATAATGGTCACGTTACGGCCGTGGGTGACGAAGGTGGTTTCGCGCCGAATTTCGAAAACAATGAAGCCGCCATCAAATACGCCATAAGCGCTATCGAATCTGCCGGTTACAAAGCCGGTGAGGAAATCTTCATCGCTCTGGATTGCGCTGCAAGCGAGTTCTACAGCGAAGAGAAGAGTCTTTACAACATAGATGGGAAGGAGCTCACTTCCGACCAGCTAATTGATTACTACGCGAGTCTTGCCGAAAGATACCCAATTATAAGTATCGAAGATCCCTTTGCTGAAGAAGACTGGGAAGGCTTTGCAAAGTTCAATGCCAGGGTTGGAAGCAAGATTCAGATAGTCGGAGACGACCTTTACGTAACCAATGTCGAAAAGCTCCGCAAGGGAATCGAAACGGACGCTTCGAATTCGATTCTTATAAAGCTTAACCAGATCGGTTCAGTTACCGAGACTCTCGATACAATCGAATTCGCTCAAAAGCACGGCATGACCTGTATAATATCGCACAGATCTGGCGAGACTGAAGATACTTTCATCGCTCATCTTGCCGTAGCCACAAATAGCGGAATGATTAAGACCGGTTCAGCTTCAAGGACAGATCGAATTGCAAAGTATAATGAGCTTCTGAGAATTGAAGAAGAGCTCGGAGAACAGGCCGAGTTCAGAGGCCTGGAATCCTTCTACAATCTATAAACTTAACCTTAATAACGCGGGGGCTTTCGAGTTCCCGCTTTTTTTCAGGGAGTTGATCGGAAATGCTTCTAGATATTATCGGTCCTGTGATAGTGGGCCCTTCGAGTTCTCATACCGCCGGGATGGCAAGACTTGGGAGAGCTTTTAGATCGCTTTTCGGGAGTATGCCTTCGCGCGTTATCTTTGCACTTAACAGTCAGCTTTTCTCTACCTACAGAGGACATGGCACAGATAAGGCTCTAGTTGGTGGAGTTTTGGGAATGAAGGAATCCGATCCAGAGCTGAGACACGCTGTTTCGATTGGAAAGAACGCGGGACTCGAATTCTCTTTCGAAGAATCGCAAATGGAGACCCTTCACCCAAATACAGTGAGAATTACAGGACAATCCGGGCAGAAACACTTTAGTCTCACGGGTGCTTCCGTGGGCGGAGGAGCGATAAAAATCACTTCGATAGATGATTTCGAAACAAATGTTACCGGAAAATACCCTACGATAATAATGATGAACGCAGATATTCCCGGAGCTCTCTCTCACATTGTTGGCATAATCTCCGCAAGCGATATAAATATCAGCAATCTACTGCTTTCGAGAGTCGATCCTTACAGACGCGAGGCCCTATGTGTTGTCGAGCTCGACAATGAGCCCGATCAGTATCTTCTTTCGGAGCTGAAGAGATTGCGGGTCGTGAGAAGAGTGTCTTATCTGGAAAGACTGGACGTGTTCGGATGATGATGACCTTTGAAGAGCTTGTGAAAAGCGCTCAGGCTTCGAACACGCCTCTACATGAGGTCGTAGTTAACTGGTATATGCTCAATACTGGAAACGAGCCATCTGAAGCCATTAACGTTGCCCGGAACCTTACGAACGAAATGATGGCTTCTTACTCCACCAGAGTAAACTCTCCTTCAAAATCACTTACCGGTTGGGTCGGAGAGAACGACAAAAAACTAAGAAGTCATTCTGCGCTCTTTCTCAGCCCGGTTGTCTATTCCGGAATCGAAATCGCAATTTCCATGGCCGAGCACAATGCAAGCATGGGTAGAATCGTAGCCTGTCCAACTGCCGGTGCCTGTGGAGTTGTACCGGGAGTATTGATCGCTCTGTCCAGAGATATGGGTATCGACATGGAGACTCTTTCCAATTCTCTTCTAGTAGCCGGAGCGGTGGGTGAAAGAATAAGGATAAAGGCTTCGATTTCCGGCGCGGTTTCAGGCTGCCAGGCAGAAATAGGAACGGCGACGGCTATGGCTTCGGTAGCCATAGTGTATGCTTTGCAACCCGATAACTATGGTGCTCTGTTGTCTGCGCCTGCACTTGCCCTGAAATCTCTCATGGGGCTTGTCTGCGATCCTGTAGGTGGTTTTGTTGAGATCCCCTGTGTCAAGCGGAATGCTTTCGGAGCATCGACTGCATTCACCGCTGCAGAAATGGCTATCGCTGGAGTAGAATCGGCCATACCTTTCGAGGAAGTTGCAGATTCTCTCGGAAGAGTTGGAAGACGTCTGCCTGAGGAATTGAGGGAAAGTGGCAGGGGAGGAGTGGCCGTGACACCAACAGCGAAGAGAATGGTGGCTGATTTTACCGGTGTTGACAGAGAAAGATAATCGGTTTAGAATTGCTTTGCCCTATTCCCGGTTTGTGGCCTTGCCCTTTCCTGGATAGAGGATCATTTAGGAGGAATTTGACATGGAAGTCAACAAACAGGAGATTGTAAAGGATTTTCAGATTCATGAAAACGATTCTGGATCTGCCGAGGTTCAGATTGCTATCCTTACCGCAAGAATCAGGCACCTTACCGAGCACCTTAAGAAACATCCCAAAGATTTCCACACGAGAAGAGGACTTCTTAAGCTCGTAGGAAGAAGAAGAAAAATGCTGAGATACATAAAGGCTAACAAGCCGGAAGTGTATATCGAGCTTATCAATAAACTTGGATTGAGGGGTTGAATAAGCCGATTTCTTATGAAAAAGGGGCGGGGAACCGCTCCTTTTTTGCGTGATATTCAGGCAACTGTTATAATTAAGTATTTGAGAATAAAAAGAGGTGTTTTTGAGTGAATTACAAACAATGGGAAAGAGAGTTTTTTGGGCGGACGCTCACTATAGAGAACGGGCGAGTGGCGAAACAGGCTAACGGTGCTGTTGTTCTCCGTTATGCAGACTCTGTATTACTTGCCACCGTCGATGGCAACGAAGAGGCGATGACGGGAACAGATTTTCTGCCGTTAACCGTCGAATATGTGGAAAAGTTCTACGCAGCCGGGAAGATTCCGGGCGGCTTTTTGAAAAGAGAAAGCAGACCGAGCGATAACGCCGTGCTGTCGGCGCGGATAATTGACCGACCTATAAGACCCCTGTTTCCCGATGGAATGAGAAACGAAGTGCAGGTAATACTGACAGTGCTGTCGGCCGATCCGGACAATCCGCCGGATATCTGGGGAATTCTCGGAGCATCGATGGCGCTCAACCTCTCGAAGATTCCGTTTGAAGGCATAGTAGCAGGAGTTCGGGTGGGTTACATAGACGAAAAGTATGTCATATTCCCTTCCGTCGAAGAACTGAATAGGTCGGAACTTGATATTGTTGTCGCAGGCACAAAAGATGCGGTTACAATGGTTGAAGGTGAAGCTAAAGAGGTGTCAGAGAAGGTAATGGTCGGAGCTCTGGAAGCCGCTCATGACGCTATAAAATCATTGGTGGCATTTCAGGAGGAGATCATCAAGGAGTTCGAGATCGAAAAGTGGGTGATCGAAATCCCTCAAGCTCCAGAGGGTTTCGTCGAATCGTTCGAGAAACTAATAGACAGAAAGAGAATCGCAGATCTGATGCTTACTCATGGTAAGAAAGCGAAGGATGCCGCATTAAAAACCTACAGAAATGAGCTTATAGAACTCTTCTATGAGAAAAACATCGACCGATGGACTGAAGAGGAAATAGACAGCAATGTCAGATATCTCAAAGACTTCTATCATGATGTCGAGAAAGAAGTCATGAGGCAGAGAGTTGTCGAAGAAGACATCAGAATGGACGGAAGGAAGCATGACGAGATAAGACCGATAGCAATCGAACTCGATTTGCTCCCGAGAGCACATGGTTCTGCCCTATTCACCAGGGGTGAAACACAGAGTCTTGGAATAGTGACACTGGGTGCCACAATGGACGAACAGATAGTCGACACCATGTTCGAAGAGGGTTCCAAGTCTTTCATGCTGCACTATAACTTCCCACCATTTAGCACAGGCGAGGTCAAGAGATTGCGAGGACCGGGAAGAAGAGAGATAGGTCACGGTCATCTCGCGGAGAGATCTCTGAAGAATATCGTCCCGGAAGATAAAGACTTTCCATATACCGTTAGGGTAGTGTCGGAAGTATTGGAATCAAATGGTTCTTCCTCAATGGCAACGGTGTGTTCGGGTTCTCTCGCCCTTATGGCTGCTGGAGTACCTTTGAAGAAACATGTAGCCGGCGTTGCAATGGGTATGATTAAGGAAACATCTAAGACAGTTGTTCTAACTGACATACTGGGTAATGAAGACCACATGGGTGATATGGATTTCAAGGTTACGGGTACCCGCGATGGAATAACGGCCTTTCAGATGGATGTTAAGGTCTCAGGTGTGTCTGGAGAGATAATGACACAGGCGCTGGATCAGGCAAGAGTAGCGCGCCTAAAGATAATAGACTTGATGTACGAAGCGATACCGGAGGCCAGAACTAACGTATCAGATTATGCACCGATAATCAGAACAATAGACCTACCTTATGAGAAAATCGGCGAGATTATTGGACCTGGTGGAAAAGTCATCAAGAAGCTTTCTAGCGAGTACGACTCAACGATATTCATTGACGACGAGAAATCACAGGCAAAGATAGTAGGAAACGATCGCGCAAAGCTTGATCGGCTTGAGAAAGTTATAGACGCAATAATATCCGAAGCAAAACCCGGACAGGTATTCGAGGGAAAGATTACTCGCGAAGAGGCTTACGGTTTCTTTGTGGAACTCGCCCCCGGAAAGACAGGACTCCTCCACGTTTCGAAGATGGGAGAAAATTCAAAGGAATTTCTTAAGTCTCATAAAGTCGGAGATATAATAAAGACAGAAGTTTCGGGTGTAGATCAGATGGGCAAGATCAGCCTCAAGCTTGAGGGTGTCGAAGTCAGTGAAGAAAAGAGAGAGAACAGAAGGCCTTACCCAAGAAGCGATAATAGAAACAGAGGCGAGCGAAACAGAAAGTAGGTAGCATAAACCTATGAGCATTTTTTATGAAGAACTATCTAATAATTCGACGATAGTGGGCGAAAAGAAGGAAGAAACAAGAACTGTGTCCATGGCTTTCGCCATTAAAGTTGGTTCCGCTGATGAAGATGACTCCATCAGCGGAGTATCTCATTTTCTAGAGCACGCTCTTTTCAAAGGAACACAGAAGAGAAACGCCTTCGAGATCAAAGAACCGATCGAGAGAATAGGCGGAAGCCTCAATGCATATACCGGAAGAGTCTCAACCGTTTACTATGCCAAAGTCCCGGATACCAGTTCGCTGGAGGCATTGGAGATAATGCACGATCTTGTCTCTTCCCCGAGATTCGATGAAGGATCAATAGAACTTGAAAGAGGCGTAATATTGGAGGAGATTGCCTCTGCAGAGGATGATCCGTATGACAGAATTTATGATATGACGATGAACAAGGTCTGGGACAGGAATTTTGGAAGGCCTATTTTAGGCTACAATCAGACTGTAGGTAGCTTAAGCAAAGAAGATATTGCAGGCTTCTATAGAAGCAAATATGTTGCCAGCAGAACTATTTTCGCTGTTACCGGAAACTTCTCCGACGAATTCATTGAAAGAGCCCGGCTTACTCTGCTTTCAATGCCCGAAGACGGGACCTTTTCTATGGCTAAATCTCCTTCGATTACGGGAGAGCCTTTATGGATTCTTGAAAAGAGAAAGGATCTGCAGCAGGTACATCTCTTGCTGACAAAAGAAGCTCCAGGAAGGAAGAACAGCCTCTCGTTCGAGTCCTTCAAGGTCTTTAACATACTTTTCGGAAGCGGTATGAGCTCGATCCTTTTCCATAACATCCGCGAGGAACTTGGAATGGTATATAACATAAACTCTGAATTCGTTTCATATAAGGATTCAGGAGCTTTTATGATCAACGCGACTACCAATCCTAAGAACCTGGACAACCTCATAGACGCACTAAAGAAAGAGCTTGATACCATTGTGCAGCAGGGTATAGATAGATCGCATTTCAACTACGGCATCGAAAGATTAAAAGGAAAGTTGTTGATGACTACAGAAGGTACGCTCTCTACCCTGAGCCGTTTTCTAGATGATGTAGTAATCTGTGGAAGACCCGACAACCTTGAGAATCTGATAGAGAGAATAGAAGGGCTCAAGATTGACGACATAAATTCTGTGGCAAGAGAGTTTCTGAGCGGCTCGTGGAACGTATCTCTGCTTCTTCCTCAAAAGACAGTGACCTCCAGCTTTCTCAAAGAACAGAGTTTCACTATATGATTCTAATGAATTCACAAGTATAAGGCAGATAGAGAAACTAATCTGTAACTTGACAGGGAGGAGGTGTACTGGTAGTATAGGAATTGCTGACGCGAAGGCGGAAGCGAGAGATGGAGCGAAGAAGGGTCATTG
>Ga0334883_1004902_pt1 | contig 12331 bp, 9 predicted proteins | sample GraSluR1_MG_6_FD_207230 | JGI IMG/M metagenome (GOLD analysis project Ga0334883, IMG submission 207230) | Sludge microbial communities from methane-producing bioreactor in Wageningen University, Netherlands - Granular Sludge_09_05-R1 | ecosystem: Engineered > Bioreactor > Anaerobic > Unclassified... | reverse complement strand
GATTTTACCAAAGGTATTTTTGTTTCGTCATGATATAGCTTAACCGCACCCATTAAACTTTTATGCTTTTCATATTCACTTATTATTTTTTTATCCAGTGCTTCTGCTGATTTGCCCACCTTCAATAAATAAGCATCTTTAGATTTAAATCTATTACTGCAACTTAAACAAGTGATATAAAGATTTTTACTTCCAATAGTTCCAGCCAAAATCCCTATTCCACCTGTCAATATAGCACCAGCAAAAGCCTTTTTACCACTAAAACCAGCTTTTTCTATATGTAATTTCTTTGATAAACATTTAGGACAAGCTAAATAATCAGAATCATCACTCTGCAAAGGGAAACCACAATGTGGACAACTCACTGCTTGACTACTTACTTCTTTTTCACATTCAGGGCAATTAATTAATGACATTTATACCAATTTAATATTCAATCAAAAAGTAAATTATTTTTATTTTATCATAAAGTTGTTTCTTAAATATCTCTTTTCACTAAATAAATTATTCTGAATTTTTAAAATGCCTTTTTTTACAAAATCACAATTTTTCTTATATTCATTTTCATCATCACGACAATATCGTTTGATTTTCTCAATAATATTCTTTGATTCGTTTGCAACAATTTTTTCAGATTCAGCTTTGTTAATCATTTGATTCAAATGATCTAAAGTAACTAAATAATGCTCAATATTTTTTCTTGTTTCATTCTGTAATTTTATTTCTCCTGAAGTTAAAATTTGCACACATATAAAGTTTCTGACATATATAAAGATACCTGAACTTTTCTTATTATTTAAAATTTGACAAGCTGTATCATAGTTGTGTTTCAAATATTCTAAATTTACCTTCATTTCAGAAAATAATCCTTTAAATAGATTTTTTTCTTTTCTTAATTCTTTGCATTTATTATTTATAATTACGATTAAAGTTGCAAGAATAGCTCCACCAAGGCCGCTTAGAACAATATTTAGGATAATTCCTTGATCAAAAAAAATAAGTAACTGCATGTGCAAAATTTAAATTAGTTATTCATCTTGGTTTAAAGTTTTTCAGTTTCCTCATTAATAATAAAAAAACTAACAGCAAAATTAAAAATGTTTAGTTAATATCCTATTCCAAAGATAGATAGTCCTACTCCACCCTCAATCCCGTCACCAGCTTTTTACTCCGAAGCGAAAACCAGCTCAATCCGGCAATCCAGAGAAATCCGTTAATGAGAATTATTGCAGTAATTAGTGCCACTGTTCCCAGCGAAGCATCGGTGTTGGAGGAAATGAATGAAGGAAGTGTGGCCACGACTGCTGTCACGAATCCGGTTAAAACACCGGCAGCCAGTAAAAACAGGTATTCGTTTACCAGCAAACGGAACAATTGCCGCGTACCGAAGCCGATGGCCTGCATCAGTGCAATTTCGCGGCGGCGTTCCAAAATGGTGCGAGCCAGAATTATTGCAAGACCAATGGTTCCGAGAATCATTCCCAGTGCGCCAAGCGCCAGAAAAATGCTCAGGTAGGTGTTGGTAACCGAATAAAATTCCACCAGCCGTTTGGCCGTGGATTCCATTTCCCAGCCAAAATCGCGGTAAACCGAACGAAGTTCTTCACCGATGGCTTCTTCCTGTTCCGAATCGCCATCGATAAGAAAAACATACGAACCGCTGCTGGATGGATAGTTCAACAGAAAATGTTCGTTGGAAATTATTACGTATCCCTGAAAAATGGAAGGTGTAGTTCCTGCAATAAGTTTTAACCGAAGCGTATCTCCTTTTTCGTTTTGGTAAAGCAACTCATCGCCAACCTTTTTTCCCAGTCCCCACTGAATAACAGTCTGGTCGGCAATGGCCGGAATGGAACCATCTTCCAGCGGTTCACTCAATGCAGCCCAGGGGTCTTCGGCATCCAGCCCTTTCATGCGCGTGGCAAATGAAAAACGTCCACTTAATGATCCGGGGTCAACACCCAAAATGGCCGGTTGTGCAATCCTGTTCAGGTTGAGGCAGCTTGCATCGTCGCCTTCCACCTGCCGGAACTGAACGGCAGTAAAATCTTCGTAAATGCCTTCTTCTGCCCTTTTTTCAGAGTCGTTCAGATTGTAAAGCACCGGCATGGTTGTTTCAGCGAAATAGAGAAAACCGCCTGTTCCGCTCGATTGATCCTGCGAATTGGCCAATAAATCGAGTTTGTAGGAACCGGTGGAAATGACCAGAAAAGTTCCCAGGGCAAACAAAATAACCACGGTTAATGAACGTCCCCGGTTACGGGCCAGATTCAGCCATGAAAGCCTTTCCAGCCTGATTTTTCCGGTTTTTTGAATCTCCATCCCCAACAGGATTTTCCGGTAAGCCAACAGCAAACCAAGCAACAGCAATCCACCCGACAAAAAGAAAAGCATGGGATTAAGCTCACCGGAGCGAATCAGTTGCATCAGCAACAAAATTACCGGGATAACCAGGGAAATCCACATCAACGCATCCAGCGCAAGACGCCTGCTTTTTTTCATTTCAGAACCGGTACGTTTTTGCAGTTCGGCTGTTTTGCGGTTCTGGTAACGGTAAATGGAAATAAAAATGGCGCCAAGCGAAACGCCCAGGCTGATGATCAATCCCAGAACCAGGGTAAACGGGAAAATTTTTATGAGCAGTACATTGGTGCGCACAATATCGAACCAAAGGGAGTTTAAAATTTGAAAAACGGCTTTGGTATAAAAAACCGAAAGGGCCAATCCCAGAATTCCACCGGCCAGCGCAACGGCAAATCCTTCCAGCAAAAAAAAGCTGCGTACCTGCCTTTCTTTGAAACCCAGCGCTGAAAGAATTCCCACTTCTGCCGAACGGGTTTCGAGATTCAACCTGAATAGCAAAGCCGTGAGAATTATGGCCGCTGCCAGAATAAAAAAGCTGAGACCCAAAAACAACCCACTGAAATCGGTACCGTCCTGAGCAGCAGCAAGTCCCTGTTCACGGATGGACTCCACCGCCATGCCCAAATCGGATGGGCGGATGTTTTCGGCAAAAACCTGCCTGTAATGCTTTTCATCAAATGAATCTGCCGGGTATCTCACTGCTGTGTAAACTCCAAACCGGTTTTCCCACATTTCAAGCGCTTTATTGAGCGAAACGTAGGCTTTCGGTGCGCCTCCCCATTCAGTCCAGTAATCTTCATCTTTATCGCGGATGGCATCCAAATCGATGGGCACACCGGCATCCCATTCACGGCAGTGTCCGGCATCCGAGAGTCCGGGCAGCCAGGGCATTCGGGTAGAATCGGCCCAAACTTCCGTCATGGGAACAATTTCTTTCAAGATAAAATCATCCTCACGATCGATTAACTGCCGCAGCGGTCCTATTTCCAAATATTTCAGTTTAATGGGATCGCCCAATTTTGCATTCAAATCGTCGGCAGCCCATTTGGTGAGAATAACTTCGTTGTCGGCCAGTTGAGTGCCATCCAGCGATGAAACAAATGAATAAGGGATGGTAAGTGATTGATGGAGATTGGTAGAGATTAATTGTGATTGGTGGAGATTGGTGGAGATTCCGTTCACAAAATAGGTAATCATCGGTTTTGCATCGGGCAGTTGTTCCAGAATCTGCGCTACTTTGGGTTCCATAAAAACCCGTTCGGTTGAAATTTCCAGTTCGCCGGTGGCGACAGTGTGTTTCATTTTCAAACCGGCATCGGCAGGGGTCAGACAGTTTTCAACCGATTTTCTAATTTCATCGGTACCCAGATTTGCAGAAATCAAAATGTGATTGGCTTTGCCTTCAAACTCCATTAAACGGTTTAGCCGGTCAAGTGAAATAAAAATATTGTACGGTGCTGTTTGTGAAGTTTTCAGGCTAAACCGACCCATATCTTCTTTATCCACTACTTTTTTAATGGTCGCACGCAACGACACACTGGTTTCTTCTGCCGAAACAAACGGGGCATTCATGGGAATAAGGCTCGCTTTTTTTACCCGAACCAAAATATTTCCGCCCTCGTCAACCTCCAGCCGTTCGGCCAGGTTCCGACTGATAATTATTTCATTATCTGCCAGTTCAGAATAAATTTCAGATTGTGCAATTTTTTCAAAGTTTTCATCCACGCCAACAACCTGCACCCGGTTTACACGGTTCTGACCGCCGTCGGCAACAGCCACCCCTTCGAGCAACAAAACGGGTGCAGCCTGAATTTCGGGGTTGTCGGCTTCCATTTCAGTTGCCATCTCCTGCCGGAAATAGCGCTCAGTAACCGCCACCAGATGTGTGGTTTCGCCCAACCGAAAGAAAGTGGTTTGCTCCAGGCTATGCCTCACCGAATCGCCGATAATAAGCGAACCAGTTAAAACCATTGTACTGATTGCCACTCCAAAAGCTACCAGCAAATTGGCTTTCAGGTAATGGAAAAACGATTTTAATATGTAGTTTAACTTCGTCATAAAACTTCTTAATCCTTTACTTTGTCAGCCCCGAAAGTTACCTGGGGTGGACGCTGACAGGTCGTTAAAAATCATTTAAAACACCAAATTATTCCAAACTTTCTTTTTCAGTAGAACTCCATCAAACATTTTCTGTTTTTAAACACTGACCTATATATTCGATACTTTGATTAAATCGGCAAAAACTCCGGCTGCCGTTACCGAAGCCCCGGCGCCGTATCCTTTTATCAGCATCGGAAATTCGTTGTAGCGCTCGGTGGTGTACATCACCAAATTGTTGCTGCCTTCCAAATCGTAAAACGGATGTCTGGAGTCAACTTCCTGTAAACCGATTTGCGCTTTCCCGTTTTCGTACTGGGCAACAAACCGCCACTTTTTGTTTTCAGTTTCCAGCATTTTGCGTTTTTCTTCAAAGCCGGCATCGATTTCCGAAATGTTTTTCCAGAAATCATCCAGAGTTCCTTCCATAAATTCATCGGGAACAAAACGTTCGATGGTAATGTCTTCCATTTCGAGCGGATAGCCCGATTCGCGGGCCAGAATCAGAATTTTTCGGGCCACATCCACACCACTCAGGTCCACCCTCGGGTCAGGCTCTGAAAAGCCTTGTTCCTTTGCCATTTTAATGGTTTGGCTTAACGGAATTTTGGCTGAAATGGTATTGAAGATAAAGTTCAGTGTTCCCGACAAAACGGCTTCGATTTTTAAAATCCGGTCGCCTGAGTTTACAAGGTCATTCAGTGTGTTGATAATGGGTAATCCGGCCCCCACATTGGTTTCAAACAAAAATTTCACACCTTTTTGTTTGGCAATGTTTTTTAACCCGATGTAATTTTCATAAGACGAAGAAGCTGCTACTTTATTGGCCGTTACCACCGAAATGTTGGCATTCAGAATTTCCTTGTAAAGCCCGGAAACTTCGTCGGAAGCGGTACAGTCCACAAACACGGAATTGTAAATGTTCATATCTTTCATTTCGTCCACAAATTCCTGCAGGCCCGATTGTATTTCCGATTGCTCCAGGGTTTCCCTGAAGGTATCCATGTTGATTCCTTCTCTTAAAAAGGCCATTTTTTTGGTATTTGCCACTCCGGCAAGTTTTATTTTCAGGTGTTTTTCATTCAGTAGTTTCTGCTGTTGTTTCTGAAGTTGCTGCAGCAAACTGCCTCCAACCGTACCAATCCCCATCAGGAACACGTTCAGTTCCACATTTTCGGAAAGGAAAAACGATTCGTGCACCACGTTCAGGGTTTTGCGCAGTTCCGAAGTTTTTACCACCCACGAAATGTTCAGCTCCGAAGCGCCCTGTGCAATGGCGATAATGTTAATCCCGTTTTTCCCGATGGTAGAAAACAACTTACCGGCAATACCGGTGGTTTGCTTCATATTTTCGCCCACAATGGCCACTACAGAAAGTTCGTCTTCAATGGCAAGTTTACTTACCTGCCCGGCCTCAATCTCCTTCTCAAATTCGGCCCTGATAGCACTTTCGGCCACTTCCACTGCCTGACCGTCGATGGCCACGCTGATGGAATTTTCGGAAGAAGCCTGTGAAATGAGAATGACATTTACATTTACCCGCGCCAGAGCAGTAAAAAGGCGCATGGAAATTCCGGTAACACCCACCATGCCAATTCCCTGCAGGGTAAGCAGCGTAATTCCCGATATAGATGAAATTCCTTTAATTGGACGGTCTTTGGGCGTTTTGGCACTGCTTAAAATGAGTGTGCCTGCATTTTCGGGTTTAAATGTATTCTTTATGTGAATGGGAATTCCTTTCTGATAAACCGGCAGAATGGTTGGCGGATAAATCACCTTTGCACCAAAGTGAGAAAGCTCCATTGCTTCGGAATAGGTGAGCTCGGGTATGGTATAAGCTTTACTGATTACCCGTGGATCGGCTGTCATAAAGCCATCCACATCAGTCCAGATTTCAAGGGCTTCGGCATCAAGGGCAGCCGCCAAAATGGCTGCGGAATAATCCGAACCTCCCCTTCCCAGTGTTGTAAATTCACATTTTGCATTTTTGGCAATGAAGCCCGGCAAAACAGCAATTCCTTTAAATCCGGTAAATTCCTCCCTTATTTTTTGATTGGTAATCCTGAAATCAACCTGTGCTTTTCCGAAATTGCTATCGGTTTGAATAAGTTCAGCAGAATCTGTGCGAATGGCTCCCTGAATAAATTGAGCCACCAGGTGCGAAGAGATTCGTTCGCCAATTCCGGCAATGCGATCGAGGGTTTTCGGAGTAAGCTCGCCAACCAGGGTGATGCCCGTAAGAATTTGCTCCAGCTCGTCGAGTAGCTCCTCGGCAATGTAAACCATGGCGCCCGTTCCGTTGAAAAGCTCATCGATGGCTTGTTTATGCCGTTTTTTAATTTCTGCCAGAAACGGGTGAAAATCATCAGTCCCTGTAGCAGCCACCATGGCAGCCTGCAAAATTAAATCGGTAACTCCCCCCAGTGCCGATACTACCACTACAGTATCGCTTTTTTGCTTCAGAACAATTTCACTGACCCGCCTGATATTCGCTGCCGAAGCAACTGAAGTTCCGCCAAACTTTAAAACCTTCATTTAAATTGCTGTTTTGGTTAAAAAAAACTGGATGAAACGACAGACGCGGTTCACCCAGTAATATCTGTCTGTTGATACGTTTTTTAAGTTGTTGTTTTTCCCGTAATGGCTTCCATGATTTTTGTTTCCAGTTCCTGCGCCAGTTCCGGATTGTCGAGAACCAGGTTACGAACTGTTTCGCGTCCCTGGCCCAGCTTTGTTTCACCGTAGCTGAACCACGAACCGCTTTTCTTAATAATGTTGAACTGTACCCCAAGGTCGATAATTTCGCCTGATTTGGAGATGCCTTCACCAAAAAGAATGTCGAACTCGGCTTTCCGGAAAGGTGGAGCTACCTTGTTTTTAACTACTTTCACCCGAACGTTATTCCCTGTGGCATCCTCACCATCTTTAATCTGGCCAATGCGGCGAATATCCAACCGCACCGAAGCATAAAACTTCAGGGCATTACCCCCGGTGGTTGTTTCGGGGTTACCAAACATCACACCTATTTTTTCGCGCAACTGGTTGATAAAAATGCAGCAGGTTTTGGTTTTGCTGATGTTGGCCGTAAGTTTGCGCAAGGCCTGAGACATGAGCCGTGCCTGCAATCCCATTTTGGAATCGCCCATTTCGCCTTCCAGCTCGGCTTTTGGTGTAAGCGCTGCTACCGAGTCGATGACCACAATGTCAATCGCACCCGAACGCACCAGGTTATCTACAATTTCCAGCGCCTGCTCACCGTTATCGGGTTGCGAAATCAGCAGCTCTTCAATGTCAACACCCAGTTTTTGGGCGTAGTAAGGGTCGAAAGCATGTTCGGCATCAACAATGGCAGCAATGCCGCCTGCTTTTTGGGCTTCGGCAATGGCGTGAATGGCCAGTGTGGTTTTTCCCGATGATTCCGGGCCATAAATTTCAACTACACGGCCCCGCGGGTAGCCGCCAATTCCCAATGCCACATCAAGCGCAATGGACCCCGACGAAATAGCCGGCACATTGTCAACAACCCGGTCGCCCATGCGCATGATGGAGCCTTTACCGTAACTTTTTTCAATTTTGTCCATCGTAAGCTGAAGTGCTTTCAGCTTCTCTTTGTTCATTTGTGTTTTTTCTTCTTTCGTCATGTTCAGAACAGGTTAAAGGTTCAAACTTTTTAAAATCTGATTTGTATGATCTTTTGTTTTTACTTTTTCGAAAATTTCACGTATTGTTCCATTTTCATCAATCACAAAGGTAGTGCGTAATACGCCCATGTATTTTTTTCCGTACATGCTTTTTTCACCCCAGGCGCCATAAGCCTGCAGAATTTCTTTACCGGTATCGGCAATCAGGTTAAATTTCAGTCCGTATTTATCCCTGAATTTCTTGTGAGATTCCACACTGTCGGGGCTTACGCCAACAACCTCGAAACCTTTTTCAATCCAGGCATTGTAATTATCGTTTAAATTGCACGATTCGGCTGTACAGCCAGGCGTATTGTCTTTCGGATAGAAATAAAGTATCAGTTTCTTTCCGGAGAAATCGCTTAACCCGATTCTCTTTCCATCCTGGCTTATTCCTTCAAAACCGGGCGCTTTATCTCCCACTTTCAGTTTTGTCATATTTTTTATTTTTTTCGAAGATTTACAAATATACGTTATTTAATGATAAATATCAGGCAACTTTTTTAACAGTTTACCAATGTTTAAATCCTTATAATTATATGGCATTGCACAATTTTTGTAATTTTACGAGATGTTAAAAACACGATGCGGACCATGCAAAGTAAAATAAACAGTATCAGGTTAACGTGCTTTCTCTTTCTTTTGTTTGCCGGAAACCTTGTTGTTTTGGCGGGCGGACAGGATGTTTCGGCAGTGAAAGCCATGCAGCTGTTCGATGCCGGAAATTTCCCTGAGGCGGAAAAAATGTTCAGGTTGCTGCTGGAAGAAGACCCTGGAAACCCGATGTTAAATTATTATTACGGTGCTTCCCGAACCGAAAACGGGCATTACACCGACCGCGATTTACAATTCCTTGAAAATGCCAGAAAAAGCATGATTCCCGACCGTTTGAATTATTACCTCGGCATTCAACACCATGCCCGAAACAACTGGGAACAGGCATTGCGCTTTTACAATCAGTTCAGAATGAGTGTTCCCGAAAATGAACAGCAGATGCTGAATCTGGCACAAAAAATTCAGCAATGCTTCGAACAGGTAAACCCTTTTGAAAAGGATGTAACCACAGAGCCACCGCCTCGCCAGGTTGAGAAAACTGAATTGCCGGACACCCAACTCATTCACAAAGAAGAAGAATTCACAGAACAACCAAAGGAGACGGTTGAGATGGAAGAAATCCACACGGAGCCACAACCTGAATATACCGGAGAAACAGCAACTGCACTTTTACCGGTTTCTTCCGTAACTGACAGTTTGCTGATTTCGGCTGAAATACCCGAAACTTCGGAACCCGAAAATTTGTCTATTAACCGGCAGGCACTTCCCGATTTACCCGGAGTGAAACCGACATATACATTGCCTTCGGGTAATCCGGTAGAATTTCAGGTGAACAGCGACATTACCTACCTGTTCGATTCCCAGTTTCAAACCCCGGAAGGGCAAGAGCTTTTTGAAAAAGGCAGGGCGATTAGGGAAAAACTGGATAATGACCGGAAACAAGCCGAACAATGGCGCAGAGATTACAGGAAAACAGGCGACCCCGAAGAGAAGGCAGCACTGGGAGAAAAAATTCTTGCATACGAAACAGAATCCATCAATCTGAAAGAAATGATGAATCGTTTCTTTTCAGAATCGAGAAGATATGAAAATGACTTCTGGCAGGCTGCAGGTTCTGTGGAGATAAATAACTTTTTAATTGAACTCGACAAAATCAAAGCCGTTTTAACCGAAGAAGATGAAACAACAACTCCTGAAGTTGAAACGGAAGAATATTTTCCGGGGGTACTTCTTCCCGGAAACACTGCAACCATACACGACTCCAGAGACAGTGATGCCACAAGGCAAATCCAGGGCCAGCTTGTGTATAAAATTCAGGTTGGGGCCTACAGCCGCGGTGTTCCGGCATACCGGCAACGGCTTTATAATAAATTATCGATGATTCGCCGGATTGAAAACTACACCGACGAAAACGGGGTGGTTGTTTACACCACCGGAAACCTTACAAATCTGGAAGATGCGGAAAAAATGCGCAACCAGGTGAGGCAGGAAGGAATACAAGATGCGATAGTTGTACCCTATTTTAACGGAAAAAGAATAACTTTGGAGCAGGCAAAAAAAATAGAAGCAGGAGATGACATCGAAAGAAACTAAACGAAAGCCGGCTGATGAACGGCAAAATGAAGTGTTTGGCGAATATGCGCTCATCCTTCACAACGACGATGTGCACAGTTTCGATTACGTAATTGAGGCGTTGATTGATATCTGCGATCACGATTACGAACAGGCAGTGCAGTGTACACTCATCACCCATCACAAAGGCTTTTGTGATATCAGAAACGGAAAACTCGAAGCGCTGAAACCTTTGAAAGACGCGCTGAAAGAAAGAGAACTTAATGCCACTATAGATTTAAAACCATGACTGCATTTGCCATTATATTGCTCATTTTGCTGGGACTGCTCTTACTGCTTATCGAGTTTGCAGTCATTCCAGGTGTTACCATTGCCGGTATTGGCGGTTTTGTTTTGCTGGGATTAAGTGTTTACATTGCCTTTGTTTCCTACGGAACCGGCATTGGTTTTTTAACGCTTACCTTTGTTTTGGTGGCATCGCCGCTTTTGATTTTCTATTTTTTCAAGTCGAAAACCGGAAAAAAAATGGTTTTGGAATCGTTTATCGACGGCAAAGTTGATTCAATGGACCTTGAAAAGATTCACGTAGGAGATACAGGAAAAACCTTGGGCAGACTGGCTCCCTCAGGAAAAGTAAAAGTAAATGGTGAAGTAATGGAGGCTCAATCAACAGGCGGTTTTATTGATCACAATACAGAAATTAAAGTATTAAAAATATTAACGAATAAAATTATTGTTGAACCTGTAAAATAAAAAAAATGGAATCAATAGGTACATTTGGTGTAGTGATTGGCGTAATCGTCTTACTTTTTATCGTTCTCTATTTCATCCCCATCGGGCTGTGGTTTTCAGCCCTCGTTTCCGGTGTAAAAATTTCGTTGCTTCAGTTATTTCTGATGCGTTTCCGTAAAGTTCCCCCGGGAGTTATTGTACGTGCGCTCATTGAAGGCACAAAAGCCGATGTGGCGCTAAGCCGTGATGCGCTTGAGGCACACTACCTTGCCGGAGGACATGTAGCACGGGTTGTGCATGCCCTTGTGTCGGCTTCAAAGGCAAACATCGATTTAACTTTTAAGGTAGCCACAGCCATCGACCTGGCCGGGCGCGATGTGTTCGAGGCCGTTCAAATGTCGGTAAACCCGAAAGTGATTAACACGCCTCCGGTGACTGCCGTATCCAAGGACGGAATTCAGCTTATTGCAAAAGCACGTGTAACTGTTCGTGCAAGTATTAAACAACTGGTTGGTGGCGCCGGCGAAGACACTGTGTTGGCACGTGTTGGCGAGGGCATTGTATCCTCCATCGGCTCATCGCACTCCCACAAAGCCGTGCTCGAAAATCCCGATTTTATTTCAAGGGTTGTGCTCGAAAAAGGCCTCGACGCAGGAACAGCTTTCGAGATTCTTTCCATCGATATTGCCGACATCGACATTGGTAAAAACATTGGCGCCGGATTGCAAATGGACCAGGCCGAAGCCGATAAAAACATTGCACAGGCAAAAGCAGAAGAAAGACGTGCCATGGCCATTGCCCTTGAGCAGGAGATGATAGCCAAAGCACAGGAAATGAAAGCCAAAGTAATTGAGGCCGAAGCAAAAGTTCCGCTGGCCATTGCCGATGCATTTAAAAACGGCAATCTCGGAATAATGGACTACATGAAATACAAAAACATTATGGCCGATACTTCAATGCGCGACTCAATTGCAGGCGAGGAAAGAAAGAGCAGCGATGAATAAAACGCAATTGTTAAGAAATATTTAACTGCTTATGTTTTAACATTCGCTTAACTCAAAATTCGAAATCGGACTTTATCTTTGCAGCATAGTTTTAGTTCATAGGTTTAGGTTTGATTAGTTTTATTGGTTTAGTTAGATGAAAAGGACGGGTGTTGACCTGTCCTTTTTTATTTACATCAAACTGTTAAGAAATGTTTAACAACACATTTTTTAACATTTCTTTAACTCAAAAACAGAAATTCGACCTTATCTTTGCAGCATAGTTTTAGTTCATAGGTTTAGGTTTGATTAGTTTTATTGGTTTAGTTAGATGAAAAGGGCGAGTGT
>Ga0334883_1004899_pt1 | contig 12335 bp, 10 predicted proteins | sample GraSluR1_MG_6_FD_207230 | JGI IMG/M metagenome (GOLD analysis project Ga0334883, IMG submission 207230) | Sludge microbial communities from methane-producing bioreactor in Wageningen University, Netherlands - Granular Sludge_09_05-R1 | ecosystem: Engineered > Bioreactor > Anaerobic >... | reverse complement strand
CGCGTTACCTGTGAGGCCTGTCATTCCACCTGGGTGCCCCAGTGTTATGGCTGCCATGTCAAGCGCGACAAGCGGGAAACACACCTTGACAAACTCACCTTGGAAAACACACCGGGCTGGTGGGAGGAAGGGCGTTCCTATATCCGCTATGAAAAACCCATGCTGGCGGTATGGGAAGACGAGGTGGTTGTGGTCACACCAGGCTGCCAAGATGTGATCACCCTGATTGATGAACAGGGACAGCCCGAAGAAGGCGGATTCAGCCGCTTCACCATGGCAGCAATCAATCCGCACACTATCCAGGCCAAGGGCAGGGATTGCAAGGATTGTCACGCTTCGCCCAAGACCGTTGGGTTGGGCGAGGGTACGGTGCAGAGAAAAAATGGAAAATGGCATTTTACCCCGGTCGACCGCGGTGTACGCGATCCCGACGGCCACCAGACACCGGGCTTTGACAACTTTGTGACCATTGATGGTGAGGCGCTGCAGTACCGTTCCCGCGCCAATCTGCGCCCATTCAATGGTGAGGAACTCCGTCGCATCCTCCGTATCGGCCTCTGTCTGGATTGCCACAGTCAAGCCGACGACCCGGTGTACCTGCACTATGATCCTAAGCGCCCCTGTCCGGTTTACCAGGAACCATAAGGGGTTTGTACAGCTTGGCGTTCATGTTGCAGACAGGTAGCGCAGCACCACACCCATTTTGAATTTTTACGTTTTTTACTTGTCAAAACAAGGCAATCGCGTTTAAGTATTACGCTTTTTCGCTACCGGTCCGATGTTCAATGCATACCTTGGAGTTCATCATGTCAGCAGTCATTACCCTTGCACAACGAGTTGAGCAAATAGCCCCTTCACCTACCTTGGCCATCAACGCCAAGGCCAAACAGCTGAAGGCCGCTGGCGTGGATGTGTTGAACTTCAGTGTAGGTGAGCCGGATTTCCCTACTCCCGACCATATCTGCAGCGCGGGCAAGGCCGCTATTGACGATGGCCATACCCGCTACACTGCGGCCAACGGCATCCTTGAACTGCGCGAAGCAGTGTGTGCACGCTATCGTGACAGAATGGGTCTGCACTACGATCCAGAGCAAATTCAGATCAGCTGTGGTGGCAAACAGGGTTTGTACAATATTTTCCAGGCCCTGCTCAACCCAGGGGATGAGGTGCTCATCCCTACCCCGTACTGGGTCTCCTATCCACCCATAGTGGAATTGGCCAGTGGTGTTCCAGTATCGGTTCCCCTGCGTGAAGAAAAAAGTTTTGATCTTGATGCGGAAGATCTGCGGCAGCATGCCAGCAGCAAGACCAAGGTGCTCATCCTCAACAGTCCTTCTAATCCGACGGGATCCGTCAACTCGGAGGCATCGCTCAAAGCTGTGGCCCAACTGGCACGCGAGCGCGGCTGGCTGATTGTATCCGACGATATCTACGAGGAAATTGTCTACACTACCGACAAAGCCATTCCCCATATCCTCCATGTGGATCCAACCCTGCAGGAACAAACCATTCTCTGCAACGGTGTATCCAAATCCTACTCCATGACTGGGTGGCGCATTGGCTGGTGCGCCGGCCCCCTGGCGATCATCAAGGCAATGAACAAGGTACAAAGCCAATCGGTTTCCAATCCAGTCGCGCTTTCGCAGTATGCAGCCCTTGCCGCCCTGTCCGGGCCGCAGGACTTTCCCCAAACCATGTTGGCGGCCTTTTTCCCCCGCAGGGATTTTTTTGTTCAGGCCCTCAACAGCATCAGAGGGGTGAACTGCGTGGCACCCATGGGCGCATTTTACGTGTTTCCCAACTTTTCTGCGTACTACGGCAGTTCCTTTAAGGGCAAGCCCATTGATGGTTCAGTTGCCCTGGCAGACTATTTTCTGGAAGAGGCCCGTGTGGCCACTGTGCCTGGCGCAGCTTTTGGTGCCGACGCCTTTATTCGCTTCTCCTTTGCCACATCCCTGGACACCATCAAGGAAGGAATGAGGCGTATCGAACAGGCCTTGGCAGCACTCGAGCAGTAATTTAAACTCCATGCAACGCGTTCTCAACTGGACGGCCGTGTCGAATGCTTTCCGCCTCCGTAAGGGCAGTTTTGACCTGACCTTGCAATAGGCGTCTCAGAGCAGTGACTCTGCTTTTCTTTGCACACGCAAACACGCTACATTCCTCAGGCGCGCAGAAGAAAAGCAGAGAATTCCCTCTTCTTCCCTTAGCCTTTGGTAGCTGATTGGCATGGCTGTGCAATCTTCAATGCGCAGTGCAGAAACCTGGGCTTCTTTTCCAGGTTTCTTGTCAGAAAAATTCATTTCGCCTCTATACGTTCAAAACGAAAATCGCAAAAGCGTGCCCCTGCCATGATGGTCTGTGAGCGCTTTAGAACAATATCCTCGCTGAAGCAGTCCATCCTGGCGGAATCACGCTCGCAGTGAAATAAGTTCCCCAACCCGGCCAAACCCAGCTCCTGATAGAGTTCTGCATAACAACAGCGGGTGACATTAAAATCCAGATGTCGTGCCAATTGGCCAAGCATGTCGATTTCAAGCGCTCCGCCATCTGCCCACAGGGCAGCGACCTTCTCTATTGCCCCCAGCTCCTTGCCAAATAGACCAACCCAGCGTTCTCCATCCTGGCGTGCCAGTGCACAAATCACGCCCGCGCTATATTGTTGGCCGTTTCAATCCCCACTTCACGCTGAAAAGCCTGCACCAGGGACCAAAACACCTGCCTCGATTGTACGGCGCTCAAGGTGGGTTATCTTTTATTCTGGCATAAAAACTCCTCCTGCATTTTTTTAATCATCAAGGTACCCGATGCAGAGCCCTTAAAAAGGTGAACGCCCTAAAGGAACCTCATTATCCGTGACATTACTTCACATACCACAACGACAGACACCCCGTCCATGCACCACCACACACGTGGTCTTTGCCTTGTTATCCGCTACCCAGATGCTATATTTCCTGGAAATGATGAGTCACTCCCCCCGCCAGGCCAAGGCGCTGCTTGCCTTGCCGCAAACATACCAACTAGGAGGAAGAGTCATGAAGCTTTCAGATTGGCTGGATCAACAGGAGGCAGAAAAAGGCGATGTAGCGCAGACTGTTGTTCCCCGCGACATAGCCTTTGACAGCAAGCCGGATGAAACCATCTATTTCAAAGAAATCAGACCATGCGGCATGTTTTGTTCCGAGCCCCACCCCTTTTCCAAGGTGGAACGCTATGGTCATTGGTATGCAGCAAGCGGCCAGGACAAACGGGCAGGTATTCATTCAAGTGCCATGCAGTGGAAACTTTTCACCAAAGACAGGGAATTGGCGCTGAAAACAGCCAAAGAACACATTGAATAACACCGCTGCCTTGTGCCAAAGGGTACCCCCCTCCAAGGTAACTTCACCGTGCAAAGAAAGAGAATGCATGGGATTTTTTGGCGGAAAAGATTCTGCGGTTGGCCTGGATTGTATAAGGTTTAAAACTCATTCGTGACCAACAGATACAAAACCGTCCGCCACGCGCCAACGCAAAGAAGATGAGCATGGCCAGTGGAGAACGTGTTATCAGAAGTGCCTGCCGCAGTTGTCAAGGCGTGTGCCAGGGGCTGGTCCACATTGACGACAATGGCCGGATTGTACAGATCACCGGTGATAAAGAAAGCCCGACCAGTCAGGGTTTCATCTGTTCCAAGGGAGTCTCTGCCGCCGAACAGCTCTATCATCCAGACCATATCACCCGCCCGCAGCTGCGCACCAAAAACCGCGGCCAGGGCGACCGCGCAAGTGAAACGGGAACGCATCACCGGACAGGCGATCAAGCGGGCTTTTGTTGATCGGGGGCTATTGTGGCCACAAGCTGAAAGTGCCGCAGGTGCTAATCCGCGGCAGTAAGCGTGGCCTGACGCCGCAGATGAACAAGAAGTTGAAACCGCCGAAACGCGATCGAGCCGGTGATTGGCCACATGAAGGCAGATGGCAAGCTTGGTCGCAACGATCTTTTGGGCAGCCTGGGCGACAAGATCCATGCGCTCTTGTGCGGAGCTGGGCATACTATCCGGCTTATCCTCAGAAAACTGAGGGAGCTGTTGTTTTTTTGTATGCTGGAATGCTTGTTGGATTCTTTGGATGCCTGGATAGGCTTTTGTGGCCCCTTGACTGCCCTGATTGGCTCCAGGCAGATGATGGCTTGACGCAAGCCGAAAATTAGAAAGGGCCTTTTTCAAGAGCGACTAAGGAGAATCTTCCCATGACCATAACGCCCTTTGAACGGCTCCGGAATGAAATGTCCGGTTACATGCAGACAAGTGTGCTCGCCGCCCTGGCCGAGCTGGATATCGGTACAGTCATCCTGCGCAACTGCAACAGCCTTGCTGCTGCTGCAGTCGCAGAGCAATGTGCATGCGACAAACGGGGAACAGAGGTGCTGCTCGACGCCCTGTCCGCCCTGGGCTATTTGATCAAGTCGGGAAATCGGGACAGCGCCCGCTATGCAGTGGCAGATGAATACACAACCTATCTGGACAGCCGCCACCCGTCCACCTTCATCCCCTTGATGCGGCACATGTCCTTCGGCATATCTGGTGGACACATCAATAATGACCACATTCTCATGGTTATCAATCAATACCTTCGCATCCTGGGCAGAGAGATCCTGGTATGCAGTCGTCTGTTTCATTTCCGAAGTAACAACAGATGTCGACGATGAGGTGAGTGTTTCGGTCTTTTTGACCGTTTCAAACTGTTCTACGGCAAAAGCGCCGGATACGGTCATGGCTGTTACAACGAGTACTGTCAGCAAAATTCTCTTTTTCATACCAGCCTCCTCTAAATAATAAATGTTTTGTAGCCATGACCTTTCAATAAACTTCTTTACCACCCTGTCAAGCTTATCCGGTGCAAGGCAATAAAGTTGGGGCATTTCATGTAGCAGACACCAGCAACCAGCCATCTCCCGTTTGATATCTCAATGGAATAAGGGAGTTGACTTCTTCCGCAGCACGCTGATACGTGGAGGTCCGGTAAAATGCCGACCCAATTCCAAACCGATGCACAGAGCAAGCCAGGCGCATTCCAGAAAGACAATGGCCATTAATGCACCCCTGGTACGCACTTTTTAGGCCTGCAAAGTACAGATAATTGAATACATAAGCATAGAGTGAGTGCAGCACGGAATGGGTCGGATCGGTTGAAACAGTCCTTCCACTGGGATAAAAAAATATCAGCGCCCATTTGCCAACCCCTCAGTCTGACCAGGCCCTCAAGGCTGCATCCGCAGCACAAGGCGTATTTCCTACCTGCTGCGTGGTATGCAATTCAATCGACCGGAGCAGGTATGGACTGTCGATATCAGCTATATTCCAGTGGCAAAAGGTTTCTTTTAATTTGTACTTGCCAGGGTGGCTCAATTCTATTTTGTCGCTAACGGCTCCTTTCAAAATCCGAATAATCTGGCTTTCCGAAAAACGAGATTCGTTCATTGTGCCCTTCATGAAGCAATTTTACCAGAAATCTCTACTTTGCAATGGACCTATTTTAAGGGAAGGCTACAATTGAGTTGAGCCTTCGATCACACAAAAACTGGCAAGTACTGAGCCAGCCACCCCACAAGGTCACCAGTTATTATCACGCAACTTCAGCCATTCACCGCAACAGTTGTTCACAATCAATCTTTTACTTGACAAAACATGGAAAAATGAGCAAACTGTGCGTTCACCGTTTTGCTTACATCGTCGCAAAAGCGTGCGCAATGCACCAAGCAAAAAAAATAAAATTAAAAACTTGCTTGACGATGCAGTTAGAACAGGCTATAAAATTCATCTTTGCCGGGTTATTTGGCATTTATGTTGAAGTATTTTTTTGATCTTTGAAAACTGAATAGGAAGAGCGGGCCAATTAGTTTGTTTTTTTGGTGGCTGAGTTTATTTGCTTGGTCACTTTGTGATTTTGCTAGGATATTGAACTGGAGAGTTTGATCCTGGCTCAGAACGAACGCTGGCGGCGTGCTTAACACATGCAAGTCGAACGCGAACGGGACTTCGGTTCCTAGTAGAGTGGCGCACGGGTGAGTAACGCGTAGATAACCTATCTTTATGTCTGGGATAACACGCCGAAAGGGGTACTAATACCGGATATTCTTGCATTTCATAAGTATTGCAAGGAAAGGTGGCCTCTGATTCAAGCTACTGCATAGAGAGGGGTCTGCGTACCATTAGCTAGTAGGTGGGGTAATGGCCTACCTAGGCGACGATGGTTAGCGGGTCTGAGAGGATGATCCGCCACACTGGCACTGAAACACGGGTCAGACTCCTACGGGAGGCAGCAGTGAGGAATATTGCGCAATGGGGGAAACCCTGACGCAGCGACGCCGCGTGAGTGAGGAAGGCCTTCGGGTCGTAAAGCTCTGTCAAGAGGGAAGAAGTGCATGGCAGTTAATACCTGTCATGTTTGACGGTACCTCTAAAGGAAGCACCGGCTAACTCCGTGCCAGCAGCCGCGGTAATACGGAGGGTGCAAGCGTTGTTCGGAATTACTGGGCGTAAAGGGCGCGCAGGCGGCCTGCCAAGTCAGATGTGAAATGCCATGGCTTAACCATGGACGTGCATTTGAAACTGGTGGGCTTGAGTACCAGAGGGGAAGGTGGAATTCCCGGTGTAGAGGTGAAATTCGTAGATATCGGGAGGAATACCGGTGGCGAAGGCGACTTTCTGGCTGGATACTGACGCTGAGGCGCGAAAGCGTGGGGAGCAAACAGGATTAGATACCCTGGTAGTCCACGCTGTAAACGATGTGAACTAGATGTAGGGGGTGTTGATCCCCTCTGTGTCGCAGCTAACGCATTAAGTTCACCGCCTGGGGAGTACGGTCGCAAGATTAAAACTCAAAGGAATTGACGGGGGCCCGCACAAGCGGTGGAGTATGTGGTTTAATTCGATGCAACGCGAAGAACCTTACCTGGTCTTGACATCCCGGGAATTCTTAGGAAACTAGGAAGTGCCTTCTTTGAAGGAGCCTGGAGACAGGTGCTGCATGGCTGTCGTCAGCTCGTGTCGTGAGATGTTGGGTTAAGTCCCGCAACGAGCGCAACCCTTGCCTTTAGTTGCCATCAGTTTAGCTGGGCACTCTAAAGGGACCGCCGGTGTCAAACCGGAGGAAGGTGGGGATGACGTCAAGTCCTCATGGCCCTTATGACCAGGGCTACACACGTACTACAATGGCCGGTACAACGGGCAGCGACATCGCGAGATGGAGCCAATCCTTCAAAACCGGTCTCAGTCCGGATTGGAGTCTGCAACTCGACTCCATGAAGTTGGAATCGCTAGTAATCGTGGATCAGCATGCCACGGTGAATACGTTCCCGGGCCTTGTACACACCGCCCGTCACACCACGGGAGTCGGTTGTACCAGAAGCAGTTGAGCTAACCTTCGGGAGGCAGGCTGCCAAGGTATGGCTGGTAACTGGGGTGAAGTCGTAACAAGGTAGCCCTAGGGGAACCTGGGGCTGGATCACCTCCTTTATAAGGAAAGTATGGGTCGTTTTAGGCCCATATGGGATCAACCCTGCTCTTCCTATTTGGTTTTGAGAGATCAAGGACATGGGCCTATAGCTCAGCTTGGTTAGAGCGCACGCCTGATAAGCGTGAGGTCGGTGGTTCAAGTCCACCTAGGCCCACCAGGCGTAGCGAGGGGATTGGGGGTGTAGCTCAGCTGGGAGAGCGCCTGCCTTGCACGCAGGAGGTCATCGGTTCGATCCCGTTCACCTCCACCAGGCTTGAAGGGGTAAGGTTGGGTGTTGAGTAGGAATTTTTTATTCAACATTCAACTTTAAACTTTCACGAGAAGTTTTTGTTCTTTGACAATTGAATAGCAGGGTATCTAAATCGTAGAACCGATTGGTCTGTGTGGATGTTTTTGTATGTCTGCATGGGTTTGATCGGTGTACTACTGCAAGCGTTTAGAGTTTAGCTTAGTTTACAAAAGACTTATGGTTAAGCTATTAAGGGCTGATGGCGGATGCCTTGGCACCAGGAGGCGAAGAAGGACGTGGAAAGCTGCGATAAGCTTCGGGGAGCTGCTAACAGGCTTTGATCCGGAGATTTCCGAATGGGGGAACCCGGCGGAGTTCAAACTCCGTCATTCATAACTGAATCCATAGGTTATGAAGGCGAACGAGGGGAAGTGAAACATCTCAGTACCCTCAGGAATAGAAATCAATAGAGATTCCGTCAGTAGTGGCGAGCGAACGCGGAATAGCCCAAACCCATGGGCTTGCTCATGGGGGTTGTGGGGCCCCGACATGGGATTGAGAAGATATAGAAGAATGGCATGGAAAGGCCGGCCATAGACGGTGATAGCCCGGTATTCGAAATATTGACTCACCCTAGGGAGTCCCCGAGTACCACGAGGCACGTGAAACCTTGTGGGAATCCGGGAGGACCATCTTCCAAGGCTAAATACTACCTGGTGACCGATAGTGAACAAGTACCGTGAGGGAAAGGTGAAAAGAACCCCGGGAGGGGAGTGAAATAGAAACTGAAACCGTCAGCTTACAAGCAGTTGGAGCATCTTTATGATGTGACAGCGTGCCTTTTGCATAATGAGTCAACGACTTATCCTACGCAGCAAGGTTAAGCCGCCAGGCGTAGCCGTAGCGAAAGCGAGTCTTAACAGGGCGAAGAGTTGCGTGGGGTAGACCCGAAGCCGGGTGATCTATCCATGTCCAGGGTGAAGTCTCGGTAACACGAGATGGAGGCCCGAACCGCTATAGGTTGAAAACTGTTCGGATGAGGTGTGGATAGGAGTGAAAGGCTAATCAAACTCGGTGATAGCTGGTTTTCTCCGAAATATATTTAGGTATAGCCTTGCGAGTTGACTGACGGAGGTAGAGCACTGTTTGGGCTAGGGGTCCCACCGGATTACCAACCCCATGCAAACTCCGAATGCCGTCAAGTTCTATCGCAGGAGTCAGACTACGGGAGATAAGTTCCGTGGTCGAGAGGGAAAGAGCCCAGACCGTCAACTAAGGTCCCTAAACCATGCTAAGTGGGAAAGGAGGTGAAATTGCTGAGACAACCAGGAGGTTGGCTTAGAAGCAGCAATCCTTTAAAGATAGCGTAATAGCTCACTGGTCTAGTGAATTTGCGCCTAAAATTTAACGGGGCTTAAGCATGGTACCGAAGTTACGGATCGAGCAATCGATGGTAGGAGAACATTGTGTAGGCCTGAGAAGGTGCATCGTGAGGTGTGCTGGAGGTATCACAAGAGCGTATGTTGACACGAGTAGCGAAAATGGAGGTGAAAAACCTCCACGCCGTAAGTCTCAGGTTTCCTGTAGTCAAGTTAATCTGCTCAGGGTTAGTCGGCCCCTAAGGCGAGGCTGAAGAGCGTAGCTGATGGGAAACGGGTTAATATTCCCGTACCGCTGGTGTAGAACTTGTATAAGGGGGGACGAAGAAGGATAGACCATCCAGGTGTTGGAATACCTGGTTTAAGCGTGTAGGCGGAGGACTTAGGCAAATCCGGGTCCTTGTAACGCCGAGGCGTGATGACGAAGCCCAAAGGGCTGCAAAGTGGTTGATTCCATGCTTCCAGGAAAAGCCTCGTATACATTTACACTGGTGACCGTACCGCAAACCGACACAGGTAGACAGGTAGAATATACCAAGGCGCTTGAGAGAACTCTGGTTAAGGAACTCGGCAAAATAGCACCGTAACTTCGGGAGAAGGTGTGCCCTCATGGTGATCTTTTATACAATAGTGAGCCTACGGGGGTTGCAGTGAAATGGGGGGAGCGACTGTTTACTAAAAACACAGGACTCTGCGAAGTCGTAAGACGAAGTATAGGGTCTGACGCCTGCCCGGTGCCGGAAGGTTAAGGGGACATGTCAGCGCAAGCAAAGCATTGAACCGAAGCCCCGGTAAACGGCGGCCGTAACTATAACGGTCCTAAGGTAGCGAAATTCCTTGTCGGGTAAGTTCCGACCTGCACGAATGGCGTAACGATTTCCCCACTGTCTCAACCAGAGACTCAGCGAAACTGTAGTACCGGTGAAGATGCCGGTTACCCGCAACAAGACAGAAAGACCCCGTGAACCTTTACTATAGCTTGGCATTGTGTTTAGGGATAACATGTGTAGGATAGGTGGGAGGCTTTGAAGCTGGCACGCTAGTGTCGGTGGAGCCATCCTTGAAATACCACCCTTGTTATCTCTGAACTCTAACTGCGGTCCGTAATCCGGATCCAGGACAGTGTCTGGTGGGTAGTTTGACTGGGGCGGTCGCCTCCTAAAGCGTAACGGAGGCGCGCGAAGGTTCCCTCAGGCTGATTGGAAACCAGCCGTAGAGTGTAAAGGCATAAGGGAGCTTGACTGCGAGAGAGACATCTCGAGCAGGTACGAAAGTAGGTCTTAGTGATCCGGCGATTCCGCATGGAAGGGTCGTCGCTCAACGGATAAAAGGTACTCCGGGGATAACAGGCTTATCTCCCCCAAGAGTCCACATCGACGGGGAGGTTTGGCACCTCGATGTCGGCTCATCACATCCTGGGGCTGAAGCAGGTCCCAAGGGTTCGGCTGTTCGCCGATTAAAGTGGTACGTGAGCTGGGTTTAAAACGTCGTGAGACAGTTTGGTCCTTATCTGTTGCGGGCGCAGGATATTTGAGGAGATCTTTCCCTAGTACGAGAGGACCGGGATGGACGAACCAATGGTGTTCCAGTTGTTTTGCCAAAGGCATTGCTGGGTAGCCACGTTCGGCAGGGATAACCGCTGAAAGCATCTAAGCGGGAAACCCACTCCAAGATAAGATATCCCGTGGCGTAAGCCACCTAAAGGCTCGTTGAAGACTACAACGTTGATAGGTCGGGTGTGGAAGTGTGGCAACACATGGAGCTTACCGATACTAATGAGCCGTGCGGCTTAACCATATACTTTTGTAAACAAAGCATACCCTGCTCTTTAATTGTCACTGTTTTATACAGTTTTCGGTGGCCATGGCGAAGAGGTCCCACCCGTTCCCATTCCGAACACGGAAGTTAAGCTCTTCAGCGCCGATGGTACTGCATGGGAAACTATGTGGGAGAGTAGGTCGCCGCCGATTCATACCATAAAACCCCCCCTCTATGAGTTAGAGGGGGGGTTTGTTTTTATAAAAAAAAGAAATGGCTTTATTTGAAAGCTGTTGTTTTTTGAGTTCCCTAGGATTCATGTACGATTGTACCGATTGTACCCTAAGGAGGAGCGACGGCGCCTGCTGAGATATCTAAGACGCGTACCTTTTTCCGTCACGATTCACAATGGGCATGTGAAGCTGCAGCGCTGCTTCTCAATAAGCAAGACATCTGCTAAAATTGCTCATTTTCAATGTTTTTCCGCAACTGTGCTATATCAAGACCAAGAGCAACGCATTGTGTTCCTTCCATGCATTTGTCGGCATCTTGCTGCTCAAGAAAATGCTTTAAGGAGTGAGCGTCCTTTTTTAAATGGACAAGCCATGTCTTTTGGTCTTGATTATAGTTGACGTCAATGTCAATACCACAGGCGCCAATATCTGGATACAGAGATATAATTTTGTCGCACAGCTCTTTTTCATTATACATGGTCAACCCCCTCTTCGTTGGTGAGTCTGTCTGGTGAGTCTGTCACGGTATTTAGCCATATGGTTCCATAATGTAGTTTTTACCATCCAGGGTGACAAAGCGAATGCCGTCCTGCTTGGGCAATCCTGCTATTTTCCATGCAATCTCAGGGTTTACAAACTGCTCATTGACGCACTTTTTGGGCTGCTTAGTAATCCGGCAAACATTGTTGAGTATCGGAAATACATGGTACTTAATAAAATATTCTCTCATAAATCGTATGATGTCCATCTGCTCTGCTGTTAATGACGCCAAACCTTCACGGTCAGCAAGAAGCCGAGCTACCTCCTCGTTCCAATCGTCCTGATTTTTGAGAAAGCCATTTTCATCCAGGGGAATTTCTTTACCAGCATAATAAAGTTTCGACATGATGCACCTCCTCGTGATGTTCCAGCAGGTTGTTTTGCTTTTTTGATCTTACTCAGAAACATGATTCCCTGATCCCCTTCTGTCAAGGCAAGGGATTGTCAGTATTTTCATGTGCCAAGTAAAAAAAACATAGGCAGGCATAAAGACGTACTTCACTTCAGGCTCTTGGCAAAGTACGCTGCGGCCTTTTTTACGATGGCCAACTCCTTGGCCTGCTCAGCCAACTGGCGCTTGAGGCGGACACTCTCCACCAGAAGCCGTTCTTCCACGGCGCTCTTATCCTGTGACTGTGAAAGACGAGCCTTGCTCCTTCAGTCCTCCAGTTGTTATACAGTTGGCTTTCATGAAGTC
>Ga0334883_1004896_pt1 | contig 12344 bp, 5 predicted proteins | sample GraSluR1_MG_6_FD_207230 | JGI IMG/M metagenome (GOLD analysis project Ga0334883, IMG submission 207230) | Sludge microbial communities from methane-producing bioreactor in Wageningen University, Netherlands - Granular Sludge_09_05-R1 | ecosystem: Engineered > Bioreactor > Anaerobic > Unclassified... | reverse complement strand
CCGATGGGCCAGATGGCGGCGGCTTCGCCGGGAAGCTGGGTCCAGAGGCCGTTCTCGGTGAAGAGATCCTTGCGGAGATAGTGGGGCGGATTGGAAGCGGTGGTTTCGCAGTCCAGATCGACGCGATCGCTGAGCATGGCGATGTGGACGCCGACGGCGCTGTCGGTTTGGTTGAGGAGGATCACGTCGCCCATCATCATGTCAGCTTTTCCCGTCACCGGGTAGTGCGGCGCTGGCAAGGCGGAGGTGGCGATGCAGGCGGCGGCGCCCAGGCCGATGGCGATGGCGGCCACGGCCCTTTTCCAGAGGTGGCTGAGCTGGTCTGGTGAGCGGCGCGAGAGATGCCAGGCGAGCCCCAGGATGGGGAGGGCGATGAGGTCCGTGGGGTCGGGCCAAATGGCGAGGTGTAGACCCCAGTGGCCAGCGGCCTGGGTGAGCCCGTTTGCGAGGGCGGGCGAGAGTTGGAGCGCGGAGAAGAGGGCCGCGACGAGGGCAAAGGCACCGAGTCTGGCGGCGGTGGAGCGCAGTCCCAAGAGGGCGACCAGTAGCAGGGGGGCAACCAATAGGCCAGCGAAGTCACTCAATTTCCCCGTCAACCAGGTTGGCAGCAGGCCGGCAAACTTGAGGTAATGGTCGTTGAGGGTCAGCAGGACGAGGGAGAGCCACCACAAGGGGTGCAGCAGGGCACAGTGCGGGTTGAAGGTTCTGGGTGATATCTGGCGTTGGTCCTGAGAGGATGGGTTGCCGAGTTCCGACCGTGCACAGCGCATTCGACCTCCTGCGTATGGGTGCAAAAGACAGGGTTGAGGCGCCCAGAGCGCGCCACGCTCTCGAGCCTGGGTTCGTCGTGCGGGCGAACCGTGACTTTACCATAGCGGTTCGAACGGTTGAGGTCGACCGGGTGGCGCGCGGGGGTTTTGCTGTAACGGCGACGCTCGGTCGGGTGCTTTTGTCTTGGCGATCGAAAAAAGGTATAAGTTAAGGGCGGTCGCTGAAGTATCTCTCGTCAGCGCGCGAGAGCGTCCCCATGGGCGACCGGTCAAGGAGGCCGCTGTGTTGAGGCAACGATGGCGCGACGCGTCCAGGGGCGCGAGGTTGATGTGGCGGCTGGCCACCTGGTCGCTGTTCTTGGTGAGCGTCCCTGCGGGTCCCTTCTCACTTGCTTGGGCGCAGGATGGCGACTGCCGCCAGCTCGTGGCGTCAGAGCAGTCAGAGTATCAGGTCTTTGTGTTGCTGGCAGAAGACGCTCTGAATGAGGAGCGATGGCTGGAGGGGGCCGACTATCTGCAGCGGGCCCAGAAGCTGTGCAAGAACGCGCCGCGGACGTCGTTGCTTTTTGCGCAGGTGGCGATGGAGCTGAGGCGCTGCGACGAGGCCGAAGTGTGGCTGAGCAAGGCTCAGAAGGGGGCGGATGTGGACGCCACAGCCCTTGCTGACCTCAACGGCCAAATGGAGCAGCGCTGTCGCAGCGCCGTGGTGCGTTTCGAGTGTTACGATAATGTCGAGGTCATGCTGGATGGGCAGGGGCCCCTGCCTTGTCATCAAGCGATTCCCACGGCCGCGGGGCTGCATACGGTGACGGCGTCGCGCAACGGGAACCTCTATTACATGGCAGAGGTCCTGCTGCGTGGGGGCGCCAACCTCGTGGTGATCCCCAACGTGGCTGGTTCAGGGGGGGGCGGTGCTTGGGCGCCGTGGGTGTTGGTGGTCTCGGGTGGGCTCATCGCGGCAGGCGGCGCTGGCTTGCAGGTGTGGGCCTGGATGGATGGCGACGCCATCAACAGTGACAAGACCTTGACTTGGCAGAAGGCGCGAGATCGTCACGATTCGGCCAAAACTTTGAGCACGGTGGGCCTCGTTGGTTTGGGGACCGGTTTGGCCATGACCACGGCCGGGGTGTTGTGGCTCGTTCTGCGGCAAGATGTCTCGGCGGAGCAGGCAGGCGGTTGGTTGATCGGTCCATCGGTCGACGGCGTCTTTGTGCAAGGGAGATTCTAATGGCAACGTTCTTGCGCAATGGTGGTGGCCTCGTGGCGCTCGTCGCGGCGTTATTTTTGACTTTAATCGGTGTAGGGTGCGTGCCGGCCCTTGAAGAACAGCGTGCATTTTTGTGCAGCGAGGCTGCGCCATGCCCTGCTGGGATGCGTTGCGGTGCCGAGGGGCGCTGTGTCTTGGAGGAGAGCGACGCCGAGCCCGACCTGGGGGATGTCGACCCTGACGGGAGCGTCGAGGTGGATGCGCCGGAGCTTACAGAGGTCGACACGGCTGAGCCGTGCGATTGTGAGGCGCATGAGACGTGCTGTGACGGGGCGTGTGTGGATTTGCTGCGCAGTGGGGCGCACTGTGGTGCCTGTGGCGAAGCTTGTTTGGGGGAGGCTTCTTGTGTGGCAGGGATGTGCCGATGTGCCGTGCCAGAGGGGATGGAAGTGCGGGAGTGCGGTCCGACGGAGCGTTGCTGCCGCGGGGTGGGGTGCGTGGATGTGGTGACATCGGCGGCGGCCTGTGGCCGCTGCGGGGTGAAGTGCAATCCAGGCGAGTCCTGCGCTGGCGGCTTGTGCCGCTGTGGTGCAGGAGAGGGCTGCGGGCCAGGGCTGGCTTGTTGTGATGGGGTGTGCTGTGGCGCTGGCGAGTCTTGCTGTGGTGGGGTGTGCGAGGCCTCGACGTCGTTGAGTTGTTCCTGCGGCGGGTCGCCATGTCCCGACGGTTGGTTGTGCTGTCCCGGGATAGGCGGTGTGGTGACGTGCGTGGATCCCGATCTGGATCCGAACCACTGCGGCGGTTGTGGGCGGGCCTGTCCGAACAATGCCCTGTGCGGGCAAGGGCAATGTGAATGCGCGCTGGGCTTTGCCGATTGTACGGCGACGCCGGGTTGTGAGACGCAGATTGCGCGCGACGCCAAGAACTGCGGTGGCTGTGGTCGGGTGTGCGGGCCAGGGACCCAGTGCGTGGAGGGTCAATGTATGTGTCCGGTGACGGGGACGGCCTGTGCGCCGGGTGAGGCCTGTTGCCAAGCGGGTTGTGTCGATACGGACGCGGCGGTGGCGCACTGTGGCGCGTGTGGCGGTGCGTGTCCGAGCCAGGCACCCCAGGTGGCTGAGGTGAGCTGCGAGGATGGCGCGTGCGTGTTTAGCTGCGCGGAGGGTTACGCCAACTGTGATGGGATGCTGGGGACGGGGTGCGAGTCGTTATTGGCGACCGATGATGAGAACTGCGGCCGTTGTGGCCGCTCCTGTGGGGAAGGGCGGAGTTGTTCCTCTGGGAAATGTGAGTGCTTTGCGGAGCCGTGCGATTGCAGCGCCGACCAAACCTTGTGCGATGAGGCCTGTGTGGATGTGGAGAGCTCGGCGGAGCACTGCGGTGGCTGTGGCCGCGTTTGTGGTGAAGGACAGACTTGTGAGGCTGGTCACTGTGTATGCCCGGTTGGGCGGGTTTTGTGTCAAGGCCGCTGTGTCGAAGTGCGAACGGACAGCTCGAACTGCGGGGAATGTGGCCGCGCTTGTCTGCAGGACGGCAATGTCTTTAGCGCCTCCTGTCTTCAAGGTCGTTGTAGTTACGTTTGTGCGAGTGGTTATGGGGATTGCACGCCCGAGCCCGGTTGTGAGACGCACTTTGCGACGAATGCGGACCACTGCGGGGCTTGCAACCGCGCGTGCCCGGCGGGCCAGGTCTGTGTCAACGGCGCCTGCCGCTGTCCTGCAGGCTATGCCGGGCCAGAGGGCTGTGATGGCGGTTGTGTCGATGTGCTGAATAGCGCGCAGGCGTGTGGGAGCTGTGGGGCGGCCTGCCCCGAGGGTTATGGTTGTATCCAAGGCGAGTGCCGCTGTGAGGTCGGTGCGGCGTGGTGTGATGGGGTGTGTACGGAGACGTTGTCCGACGGGGAGCACTGTGGCGCTTGCTTTGCGAGCTGTGGCACAGAGGTGGGTTGTGCCAACGGCCTGTGTTGGTGTGACGAGGGCGGGGTGTTGGGAACGGTTGAGAACTGCGGGGTGTGCGGCCAAGGGTGCGCCGAGGGCGCCGTTTGTGCGAGCGCGCGTTGTCAGTGCCCGGTGGGACAACAGCCCTGCAATGGTGTCTGCGAGGATCTGCGGGCCGCACGGGAGCATTGTGGTGCCTGTGGGAACGACTGTGGCGCTTTCTTGAACGTCGATCCTGCGACGGTCTCGTGCGTCAATGGCACCTGCGCCTTCACCTGCATCGAACCCTACGGGAACTGTGTGGCGTCCCAGCCTGGTTGCGAGACCCACTTGTTGACCTCCGTGTCGCACTGCGGTGCTTGTGGCGTGAACTGTTCCGCCCTGACCAGCGTGACCAACGTGAGCTGTTCACAAGGCCAATGTCAGTTTAGCTGCCTGACGAATTGGGCCGACTGCGATCCCGCGCGGGGTGGTTGTGAGACGAATACTTCCAACAACTCACTGCACTGCGGCGGCTGTAACAGGCCCTGCGCCAGTGGCTCGGTGTGCCAGTCGGGGAACTGCGTCATTCCTTGAGATGGCGGGTGGCGTTGGCATCTTGGGGGTGCGCTGCCGTCTCGAACAGTCCCTGGCGGCCGTGCGCTGGCCGCGGTGCAGCGCTCTGCGTTGTGCGGGCGTCAATGCTTCGTAGGCGGGTGCATGGTGACGTGCGCTGGCGGCGGGCCCCTTTACCTGTGGGAGGGGCTGTACCATAAAGGGAAACGAGTAGATGCGCCGCGTCTTGCGGGCTGAATCGAGGGGGCGACATGCGAGCAGTGTGGTTTTTGGCTTGGTCTTGGTTCGTGGTGCTGACGCTGGGTATGGGCTGTGCCCATGGACCGCGCCCGCAGGATCCCTCCCCAGTAGCGGATGCCCTGCGCTGGGAGCAGAGCTTGAGCCGAGTGGTCAAGGGCGTGGTGGTGCTGCGGGTGACGGTGCCGCGCGATTTCGACACGGAGATGCAGGGTTCGTACGTCGGGACGGGTTTCATCGTCGATGCCGAGCGCGGCCTGATTCTGACCAACCGTCACTTGGTGCAGCCAGGCCCCGTGGTCGCTGAGGCGGTCTTTCTCAACCACGAGGAGGTACCCGTACAGGCGATCTACCGCGACCCAGTGCATGACTTTGGTTTCTTCCGCTATGACCCCGCGGCGGTGCACTTCGCGGAGATCGAAGAGATTCCGCTGGCGCCTGAGGCGGCGCGGGTCGGCGTGGAGATCCGGGTGGTGGGCAACGACGCAGGGGAGAAGCTGTCGATCTTGAGTGGGACCTTGGCGCGCTTGGATAGAGCCGCGCCGATTTACGACAGTATCGGCTATAATGATTTCAACACTTTCTATTACCAGGCGGCATCGGGGACCTCCGGCGGTAGCTCTGGTTCGCCCGTGGTCGACATCGAAGGGCGGGCCATCGCCTTGAACGCGGGCGGGGCCTTTTTTGCCGACTCATCGTTCTTTTTGCCATTGCACCGAGTGGTGTTGGCCATGCAGGCCATTCAGGCGGCGCAGCCCGTCAAGCGCGGGACTTTGCAGACCATCTTCCTCTACCGACCCTACGATGAGCTGCGCCGCCTGGGTTTGCCACAGGCGCTGGAAGCGCGGGCGCGGGCCGCGCTACCTGGTGGGGTGGGCATGCTGGCGGTGGAAGAGGTGGTCCCTGGCGGACCAGGCGACGGCGTGTTGGAGCCGGGAGATGTGCTCTTCAGCCTCGATGGAGCGATCAGCGCGTCTTTCGATGCCCTGGCCGATGCCCTGGACAACAACGTGGGTGGTGCGGTGCGCATGGAGATCATTCGCGCCGGAGAGGTGATGGCCGTCGAGCTGCAGCCGCGGGATCTCCACGCCATCTCACCGCACGCGTTCATCGAGGTTGGTGGGGCCCTGATACACCCTCTCTCTTACCAGCAATCCCGCAACTTCTATATGCCTACTGAGGGCCTCTACGTGGCGAGCGCCGGCTATATGCTGCGCAGCGCAGGTGTGCCCTGGGGCGCATTGCTGCGGGCCATCGATGGCGTCGAGGTTCAGGACATCGACACGCTGTGGTCGGTATTGACGGCGCGCCCCGATCGGGATCGCTTGGCCATTCGCTACGTGATGCCTTTCGACCTAGATCAGGAGTACGTGGCCGTGGCTTATCTGGACCGTCTGTGGTACCCCACCCGGCGCTGCCGCATGGAGCCCTATACGGGCGAGTGGCCTTGCGAAGAGGCGGGTCCGGCTCGGGACCGCTGGTCGCCTGAGCCCGGGGAAGCGGAGATGGACGTCGGCGCTGGCGAGAGCGTGCCCGAGAAGCTGGCGGCGTCGCTGGTGATGGTCGAGTGCAACGTGCCTTTCCGGGTGGAGGGGGTGCAGGCGGCGCATTACGTGGGCACCGGCCTGGTGGTGGACACGACCCGAGGCTTGGTGGTGACCGACCGCGACACGGTGCCCATTCTCCTGGGCGACGTGCAGTTGGTCTTTGGGGGGACCCTGCGCGTGCCCGGCGAGGTGGTCTACGTGCACCCGACGCACAACTTCACCGTGGTGTCTTATGATCCCGCCCTCATCGGCGCGACTGACGTCAAAGCAGCGCAGCTCTCGCGCCAGCCTCTGCGGGCGCGAGACAAGCTGTGGCTGGTCGGTCGTGACCGCAGCTTCAACCTGGTCTCCGCCGAGGGGAGCGTTGCGCGGATCGCGCCACTGGTGCAGTCCATGACGGATCCACCTGCCTTCAGGGACACCAACGTCGATGTCATCGAGTTCGCCAGCGCGCCGGGTACGGTGGGTGGGGCTTTGAGCGACCTCGACGGTGCCGTGCGCGCCCTCTGGGTCTCATACGGCTACGAAGAGCTCTCGCCGAAGTTCCGCGGTCTGCCTGCAGATGTCGTGTGGCCTGTCGTGGAGGCCCTCAGGCGCGGTGAGACCCCACAACAGCGCACCCTTGGGGTGGAGTTGAGCACCATCAACTTGGCCGATGCCCGCGACCGCGGCTTGCCGGCAGAGCGCTTGGCGCTGTTGCAGCGGCGCGACGCCGAGCGACGGCAGGCGCTGGTGATCCGCCGGGTCTACTCGGGTTTTCCGGCGCAGGGCCTGCTGCGCGGTGGCGATGTGCTGCTGAGCGTCGACGGCGCGGCGGTAGGCTTTTTTAGAGATGTCGAAGCCCTGAGCCAGAAGGAGGTGGTCACGGTCGAGGTGTTGCGGGACGGGGCGGTCGTTGCCGTCGAGGTCGCGACGGTGGCGTTGGACGGGCGCGGTGTCGACAGAGTGGTCTCTTGGGCTGGGATGCTGCTGCACGAGCCACACTTGGCCATCGCCATGCAACGCAGCACGGAATGGAATGGGGTCTATGTCTCCGACGCTGGCTATGGATCGCCGGCCTCGCATTACGGGGTGCCTGCAGCGATACGCATCATCTCGGTGGATCATCAGCCGACGCCCGACTTGGATACCTTCTTGCGCCTCGTCGCGGCCTACGAAGACGGACAGGCCGTGCGGCTGGGGACGCGCTCGCTCGACGGATTGGAACAGGTCATCACTCTGAAGACCGAGTACGGCTATTGGCCCACGTGGGAGCTGCGCTTCTCCGAGGGGGCCTGGCAGCGGCGCATGGTGTCGCAGTGAGGGGACGCTCACGGTGGCACGAGATATAAAACTCTTGACATATGCGAAATGGCTAATAGATTGCCGGCCGACTTGCGGTGCTGCATGGGCTGGCACTATTGGCTCGGCAATTGGCGCGGGAAGACGATGGGCCTATGGGGTAGCTTACCGAGGCGAAGGGATGTCCGAGGTGCAGATAGATGAGAGGGCCCCGCGAGGCCCGTTCGCGACGTAGGAGGCGGTGATGAAGTTGGTGGTCGTGGGTGGCGTGGCGGCAGGGGCGTCGACAGCGGCGCGGGCGCGGCGATTGAGCGAAGCGGCGGAGATCGTGGTGTTGGAGCGGGGCCAGCATGTGTCCTTCGCCAACTGTGGCTTGCCCTATCACATCGGTGGCGCCATCGCCGAACGCGAGGCCCTGCTGCTGCAGACCCCGGAGACGTTGCGGCAAGCCTTGAACCTGGACGTGCGGGTGGGTGCTGAGGTGCTGTCCATCGATCGCCAGAAGAAGCAGGTGCAGGTGCGCGAGCTGGAGAGCGGTCGTGTCTACCATGAGGGCTACGACAAGCTGGTGCTGTGTCCGGGAGCGGTGCCGGTGGTGCCGCCGATCCCCGGTGTGGCTCACCCGCGGGTGATGTGCCTGCGCAACATCGAGGACATGGATCGGGTCAAAGGGGTGGTCGAGACGGCCCGCAGCGCCGTGGTGATTGGGGCCGGCTATATCGGGGTGGAGATGGCCGAGAGTCTGCGAGAGCGCGGCTTGGCGGTAGACCTGGTGGAGATGGCGCCGCAGATCATGCCGCCTCTGGATCGGGAGATGGTGCGTTCCCTGGAAGACCACATGCGTCATCACGGGGTGCGGCTGCATTTGGGCACGGTGGCGGTGGCGTTCAAGGATCGCGGGTCACAGGTGGGGGTGGAGCTCCAGAATGGGACCACCCTGGTGGCGGATCTGGTGATGATGTCTGCTGGCGTTCGGCCCGAGTCGGCTTTGGCGAAAGAGGCGGGCTTGAGCCTCGGGGCGCGAGGTGGGATCGTGGTGGACGCGCAGATGCGGACCTCGGATCCCGACATTTTTGCCGCCGGTGACGCCGTAGAGGTGCAGCACACGGTGACGGGAGAGCGTTTGCAGATTCCCTTGGCAGGGCCGGCCAACCGCCAAGGGCGGATCGCTGCGGAAGTGATCATGGGTCGCGACAGCAGCTACAGCAGCACCCAAGGGACGGCGATCGTCAAGATTTTTGCGATGACGGCCGGTGGCACTGGGGCTTCGGAGCGGCAACTGCGACAGGCGGGCGTGCCTTACGCGAAGGTCTATCTGCATCCCTCTGGCCACGCGGGCTACTATCCCGGTACGGCGCCGATGCATCTCAAGGTGATGTATGCGCCGGAGGACGGGCGTTTGCTGGGGGCGCAGGTCGTCGGCTTCGACGGCGTGGACAAGCGCATCGACGTCTTGGCCACGGCCTTGCGTTTTGGGATGAAGGTCGAGGATCTGGAGTCCTTGGAGCTGGCCTATGCGCCCCCTTACGGATCGGCGAAGGATCCCGTCAACATGGTGGGCTTCGTCGCCAACAACGTGCTCCGGGGCGACACGCAGGTGTGGTATGCCGAGGCCTATCCCGAGCAGACCCGCGACGGCGTGGTGGTAGACGTGCGCGGGGCCGAGGAGTTCGATCTGTGGCATATTCCGGGCTCGATCCACTTGCCCCTCGGCGAGCTGCGGGCGCGCGTGGCTGAGCTACCCAAAGACAAGATGTTGTTTTTGGTGTGCAAGTCTGGCTTTCGCTCCTATCTGGCTTACCGCGTCTTGAGCCAGTTGGGCTATCGCTGCGCCACGCTGAGCGGTGGTGTTCAGACTTTCTGTGCGTGGCATGGTACGGGAGTCTGCGGTGGTCAGCCGGAGATTCCGATCTTGTCGTACGCCGAGGAGAAGATGGCGGCCGTGGCGCAGGCGACGGGTAAGGTCTTGACTTTGGACTGTGCGGGTATGCAGTGCCCGGGTCCGATCATGAAGTTGTCCCAGGCGATGGAGACGCAGCAGATCGGTGATGAGGTGGCGGTGACGGCTTCGGACCCAGGCTTCGCGAGCGATGTGCAGGCTTGGTGTCAGGCGCGGGGGCATGCGCTGGTCTCCCTCGAACGCGATGGGGCGCGGACTCAGGCGCGGGTTCGCAAGGGTGGCGCTTTGGGTCTTCCGCTGCGGCCAGGCGCCAAGGGCGAGAAGAAGACCATGGTGGTCTTCTCGGGTGACTTGGACAAGGTGATGGCCGCTTTCATCATCGCCAACGGCGCGGCGTCGATGGGTGCCGAGGTGACGATGTTCTTCACCTTCTGGGGTCTGAATGCCTTGCGCCGGGCTCCTGGTGGCGCGGTAAAGAAGGGGCTCCTCGAGCGCACTTTGGCCTGGATGATGCCGAGCGGCGCTGGCAAGCTGAAGCTCTCGCAGATGCACTGGCTCGGCGCGGGGACGGCGGCGCTGAAGCAGGTCATGGCGGCGAAGAAGGTGGAGAGCCTGCCTGAGCTGATGTCCATGGCGCAGGGCGCGGGGGTGAAGCTGGTGGCGTGCGCCATGTCCATGGACTTGTTGGGCATTCAGCCGTCGGAACTCATCGATGGGGTGGAGATGGGCGGGGTGGCCACCTTCCTCGGAGAGTCGCGCGACGCGGGCATGACGCTCTTCATCTAGGGCATGACGGCTGGGCAGGCCTTAGATCCACTGGATGCAAACGCTGCACGATGGATCGAGGCTGACTTCGGCGTCAGCGTCGCCGAGGAGGGCGTCGCGCACGGCGGCGATGCTCTCGAGGGGCGCGGCGCAGCAGAAGCCGTCTTCGAGGACCTCGAGTCGGGGGGCTTGTTCGAGGGAGAAGAGGGCGAAGCCGCCGCCAAAGCGTTCGCAGGGTTCTTTGGCGCAGGTGGCCTGGGGAGCCTCCTGCCCTGGTGCCCAGACCAGCCAGGCGTCGGCTCCTGGGTGAGGCATGCCGATGAGCGCCATGGTCTCGTCCTCGGGATGCCAGCGTTCGGCGGCTTCAGCGATCTCCCTTTGGGCGTGGCGGGGGAGGTCGAGGATGAGGCGCCGGTTGTGCTCGAGGGCGATGTGGGCGCGCCGGACGATGAGGCGCGGGCAAGCAGCGAGGACGGTTTCGAGCTCGCTCTCGGCGTGAAAGGCGGGGGCGCGGTCGAGGTCGTTCCAACCCGGAAAGGGGAAGTGTCCGGCGTTGTGGCCCATGCGCGCCAGGACACGGCCGGCGCCGAAGTGGCGGGCGATGCGGAGCTCGTCCTCGGAGAGGAGGAGCATGGTCATGCGGCTGTGTGGGAGGGGCAGGCCAGGCAGAGGCTGCGGATCGACATAGAGGGCTCCGCGCAGCCCAGGGCGTCCCATGAGATCGCCTTGGCTGAGCTCAGTGGTGTCACCGACATCGACGCAGAGCCCTTCAAGTGCATAGGCATAGAGGGTTTCCAAGAGGGGCAGGGGGGCCTCGAGTTGCTCTTCGACGGCGGCCGAGGCGAGGAAAGTCAGGGCGACCTCGCGCTGACCGAGGGCATGGAGGCCGTCACTGAGATAGGAGAGGAAAGTGTAGCCCTGTTCGCCGAAGACGGCGAGGTGGTCCATGATGTCGACACAGAGCCTACCAGGTAAGATTTCGACGCGCATCGCTGATGTCATCCTCTTGGGTCGTGGAGGCGGCAGGGGCGAGGGGCCACTGGGTTGCGGCTTGGTGTCCCTGGGCTCATGATTCGGGTTGCAAGTGAAGGCGGAAGCGTCCGTCGGCGTCGGGGCGCTCGATGTGGGCATAGGAGCCGCTGCTGGCGCGGCTGAGCCTGAGGCTCACGGGCGCGCAGGCCGCCTCATGGCAGTCACCGGCTTGGTTATCCGGCGGGGTGAAGCCTAAGGCGATGAGCGCGTCGCGGCTGCGCACATAGGCGCGCCAGGCCGAGGCTGGGTCAGGCGCACGGAAGCGCATGGAGGTGGAGAGGTAACGCTCCCAGGTGCCGCCGCGGCTGATCTCTTCCAAGGGGAGGGTGGCGATGGTGTCCCACAGCGCCGCGTCGATGCGCGGATCGATGAGGAATGGGACCTGTTCGAGCAGAGGTGTGAGCTCCGTGGCAGGCGTTTGGGTGCCGAGGGCGACGATGAAGCTCAGCCCAGAGGTGCGCTGCCGCGCGCCGGTCCAAGGAGCGGGTTCTTCGGCCCACCACTCGATGGTCATCTCGGGTGTGTTCTTGACCCAGCGCAGGGGGAAATGCTCGGCGTCGTGGTGTTGGACCGCGAACGCGGCCTCTTCGAGGTGGTTCTGGATGTGGGTGCGGAGGTCGTCGGCGCTGCCGACCATGCCGCAGTCGTCGACGAACCAGTGCAGGCGGAGCTCGCCCTCGGTCAAGCTGAGGCCGAGGTGGAGGGAGGTCCGCAAGACCTCGCGACTGAGCAGAAAGGAGCGGAGCACTTGGGGGGCGGGCATGGTCGGCAGGTGTTTGTGCTCGGTCAGCCACTGGGCGAAGTCCGGGTCGAGCGTGTCGACGTCGGCGAGGCGGCGAAGGCGGGCCAGGGGATCTTCGTCTCGAGGCGGCGCGGTGGCGGCTGAAGCGGTTGGGGCGACAGGCGGCGTGGACATGGCGTTGGCTTGGGCTCGGTTGGCGGGGGCCTCTGGTGCGTGGCAGGCCGACGTGGCGACGCCGACGAGCAGCCACAGGCCCAGGCACAGGGGTTGGGGCGCAATGGGCCATGAGGGGCGGAGATGGTGAATTCGCATGACGCGCTCGATGCTGACGGTAGCGGGTGGCCGTGCGGGGGGTGCGTGGGGGAAAGTGG
>Ga0334883_1004895_pt1 | contig 12348 bp, 7 predicted proteins | sample GraSluR1_MG_6_FD_207230 | JGI IMG/M metagenome (GOLD analysis project Ga0334883, IMG submission 207230) | Sludge microbial communities from methane-producing bioreactor in Wageningen University, Netherlands - Granular Sludge_09_05-R1 | ecosystem: Engineered > Bioreactor > Anaerobic > Unclassified... | reverse complement strand
GAACTTGGTGCACTTGGTTATGAATATGCGGGTTACATGAAAAATATTCATGATGTGAAATCATATTATGATGCGAATATGGATATGCTAGATCCTCAGAAATTCACATCATTGTTACATGCAACGCAAAAAGTTTACACGAAAGTAAAAAATGAAGAGGCGACTTATTTTGCCAATTCGTCTGAAATTTTCAACTCACAATTTGCCTCTGGTTCAGTCATTGAGGGACGTGTTGAAAATTCTATCATTTCTCGCCGTTGTCATCTTGACAAATACGCATCAATCAAGGATGCTATCATCTTCCCTAATGTCAAAATTGGTGAGGGTGCTCGTGTGGCATACGCCATTTTGGATAAAGAAGTTGAGATTGCACCAGGTGTTCAAGTCATCGGTACAAAAGAAAAACCAATCATTATTGAAAAATTTGGTCGTGTAACAGAGGATAGAGTCTTATGAAGATATTATTAGTGGCAGCAGAGGCGGCACCGTTTATCAAAACGGGGGGCTTGGGTGATGTGATTGGTGCCTTGCCTAAATCATTAAAGCAAGATGCAACGACTGAAACGCGAGTTATCTTGCCTTATTATAAAAAGATTGCTGAGAAATACGGGGTACAAGCTGAGGATGTTTTTTGGACATTTATCAACGTTGGTTGGCGTCATCAGTATGTTGGCATTAAAAAAATAGAATTTGAGGGGACTATTTTCTATTTTGTTGATAATGCGGATTATTTTGGTGGCCGTGACGAAGTTTATGGCTATGATGATGATGGCGAGCGGTTCGCCTTCTTCCAGCTTGCTGTTGCAGAAGTTATTGAGCGCTTGGACTATGTGCCAGATATTTTGCATGTTAATGACTACCATACTGCCTTACTACCATTCCTGATTAAGGAAAAGTATAAGTGGATTCAAGCATTCTCTCAGATTAAAACTGTCTTAACCATTCATAATATTGAATTTCAAGGGTATTTCGACCCGAATATGCTACCTGATTTATTTGGTATGGGAACAGAGCGCTATGATGATGGGACTGTCCGTTTGGCGGATTGTTTCAACTGGTTAAAAACGGGCATTCTCTATGCCGACCGTGTGACAACTGTTTCGCCAACCTATGCTGAGGAGATTAAGACGCCTGAGTTTGGTAAAGGTTTAGAGGTTATTTTACGCATGGAATCAGGCAAGCTAACCGGCTTGATTAATGGGATTGATACAGCACTTTATGATCCGATGACAGATCCTAATCTTGCAGCACCGTTTAATGTAGCAGATTTATCTGGTAAACATACTAATAAACAAATCCTTCAAGAACGTCTAGGCTTACCAGTCAGAGCTGATGTGCCAGTGATCGGCGTTGTCAGCCGATTGACCTATCAAAAAGGTTTTAATCTTGTAGTTGATGAGATGCGTCATATCTTACAACGCGATGTACAAGTCGTCTTATTAGGCACAGGTGAACCGAAATTTGAACATGATTTTGCTTACTTTGGTCAAGCCTATCCAGATAAATTCTCGGCTAATATCACTTTTAACTTAGAATTGGCACAGATGATTTATGCCGGTAGCGATCTTTTCTTAATGCCATCAGCCTTTGAGCCATGTGGTTTATCACAAATGATGAGTATGCGCTATGGGACATTGCCTTTGGTGCATGAAACAGGCGGATTGAAAGATACTGTTCTACCTTACAATGAATTTGATGGCAGCGGGACAGGCTTTAGTTTCCATGAGTTTTCAGGCTACCAATTGGTAAAAACACTCTTCTATGCCTTAGATGTCTACTTTAACCATCCGACTACTTGGACCAGCTTACAGAAAAATGCCATGACAGCTGATTTTTCTTGGGATACGGCAAGCCTTGCCTATCTTGAACTCTATCAATCATTACTGAATTAAGGTCGCTCTAAAATACTAGGAATTAGAAAACTTAGAGAGAACCTTACCCTAAACGTGTGTTAAAATGAAATAAATGTGAATAGATATTTTAAACATACTAAATAAGATGAGGTGGCTATCGTGATGCAATTAACCAAAGAAAAAATTATCCAAGATTTTAAAATGCAACTTCATGAAGATTTCATGATTCAAAACGATGAGGCGACAGCCGATGAGCGCTTTATTGCATTAGCAAAATTAGTCAAATGTTATGTCATGCCGGATTGGCTCCGTGGTCGTGACGAAATTGTCAAAGAACAGAAAAAAACTGCCTACTACTTCTCAATTGAGTTTTTACCAGGTAAGATGTTACAGACCAATCTTTTGAATCTCGGTATTTATGATCTGGTTCAAGAAGCTTTGCGTGAAATCGGTGTCGATTTGATGGATTTAGTCGATGCGGAGCGTGATATGGCTTTGGGAAATGGTGGTCTAGGACGTTTAGCGTCTTGTTTTATGGATAGCCTACCAACAATCGGTGCGCCGGGATTTGGTAATGGCATTCGGTATAAGTATGGCTTATTTAAACAAAAAATCGTGAATGGTTACCAAGTTGAACTACCGGATGCTTGGCTGTCTTCCGATGGTAACGTGTGGGAAACTAAGAAGCCTCACTCGGCAGTGGATGTCAAAATCTATGGTAATGTTTATCTTGTTCCTCAAGAGAGTGGTGATTTAAAACCTGTCTACGAAAATGTTAAGACCCTTCGTGCCGTCCCTTACGACATGATGCAAATTGGTTTTAAAAATGATGTGGTCAATAATTTACGTTTGTGGGATGTGGAAATTCCAGAGAAGTATGAGTTAGATTATCCAACATTGGCTGACCGTCGTCGCATCGAAGATATTACAAGTGTCCTTTATCCAGATGATGCGACGCGTGAGGGACAATCTCTACGCTTGATTCAGGAATATTTCATGGTATCAGCAGGTTTGCAGACGATTGTCGCGTCTTACGCTAAGATGGGCCTTCCGATGGCGAAAATTCATGAAAAAATTGCCGTGCATATTAATGACACACACCCTGCAATGGCGGTACCTGAACTGATGCGGATCTTAGTTGATGAATATGAGTTAGATTGGGATGATGCTTGGGCGACAACGACGCAAGTCATGAGCTATACTAATCATACGATTTTATCAGAGGCACTTGAAAAATGGGATGCGGGTCTGTTTAAAGAGATTGTGCCACGGATTCACCAGATTGTCGGTGAAATTGATCGTCAGTTTGTCAAGACTTGGGCTGGGAAAGTGGATACTGCGGTAATTGACCATACACGGATTATTCAAAATAATCAGATTCATATGGCGAATTTGTCGATTATCGGTGGGCATTCGGTCAATGGTGTAGCAAAACTCCATACAGAGCTATTGATTGAAGATGTTCTTAAAGATTTTTATCTTCTCTATCCAGAGAAATTTAATAATAAAACTAATGGTATTGCACAACGTCGTTGGAGTCAAATTGCTAACCCAAGTATGTCTGCCTTATTAGATAAGCAAATCGGCGATGGCTGGCGTTCAAATATTCATGAGTTATTAAAATTAGAGGACTTCCTAGAGGATGCCACTGTTCAGCTTGATTTTTATCAAGTCAAGCAGGCAAATAAACAGCGCTTAGCTGACTATGTCAAGAAAACACAAGGCATTGATTTACCAATTCATGCGATTTTCGATGTACAAGTTAAGCGTCTTCATGCCTACAAGCGTCAATTGCTCAACGTCATGCATATCATCAAACTCTATCAAGATTTGAAAGATAATGCAGCATTAGAGATTACACCACGTGTCTTTTTCTTCGGTGCAAAGGCAGCGCCTGGCTATCACTTTGCGAAATCGGTGATTAAAATCATCAACGAATTGGCAAATTTGATTAACAATGATGCGCGTCTCAGAGATCAGTTGAAAGTTGTTTTCTTAGAAAATTATAATGTCAGCCTAGCTGAACTTATTGTCCCTGCGGCAGATGTTTCTGAGCAAATTTCAACTGCCGGAAAAGAAGCGAGTGGTACTTCTAACATGAAGTTCATGATGAATGGTGCGCTTACTTTAGCGACACTTGATGGTGCCAACATCGAAATCAAAGATGCCGTCGGTGAGGATAATATTGTTATCTTCGGAATGGATAAGGATGCAGTTTATGCGCACTATACGCGTCATGACTATAATTCACGTTATATCTATGAGACAAATCCGAGATTGAAACGTGTCGTTGATGCGTTCATCGATGGCACGATTCCAAATACCCATTATGAAGGTCATGAGATTTGGGATGCTTTAATTTCTTATAATGATGAATATTTCTTACTTGAAGACTTTGAAGATTATGTGGCTAAGCAAGCCTATATTTCAGAGCTTTACAAGGATAAGAATACATGGCAATCTAAGGCAATGAAAAATATCGCCAACTCAGGTCGTTTCACAAGTGATGATACAATCGAGCTCTATGCGCGTGAAATCTGGGGTATTCTTTAAACTTTACATTAACGGCTGAAACTATTAAATGAGACAAACTTGCATGAAATATTTTGGGTTTTTTTTTTTTTTTTTTTTATAATATATTTAATATTAATTATATTATGTTATAATTAATATAGAATAGTAAGGAATTTGGAATAGTAAAGTGATAAAAATAGTCAAACATTGATTGATATTCACGCAATAAAAACTTGACAGAAAAGGAGGGCAAGCCTATGCTTGAGAGCAGAGCAGAGCAGAGCAGAGCAGAGCAGAGCAGAGCAGAGCAGAGCAGAGCAGTATGCCTTAGTTTCGTCATGCCATTTTTTCAACGATACATCATAACTGAACCCTGTTAGGGGGAGACTTTTAGTCTGCACTTAACAGGGTTCAGTTTTTGTTTCGTTAATTAGCAATTCATTAGATCTATTTGATTAGATTAGAGGGAGAATGATGATGACCACAACACTTAAAAAACTCAGTGCGCTGATGTTGGCACTCGGGATGATTTTTATCCTGAGTTTTCCAAGTCTCGCACATGCCGCAGACACAGGAGGTTCAGATCATTTTGAGCTGACCGTCGTCGAAAACAAAGACAGCAAGTCAGGTGCCGAAATCGCTGACTTGACGATTAAGAATATCAGTGGTAAAACTGGGACAAATGTGACCTTTGAGGCTGATTTACCCACGATTTTCCACGATAAGGACCTGAAAAAAGTCACGGTTAACGTGGGCACGCTAAAAGCGGGTGATGCGAAAACGTATCAAGTTAGTCGGAAAACTGACGGCACGGTCACGACAACGCCATTGCCAACGACAGGCAACTTACCAACAACAGGCGCTACTAACACAGCAACAAAAACTAGTACACCATTACCGTCAACTGGTGAAAAAATGACCCCAGTTTTGATGGTGCTTGGTCTGGGCGTATTAGCAGCAGTGCTTATTATCGCTATCAAACATCGTAAAACCGCTAAAAATGTACTGGCATTAGTCTTACTTATCGTAGGACTGGGTAGCGCTGCCACTGTCAATGCGGCAGAAGAGACCTATCATCATCGTGATGAAGTACGTAATCATGCAGTCGAATTAGGGGGGACAACCCATGTGTTCCACTTAGCCGCTGAGGGTGATTTCGAAAACGATGTGACACCAACACCTGTTACTTACAAGATGACATTCGATAGCAATGGCGGTTCAGCTATTACACCAGTAACAGATTTGGCGGAGGGTGCAACAGTGACTGAACCAATCGCTCCAAGCAAAACAGGTTATACTTTTGATGGTTGGTACGAGCAGTCAGATTTTTCAGAAACAGCTTGGGACTTTGCGACAGATAAAATGCCAGCTAAAGACGTTACGCTTTATGCCAAATGGACGGTTAATAGCTATACAGTAACATTCGACAGTAAGGGTGGCGATGCTGTACCATCAGCAACAGTAACCTATGGTGACACGGTTTCAAAACCATCTGATCCAGCAAAAGATGATGCCACACCAAACGTCACAGCTGCTGGGGATGCACCAGCTCATGATTTTACTTTCAAAAAATGGTACTCAGATGAGGCATTGACAACGCCTTTCGATTTTGACACACCAATTACAGCAGATATCACGCTCTATGCGAAATGGGGTCTGCCAATTGCAGAGCTAGCAGGCCATGACGATGGGACGCTCGGCACACAATTTGATAGGGTTTGGCTTTCTAATAGCTGGTGGCGCATTCTAAAAGCAGATATAGATACAGATGCTACTAATGACAATCAAGCACTTGTTATTAAAGAACAAGTCCTAACCGCTCAAGAAAATGGCACTGGCGATGTTGTGGTGCAGTTTGATACCACAGCAACAAATTGGGATAGTCCATACTTCCATGATGATACGACCTCAACTGGTTATGGAGAAAGTCATCTCAAAGATGTAATTGACAGCTACTATAACATGGCTATCGCGCCAACTTACAGCAATTACGTCCTACCCGTTGATTTAGATTTACCAAATTGGTCACGTTATCAGAATGCTGGCCTTGTCCCATATAGCGGTACCTCACTAGCTTACAATAACTGGTACTGGCAAGATTGGCAGTCTTACTATACAGATAACCGTTTTCCAACCTCTTTGACTCCTTTAACAACTCTAAAACAACAAGCCTTCGCATTGAGCTATGGGGATATTCAAAGTCTGGATAAAAGCACGTTTTATGATGATAATCTGAATTGGAACCCGAATGCTACTCAAAATAATGACGGTTATTACAGTACTTTGTTAGACTTTACAGCTTATCCTTACTTTTGGCTTCGGTCGGCCGGCGGCTACTATTATGGTGCGGGCGCGGTCTCCGCTGGCTACTTCCACTACCGCGATGCTGTGTACTTCAGCCTGCCGGTTCGTCCCGCTTTAGCCATCCAATTAAGTTAACAATCTAGCATCTATCATCTCATATCTCACTGCCGAAAAGGCAGTGGGGGCAAGCATTTGAATCAGATGTTTTGCCAAAATAAAGTAACTCTCTTATTCGTTTGAGCAAGAAAGTTTAAAGTCTGGAATCAATCGGACTAGGGCGTAAAAGTGAGAGGAATTTGGAGAAGCGAAATCAAAAAAAGACAATTAAGCAGTCGTATTAATATCTTGAAGAGGAGAGAAAGTTGGGGTTAAAAACACACCATCCGGGTGATAGCCCACTTAAGGTACTGACGTATGGCAATGATCTGATGAGCTATGTCTTACGCGTTACACAAAATTCACCCAAACAATATCGTTTCACCTTTATTACTCGGTTACAAAATTTGACCATGGACGTTGTTGAGCTGATGCTCTTAGCCAACAATATCTATGTCACTAAGGCGAATATCACAACCACCGCTGAAAAACGTCTGAGCTATCAGCACCAGGCGTTAAGTAAGCTCCAAGCACTCAACTACTTTAGTATGGAGGCACAAAAATATCAGGCGATAACCTTTAAACACGCTACACAAATTAATAAGCAAGGAATCATCTGTATTCAGTATTTACAAGCTTGGATTAAAAGTGATCGAAGTCGCTATCAGAAAATTTATGCCTCCCTATCATGATTCTTTTGAAACGGTCACACATTGACACTAGGCGGACATCGTCGCGAGTTTTTGGCTTCGGTCGGCCGGCAACAACTATTATAATGCGGGCGCGGTCAACAATGGCAACTTCAACAACAACAATAATGTGAACAACAGCCTGCCGGTTCGTCCCGATTGACCTTATAATGTGGAACAAAACAAGGCGCATGGTGTATTCAAATCGTTTTGTCAGAGTCAAGGTAAAGGAATGTGTGTGAAGTCTGTCTTTTCCTACGTTTAGGGAGACAATAGGGCAAGACAGACTTCGTCCGACAGATTGCAAAATCTGTAAAAAATAGTGGGCTGATATCTTTACGCACATGTGAATGTGTTTAAAGGCATCCGGTGTGAAATCTATACCCAGTCTACAAAATGCTATCGAATTCCCTGGGAACAAGTGCCATCGAAAGCACTTGTTTCATACTGATATAGTGATACTCAAATACCTAAAAAAGAAAACACTTTGGGCTGATTTTCGCCATTTTGTCGATTAACTGATGGCACCTTTGTTACCTTTATTCGTCGATTGGAAGCGATGCTTTCAATTATCTTTGCGCTTTAGCATTGGCACTTTTCGCTTTAGCGCATTACGTGCCATGCGATATACAGTAGACTTGATTTTTGAAAAAAATCTTAGTCGCTGGATTACCACTTAGCCGTTGAATAACTGACAAAAATCATCTCAAAAATCGTGTTCCTTTTTTAGATACCTTAGTATAATCATGCTAAAATGGCTTAGCAATGGAGAAAAATGAATTTTGAACAGCTTACCTCTTTATCTGCTCTATATCAAGCACATTTAAGGGCACGTAAAGGACAACGTCATAAAGGTGAAGTCATTCGTTATGACTTGCACGCCATGGAAAATTTGATCAAACTTCAAAAGAAACTTGAAACAGGTAGACTAAAGCGGATAAAGTACTATCATTTTAAGGTTTATGACCCAAAAGTGAGAGACATCTATGCGACGAACTATGAAACGCGTGTTTTATTACATGGTATCTGTGATGAAATTTTAGAGCCTCTCGTCAGCAAGCGTCTGATTTATGATAATGCTGCTTGTCAGAAAGGCAAAGGGACACATTTTGCCCTCAAACGTTTCACACATTTTATGGTTCAGCATTATAAAAGACATGGTCAATCAGGGTATATCCTAAAATGTGACATTCATAAATACTTTGACTCTATCAATCATGCGGTGCTCAAGAAAAAACTGGCACGTGTTATTAAAGATAGATGTATTCTAGCGCTTTTAGATATGATTATTGACAGTTATCATACGGTAGGAAAGGAGGGGGTGGGTCTTCCTTTGGGAAATCAGACCAGTCAATGGTTTGCTATTTTTTATCTTGATCGGCTAGATCGCTTCTTAAAAGAAGAGAAACGCCTACTTCATTATAGTCGCTATATGGATGACTTTGTCATGATACATCAGAGCAAACAAGTTTTAAGACAGGTTTGGTCAGAAATCAAGCAGGAACTAGAAAAAGAAAAATTAACCTTAAATCCCAAAACACAACTCACCAAACTTTCAAATGGTGTGACATATTTAGGATTTCGTTTTTCCCTGAGTGAGACAGGAAAAGTCATTCGTCGATTAAGAGGACAGTCAAAAATCCGAATGAATAAACGAGTTAAACAGGTTTTAAGAGACTATGAAAGTGGTACTATCAAATTTGAGCAGCTTCAAAGTACTTTGATGAGCTATCAGGGGCATCTCAAGTACGGGACGACCTATCGTTTACGACAGAAAAATAGGCGACTTTGTTGGCGTTTAGGGAAAAATAAAAGTATGGATAGGTAATAGATGTACACCAGTCACTAATTGAAGTGACTGGTTTTTTATACAAGTTGGAACAAGAAGTTGTACGCGATATACTCAGTCAGGCTAATTTTGAAATCTTGGCTAACTTCGGCATATGGCATCAAAAACCCCACATGACAGCCTTTCAAAGGCTATCAATGTGGGGCGTAGACATGATGAAAGCTTATAGGTCGATTTCAAGCAAGATAGGGGTGTGGTCTTGTCTGGCACCGGAGTCAATCATGTCAGATGCACTGATATGCTCAGCAATACGATCTGAGGTGATGAAATAGTCAATCCGCCACCCTGCGTTGTTGATTTTACTTGTTTTAGAGCGTTGTGCCCACCAAGAATAAACATTTGGGATTTGTCCATGGACATGTCGGAAAGTATCCGTAAATCCTGCTGCTAGTAAATTTGTAAAGCCTTGACGTTCTTCATCTGTAAAACCAGGTGAATTGCGATTATTATTAGGATGTGCCAAGTCAATTTCGAAGTGAGCGACATTATAGTCACCTGTCGCAATGACTGGTTTTTTTGCGTCAAGTTCAAGGAGGTAATCTCGGTATTTCTCATCCCAAATTTGGCGTTCTGCTAGGCGTTTCAAGCCATCACCTGCATTGGGCGTATAGACTTGGGTCAGGTAGAAATTATCAAATTCTAAGGAAATAATGCGACCTTCACTGTCCATTGTCGAAGGCGCACCGATTTCTGGCGTTTCAATGGTGACAGACAACTCTTGTTTGTAGAGAAACATTGTCCCAGCATAGCCTTTGCGAGCAGGCTCAACGGATGAACGCCATGCGATGGCATAACCAGGGAACCGCTTAGCTAGGATTTTTAAGTGTTTTTTGGTTGGGCCTTTGGCAGATAGTTTGGTTTCTTGAAGGGCGATGACATCTGCGTTCAGGTCTGCGAGGTTTGTTAGGACAGCTTGCGAGAGTTGGGCACGTGGGGAATCGCTGGTTAAGGCAGCGTTTAGGGAATCAATATTCCAAGAGATAAATTTCATTTTCATAGGTTTTATTATACCAGAAATCTGGTGTTTTTAAGGGGAAAAGCCCTTGATCACAATAGTAATCGCAAAAAACAGCAAATGGCTTGTTGTTCTTTTCCAATCTTTAAGATTTATTGTTTAGGTATTTGAGTATAGCATCTCTCAGTTATTGTTCTTTGTAGTCAATATCCGTATCGACTATGAGACAGGCGACTTAAAGTAAAGGGGGGAATTGCTTAATATCTATTATTCCAGCCAGCTGAACCACCAGTCAAGGATTTGCTTCAGTATTATTTGCTATACTTGTTGCAGTTTGTCCTCAGTTTACCTAAATTGTTCCTGTTTTTTATTAACGTATAAGGCATTCCCGTAATATTTTCCACCTTCAACTGTTATCATCTCATCTTCTGAACGTGTTGAAATCTTATCAAGTGCTACGATGTTGTTTAATGAATTTTCGTTTGTCATAATATTCCTCCTGATGACTTCATCACATTGTCTTTTTGGCAATCTGAGGGGAGATGATTGGTTTCATCATAGAATAGCCATTCTAAAGTCGGTCAACTCTATAAATTAAGTTTAGAATCAACATTCTGTTGATTTGGTTTGTCATACAGTGCGTCAAAATCCTTATATTATAAGGTATCCGGCTCATGATTTGGAACAAACTAGCTTGTGTTAACATTTTGTTGATCAACAGTTCATCACAAAAAATTGCAGTAATGCTATTACATTAAAATATGGTATAATAGTAATGATTACGGCGTCTCATCTGACGTCTTGAAAGAGGACTATACATTGACTGACACTAATGCAACGACTTCAAAAGAAACTTTTTATATTACCACACCAATTTACTATCCTTCTGGTAAATTACATATCGGTAATTCTTATACAACGATTGCTTGTGACGTGCTGGCACGTTACAAACGTTTAATGGATTTTGACGTTTTTTATTTGACCGGAACAGATGAGCATGGTCTGAAAATTGAACAAAAAGCGAATGAACTCGGTATCTCACCTCAAACCTATGTTGACGGCATGGCTGCTGACATGAAGAAATTGTGGGCAACGCTTGATATTTCCTATGATAAATTTATTCGGACAACAGACGATTATCATGAAAAAGCGATTGCAGATATGTTTGAACGTTTGATTGCACAAGATGACATCTATCTTGGTGAATATGATGGTTGGTATTCAGTTTCCGATGAAGAGTATTTCACTGAATCTCAACTTGCTGAAGTTTATCGTGATGAAAATGGGGTGATGATTGGCGGTAAAGCGCCAAGTGGACATGAAGTTGAGCGTGTGAAAGAAGAATCTTATTTCTTCCGGATGAGTAAGTATGCTGACCGTTTGTTGGCTTACTATGAATCGCATCCTGATTTCATCCAACCTGAATCACGTAAAAATGAAATGATTAACAACTTCATCAAACCAGGTTTAGAAGACTTGTCATTGTCACGAACAACCTTTACCTGGGGTGTGCCAGTTAAATCAAACCCTAAACACGTTGTTTATGTTTGGTTTGACGCACTTGCTAACTATATCACAGCACTTGGCTATGGTAGCGATGATACGACGAATTTCGACAAATTCTGGCCAGCCAATGTTCATATGGTTGGTAAAGAAATCGTTCGTTTCCACACCATCTATTGGCCAATTATGCTGATGGCACTTGGTTTGCCATTGCCTAAGCAAGTTTTCGGACACGGTTGGTTGCTCATGAAAGATGGCAAAATGTCTAAATCTAAGGGCAATGTCGTTTATCCAGAAATGTTAGTAGAGCGTTACGGTCTCGATGCTTTACGTTATTATCTCATGCGTGCTGTACCGTTTGGTAGTGATGGTATTTTCACACCGGAAGATTTTGTTAACCGTGTCAATTATGACTTGGCAAATGACCTAGGAAATCTCCTTAATCGGACGGTTGCCATGATTAATAAATATCAAGCGGGTCAAATCCAGACACCAGAAACACAGACAGCCTTTGACGGTAAACTGCAATCAGTGATTGAAACAGCTATTGAGAACTACCATACCTCAATGAATAAGATGGAGTTC
>Ga0334883_1004893_pt1 | contig 12349 bp, 10 predicted proteins | sample GraSluR1_MG_6_FD_207230 | JGI IMG/M metagenome (GOLD analysis project Ga0334883, IMG submission 207230) | Sludge microbial communities from methane-producing bioreactor in Wageningen University, Netherlands - Granular Sludge_09_05-R1 | ecosystem: Engineered > Bioreactor > Anaerobic >... | reverse complement strand
GGTTCCGGGCAGCCGATTTTCTATCTGTCGCTGATCAGAGGAAAACCGAGAATTATGCTGTATAACTCCTCCGGTTCCCTGATCCTCGATACATCGGTAACGCCATCATTCTCTTTGCTAAACGGCTACTGGTATTTTATCGCCTGTGTGATCAAGCCTAATGCCAAGACAGCACAGTATATCCTTGGCGATAAGAGCTCCGGCACGATTTGGCACTCAAATGTGTTGACCTTTACCGGAGAGCTGAATCGTAGCTGCGTGGCTGACCTCATCTGGGGAATGCACGCAGACTCCTACTGGTATGCAGGCGGCTTTGATGATTGGTTCCTCGACTGTGATTCTGATCTAACCGCCGATGACCTTGCAGAATATTTTCTGGAATCGCTCTCCGCAAACGGTGCAGATCTGACCGGTGATGTGGACGCTTTGACGACAGCGGATGTCGTTACGCTTCGAGCTACAGACTCTGTCTATCCGTCAAGCGGACAGCTCATTACTGCAGCAAAGGACTGTGGCGTGACTGGCAACGGCAGAGTTTCTGTAAAAGCAGATTACTCTCCGGGAGAGACCTCTATCTCGCTTGTGGAAACGGCCACCTCAGATGACCTCTCCACTTGGACAGAGTGGCAGGCTGTCGGTGCAAACGGCGAGCTGGAATCTCCTGCAAAGAAATACATCAAATACCGCGTCACGCTTTCTACCACAAATACAGCAAGGACGCCTACGCTGACATCTATCAGTCTGTACGATAATCCAAAGCCGCTCTATACCAAACTTGGCTATGCAAGACCGGTCATTCTGGACTCAGACGGGAATGTAGAAGCTGTGCTGGATAACGCCTATGACATCATCGTGACCAGTGAGATCAACGGCGTGGATGAGCTGGAATTTAAGCTGCCGTTTCAGGACAGCAAACGCGCCTATATCGATAACGAAAAGACCGTGCGTATTGTCAGCGACACCTATCGTATCCGCACAATTACGGATGATAAGGAAGAAAGCGGCAAGGCCATCACCACGGTCTATGCGGAGGCGGCATTCTATGATCTTGCCTACTCCGTGAAAAAGGATGAGATTACCTTTAACGCAGACACGGCAGATGTGCCGATAGCTTATGCTCTTCAGGGAACTGACTGGGATGTGGGCACGGTTAATGTCTCCACAAAGCGTACTTGGACTTGTTCTGAGAAAAACGCGCTGGCGATCCTGCGGGCAGTACAGAACATTCACGGCGGCGACCTGATTTTCGATAACGCAAATAGGATCGTGAAGCTCCTGACCTTCTCCGGTGAGGATTCCGGCGTGCTGTTCTGCTACAAGAAAAATATGAAATCCATCCAGCGCGTCATTGATACAACCAGCCTGATTACAAGGCTTTACGCCTATGGCAAGGACGGCATGACCTTTGCTTCGATCAATGGCGGCAACGAGTATGTGCAGGACACGACCTATACTTCCGAAATACGAATTGCTACGCTGGATTGCTCGAACTTCACCAATCCGTATCAGATGCTGGAATATGCCCACATGCGACTTGCGGACTATGCCTCTCCGCGTATCTCCTATGTGCTAAAGGCGATGGATCTGTCGGTGTTAACCGGCTATGAACATGAAACATGGGAGCTGGGCGATACGGTCATGGTGAAGGATGACGACCTGAACCTGTCTGTAAAGACCAGAATCGTCCGCAGGGAATACAACCTGCAGGAGCCTTGGAATACCGTATTGGAGCTTTCCACCACGCTCCGGGAGCTGGGCGATTCCTCCTCACGCTGGGATAGCGCAGCCGATACGCTGGAGTCTACCGATCTGATAGACAGTCAGGAAATGAAGGATCTGGTGCCGTTTAATCACCTGCGTAATTCCAGAGCAGATTCCGGCCTTACCTACTGGCAAAACTCCGGATTTGCCGTGGATGCAAATAATGGCGTATCCGGCATGGCTTCCTTCAAATGCGAAGGTGCTCTGAATACCACAAAGAGTCTTTCACAGACCATAACGCCCGCCAACCGGCAGTGCTATACCTTTTCGGCGCAGATTGCCTCCGAGAATCTCTCAAAAGGTACGAATGGACAGGTGGGCATTGAGGTGACCTTTGAATACGAGGACGGAACATCGGAAACACGATTTATAGACCTGATCTGAAGGAGGTATTTCTATGGCTTCATTTACACACGTGGCACAGGATATCTCTCCTCAGTATGGCCGCGTTACGAAGATCACCATACGGGTATGCGTGACAGACTGCACCGGTACAGTCTATATCACAGATATGCTCCTGCAGGGCGGCTCCATCGCGACCGGCTGGGTAGGACATGTATCAGAAATTCAATGGACGGAGGATGGATAAATGCCGGATTTTACACGCTTTACAGAGACAATTACAAAAAAGCAGGCTAAGCGCGTCGTAAACATTACGGTAAAGCCCACCATCACAGATTGCACCGGTTCGGTCTGGTTTACCGACCTGATGCTGCAGGAAGGCGATAAAGTCACAGGCTTTGTCATCAATACCGAAAAACTTCTGGAAAAATATGATGGCGATGATGCGAAAGCAGGCAAGAGATTTTATAACGGCATCGTCCGTTCTGCTGCAACCTGCATTATCTACAATCTCGGCTCCACTGCTGCCGGTCTTGACTACAAGGTCTATCCGATTCAGGCGATGGCTGCTGGGAGTATATCGCTTGCGCTGGGTGAAGGTGCTCATAAGGCAACTTTCAAAGCGGCAGCGGCTGCCGGTGATGAATTTGACCTTTTCGCTTCTACGAGGGAGTGCCTGAAGAACGGCGCTGCAACAGCCAAGGACGGCTTTTTCCAATACTCTGCTGCCGGTGACAGCAAGCACCCAATCACAGTCGAGGATAAAAAATCGGCTCGAATCTATGTAGAATTTCAGGAAATGCAGGACGGAGGTGATGCCCTGTGAGCTATGATTATTTGAAAGGCCGCAAGTGCATGGTCTGGACATTCATGGGCAATTCCAGAATGTATCAGGCACTTGCCGCATATGGAGACCGCCTGTCACAGGTGGGTCTCTTTTCTTTTAAGGTATCGCGCACCGGTATCATCACGGAAAGCGGCGTGGCTATTTCCAATATGCTGACCTACATCAACCGATGGCCACACATCAAATGGCTGCTGACGATATCCAACGATGGCGCGAACAGTATCTTTGCAGCTCTCCGGGATAACACCGACGGCGCTCAGGATACCTTCCTTTCGGAGATCGTCCGCATTATGGAAAAATACCCGTGGTGCGACGGCATCGACATTGACCTTGAGAAAGGCGACGGATATTCCACGCACGCTGCCTCTACGGCGATGTTTCGGAATATCTATAACACCGTAAAAGGATATGACAGCAGCAAGCTCATGAACATCTGCCTGCCGGGCATGAATTCCATCAACGGCTCGGTCGGAGGTGAAAACTGGTGCGTTTACGGCGATCTCAACGCTTACTGTGATACGGCGGCCATCATGAGCTATGGCATGGCGTGGGCAGGCTCTGCTCCCGGAGCCGTCTCTCCAAGGGACTGGCTGGAGGGCATTTATGACTATGCGGTCACAGTCATGAACCCGGAGAAGATATTCTTTGGCCTTCCTGCATACGGCTGGAACTGGCAGATTTATGACCTTCCTGCAAACCTTGGTAAAACCTATCGCGGCACGTCAAACACCTACTATGCGGCAAAGAACTGGATGACCGGGCAATATAACTTTACAGACGATGCTCCTCCACAGCCCTTCATCCCGATCCTCGCATATTGGGATGACTACGATATGGTGCCTTGGGCGCTTCCGCAAGTCTACGACTTCATGGAAGGCAGGGACGCCACAAGCTATGAGTATCCTTTGATGAACGGAACCTATAACAGGCGGCATTACCTGACGGCTTACAGCAAAGAACAACACACAGAGTTCGGCACCATTTATGTGGATGCGAATGGAACGACAAGCTCTTACTCCGGCATTGTGTCCTTTGAAAACGGCGTGGCCACTCTCGGTGACGCTGGCTCTGCCACATATTCCTTTTCCGTATCAAGCGCCGGAACCTACGACATAGCCATCCGCCTCTGCTATCCCTTCTGGGATAAAAACGGCATCTATATTTCGATTGATGGCAACACGACGCATTTTACGGAAAGCAGGCTCTGGTGGCCATATTGGAGAAGCACCTTCTGGACAACGCTCGCCAGCAACATTTCACTATCTGCCGGAACGCACACCATTGTGATATCCGTAGATGTAAAAGGCGTACAGTTTTACGGCTACCGTGTTTGCAGCAACTTTTCGGAGGCTCCCTCTGCGGGCACTGCGACCTTTACGCTCTCACCACGCCACTTTATCGACGTGGACGGCAACGAGTGTCAGCCGGACAGAGCTTTCAAGCTCACCTGCGAAATGCTGAGGCGAAAGCCGGACTCTGCCCTTATCTGGTATGAGGATTTCCGGGACTACGGTGTGCTGCAAACAAACTACTGGGCGACCCTTTCAGGCTCTTGGACGGTATGGCGCGAAGATGAATATTCCGAAAGCCGCGTCTACTCCCAGCTTGACGGCTCCGGAAAGCTCGCATGGCGATACGACGGCTTTTCCGATATTCATCTGCGGGCAAGGTTGGCCTTCCCTGCGACAGGAAGTGGCAAGGCCGGAGTATTCTGCGGTGATCTGTTCTGCTGCCTGAATTACAACACACAGGCCGTTGAATTATATAACGGCAGCACGCTACTTGGAAGCTATAGCCAGACCATAGAGCGGACGGCAAATGCCGACCTTCGTACCAATCCATCCATGTACACAGTCGAGATGCGTATCCGTGGAAACAAGGTGCGTGTCTATTCCGGATCTTCCTATACGCTGCGCTTCACAGCTACGGTCAGCGGCTTTTCCGGAGGCTATGCCGGATACCGGTCAGATAACCGGACGGTCTGCGAACTGCTCCGCCTTGGCGATGCATGGACTTACGAGCCCTACGAGCGCTTTGATGTTACCTTCCCGGACGGCACAGTTACGCAGTATGGAAGGATCAGCCGGTCGAACGCCACATGGGATACGGAATTTCAGGTGTTTACGCTGACCTCGGATATCGAGGAGGATGCGACACGCAGCGAGAGCATTTCTCTGGATTATGAGTTCTACCACTCCCATGAGCTTGCCCTGACCTGTGGCAACGATTATACGGTGACCATCACGCCAAAGGACATCGACATCTGGATAGCAAGGCTCTTTCTCGGTGATGCTGACGGCTTTTCCATCCTCTACTATCAGGACGTGGATTCGCTCGTTTACTGGGCAAATGAAGCGGCCTACCGCTGGGGAGTGAGAGGCTTTGCCATGTGGTCGCTGGGACAGGAGGATATGCGGCTCTGGGAGGCGCTACCAAAACAGATATAACTTCATACACGGATACAGTTCACGAGGCTGTCTGCAAAATGCAGGCGGCTTTTATTTTGCACAAAGGAGGGATTTTCTCATGAAAGAATTCTGGAACACGATCCAACTGGTATTTGCTGCTGTCGGAGGATGGCTTGGCTATTTCTTAGGCGGCTGTGACGGGCTATTGATTGCGCTGGTGATCTTTGTGACCTGCGACTACCTTACCGGCATCATGTGTGCCATTGCCGACAAAAAGCTCTCAAGCGAGGTCGGCTTTAAGGGAATCTGCCGCAAGGTGCTGATCTTCCTGCTGGTGGGCATCGGGAACGTCATTGATGTTCAGGTGCTCGGACATCCGGGAGTGCTCCGCACGGCGATCATCTTCTTTTACCTGTCTAATGAAGGACTGTCACTGACGGAGAACGCAGCACATCTCGGCCTGCCGGTACCGGAGAAATTAAAGGAGGTCTTGGAGCAGCTCCACGACCGTCACGATGAGGAGGAAAGATAACATGACGAGAAAAGGAATCGACGTCAGTCATTGGCAGGGAACCATTGACTGGAATAAGGTCAAAAAGGCCGGTATCGAGTTTGCCATCATCAAGGCTGGCGGCTCCGATGCCGGTTTTTATACGGATAGCAAATGGGAAGCAAATTACAAAGGTGCGAAGGCTGCCGGTATCCCCATCGGCGCATATTACTTTGTCGGAAAAGACTGCGTGACTGCTGCCGCCGGAAAAGCAGATGCCGAGCGCTTCCTGCATATCCTGAAGGGCAAGCAGCTGGAATATCCGGTCTATATGGATAACGAGGCACAGCCCGCTTCTGCCAAAGCCGGAATCACTGAGGCCACCATTGCTTTCTGTAAGACGATGGAGGATGCCGGATACTTCGTCGGGATCTATGGCTCCGCTGTTTCCGGCTTCAAAGAACGTATGGATGACACGAAGCTCACGCCCTACGCCCACTGGGTAGCGCAGTATGCCAGCAAATGCTCCTATAAAGGCGACTACGGCATCTGGCAGTATTCTTCCAAGGGCTCTGTTGACGGCATCAGTGGTAATGTGGATATGGACTACGCCTATGTGGATTATCCTGCCATTATCCAGAACGGCGGCTTCAACGGCTTTACAAAGTCTGCGTCCGATGACAGTAAGCCTGCCACTCCTGCTCCGGTCACTCCGGCAAAGACCGTGGATGAGCTGGCACAGGAGGTGCTGGACGGCAAATGGGGAAACGGAACCGACCGCAAAGAACGCCTCACCGCTGCCGGGTATGATTATTCTGCCGTGCAGGCAAAGGTCAATGCTCTGGTGAAAAAGCAGGAATCTACTCCTGTCTACTACACCGTAAAAAGCGGTGATACCCTCTCCGGAATTGCTAAGAAATACAGCACCACGGTTTCGGCGATCCAGAAGCTCAACCCGACGCTCATCAAAAACGTCAACCTTATTCTGACCGGCTGGAAGATCAGAGTGAAATAACTGAATATCCAATCTGCTATGCCTGCGAGTGTTCTTCGGAATGCCCGCAGGCTTTTTTTATTTTCCTCCGCTCAAAAAGGCAGTTCATCTCCAGTGGAAACTGGAGGTGGATATGTTATGCCAAACGAAAACATGAAAGTTCAATCTGGATATTTCACACAGGAGCGGATTCAGGGCGATCTGGACTACCGCCGGGCGCAGACAATCGCAAAGAAGATGCTCGATGACGGCCTCATTTCTGTGGCTGAATTCAACAAATTAACCGCCATCAATCGGGAAACTTTCTCTCCCTTGTTCGCGGAAATAATGCCGAAAATCCCTTGATATGTAGTCCCTTTAGAGTGATGTATAGACGTACGGAAAGGAGGTACTTCCCTTGAAAAAAGTTACGAAAATCGCGGAAACAGCGAACTCGAAAGTTAAACTCAAGAAGATCAGGGTAGCCGCCTACTGCCGCGTCTCTACGGATTCCGATGCCCAGCTTGAAAGCCTTGAGGCACAGAAAACCCACTACGAAAATTACATCACATCCCGTGATGACTGGAAGTTCGCTGGACTCTATTTCGACGAAGGCATCACTGGCACCAAGAAGGACAAGCGCCCGGAGCTCCTACGACTCATTGACGACTGCAAGGCCGGTAAAGTGGACTTTGTTATCACAAAATCCATCAGCCGCTTCAGCCGGAACACAACGGACTGCTTAGAACTGGTAAGAAAACTGCTCGCCCTGCACATTCCGATTTATTTCGAGAAGGAAAATATCAACACCGGCTCAATGGAGAGCGAGCTGTTTCTGGCAATTCTCTCCAGCATGGCCGAAGGCGAGTCTGTTTCCATATCAGAAAACAGCAAGTGGTCAATCCAGAAACGCTTTGAGAGCGGCACCTATAAAGTCAGCTACCCACCCTACGGCTACGATTGGGATGGCGAGCAGATGGTAATTAATCCGGAGCAGGCGGCTGTGGTAAAAGAAATCTTCGCAGCGCTGCTCTCCGGCAAAGGCACCCCCGCCATCGCAGATGACCTGAACCGGCGCGGCATTCCTACCAAGCGAAACGGACGCTGGACAGCCACAACCATTCGCGGGATGCTCTCCAATGAGAAGTATGTCGGCGACTGCCTTTTCCAGAAAACGTACTCGGATTCACGCTTTGTCCGGCACAACAATCACGGCGAGCAGACACAGTACATGGTCAAGGATCATCACGAGGCAATCATCAGCCGGGAGGACTTTGAAGCTGCTCACGCTTTTATTCACCAGCGGGCAACGGAAAAAGGTGTCGTCAAAGGGAGCGACAAATACCAGAATCGCTACACCTTCTCCGGGAAGATCATCTGCGGCGAGTGCGGCGATACCTTTAAGCGCCGGATACACAGCTGCACCGGATACAAATACATCGCATGGTGCTGCAGTACCCACATCAAGGATAAAGATAAATGCCACATGCTTTTTGTAAAAGACGATGATCTGAAGCAGGCTTTCGTCACCATGATGAACAAGCTGGTCTACGCGCACAGGATCATCCTAAAACCATATGTGGACGCATTGAAAAACACTTCGTCTGATGACTCGCTTCGGCGCATTCAGGAAATACAGACCCTACTGGCGCAGAACACAGAAAAGCGCGAGACGCTGACAAAGCTCATGACACAGGGCATCATCGACCCGATCCTTTTTAACAAAGAAACGAACGAGCTGCTTTCGCAGGCAGACAGTTTCCGGGATGAGATCAACGCTTTAAAAAACGCTGTTTCCGGAGATGTAACAAAGGTCACCGCAGCTACAGCGCTTCTGCACTTTACAGAAAAAGGCGGAATACTTCAGGAATTCGATGATGACCTTTTTAAAGAATATGTGAACCGCATCATTGTACGCTCCAGAAATGAAGTGTGCTTTGAATTGAAATGCGGTCTGACACTTCGGGAAAGGATGTGAATGCATGGGACATACTCCCTACGGCTACAGCATTGAAAACGGCTGTGCCACGATTAAAGAGGATGAAGCCAATAAGATACGAAAGCTCTATGAGAATTACATCTCCGGGATGGCACTGGCCAAGGCCGCTGCCGCTGCTGGCATTGAAACCTACCACGGCACGGCAAAGCGTCTGATGGAAAACAGACACTACCTCGGAGACGATTTTTACCCGGCCATCATCGATCAGGAAACCTACGATAAAGCTGCTGCCATCCGTCTGGAACGCGCCGGGAAACTTGGCAGGCTGAACAGGAAAAAGAATGTAAAACACGCATTGCCTCCTACCGGCTTTCGCATGGCAGCGGCAGAGCAACATTATGAAGATCCGAGGCTGCAGGCAGAATACCTCTACAGCCTCATTGAAAGCGAGGTAAGCTAATGGGAAATGTTATGGTGATTCCGGCCAGACGACAAGTCGGAAATACAGTAAAACAATCAGATCAGAAAAAGCTCCGTGTTGCAGCCTACTGCCGCGTCAGCACGGATTCCGAAGAACAGGAAACAAGCTACGAGGCTCAGGTCACACACTACACCGAGTACATTCAAAAGAATCCGGAATGGGAGCTGGCTGGCATATTTGCGGACGACGGCATCTCCGGCACCAACACAAAAAAGCGTGACGAATTCAACCGAATGATCGACGAGTGCATGGCCGGTAACATCGACATGGTCATCACCAAGTCCATCAGCCGATTTGCCCGAAACACTCTTGACTGCCTCCAATACATCCGGCAGCTGAAAGACAAGAACATACCAGTTTATTTTGAGAAGGAAGCCATCAACACGCTGGACGCTAAAGGCGAGGTTCTGATCACAATCATGGCGAGCCTTGCCCAGCAGGAAAGCCAGTCAATGAGCCAGAACATCAAACTGGGACTTCAATACCGCTACCAGCAAGGTAAGGTTCAGGTTAATCACAATCGCTTCCTCGGATACACAAAGGATGACAACGGGCATCTGATCATTGATCCGGAGCAGGCAGAAATCGTAAAGCGCATCTACCGAGAATACCTTGAAGGCTCCAGCATGGATAAGATCGCCGACGGGCTTATGGCTGATGGCATCCTTACCGGCGCTGGCAAGACAAAATGGCACACCAGCACCATCAACAAGATTCTCCGCAACGAGAAGTACATGGGCGACGCGCTGCTTCAAAAGACCTATACCACAGACTTCTTAACAAAAAAGCGGATCAAGAACAACGGCACCGTCCCTCAATACTACGTTGAGGGCGATCATGAAGCAATCATTCCGAAAGAGCTCTTCATGCAGGTGCAGGCGGAGCTTGTCCGTCGCCGGGTAGTCCACGTCAGCCCGACAGGCAAGAAGCGCAGTTTCTCCTGCAATCACTGTTTTGCACAGATGGTTTTCTGCGGTGACTGCGGTGAGCTTTACCGGCGCGTTCACTGGAACAACCACGGCTGCAAATCCATCGTCTGGCGCTGCATCAGCCGTCTGGAACCGGGCTCCGCAGACACAAACTGCACCAACCGGACGGTTAACGAGCTCCTGCTGCAGGAAGTCACGGTCACAGCCATCAATCAGATTTTGACAGAGCGCGGCACCTTCCTAAAACAGTTGCAAGCCAATATCGCCAAGGCTGTAGTCAGCGCTGACACCCTCTCGCCGGACGGCATCCAAGCTCGGCTGGAAGAACTGCAAAAAGAGCTCATCAAGAAGGCAAACAACAAACAGGATTACGATGCCATCGCTGACGAAATCCTCAGACTCAGGGAACAGAAGGAACAGTCCGAGGTCGACAGCCACCACCGGGAAGAAGCCATGAACCGGATCAAGGAACTGCAGGACTTTATCTCCAAGCAGAAAACAGACATCACAGAGTTCGACGAAGCTCTGGTAAAAAAGCTCATCGAGAAGATCACCGTCTTTGCCGACCACTTCACTGTGAAATTCAAATCCGGGCTTGCAATCGATATCGAAGAATAATACCATAGACGCAAAAACACCTCCGAGCCATGATTGGTTCAGAGGTGCTTTTGTCATTATGCCGCTCCCCGCCGCCTTTGATGGCAGTGTGGGAGCCTTGCTTTATGCTTTTCATTTTCCTGTATGATTTCCCGGCGATGAATACGATTACGGCAGTCCACACAATCCCATTTATTTTTTAATATTCAACTCTATTACGTCCGTTACTTTTAGCCAAATACAGCTTTTCATCAGCATGTTTTATCAACTCGTCAATGCTCTCACTTTCTGGTGATTTTAAGTAATGAATACCGAAGCTTGCAGTTATGTTAAATTGCTTGCCATTATATTCGATTACAGATCTTTCAATTGACTTTCGCATACATTCGGCTATTGACTTTGCAGTCTCAAGATCGGCTCCAGGCATGCAAATCAGAAACTCTTCTCCACCATATCTTGCGACCCAGTCAATTTCTCTTTTAAGACATCCGGATATTGTTATGGCAACATTTTTTAGAGTCTGATCACCGGCAGGATGTCCGTAATTATCGTTAACAGCTTTAAAATAATCAATGTCAGCCATAATTATAGATATTTCTTTTGATAAAAGCTTAGCGTTCAAAAGATCAACAGGTAGCTTTTCCATAATATATCGTCGGTTATACAGCCCCGTAAGTTGATCTTTAAAAGCAAGTTTGTTCATACTATCAATAAGCGCATGAATTCCTGTCAATTCATTACCCTTATCGTCAAGCGATTCAAAAAATAAACTGTTTGTAATATCTTTGAGAATCTCGACTACAACCTTTCTGTTATCTAAAATATAGGGGACTGCAGTCACTATGTATGTTTTGTCTTTTATATACTCAATTTTTACATATGTCGTGTTGTCGTTATAAGCCCTCATGGAGATGCAATTATCGCACACTTTGTTTTTACCCCAAAAATCAAAACAGTGGATGTTGTTAATTAGAACCTCCTTGTTTCCGTACTCAATAACTCTTTTTTGTAAAGGATCTACAATTCGCGTAAAATCACTGAGTTTACTAAATAACTCACCATTGGTTAAATAATCATTAATATTATTTTCCATACATACCTTCCTTTGTAAAAATTATAATTTCCTATCCATGAACATAAACAATAGAAACGTAACAAAAATCATGGATAAATAACAGATACATTCAACCCGACCACACAAGCCCGGGTTTTTCAAAAAACATCTAAATCGACCACACGCGAACCTCTGACATCTAAACTGACTACTCGCCAAGCACTGACATCTAAATCGCTCTGTCACAAGGTTTTAAGCTCGTTTTGACATGTTCCCTCGAAGTAAGAATCAGGCAATTTCCGAGCGGTGGTTTTTATGGCAAAAACCTTGAAATGCCCTTATTTCAAGCCCTTTTTTACGGCTGATTTTCAACCCTCGACATCAATACCACGCACTCAACATGGGCCGTCCAGGGAAACATATCCACCGGCTGGGCTTCCGCAAACCTATAGCCCTTCTCGCCCAGGCGCTTCACATCCCGGGCCAGGGTGGCGGGATTGCAGGATACGTAGATGACTTTTTCGGGAG
>Ga0334883_1004891_pt1 | contig 12352 bp, 10 predicted proteins | sample GraSluR1_MG_6_FD_207230 | JGI IMG/M metagenome (GOLD analysis project Ga0334883, IMG submission 207230) | Sludge microbial communities from methane-producing bioreactor in Wageningen University, Netherlands - Granular Sludge_09_05-R1 | ecosystem: Engineered > Bioreactor > Anaerobic >... | reverse complement strand
CTAAAGGGATCTCCGTTCAGGAGGATATCCAAATCACCATCATTGTCATAGTCGCCCCATGCCGCCGAGCCATTCGCAACGCCCGGCAGCCCCGCCGCGATGTCGGTAAACGTCCCGCCGTCGTTGCGGTACACGCGCGCGATATGGGTGGCGCCAAAGACCTCGCCCGTGAGGAGGATATCGAGATCGCCGTCGTTGTCGTAATCGCCCCAGGCCACCGAGGCCTCGCCAACACCCGGCAGGCCCGCGCCGATGTCGGTGAACGTGCCGCCGTCGTTGCGGTAGACGCGCGAGATCGGGTTGTAGTCAGCGTCGTAGCCCGTGAGGAGGATGTCGAGATCGCCGTCGTTGTCGTAATCGCCCCAGGCCACCGAGCCATCTCCAACGTGAGGCAGGCCCGCGCCGATGTCGGTGAACGTCCCGCCGTCGTTGCGGTACACCCGCGAGACGGTGCTCAGTGGAGCGAGGAAGCCTGTCAGGAGGATATCCAGATCGCCGTCGTTGTCGTAATCGCCCCAGGCCACCGAGCCAACACCCACGCCCGGCAGCCCCGCCGCGATGTCGTTGAACGTCCCGCCGTCGTTGCGGTACACCCGAGAGATCCGGTCGCCGCTGGGGTTGATTCCCGTTAAGAGGATATCCAGATCGCCGTCGTCGTCGTAGTCGCCCCAGGCCACCGAGCTGTACCCGACGCCAGGCAGGCCCGCCTCGATGTCCGCAAACGGCGGGACCGCGAAGCTCCCCTCGGTGGCGAAGGGGCCGCCGGCCAGGGCGGTGTCGATCGCCTGCACGCTCCAGTAGTAGGTCCTGCCGGCAGTGAGATCCGCGAGCGTCCAGCTTGTCCCTTGGATGGGGCCGCGCTGGGACACCTTGCGCAGCCCGTCGGGCGGCGCGGTCGTGCCGGCAAACGACATCGGCCCAACCACGTCGCCGGCGCCCGGCGCCGTGCCCACGCGCAGGTTGTAGCTCAAACCGTCCGACGGCGTCGCCGTGCCGCCGGGCGTGGGCGGGTGGTCGGCCGGAGCCGTCCACGACAGCGTCACCGACGTCGAACCGATCGCCGCCGCCAGGTCCGTCGGCGCGCCGGGCGCCTCGTTGAACGTCCCGCCGTCGTTGCGGTACACGCGGGAGAGCCTTGTAACCCCGCACCCCGCCAGGAGAATATCCAGATCGCCGTCGTTGTCGTAATCGCCCCAGGCCACTGAGACGGCTTCCACGTCGGGCAGGCCCGCCTCGATGTCGATGAACGTGCCGCCGTCGTTGCGGTAAACCCGGGAGGCGCCAATAGGGCTGTAATCGAATCCGGCCAGGAGGATATCCAGGTCGCCGTCGTTGTCGTAGTCGCCCCAGGCCACCGAGCTATCCGTAACGCCCAGCAGGCCCGCCTCGATGTCGGTGAACGTACCGCCGTCGTTGCGGTACACCCGGGAGACGAGAGCAGAGCCATTGTGTCCCGTGAGGAGGATATCCAGGTCGCCGTCGTTGTCGTAGTCGCCCCAGGCCACCGAGCCGTCCGTAACGCCCGGCAGGCCCGCTTCGATGTCGGTGAACGTCCCGTTATCGTTGCGGTACACCCGGGAGACGAGAGCAGAGCCATCGTGTCCCGTCAGGAGGATATCCAGATCGCCGTCGTTGTCGTAATCGCCCCAGGCCACCGAGCTGTGCGTAACGCTCGGCAGGTCCGCCTCGATGTCGGTGAACGTCCCTGCGTCGTTGCGGTACACGCCAGAGGTCGGGTTGTAGTCAGCGTCGTAGCCCGTGAGGAGGATATCCAGATCGCCGTCGTTGTCGTAGTCGCCCCAGGCCACCGAGGCCTCCTCAACACCCGGCAGGCCTGCGTCGATGTCAGTGAACGTACCGTTGTCGTTGCGGTACACCCGAGAGACGAGAGCAGAGCCATCGCGCCCCGCCAGGAGGATATCCAGATCGCCGTCGGTGTCGTAATCGCCCCAGGCCACCGAGCTATTAAAAACTCCCTGAAGTCCCGCGTCGATGTTGGTGAACGTCCCGTTGTTGTTACGGTACACCCGGGAGACGCAACCAGAGCCACCGTATCCCGTAGAGCCAGCGTATCCCGTCAGGAGAATATCCAGATCGCCGTCGTTGTCGTAATCGCCCCAGGCCACCGAACCCGCCACAACGCCGGGCAGGCCCGCCTCGATGTCGGTAAACGTCGGGCCCTGCAGGGGCGCAGGCTCGGGGACCGAGATTGGGTCTTCGCCGCCGTGTGCCGGGCCGGCGCTCTCGTCGGCCGAGAAGACCGACAGCAGTCGTCGCGATTCCAGGGTCTCCAGGCGGAGGAGCCTTCGCGACGAGAAACCGGGTCGTGACATCCGCATGGCAGGATTCCTCTCGCTTGTCAGAGGACAGCGCCTGAGGCGCCGAGGGTGGCGGCAATGCCGGCCAGAGCAAGATCTCTACCCGACCGGATTCCCGTCGCGGGCAGGTCGTTCCAGGACGCGAATGGGCCGAAAACTCCGAGATTACAGGCAATATGAGCCAAGCGGCCGGCTGCGTCAAGGGCGAAAAGTCCGAAAATCTGGCACTCCTCGGTACGCCTCAAAAGTCGTGTAGGGTGAGTACCGCCCACCGTTCATCTGCGCACCACGGCGATGGCTCACCAGCGTGAAAAAGGCCATTGGTGGGTGGTGCCCACCCTACTTCTCGGCGACGGCTCGGCCGCGCTGAGCACCCCAGGGCGTGCCACGCGCCCCGCGCGAGAGAATCGCCGTGCCAAGCCTCAGAAGCTCACGTGCATCTTCGATGGAAGGGCCGTGGGCAGGATGAAGATTTTGCCGTCGCCCATCCGGCCGGTTCGCGAGACCTCGACGATCGTTCGAACCACTTCGTCGACGCGAAGGTCGTCGACCCAGACCGCGATTTCGACCTTGGGCAGAAATGCCAGCGAGTACTCGCTGCCGCGGTACTCGTCGAGGTAGCTCTTCTGCCGCCCGTATCCCTTGACTTCGTTCACCGCGCACGCCTCGAGGGGCGCGTGCTTCAGGGCATCGAGCACCTTTTCGACCAGGTACGGCTTGACGATGGCAACGACTTGCTTCACGGCGGCGGCCCGGGGATGCGGCGAGGCGTGCTGCTCGACCGGGTTAATCTACCCGACCCGGCCGGTCGGGAAAAGGCTTCCGTCCGAGGCCGCGCTCCGAATCCCCGGCAAAAGGGGCCTACTCGCCGTCGTCGTGCGAGTTGCCCGACAGGATCGTGCGCTGCTCGGGTCGCAGCAGCCAGTGGGTTGCCAAGTAGACGGAACCTCCCAGGGCGACCGGAACGAATACCCGGAGCAGGCGCGTTGCGGGAGCGTCGTCGGGGCCGATCAGGGCGAGGCCGGCGTAGCAGGCCGCCGCCATTGCGCCCGTGGCGACGAGCGTCCGCGCCGCGGTTGCGCCCAGGGCCCGCCAACCCAGGGGACAGCGGCGCGAGAAGCGCCCGCCCAAGATGACGGTTTGCAGGCCCGCCGTCAGCGAAGTGGCCAGGGCCAGCCCCGACTCGGCCAACGGCCAGATGAGCAGCAGATTCAAGGCCAGATTGACGCCCACCACCGCCAGGCCGACCCGGACCGGGGTCATCCGGTCGCCGCGGGCGTAGAATCCGCGAACCAGCACGGGCAGGGCACAATAGGCCCAGACGCCGCTGGCGTAGGTGGCGATCATGCGGGCGGCGCGCGCGGCGTCGTGCGCGGTGAACCGGCCCCGCTCGAACAGCAGCCGGGCCAGCGGCTCGGCGAGAATCATCAAGCCGACCCCGGCGGGCACCGCCAGCAGGACGACCAGCCGGAGCCCGAGCGTCATGTCGGCCCCGAGCCGGCGTTGGTCGCCCCGCGCGGCGTGCCGGCTCAACAGGGGGAAGATTGCCGTGGCCACGGCGAGCCCGATCAGCCCGAGCGGAAACTGGTACAAGCGCTCGCCGTAGTAGATCGCGGCCGCCGCTCCCTGGCGCATGGGGTACTCGACGCCGCCGAGCCACGCGATTTGGCGCGGGCCCGCGGCGGGGACGGCCAGGCCCCAGGCAATCAGGCTGTCGGCGAGCGTATTGACCTGGGTGACGGCCAGGCCGACGATCATCGGCCCCATCGCGCGAACGATCTCGGCGACGTCGGCCCGGCTGGCCTGCCACTGGTAGTCGTAGCGGAACCCCCGGCTCCGCAGGGCGGGCAACTGCACGGCGACCTGCAACGCGCCCGCCACGAGAATCGCGACCCCGAGCACGTAAGCCTGGGCCTGTCGATCGGGCGCGAACCACGGCGCCACGAACCACGCACCCGCGAGCCAGCAGACGTTCAGCACGGCCGGCACCAGGGCGGGCGTGCTGAAGTGGCGTGCCGCGTGCAACGTCGCCGCCAGTTGAGCCGCCAGACACACGAACAGCAGGTACGGCAGCATCACGGCCGTGAGCCCCAACAAGAGGCCGACGCCGGGCAGCCCTCCCCAAATCGACCAGATCAGAGCGCAAAGGGCCTCGCCCAGCACGACCAGCGCCGTCAGCAGCACGGCCAGCCACGTCATGGCCACGCTGGCAAGCTGCCAAGCCGCCGTGCGATCGTGCTCCAGACGCGCCGAAAGCACCGGCAGGTAGCTGGCGGCCAGGGCCCCTTCGCCGAACAGGCGGCGAAACAGGTTGGGGATGCGAAAGGCCACGACAAAGGCGTCCATGACACCGCCGCCCGACATGCCCAGCAGCGCGGCCGTGGCCACGTCGCGCAACAATCCGAGCAAACGGCTCACCAGGGTGCCCAAGCTGGTGACGCCGGCGCCGGCAATCAGGGGATGGCGATCTCGACCGAACATGCCGCGAATCGTAGACAGCCGCCGGATCGGCGGAAAGGTCAGGTTCCGATTCCCTTCTGCCACGGCCCGGCGGCAAAATGGGCAGTGTGAAGGGTTTGGGGATGCTTTGGCGTCGCATCGACCAGACGGTATCATGGGGCACTTCGATCGAACTCCCATCCCGAACCGAACGAGGTGAAAAAAGCCGCGATGGCCAAACGGTCCAACTACCAGCAGCGGGCGATCCAGAACTACTACCAGAACCGCGACGCGATCATGCTCCAGCGCCTGGGCGACCTGATCAGCGAGCTCTATCTGGCCGAGGGGGCGGCCCGCGCCCGCCTCTGGAAACGCGTCGTCGGGGCCCTCGAGAAGCTCCAGGTCGCCCAGTCGCGCATCGACCTGATCGTCGACAGCGACAACCCGGCCCTTCTGGCCAACCTGTACAAGGAACTCATCGAGCCACGATAGGCGTCTCGCCGCCGGGCGCCCGCCGCGTAGAATGGGTTTTCGCGCTTCCCAACCGCATGCCCTCACCCGGCCCGTGGCCGCAACCAAGCAGAAGATATGCCATGAGGGAACGCGGGGAGTGATGGAATGGTGGCGTGATGGCCCCCCATTCGAGCCGAATTCCATTGTTCCAACACTCCATTCCCCATCGGTCCACCACCCTCACAACACGCGCGCGCGGCGCGCAGAAGTCACGAACGAAGACTCGAACCCACGGGAGCATTCCGCGGTGCCATCCAACGCCGACGTGCTCGACTCGCTGCGATGGAAAAAGCTGCCCGTGCTCGACGACGGATTCGTCTGCCTCGTCGACGCGATGGGCGACGACGGCTCGGTGGTCCAGGCGGCCCGGGTCAGCTATGGGGCGGGCACGAAGAAGGTCTCCGACGACCGGACGCTGATCCGTTACCTGATGCGCCATCAGCACACCACGCCCTTCGAGATGGCCGAATTGAAGTTGCTGCTGCGCGTGCCCATGGACTGCTGGCGTCAGTGGATCCGGCACCGCACCGCCTCGGTCAACGAGTACAGCACCCGCTATTCGGTGGCGATCGACGCGGCCCAGGCCACCCCGCCCGATCGGTGGCGACGCCAGGCGCAAGGCAACCGCCAGGGCAGCGAAGGCATGCTCGACCCGAGCGTGGGGGCCGAGCTTTCGGCCGAGGAGGCGGCGCTGCAGCGCCGGGCCCGCGAGGTGTACCAGCGGCGCCTCGACGCGGGCGTCGCCCGCGAGCAGGCGCGCAAGGACCTTCCCCTTTCGACCTTCACCGAGGCGTACTGGAAGATCGACCTGCACAACCTGCTGCACTTCCTGTTCGTGCGCATGGAGGAGCACGCGCAACGGGAGATCGCCGAGTACGCCCGCACGATCGGCCACGAGATCGTCGCGCCCTTGTTCCCCCTGGTGTGGGAGGCTTTTCTCGACTATCGCGTGTCGGCGATGCTGCTGACCCGCCTCGATCGCGCGGTGGTCGCCCGGCTGGCGGCCCAGGGGCGCATTCCCGCCACCGAGGCCCAGTTTCTGGAAGCGCAAGATCCCAGTTGGGCCCCTTCGAAGCGATGCCGCGAACGCGACGAGTGCCTTGCGAAGCTCGTCGCATTGGGACTCGTCGAGGCGACCCGCGACCGAAACACGCCCGACCGATAGACGCGGCATTTGCCGCGGCTCCCCGGGTCGCGCGGCCGGGGTGCGGTTGCCGACCCGGCTTGGACGGGCTAGGATGGATTTGCCCCGGGGGGAGCATGCGCAGAGCAACGCGACGCCCGCTTGCCGCCGGGCGGCGGGCCCGCCGGCGCGGGCGACACCGAGTGCGAGCCGACAGGAGGGCCGAGCCCGTGAGCGACGCCGTCGAAATCCAGCCGACCGGTCCGGTGCGGGGCACGATCCGCCCGCCCGGCTCCAAGAGCATCACGAACCGCGCCCTCGTGTGCGCGGCCCTGGCCGAGGGCGCGTCGACCCTGACCGGCGCCTTGGACAGCGACGACACGCGGGCGATGGTCGATTCGCTGGGCAGGCTGGGCGTCGAGGTGGTCCACGACCCGGCCGCCCACACGATCGGCGTGCGCGGCTGCGGCGGGCGCCCGCCCGCCGCGTCGGCCGATCTCTACGTGGGCAACAGCGGCACCACGGTGCGGTTTCTCACGGCCCTGGCCGCCCTGGGGCGAGGAACGTACCGCCTCGACGGCAACCCGCGCATGCGCGAACGCCCCATCGAAGACCTGCTCGCCGCGCTGCGCCAACTCGGCGGCGACCTGGAGAGCGAGTTGGGCACGGGGTGCCCCCCGGTGCGGGTTCGCGGGCGAGGGCTGCGCGGCGGCCGGGCAACCGTGGCGGGCCACATCTCGAGCCAATTCCTGAGCGGTCTGCTCATGGCCGCGCCCGGTGCCGACGCGCCCGTCGAGATCGCCGTCGCGGGCGAACTCGTCTCGAAGCCCTACGTCGACATGACCCTGGCCGTCATGGCGTCGTTCGGCGTCGCCGTCGAGATGGACGCTCGGCGACGGTTCCTGGTTCCGGCGGGCCGGCCTTATCGCGCGTGCCGCTACGCGATCGAGCCCGACGCCTCGGCGGCCAGCTACTTCTTTGCGGCCGCCGCGATCACGGGGGGCGAAGTCACCGTCGAGGGGCTCCATCGCCGCAGCCTACAGGGCGACGTGGGATTCTGCGACTGCCTCGAACGGATGGGCTGCCGGGTCGGATACGGGCCCGATTCGATCACCGTGGCGGGCGGCCCGCTCCGCGGCATCGACGCCGACATGAACGCGATCAGCGACACGGTGCAGACGTTGGCCGCCGTGGCCCTGTTTGCCGAGGGGCCGACCACGATCGCCGGCGTCGGCCACATCCGCCATAAGGAGACCGATCGAATCGCCGCCCTGGCGGCCGAGTTGCGCAAGCTGGGAGCCCGGGTCGAAGAGCGCCCCGAGGGGCTGACGATCGTTCCCGGCCCGCGGCACGGCGCGGAAATCGACACGTACGACGACCACCGCATGGCCATGAGCCTGGCCCTGGTGGGGTTGGCATGTCCTGGGGTGATCATCCGAAACCCCGGATGCACCGCCAAGACCTATCCCGAGTTCTTCCGCGACCTCGAACGACTCGCGGGACGGGGCACGTGACTCAGCGAGGATGGGCGACGCGTGTCCGCGCGACCTCCCCCGCGTGCTCGAGCAGCTCGTTGACGCGGCGCATCACGCCGTCGTCGGAAGGCTCGTACCGGCTGCTGGCCGGATCGCAAGCCACGAACCAGGCCCGGCAGTGCTGGCACACCACCCTTCGACCCAGGTGCTCCACCCGGATCTGCAGCCTCCGCCCGCATGTCGGGCACCCTTGCACGAAGTACGTCGACATGTCGGCACCTCCTGTACGAAGCGGTCTTCCCTCGAACCCGACCAGTGTAAGTCATTTTCCCGCTTCGTGCAATAAGCTCCGGCCAAAAAGGGGGTAATCGGCCGTGCTCCCCAACCGCACGGGAAGTCCGGGTAGTCTGCGATAAGTAAAAAGCCTGCACCGAATAGAAAAAATGTTCGCGGGGCGCGATTTCTATGCGGCCTCGCGCCCGAAACGGCTTCTAAGATAATGCGCGCGAGGGGATCGGCTCCCGCCGACCGTGTGGCCGCGCAGGGGCGCGCTTCGACGGCTGGCCGGGCATCCCACCAAGGGACTCGGCAACGGCACCCAACCTCTGCGCGGCGCGCAGCGACGCGACGACGAAGCTCCGATTAAGGCCAATCGCCTAACGCGGCCCGTGGCCGCAACCAAGCAGAAAATACGCCGTGAGGGAACGCTGGGAATGGTGGAGTAAGGACCCCCCATCCGAGCCGAATTCCATTATCCCATCACTCCAACACTCCATCCCTCCATCGGTCCACCCCCTCACAACATGCGCGCACGGCGCGAAGAAGTCGCATCGCACGACTCGAAGGCGCTCTTTCCCGCCGCCTTATTCGTCCACGACCGGCGCGGTCTGCTCTTCGGTGGTGATGCCCGGCGGCAACTCGAGGAGCCGAATGTTGCGGAAGTGGATCTCGGCGCCTTCCGATTCGAGACAGAGGTAGCCCTTCTTGACCGAGGCCTGGCGGATGCCGTTGACGAACTTGCCGTTGACCGCCAGCTTGACCACGCCGTCGACGCACACCACGTCGTAGACGTTCCACTCGCCCTTGCCCTTGCAGCGGTTTTCGAGCGACTTGCTGCGCGTGCCGCGCGGATTGTCGGGGATCGCCTGCAGGCCGCCCGCGCCGAACAGTTCGCCGTGGACGTAGGCGATCGGCGGGAGCGTGCCGTCCTTCTGCTTGTGGAGCTGAACCCATTCGAGCTCGAGCATCTGGACCTCGAGACCCTTGGGCAGGCGCCGGCCTTCGGCGACCGTGCCCTCGCTCCAGACGAACACGCCGGAGTTCCCGCCGGGCTCCATGTGGCGCCACTCGATGTGCAGGATGAAGTTTTCGTACTGCCGGTCGGTGCGCATCACGCCGATCGGGTGTCCGCTGCAGACCAGAAGGCCGTCGCGGACCGTCCAGGTATCGTCGTCGGTGTTCACGTTGACCCAGCCGGTCAGGTCCTTGCCGTTGAAGAGGTCGCGAAACTGCGCGACGTCGTCGGCGCGCCCGACGGTGCGTCCGGCAACGAGCAGGGTCGCGGTTCCGACGAGCAGGGCGGTGAGGTTTCTCATGGCGTGTTCCTTTCATCAGGTGAGGTTGGCATCGTGTGGGTACGGGGTTTCGCGCGGGCGTCAGGGCGTGAGGCGGCCCTCGTCCAACTCGAGGGTGCGGCTCATCCGCCGGGCCAGGCGCGCGCTGTGGGTGACGAGGATCAGCATCATCCGCTCTTGCCGCTGCAGATCGAGCAGCATCGCGCCGACGCTTTCGGCCGTGGTGCGGTCGAGGTTGCCGGTCGGCTCGTCGGCCAGCAGCAGCGAGGGCCGATTGATCAGCGCCCGGGCCAGGGCCACGCGCTGGCGCTCGCCGCCCGAGAGTTCGGCGGGCCGGTGCTCGAGACGATGCCCGAGGCCCACCCGATCGAGCAGGCCGACGGCCCGGTCGTGCATCGCCTGCGTGGTCGGCCCGACGGCCAGCGTGGGGACGAGCACGTTCTCGAGCACCGAACACTGGGGCAGCAGGTGATGCTCCTGAAACACGAACCCCACGTGGCGGCTGCGGAATCGGGCCAGCGAGGGCTCGTCGAGCTCGGCCGGATCCTGCCCGTCGAGCACGACGCGGCCCGAGGTCGGCAAGTCGAGGGTGCCGATCACGTTCAGCAGCGTGCTCTTGCCCGATCCGCTGGGCCCGACCACGGCCACGTTCTCGCCCGAATCGAGCTCGAGCGACACGCCCCGCAGCACGACGAGCGACTCGGCCCGGGTGGGATACTCCTTGGTCACGTTCTCGACACAGAGGCGGCTCATGCGGTTCCCGCGGTCCGTTCAGCAAGGTTGGGTGGAGCTTTCGGATATCCTACGTCCCCCGGCGAATCGAGGGTAGCGCTCGATCCGCGAACGCTTCGGGGGTTGGCCCCGCCCCTCCCGCTGGCCCTCGTCGATGAGGACGACGAACGCCCGCATCGCGACGTGGAGCTTGCACACGAGGTCTTCGAGTCGTTCGAGCTTGTTCATGGGTCTGCACGGGCTTTTTCGATTGCCCAGCCGGCGGCGACGGCCGGCTACCGAAGCGCGCCGAGCCCGTGCTCGCGCCGCCAGCGGTTCACGCGCGCCAGGGCCCGGGGCTCCTTTTTCAGCAGCCGGATCAACTGGGAAGGGCTGCATCCGAAGCAATCCGCCGAGCGTTTCACGTCGCCGCGGTCGAGGGCGATGCGATCCAATGCCTCGGCCAGCACGGCGGGAAAATCGTCGTGCGCCGGACTGATCGCGATTCGCCCCCGCGGGAATCGCGCCTTCCAGAACGGGCTGGGGCCTCGATCGGCGCCCTCGGGCGATCGGACTTCCAAGGCCAGATGGATCCGCAGGCGCCGGACCGCCACGGCACGGTTCTCCGCCTGGCTGCGCCGCCGGCCCGCCTCGGCCGTCACCCCGGTGGGACGGTGGCACAGGCGCACGGCCGTTTCGACCTTGTTGCGGTGTTGCCCCCCCGGGCCCGATCGGCGGAGCCGCTCGACGTCGCACTGCTCCAACAGCGCGTCGGCCGAAATCGCGGCGGGATGCATGGCGGCAACCCGGTTCATGGGCCCCCTCGGCGGATCGCGGTCGACGACACGTCGTCGCGAAATCGCTCGGCCGGAACCTCGCGGCAGAGCCCCGCGAGGGGCTCGGGAAGCCCGAGGTCGCCCAGGCCCACGAACCCCGCCCCGACGTCGCGCCCGAACACCAGGAAGCGGCAGCCCCGGGCCGCGATTCGCTCGAGGGCCTCGCGGCACGCCTCGGGGCGATGGCCGTAGTAGCGCGGGTCGGCGATGCGCCGCAGGGTGTCGGTTCCCACGACGAACGTGGCGCCGGGAAAAAGTCGCGACTTCTCGTCGAACCGGGCCGCCCGGGTCAGCCACACCGTGTGCCGGGGCTCGAATTGCCCGATCCGCCGCTCGATCTCCAGGTAGTCGAGCGGGGGCTTGTCGACGTTGACGATCGAGATCTCCCAGTCGACCGGGGCGCCGAGCAGGGCCTCGGCGATGGCCGCCATCTGCCGGTGCCCTCGGTGGATCGGATGGAACGCGCCGGGAAAGACGGCCTTGGGCCCGTCCGGCTCGGGCGGCCGGCCCTGGTGTGCCTTGTCGACGCGGCCCAACAGCAGTTCCTGCCACGACGGCGGGGCATGGGCCCGCGACTCGTCGACGTGCTCGGCGGGCAGCAGGTCGAGGTCGATCGCCCGGCTCACGCCGCACGCCCGCGCCACGGCGTTGAGCAGGCAATGCGCCACGAGCCGCTCTTCCTGCTCGCGGGTTCGCGCGCCCTTGGTCAGGTCGAGCGACTCGACGGCCGTCAGCGCGGCCGTTTGCACGGCGAGATGGGCTCGATGGGGTCCCCGCTTCGGCCGATCGGTGGCCAGGCCGGCCGTGCAGGCCACCCCCGCCACGGGCGCCCCGGGCTCGCCAAGCTCCCGCGCCCGAAGAAAAGCGACCATCGCCATGGCCCGCGCGGTCGCCGCCGAACACGCCCGTTCGGGCGCGGCCCCGAGCCACCGGGCCAACGCGCCGGCCGAATAGGGAACGATCGCCTCCAGCACGGTGCGCGAAGCCCCGGGCACTTCGAGCAATTCGGCGATTGCCCGCGATCCGCCTCCCGACAGAGCGATCACCACCTGGGTGGGCGTGTCGTGGATTTCAGAGACGATTTGTCCGGGGGCCATTGGAACGATCCATGCAAAGCGGCGAAATCGTACGTTCCCACTTTGCGCAAGAACGGGCGAGGTGGATCCTATCAGGAAATCTTGCTTCCCGAAAGCCGCCGAACACTCCATCGGGGGGCTCATCGCATGGAACGGTTGCGGAGTTCCTGCCGAGAACTTCCAAGATCGCCCAGGACGCGGCGAATAACCTCTCGTAGCGGCAATTTCCCATCGCCGCTTTCGGGCGGGAGACCAAACCAAACCACTTCGATTCGTGACTGGAGGGC
>Ga0334883_1004887_pt1 | contig 12358 bp, 8 predicted proteins | sample GraSluR1_MG_6_FD_207230 | JGI IMG/M metagenome (GOLD analysis project Ga0334883, IMG submission 207230) | Sludge microbial communities from methane-producing bioreactor in Wageningen University, Netherlands - Granular Sludge_09_05-R1 | ecosystem: Engineered > Bioreactor > Anaerobic > Unclassified... | reverse complement strand
GCGCTGACTCAGGCCGCTGTAAACGGCCCGGACAATGGTGAGAAAATCTGACAATTGAATACCTCCTGAGATAAATTCCGTCTTCCGACGGTAATTCGATCTTACAGGAGTTCGCCGTTACCGGCTCCGTGCCGGCGCGCCGGGTGGCTCTTTATGTGCGCGCCGGTGGCTCTAACACTCCGCGCGGGTGGCTCAGTTTCGCCGTGTTTTCCAGATATCGCAGATCGTCAACGAAAAAATCACGCTGCGAATGGTCATCCCCAAGTCCATCCTGGGTGAACTTCCGAAATCCGCTTAACAAAAGTGACAGGCCGGGCAGAAGATCGCCCGGCCTTTTTTCTGATCTAATTTGTATACGAGGATTGAAGGTTAGTGAAATGGTGCTGTAAATAGCTGCAAAACTCAGAAATAAGGGCAGAAGTATCTTTTTTGATATCACGAAAAACGTATGTATTTCTGTTGAAATCCTTCTCATTGATGGTCAAAAGCCGTACATCGCTTCCAAATAATTCCCGCCATGAAATTGCTGGCACAAAAGCTACGCCTAAACCAAGGGAAACATATTTTTTCAGACAGAACAGATCGTTGCATTCAATTTCAAAGCGTGGAACAAAACCGTGCCTTTCGCATACTGCGGAAGCCATCTTCGTAAGGCTGAAGTCGTTTCCCAGAGAGAGAAAACTTTCTTCTTTTAAATCGGGAATTTTTACACTGGTGAATTCTGCCAAGGGATGGTTTTGAGAGACTGCAAGAAGTATTTCTTCCCGGATCAGTGGTAAGGATTCATACTTTTTATACCCCGGTGCAGATGAAGAAATACAGAGATCGTAGGAATCTTTTCGTTTCTTTTGTTCGTCATGGGAAATAACAAAGGATACTTTCGGAAATTGCTGTTTAAATGCTGCGATGCAATCGATTATTGTACTCCTGTGCTGGAGGACAAGAAGATGCAGTTCCCCATGAAGGTTTTCATCAAGAAAATTTGCCAAACCGGCATCCAGTTTCTGTAAAGTTTCTGTTACAAGTGATGCGAACCTTCGTCCCTGTGAATTCAGATAAATTCTGTTGCCCGAACGGTCAAAAAGCTTAGCTCCGAGTTCTGACTCCAGGCGTGCAATTGTCCTTGACAGTGCCGGTTGAGGAATACGGAGAATTTTAGCCGCTTGTGATATGTTTTCTGTTTCGGAAACCGTCTTGAAATAACGAAGTTGTAAAAGTTTCATTTAGTCGACTCCTTTATTAGTTACTAGCAGCACATTTAAAATTCTCTTTTGATGCCTTTTATGAATATATCGAAAAAAGCATGATGCCAGTAATGGGTATGTGTAAGTTAATATACTGATTATACCTTAAAAAGTATTTTACAAATTGTAAGGAGTGCCCTACGATTTTCAGTAATCATTCAGGAGGTTCGTACGATGATTTATGGTGTTGCACTCGTTGCTCTATGCTTTTTTCTCGGCAATTTCGTCGGTGCTTTTCTAGGTCACATGATCGGCCTGAATTCAAACATAGGGGGCGTCGGCTTCGCCATGATCTTTCTTTTATTGGCGACTACATATGGAATGCCATTCATGGAGAGAAATCCTCCCGTTGCTGACGGTATCCGATTCTGGCAGGAGATGTTTATTCCTGTTGTTGTTGCCATGTCTGCCTCACAGAATGTAGTCAGGGCCCTCAGCAGCGGTCATGTAGCGATCATTGCAGGTTTGGTGGCTACTGTCGCAAGTTTCTTCTTCATACCGCTTTTTGCCCGGATAGGTGGGAAAGGAATTCTTGATGAAAAATTTGCGGAAGGCGGAGAAGGTCGATGAACACTATTGCTGAAACAGTCCGGAATCTTTTCGTTTCCAATGGTCTTGTAACAGCCTTCCTTCTTGTGGGTACAATAACGTTTTTTTCCTACGGAATATCCCGGCGTCTAACGAATGGTCTTCTTCACGGATCCGCCATTGCTATCATTACGGGTCTCTCACTGGCATACGCGGGAGGAATCCTGACTTCAGGATCGAAAGGTCTGGCCGACATTCCCCTTTTCTCAGGAATAGGTCTTCTTGGTGGATCGATGATGCGTGATTTCACCATTGTATCCACCGCCTATGGTGCAGATTTTAACGAACTGAAGAAAAGCGGTCTTGCCGGTGCTTTTTCGCTCTTATTTGGCGTTCCGCTTTCTTTTATAGTAGGTGCAGCGATTGCTGTGTACTTCGGTTTTACTTCAGCTGTGGATATTGCCACTGTAGGTGCGGGAACAGTGACCTTTGTCGTTGGACCGGTTACAGGTGCGGCTTTGGGAGCAGGATCAGATATCATAGCAATTTCAATTGCCGCTGGAGTTGTGAAGTCTATTGCCGTTATGGCCATCACGCCATTTGCAGCGAAATTCATACGTATTGACACCCCAAAAACAGCAATGATCTATGGAGGTCTTATGGGAACTACCAGTGGAACAGCTGCAGGTATGGCTGCTACAAAACCTGCGCTTGTTCCTTATGCTGCAATGGTTGCTACGTTTTATACGGGATTAGGATGCATTGTTTGCCCTTCCATACTCTACTATGCATTGGAAGTCATTTTTTAAGAAAATTTCATAAGGTTCCACTCCATCGTGTGATAAATAACTGTCTAGATTTTTTTGTGGGGAGTTCCAAATAAAAAGGTAAAAAAGCTTATCACTGAACTGCCAAATCCGGGTGTAATAGTGAATATGCGCAAGGTGAATTATGTGAATAGGGAAAATATAAATTAAAAAGTGGAGGCAAAACTCATGTATCCAGTAATTGTTAATGATTTTCTGGAACTGGTTCAAATCGATGGGGCGTCCCTGAATGAACGGGGAGTTGCGGATGCAGTTACTGAAAAACTAAAGGAAATCGGCTGCAGTGTATGGGAAGATGCCGAAGCAGCAAAAGTTTTGAACGGGAATGCAGGTAACCTCTATGCAGTTCTTGATGGAGAGCTTGAAGGGGCAATTATGTTTTCTTCACATTTGGACAGAGTTGCAAACGGGATAGGCATTATACCTTCTTTCCAGGATGGACGAATTGTCTCACAGGGAACGATTCTCGCAGCTGACGACCTTTCAGGGGTTGCCGCTATTCTGGATGGTCTTCGTCGCGTAAAGGCTTCAGGAGAAAAGCATTCCAGAGTGGAAGCCATTTTTACCGTGTGTGAAGAAAAAGGTGTATCCGGAAGCCTGCACTTGGATTATACAAAAATACGTTCAAAAAACGGGTATGTTCTGGACTCTCCCGGCAGAATAGGACGTGTTATCAATTCTGCACCTTCAAAGGCTCAAATAAGAATCGAGGTTACCGGGAAAGCGGCTCATGCCGGGAATGCGCCGGAAAAGGGAATTAACGCTGTTGTGGCGGGTGCAAAAATACTTGCTTCAATAAAAGACGGGCGCATCGATGAGGAGAGCACGGCAAATTATTCAACATTTGAAGCAGCAGGGCCAACAAATGTTGTTAATCCGAGTGCGACAATTCAGGGAGAAGCTCGAAGCCGTTCCCATGAAAAGCTGGAGAGATATCTTGAGGACCTTAAGAATGTAAGCAGCAGGGTCGCCGGAGAGACCGGTGCAGCTGTCAATGTTGATATAAATCATAACTACCGGAGTTTTCTCATTCCAGAATCAAGTGAGACGATTCAGATGGCCGGAAGAGTCTTCAAGGAAATGGGAATACAAATGACCGTTGAAGCTGGCGGAGGGGGAATGGACGCAAACAGGCTCGTTGCAAACGGAATAGAGTGTGTCGGACTGGCGACTGGTTACAGTAAAAATCATACAACAGAAGAATACTTAGAAGTTGAGGACCTTATCCGTTCCGGCGAAATGGTGCAAAAACTGATCATGGAATATAGCAGAAAAAAGACGTAAAAGGAGGTCATGAAATGGCAAACAGTATCCAGGCAGAAAAAAACGGTATTTTTATTCGGTTTATTAACACAGTTGAAAGGGCTGGAAACAAACTTCCGCATCCATTTTTCCTCTTCATTTACCTTGGAGTGATTGTTCTTGTGCTTTCATTTTTAATGGCTGGTCTCTCCGTGACCTATACTTCAGCCTCATCCGGCGGAGCAGAAATGAAAGAAACCACAATTGTGGTAAAGAATTTACTTTCATCAGATTACATTAAAGGGATCCTAAAAAACTGGACGAAAATATATGTTAATTTTGCCCCATTAGGTCTTGTGATGGTGATGATGCTGGCCATTGGTTTTGCACAGGACACAGGACTTTTTAATGCTTTTATGAAAAAGACACTGCTCGGTGCCCCGGCATTCATGGTCACATTTGTTCTTGCTATTGTCGGAGTTTGCGGGAACATGGCCTCAAATGCCGGAGTCGTGCTCGGCGCAACTTTGGGAGCCGCGCTATTTTCCTCTTTGGGCAGGAATCCGATTATCGGAGCTTTGACAGGGTATGCGGCAGCGCACGGCGGGTTCAGTGCAAACCTTTTCCCTTCAGGTACGGACGTTACCCTGGCAGGGATTACCCAGTCGGCTGCAACCGGAATGCACATTCAGGCACCTACCCATCCGCTTATTAATTACTATTTTATGATTGCAGCTACATTTGTAATCGCTATTGCAGTAACCTTTGTGACTGAACGTATCATGCCAAAAATCGTGAAACATGGCGGTATTCAGCAACAAATAGATTCAAAAGTGACTGACATGGAAAACAGGGGACTTCGTTATGCTGCGGTGGGCCTGGTGATATTCCTGGTTTGCATGCTGGCCCTTTCTGTTCCCGAAAAAGCGTTTTTCAGGGCGGCTAACGGTTCCCTGGTACCCAAATCTCCTCTCATTGACAGTATAGTAGCGATACTCTTCATCTTTTTCGTTGTGGTCGGAAGCTTTTTTGGAATAGGTGCCGGTACAATCAAGAAAATGGCGGATGTTCCAAAGTTCATGGGCAACGGGATCAGGGATTCCATTTCATTTTGTGTAATTGCTTTTCCTGCGGCGCTTTTCATCCAGTTTTTTAATGATTCAAAGATAGCCAATTATATTGCTGTAAACGGTGCTGAAATACTTGAGGCATTTAATTTTCAGGGTATACCGCTTGCTATTGCATTCGTTTTCCTCACCATCTTTTGTAATTTGTTCATGACAAGTGCATCATCCAAATGGTTGTTTTTGGCTCCTATTTTTGTGCCTATGTTTTACCAGCTTGGTTTCAACCCGGCACTTACACAGGTTGCCTACCGCATAGGAGACTCTGTTTCGAACCCGATCGCGCCGATAAACTATTTCCTGCCAATTGTTCTCGGCATAATGAATAAGTATCGTGAGGAAGGGGACGGGGAATTTGGGCTTGGAACCCTCATTTCTTACATGTTGCCCTACAGCATGGTTCTTGCTTTAGTTCTCATTTCCTTTATGGTTTTCTGGATGTTGCTTGGAATTCCTCTTGGTCCTGGTGCTGCACTCTTCGTCAAGTAAAAATTTTGTACAAAACAGGCTTTGGAATTGTTGGCCCAAGCGATCGCGGTGATGAAGGATCTGGTTTCTCATTTTTGGTAAAATCCAAAATAGAACTCTCGGTCTTTGTCATTTGAAATCACAGGGCAACGCTGTTAGGAACAATAATGTAAAAAAGACAGGCCGGGCGAGAAAATCGCCCGGCCTGTCTTTTCTCTCTGCAAGTCGAACCGGGGAATCAATTACATCTTCCCTGATGGACCGGGAAATCAAGATGAAGTACACTTCTTTGAAAGTATTCCCTGCGGAACGGGGCAAAAACAGTTTTTTTCTGCTGTTCTCAATCGCTTTGCTGTATCTTTTTGCATTACGTGTCTTGAGACCGGGAAAAACTTCAGAAATGGCTTTTTCCGCAATTTGCGAAAGAAATGCCCCTGTATCAGACGTGAAGGAGGAGAGATCTTTGGAATTATCCCTTTTCCGAAAGACAGCGGACAGGATCGTCTCGGCCCTTCCGCCCGTCCTCTTCCGTCAGCTGAACGGAGGAGTGCTTGTCCTGCCCGGGGCGAGGAGCGACGGCGAATACCTGGTCATGGGCGAATACATCGAAGATCCCGGACTCGGAAGCATTATCGTGCTGTATTACGGAAGCTTCGCCGAGGAACTGGAGGACGCCTCAGAAGATCAGTGGATCGAAGAGATCGAAGAGACCATACTCCATGAGCTGCGCCACCACGTGGAATCCCTTGCGGGGGTGGACTACCTGGGCGAAGAGGAGGAGCGGGAGCTTTTGAGCGGGAAGTCATTCGAAACAGATCAGGAAGAATAAATGAAAGGGAGTGTATGGAGTGAAAGGAACCCCTGTTTTTGACCTGGATACGCCGGTCCTTCTGGTGGACCTGGACATAATGGAGAGAAATCTGCGGTTCATGCAGGAAAAGGCCGATTCGGCAGGTGTGAGACTGCGTCCTCACACGAAAACCCACCGGACACCCGCCATAGCGAAAATACAGGAAGCCATGGGCGCATCAGGAATAACTGTTGCCAAGCTTGGAGAGGCCGAGGCAATGGCCGAAGAAGGCCTGGATGACATCTTTATCGCCAATGAGATCGTCGGGCCTGCAAAGCTGGAGCGCCTGCGGGCTTTGGCCCGGAAGGTCAGCCGTCTTGCGGTGGGAGCGGACAATGCCGTTCACGTGGAGATGCTTTCCGCGGCAATGGCTGGTGAGAGCAGACCCCTTGACGTGATGATCGACGTGGACACCGGGGATCCCAGGACGGGCATTGCCCCGGGGAAGCCTGTCCTTGATCTGGCGAAAATGGTCACCGCTGCGCCCGGGCTCAGGTTGAGGGGTATTTACACCCACGACGGACAGAGCTATGACGCAGAAACCGCTGACGAAGTGCGGGCGGTCAACAGGGCGAGCCAGGAAACAATGGTGGAGACGGCGGAGCTTTTGAGGTCGTCAGGCATTCCTGTGGAAGAGGTCTCAGTTGGATCGACGCCGTCGCTGCTGCTTGACGGAGTACTTTCAGGTGTGACCGAGATCCGGCCCGGAACCTACGTTTTTATGGACGCGGACCAGGCACAGGTGACGGGAACCTACGAGTTCTGCGCCCAGACAGTTCTCGCAACGATAATTAGCCGGCCGACACCTGAACGGGTGGTGCTGGATGCAGGCACAAAATCACTGACATATTATGTGCAGACTGACGGCATCACAGGTGCGCGGGGACACGGGCGCCTGAAGGAGCACCCGGAAATATACCTCAACAGGAAGTCTGATGAACACTCGTCCTTTGACATTCCCGAAGGCTCCGGGCTGCAGTTTTCCATCGGGCAGAAGATCGAGATCATTCCGAACCACGCATGTCCCACCACGAACCTGTATGACGTGATCCATGCCGTCAGGAAAGGCAGGGTGGAGGAGGTATGGCCGGTATCCTGCCGGGGGAAGTCCCGCTAGGAAGACCGGGTACGGGCAGGAACTCATTTCCTTCGAGATCATCAAATAAAAGATACACTGACCATCCAGGAGAAACGCCCGGTTGTTTGAAGATATGAATGCAATGAATGTCTGGAAAAATGAACAATATTCCTTTATAGACCTGATGGAAAAGCTGCGGTATACTTTTTCTATAAAAGAGTATTTTTAATGGTTTTCAATGAAAAGTGCTGTCAGAGAGATGATCTGTTTCTCATTTTGTGAGGGGAAGCACAAAATAACTGATTGTTTCGATAACCAGCAAATCCCGTAGCGGTGTATAGTGGCTGCTGTATAAAGGGGGGATCCCAGTGGCCGCGAAGGTGCTTGTCGTCGATGATTCATCCCAGGAACGGTTGTCCATCGGGAGTATGCTGGGAGATTGTGAACTCATAACCGCCTGCGATGGTGTCGAGGCTCTCAGGGAGATAGAAAAAAATCCTGACCTTGATCTCATTGTTCTCGACCTCAATATGCCGGTTATGGACGGCTTTCAGGTACTTGCTGAACTGAAGAGCGGTAAATTCCCGCACCACATCCCTGTCATTGTCCTGACGAATTACGATGAACTTGACAAGGAAATTCGCGGGTTGCACCTCGGAGCCGTGGACTACATACGGAAGCCGGTCAATATGGAGTCCCTGAGGGCCAGGGTGCAAATTCATCTTGAGATGAAGCGGATGCAGAATCTGCTGGAAGAAGAGTCATACCGAAACAGACAAATGATTCAATCCATATTTGACCAGGCCCCTATAGGAATTGGCCTTTTTTTCGGCAACAAACCCTTCGATCCGGAAATAAATGACCCCCCTCTGATCAACCCCGTGTATGAAAAAATAACCGGAAGATCCAGGGAAGAGCTGATGAGGCTCGGATGGGCGCAGATAACCCATCCCGAAGACCTGGCGAAAAACCTTGAATTATTCGAGAAAATGGCATCAGGCGAAATTCCCGGCTACTCAATGGAAAAACGGTATATCAGGCCGGACGGATCTGTTGCCTGGGTTTATCTGACTGTTTCCTGGCTTCAGTTTCAAGGCAGCTCGACCTATAACTATCTATCCCTTATACAGGACATCACTGCCAGAAAGAATGCAGAAAAAGCGCTGCACGAAAGCGAACGAAGCAAATCGGTGCTGCTCTCGAACCTCCCGGGAATGGCGTACCGGTGCAGATATGACCGTGAGTGGACCATGGAGTTCATTTCAGCCGGTTCTTTTTCCCTTACCGGGTATACGGATAAAGATCTTCTGGGCAACAGGGTGCTCTCGTTCAACAGTCTCATTGCTCCCGAATACAGGGATGTGCTTTGGGAAGAGTGGGGGAGAGTCCTTGCGGAGAGGCGTCCTCTTAAATACGAGTACGAGATCGTCACTGCTTCGGGCGGGCGGAAATGGGTACTCGAGATGGGGCAGGGAGTTTTTAACAGCCTGGGTGAAGTTGTGGCACTTGAGGGGATAATCATTGACATCACGCATCAGAAACAGAACGAGACCAGGCTCAGGTATTTAAGCGAACATCACCCGACGACAGGGCTCTACAACCGCACCTATCTCGAATCTTTGCTCGATGGGGACAGAACGTGCGGGAAGGATGAAAAACGGGCGATAGTTCTGTTGAGCATGAAGAATATTAATGCGATCAACCTCTCCTACGGGTATAACTACTGCGTAAAAATCATGCAGGAACTGGCGGCCCGGTTATCCATGTTCACTTCCGGAAACAGGGATCTCTTTCATATCACTCTCGACCGGCTGGCCTTTTACATAAAGGGGTTCAAAGACGACGCCGAACTGGCGGAATTCAGCAATTCGCTGTTCCCTGCCGTTTCGGAGACCCGCATCCTGCATGCAGTGGGATGCGGCATCGGGATCCTGAAAATAGCCGACTGTGACCGCGATATAGATACGATTCTGAAGAACGTTTCCATTGCCGCGGAACATGCCGGCAAAAACGGTATGTTCGGATACCGGTTTTTTGACGAGGAATTACAGAAACAGGTAGTCCGCGAGTCGGAAATCAAGGAGGAATTGCTCCGTATTTCCCAGGATGAAGACGACCGGGGACTCAGCCTCGAATATCAGCCGATCGTGGAGCTGAAAACAGGATGCATCAGAACTTTCGAAGCCCTTGCCAGAATGAAGAGCGACACGCTGGGGACAGTTGCTCCCTCTGAATTCATCCCCCTTGCGGAGGAACTGGAGTTGATCGTCCCCATCGGCCTCAGGATCCTGAGGATGGGGTGTGCGTTCATCAGGCGGCTCAGGGAAGAAGGCTATGAAGACATACGGCTTTCCGTCAACGTTTCCCCTATCCAGATGATGCGGGAGGGGTTCCTCGATGACTTTTCGTCAATTCTCGAAGAGACGGGAACGGACCCTTCCGGTTTCTGTCTGGAAATCACGGAGTCTGTCTTTGCAGACAGCTTTGACGTCATCAACCGCAAGCTGAAGCAGTTCAGGGAGATGGGAACGACGATAGCCATCGACGATTTCGGGACAGGTTACTCCTCTCTTTCACGGGAGCGGGAGATGAACGTAAATATATTAAAAATCGACAGGATTTTTATCGAAAAATTGTTGCACCTCAACCCTGAGGAGGCAATAACAGGGGACATCATTTCCATGGCCCACAGGCTTGGCCATCTCGTAGTAGCCGAAGGGGTGGAGCTTGAATGCCAGAGACAATACCTGCTCAGTCATCACTGTGATTTCATGCAGGGTTTTCTTTTCAGCAGACCTCTTTCCCCCGGAGCAGCCATCGAGCTTCTGAAAGAGACGAACGGTCCGGCGGATAGAGTTCCTATGCCGAATCGTTCCGGCGGACTTTCGGAACAGTGAAAAGACAAAGAGAGTGACAGGTGCCGTAATGGATCGATCAAAACTGATACCGGGAGTACTGGTTTTTTTCTTTTTTCTGTTTTTTTCTTCCGCTTCGCTGTCTGCGGACGTGGATCTCACGGAGGCAGAGCGGACCTTCCTTGAGAAGCATCCCGTAATTCGTCTCGGTGTGGACCCGGGGTTCGTCCCCTTTGAATTCATCGACACCGACGGAGGCCACAAGGGGATCGCCGCAGACTATGCCAGGCTTATCGAGGATGAGCTTGACGTGAAGTTTGTCGTCAGTCGCGGGCTCACCTGGCCGGAGGCTTATGCAAAGGCCGTGGAGGGAGAAATCGATGTGCTTTCGGCGCTTTCAAAAACGCCGGAAAGGGAACGTTATTTTTTGTTTTCCCAGCCCTACTACAACTTCAAGCGCGTCATTGTCACACGGGATACTCACAAGGGAATACGGGGGATAGAGGACCTGTACGGGAAGACCGTTGCAGTGCAGCGGAACAGCGGGCACCACAGCTACCTGATCAACTACCCGGGCATCAACCTAAGCCTTTACGACTCTGTGGAGACGGCCCTTACATCGGTTGCAAACGGCACAGAGACGGCGTTCCTGGGAAATCTGGCCACAACCGACTACCTCATAAAATCCACAGGACTCACGAACCTCAGATTTATCGCTTTTGAAGCGGAGAAGCAGCAGTCAATTCATTTCGCTGTGCGGAAAGACTGGCCGGAGCTGGTCAGTGCCATCGACAAGGTGCTGGCCGTAATGACCCAGGAGCAGAAAATAGCGATCAACACGAAGTGGATCGACCTCGGGAGCGGCGTGGACTACGGCCCGATCATCAGGATGCTGCTCGCAGCCGGTGCGGTCGTGGCTTTGATCCTGGCGGTATCACTGTGCTGGATCTGGAGACTCAACAAGGAGGTCGTGTACAGGAAGAGGGTACAGAAGGACCTGGAACAGGCAAAGCAGGAAGCGGAAGCAGCCAACAACGTGAAGTCAAGCTTCATGGCACGGATGTCTCACGAGGTGCGCACACCGCTGAATGCCATAAACGGAATGGCCTATCTCATTAAGAAAACGGAGATAACCCCGACCCAGAAAATGTACGTGGAAAGGATAATCCAGGCCTCCAACAACATGCTCAGCATCATCAACGATATCCTCGACTTCTCGAAGATAGAGGCCGGAAAAGTGCAGCTTGAAAAGATACCGTTCAACATCGATAACGTGCTGCAGAACGTCATCGATATCGTCTCGTTCAAGATCGAGGAGCAGCGCATCGGCTTCCATCTTACAAAGGATCCCAAACTTCCCAATCACTTTTTCGGTGACCCGAGGCGCATCGAGCAGATACTCATCAACATCATCAACAACTCCGCTAAGTTCACCGAGTCGGGCACCATCTCGTTCGATGTGAGGATGAAGGCCCGGAAGCCAGGAAGCTGTCTCGTGCTGTTCACCATAGAGGACACGGGAATAGGCATGTCCGAGGAGCAGGCGAACAAGCTTTTCGAACCCTTTATCCAGGGAGACGCGAGCATCACGAGGCGTTTCGGAGGAACGGGACTCGGGTTGTCAATAGTGAAAAACCTTGTGGAGATGATGAAGGGCGAAATCCAGGTGTTCAGCGTGGAGAATGAGGGGACTACGTTTATAATACAGCTTGACCTTGAAGTGGATGCTGAAAAAGAGGAAGAACACAGAAACAAGATCGCTTCCTCTTACTTCAGGAACATCAAGACCCTCGTTCTCGAGAAGACAGGCTCGAACATGAACCTCATCGACTCCTATCTCAGCTCATTCGGCATGGAGTGCGAGATCACCACCTCGGAGAGGAGCGCGAAAAACCTTCTGGAGACGGCTAACGACAAGTTTTCAAAACCCTTTGATCTGCTGGTCATCGACTATGACACGCCTGAAGAGAAGGGATTCGTATTCGTGGACAGAATGAGGACCAACCCCAGGATCGTAAAAATGCCCGCGGTCGTTCTGCTTGTGCCCATGACCCGTGAGGATCTGTTCGACCGGATAGAGGAGCACGGTATCGATATGGCCGTAGGCAAGCCGGTGATCCAGTCCGTACTGTTCAACGCCAT
>Ga0334883_1004881_pt1 | contig 12366 bp, 5 predicted proteins | sample GraSluR1_MG_6_FD_207230 | JGI IMG/M metagenome (GOLD analysis project Ga0334883, IMG submission 207230) | Sludge microbial communities from methane-producing bioreactor in Wageningen University, Netherlands - Granular Sludge_09_05-R1 | ecosystem: Engineered > Bioreactor > Anaerobic > Unclassified... | reverse complement strand
ACTGTAAATATTAGGGCAAATAAGGCAGATTTCGGCCCTACTAAAATCAGACCATTTTGGGATTGAAATTTGTTCATCATTCAAATCCAACAATTCATCAGTATTAACTAAAATCAGACCATTTTGGGATTGAAATTCATCTAATGGGGTTTTTTCGGGTTCTATTTGGATTACTAAAATCAGACCATTTTGGGATTGAAATCAATTCGGGGCATAAATGTTCTACCAGACTGTTTTCGAACTAAAATCAGACCATTTTGGGATTGAAATTGAACAGCACCAATACCATTGATGGAATGGTGGGTGACTAAAATCAGACCATTTTGGGATTGAAATAGGCTCTGGTGGTTCTGGTGGTTCGCAAGCGATTCCACTAAAATCAGACCATTTTGGGATTGAAATACTATCAAGACCCCGGGCGAGAACACCTTTCCTGATTGTACTAAAATCAGACCATTTTGGGATTGAAATCCCCTGAAAAGGTGGGAACATTAACAGTCAAATCATACTAAAATCAGACCATTTTGGGATTGAAATGTATTAGCCCCTGAATTATTTATATCAGCATTAGCAACTAAAATCAGACCATTTTGGGATTGAAATAAAGTCCAAGCCAAACCATCCAATGCATCTTGGTGTTACTAAAATCAGACCATTTTGGGATTGAAATTAATATTTCAGCAGATCCCACTTATTATCTTTACCTGTACTAAAATCAGACCATTTTGGGATTGAAATGTTACAGCACCTGCACTATAACAATTAGTTAATGTAGACTAAAATCAGACCATTTTGGGATTGAAATGGGGGATATTTTACAAAGCTTCTGCCTGTGAACAATACTAAAATCAGACCATTTTGGGATTGAAATGTGTTCCGGTTGCGCTTCTTGCCTTCGCTTGTTTAACTAAAATCAGACCATTTTGGGATTGAAATTCAGCAAATAAGGTCATAAGATATTTGGTTCTTAATACTAAAATCAGACCATTTTGGGATTGAAATAAAGGCCAAACAACCCCCACCTTTACCTGGGGGAAAGACTAAAATCAGACCATTTTGGGATTGAAATCTAGTAAGATAGACTCTGCTCATAAGAAGGCCACACACTAAAATCAGACCATTTTGGGATTGAAATTCATTATGATGAGGGTTATGAGTTTGTACAGCAGAACTAAAATCAGACCATTTTGGGATTGAAATGCTCTTATCTTTAATGGTATTTGGCTTCCTTCTTTACACTAAAATCAGACCATTTTGGGATTGAAATATAAATAAAATTTTCTAAATCTTCAAAAGTTATAATACTAAAATCAGACCATTTTGGGATTGAAATCAGAAATAGTTTGTATCTTGAATTATATCTTTATCTCTACTAAAATCAGACCATTTTGGGATTGAAATTATCTTCAAGTGTTAATCTGAATACTTGTAGTCCAAACTAAAATCAGACCATTTTGGGATTGAAATCTTTCTCCTGAACACATTTCATTTTGATTAGTTTCTTACTAAAATCAGACCATTTTGGGATTGAAATTTAAGAATATATCACCATCATAATGTAATGGATATTTACTAAAATCAGACCATTTTGGGATTGAAATCAGTATCAACTCCTTTTATTTGTTTTAAACCCTTCCACTAAAATCAGACCATTTTGGGATTGAAATTTCTTTCAATATACAAATCCTTATATGATTACAACCACTAAAATCAGACCATTTTGGGATTGAAATGCATAACCTCTTCAAGCATCAGGCTTAATGGTTCAAACTAAAATCAGACCATTTTGGGATTGAAATAAGGAATTGAAACAGAATACGAATCCGGATCAGAAGCACTAAAATCAGACCATTTTGGGATTGAAATATGTGGAAATAATAGAAGCCTTAGACGCTGCAGAGGACTAAAATCAGACCATTTTGGGATTGAAATTCTTCTGATATGATTGAGATAATCGTTCGGTGGATTGACTAAAATCAGACCATTTTGGGATTGAAATGACTAGTCGTCGGTACTTCCAAACCAATGAACAGGCACTAAAATCAGACCATTTTGGGATTGAAATAAGTTGATATTGTAGAAATTATAGTTAAATGGAAATTTACTAAAATCAGACCATTTTGGGATTGAAATTTCACAGCAATATTTACGTGAAGGAGCATATAATTGACTAAAATCAGACCATTTTGGGATTGAAATATCATATATGGGTCCCTCTCTGAGTTTGGGAAACTTTACTAAAATCAGACCATTTTGGGATTGAAATAAAAAAATGTGTGGTTGAAAGAAGGAATATATGGGGACTAAAATCAGACCATTTTGGGATTGAAATCGATGCGGAGACATACAAACCAAATGTCAAGATAGACTAAAATCAGACCATTTTGGGATTGAAATGCTTTTTTAGTCCCACGATGGGCGGATACAGTTACTACTAAAATCAGACCATTTTGGGATTGAAATATAAAAAGAGTCATACTTCCACCATCCTACCAGTCCACTAAAATCAGACCATTTTGGGATTGAAATTACGGGGGGGAATAAGGATGATGGCAGATGAACAAAACTAAAATCAGACCATTTTGGGATTGAAATGACTGTGATGTTGTCTTTCAGGCTTTTGAAGTTCACCACTAAAATCAGACCATTTTGGGATTGAAATAGAAAAACTATAGTGCAAATTTCTACCTGAGCAATGACTAAAATCAGACCATTTTGGGATTGAAATGACTGTGATGTTGTCTTTCAGGCTTTTGAAGTTAACACTAAAATCAGACCATTTTGGGATTGAAATGGTTCTTGGACTGTTAGCTTATTTCAGCAACCCTCTACTAAAATCAGACCATTTTGGGATTGAAATGGCTCTTCGAGAGATTCTGATAATGCTGTTGCTGCTTACTAAAATCAGACCATTTTGGGATTGAAATGGTTCCTGGCAGCGGCCATTGTTTCTTCTATCCCGTACTAAAATCAGACCATTTTGGGATTGAAATGCTTATTAGCCGCTGAGGCACTGCCAGTAGTTGCGGACTAAAATCAGACCATTTTGGGATTGAAATGATGAGAAATTAACAATCAGTTTCCCAGACAACTTATACTAAAATCAGACCATTTTGGGATTGAAATATTGAACCCAAAATCACACTTAAATCATTAGCAACCAACTAAAATCAGACCATTTTGGGATTGAAATCATTTGCAGTCATCACTGTCTGGAGATATACATTGTACTAAAATCAGACCATTTTGGGATTGAAATCTCGTATTTCATTATCATATTGTGGTATTGGTCATCTACTAAAATCAGACCATTTTGGGATTGAAATACATCATAGGGGTCTAATTCTTGTTTTTCTAAGAGTACTAAAATCAGACCATTTTGGGATTGAAATAACCGTGTCTACTACTTGTGATGACCGCTGGACAGACTAAAATCAGACCATTTTGGGATTGAAATGTGGTTATGAGTGGAACAGTCCCACCAACAGAAACACTAAAATCAGACCATTTTGGGATTGAAATGAATGTGATGATGTTACTGAGGAATCTAACACACTCACTAAAATCAGACCATTTTGGGATTGAAATTAAAGGATGTAAGTTTCACAGTGGGCACTGGAGCTAACTAAAATCAGACCATTTTGGGATTGAAATTGAGATAAGCACGGTCCTCTGTTGGGAACTGTAAACTACTAAAATCAGACCATTTTGGGATTGAAATCCACATCAGCTTTATCAGTGGGGCATTCTGTTGATTTACTAAAATCAGACCATTTTGGGATTGAAATGTATCAGTGATTTAGACTGGGAAGCGAACCAGAATTACTAAAATCAGACCATTTTGGGATTGAAATCCTCAATCTCCCTTAAAAGGTCCTCGTGTTTCTTTTTACTAAAATCAGACCATTTTGGGATTGAAATATACTTCCAAGTCAAAACTTCTGTCAAGTTTACTTAAACTAAAATCAGACCATTTTGGGATTGAAATCTTTATGGCTGTCTTTGGTGTATAATGATTTGACATCATACTAAAATCAGACCATTTTGGGATTGAAATTTGTATGCCAATAATAATCTGAGCTGTGAATGCAGCACTAAAATCAGACCATTTTGGGATTGAAATCTCCTGAAACAATAGATACTGCAGGTGAAAACCTAGGACTAAAATCAGACCATTTTGGGATTGAAATTGGTTTTCCCTATAATGACAATGTTTTCATTCCTGAACTAAAATCAGACCATTTTGGGATTGAAATGGGTTAAAGATTATTAAGATGTTTTTGTTTGATCTGGACTAAAATCAGACCATTTTGGGATTGAAATTTCTACTGGTAGTGAAACTCAAGTAGAAACTTATTAACTAAAATCAGACCATTTTGGGATTGAAATGGCATCTATAAAATCAGCTAGGCACTTAGCAGCACCAACTAAAATCAGACCATTTTGGGATTGAAATCTTGATCTGGTTTTACAGGCTGCTCAGTTGCACTTGACTAAAATCAGACCATTTTGGGATTGAAATCGGTTACATTGACAGGTGATGCAACCTACAACCAAAACTAAAATCAGACCATTTTGGGATTGAAATTTAGACTTCTGATTATCTCTCTTCGTTCTCTTAATTACTAAAATCAGACCATTTTGGGATTGAAATACAAATAAGCCATACTATACCCCCCCCCATCTTACACTAAAATCAGACCATTTTGGGATTGAAATTCACACGATAAAAACCACCACTATCCCCATCGGGGCACTAAAATCAGACCATTTTGGGATTGAAATTTCTAGTGCGGGGCCGGTTTCACAATGCAAACGACCACTAAAATCAGACCATTTTGGGATTGAAATTCATGCTCCCATTTACTAAGCCAAACCATAGCAGCACTAAAATCAGACCATTTTGGGATTGAAATCTGTATAAATTCCAGTGCTTAGGCATAAACCTATAAACTAAAATCAGACCATTTTGGGATTGAAATAACGTGACAAAGAAGCTGATAATCAATCCTATCGAAAACTAAAATCAGACCATTTTGGGATTGAAATGACATACTATCGTTGGAAAGATGTGTAAGATATCCTACTAAAATCAGACCATTTTGGGATTGAAATAATGGTCATGTTATTTGAGGACTGGGATGAGGTGGAACTAAAATCAGACCATTTTGGGATTGAAATCTCTCTAACAATTTTTTCCTGATTATCCATCACCATACTAAAATCAGACCATTTTGGGATTGAAATAATGCATCTGTATTATTAAGCATTTTCCTAAACCATACTAAAATCAGACCATTTTGGGATTGAAATGATTTATTCAGGATAGATATAAGAGTGCGGGTATGAACTAAAATCAGACCATTTTGGGATTGAAATACAGAACATTTAAAAGGATTTGATGACCTTGTATCTACTAAAATCAGACCATTTTGGGATTGAAATTGTGTTTTTTAATTTCTTTACCCACAGTGGATAAGGACTAAAATCAGACCATTTTGGGATTGAAATACTATTTCATCACAATTACAGGTAACTTTGACACCGACTAAAATCAGACCATTTTGGGATTGAAATCTTTAACATCATTGAACATTGACTTGTTTATCCGCTTACTAAAATCAGACCATTTTGGGATTGAAATTGAAAAAATGGACTTTTTCCCCACATTCACAATTAAACTAAAATCAGACCATTTTGGGATTGAAATACTGCCAAGGCACTTTCTTCAGGATTATGTAATGTTACTAAAATCAGACCATTTTGGGATTGAAATTGTGGTGTAGTATATAGTATAGGTGTGTGAGTGTTTGCACTAAAATCAGACCATTTTGGGATTGAAATATAAAATCAGTGCTAACAATGCTGAAGATAATCCTAACTAAAATCAGACCATTTTGGGATTGAAATTTAAAGAATAATCTAAACGCATACCGGGTGGCAACACTAAAATCAGACCATTTTGGGATTGAAATCTAAAACAATGAGCGCACAGGTTCAGTCCCTATTAACACTAAAATCAGACCATTTTGGGATTGAAATGGTGGAGTTCCCTGAACAAGTCAATATGATAGTGGAACTAAAATCAGACCATTTTGGGATTGAAATATTTTTAGGTGAAAATGGCTATACTTTAGAAGAAAAACTAAAATCAGACCATTTTGGGATTGAAATATATAAAAATTACTGAAAACTGGGCGCTTGTTCAGAACTAAAATCAGACCATTTTGGGATTGAAATGGTTTTTCGCCCTGACAGATTCGGTCCTGGCAATCAACTAAAATCAGACCATTTTGGGATTGAAATGCGCAACATCAATGAGATGAAGCGCTTAATGGCCAAACTAAAATCAGACCATTTTGGGATTGAAATCCTCCACTGCATAAAACTGTTACTAAATTTCAATCACTAAAATCAGACCATTTTGGGATTGAAATCCTATTTGGTCTTTATCCAGGTCTGGGTGGGGGGTACTAAAATCAGACCATTTTGGGATTGAAATAAAAAAAGGGAATGGGAAGGAATAAGGGTAAATGGTACTAAAATCAGACCATTTTGGGATTGAAATGTATACGATTGTCTTGTTTAATGCTGTTGCTATGTTGACTAAAATCAGACCATTTTGGGATTGAAATCGCTTTCATATAATGACATCTTATTTTTTTCTGCGTACTAAAATCAGACCATTTTGGGATTGAAATCTTTATCCCCCCCTCATTTTCCTCCCCTGTGCTGAACTAAAATCAGACCATTTTGGGATTGAAATGTACATCAAGGAGGGCTGCTCCAGGGAATTCTTCTCCACTAAAATCAGACCATTTTGGGATTGAAATATTAAAACATGATGGCATGAAGGGAGGCACTATAAAAGACTAAAATCAGACCATTTTGGGATTGAAATACTTCAAAGTTATGATGGTTTCAGGACTGATTAAATCACTAAAATCAGACCATTTTGGGATTGAAATACACTCAACAAAGCCAGCCAAACCGGCAGGCTTTACAAACTAAAATCAGACCATTTTGGGATTGAAATCGAACCCTTAAACCATGTTCATGAAACAGGTGACACCAACTAAAATCAGACCATTTTGGGATTGAAATCTCATAAAAAAAAGGTTTTAATTTATAATTGGCTGTACTAAAATCAGACCATTTTGGGATTGAAATCCCTTACCGAATATTCCGCTGAAATCACCACTGGCGAACTAAAATCAGACCATTTTGGGATTGAAATATCTTTCTTTGTTTCCTTTAAACTCTACAAGTTCTTCACTAAAATCAGACCATTTTGGGATTGAAATCACTATCAGTAATATATTTCTCACCAACCAGTAAGGACTAAAATCAGACCATTTTGGGATTGAAATCGGTTTTATTAAAAACTTTGGCGATGAAGATGATTTACTAAAATCAGACCATTTTGGGATTGAAATTCACGAGTCACCCGAACACGGCAATAAACATCCCCTACTAAAATCAGACCATTTTGGGATTGAAATGGATGATCCGAATTCTTTGCCTTTCACATCAAGTTGTACTAAAATCAGACCATTTTGGGATTGAAATCCTATGAGGGTAGGGCTATTGTGGGGAGTTATCTTAACTAAAATCAGACCATTTTGGGATTGAAATTAAATTAATTAAATCAGCCCTCATCCTTTGGAGTTGACTAAAATCAGACCATTTTGGGATTGAAATCACCTCACGAGGTGGTTGTTCACCAAACAAACCTTCAACTAAAATCAGACCATTTTGGGATTGAAATAGTATTGTTACATGGATAAAGATCAAGTGTTGCTTGACTAAAATCAGACCATTTTGGGATTGAAATTTTTACTATAGTAGCAGGAGATGGTCAGATGAAGAAACTAAAATCAGACCATTTTGGGATTGAAATTATCATCAAAATTAACTTCTTGTAATTCGATAACCAGACTAAAATCAGACCATTTTGGGATTGAAATTAAAACATCATCAATGACTTCCTTTCAGGGTATCCAACTAAAATCAGACCATTTTGGGATTGAAATATGTATTCCACCACTTTTTTTAATAAACGTAAGCGTACTAAAATCAGACCATTTTGGGATTGAAATGAAGTAAGTGGAATAACCCTGTTAGAGGACGAAGATACTAAAATCAGACCATTTTGGGATTGAAATGCATTAATTCTTATAAACACAATGAGGTATAGGCAGACTAAAATCAGACCATTTTGGGATTGAAATAGGTTCATATCCTAACAGGTATGTTGGTGCTGTTAGACTAAAATCAGACCATTTTGGGATTGAAATTAATGCCCCGGTAAAAGTTAATGTGGATGCGGTTGCACTAAAATCAGACCATTTTGGGATTGAAATGCCAGAGTCATACCAACTAAAAAAGTGAAAATCCGTACTAAAATCAGACCATTTTGGGATTGAAATATTTTTATGATTAATGATGTTCTGTCTATTACCCCACTAAAATCAGACCATTTTGGGATTGAAATAGGGATGGGCTGTAAGTCTTCGTAAACCCGGAAACCACTAAAATCAGACCATTTTGGGATTGAAATTGAGAATGGTGATGACTTATGAGTGATCATGTTTGACTAAAATCAGACCATTTTGGGATTGAAATGAGCTGAAAGAGTATCATCATCTAATTTCTCATTAATACTAAAATCAGACCATTTTGGGATTGAAATGAAAGTGTTTGATGAAATGGATATTGTCAATATTATACTAAAATCAGACCATTTTGGGATTGAAATAAGGACACCATAAGGAATAGGATATTAGCACATTACACTAAAATCAGACCATTTTGGGATTGAAATATTCGGAGTATAAATCAATTAATGCAATTCTATTCTACTAAAATCAGACCATTTTGGGATTGAAATAAGGAATGGGCTGGAGCACATCACAAGTAACGGCATAACTAAAATCAGACCATTTTGGGATTGAAATCTTGCTACGAAATATACTCCTAGCGTTCCCGCAATGTACTAAAATCAGACCATTTTGGGATTGAAATGGTTGTACGGGATGAATGGCTTAACTTGTTTCGTGACTAAAATCAGACCATTTTGGGATTGAAATAAACCACAGTTGATAATATCATCATGGAATACGCAGACTAAAATCAGACCATTTTGGGATTGAAATAACTCATCCGAGATATAACCATCCCAGGTGGTCTGGAACTAAAATCAGACCATTTTGGGATTGAAATTTTGAAATACTTGGTTATTAGGCGTTGACTTGATTTTACTAAAATCAGACCATTTTGGGATTGAAATAAAATAATTTTGGAGGCTTCTTTTCTGCAAATGCGAACTAAAATCAGACCATTTTGGGATTGAAATAAACCACAGTTGATAATATCATCATGGAATACGCAGACTAAAATCAGACCATTTTGGGATTGAAATATATTGTTTAGAAGAATAATAGGAAAAAATATAAAGACTAAAATCAGACCATTTTGGGATTGAAATACAAAAAAGACCACATCTAACCCCTGCTTTGAGAGTACTAAAATCAGACCATTTTGGGATTGAAATTCTAGTTCTTCGAACTTTTTAGCAAGCCATCCTTTATACTAAAATCAGACCATTTTGGGATTGAAATCCGGTTAAAGAGGAAGAGGAGAAACCAAGAGAAAAAAACTAAAATCAGACCATTTTGGGATTGAAATAAAGTGAAACAAATTAGTGATATGGGAGTTTTCACAAACTAAAATCAGACCATTTTGGGATTGAAATAATGTTTTAAAGACCATTTTAGAAGAGCATATAAAGACTAAAATCAGACCATTTTGGGATTGAAATTGGCACTGCTAAACACTGCACTGGTTTCAATGAAGTCACTAAAATCAGACCATTTTGGGATTGAAATCTAACAACCCAGTAATATAACATGTTTTTACCATAACTAAAATCAGACCATTTTGGGATTGAAATTCTATATCACCTCATAAGCATAACTCATATTGTTAATACTAAAATCAGACCATTTTGGGATTGAAATGACCCAGTGATGGAACTGTTCACTGGAGACAAAGTCACTAAAATCAGACCATTTTGGGATTGAAATATTAAGGACGCTATTGCATCGACAATGAGCAGTAAATACTAAAATCAGACCATTTTGGGATTGAAATTTTTAATATTTCTCCCTCATGAACGCTCCAAGACTGACTAAAATCAGACCATTTTGGGATTGAAATAGTGTCATGTCGAAACAGTTACCCGCATTGGTCAGAACTAAAATCAGACCATTTTGGGATTGAAATAGTGATATAGGATTCACGACATGGTATGATGAACAGACTAAAATCAGACCATTTTGGGATTGAAATACATGAAAATTTGGAGTTCAGCCATCCTAAACGGGGACTAAAATCAGACCATTTTGGGATTGAAATGTCATGATTTCTTTTTCATCCCTGAAACTAAGTTCCTACTAAAATCAGACCATTTTGGGATTGAAATTGGTATAATCATAAGCCTGGAGTTTTCCTATGTCATACTAAAATCAGACCATTTTGGGATTGAAATGAAATAATAAACAAACTAAAAAAATGATGGGTGATGACTAAAATCAGACCATTTTGGGATTGAAATGTTGGTGAGACAGTTAAAACGTGACAGGATCATATAAACTAAAATCAGACCATTTTGGGATTGAAATTTATACCACACCTTCAGAAGGTAAGTTCAAGATTAGACTAAAATCAGACCATTTTGGGATTGAAATTTAAAAAGACAGTATCGGGTGATGGTCAAGCATTACTAAAATCAGACCATTTTGGGATTGAAATAACGAAGTGGAAGGAAACAACATGGGTCCTTATGTGGACTAAAATCAGACCATTTTGGGATTGAAATGGAGTTTAGGGGCGTTATTCTTGAAATAGTTAGGGTACTAAAATCAGACCATTTTGGGATTGAAATTCTTCCTTTCTTCTCTTCTCGGTCTAACTGGTCTTTACTAAAATCAGACCATTTTGGGATTGAAATGCAGTAGACCCCGAAGTACCTAGCGGTGCTCAAGAATACTAAAATCAGACCATTTTGGGATTGAAATTTCTGTACATAGAACTTTCCTGGTGCAAGTCGTTCATAACTAAAATCAGACCATTTTGGGATTGAAATATACTTCTTTTTTTTAGTATTATCATTTAATTCATTACTAAAATCAGACCATTTTGGGATTGAAATGGGATTGTAACCTAAAAAGTCTTTTATCTTCCTTTCCACTAAAATCAGACCATTTTGGGATTGAAATCGTACAGCAGTTACACGAGTATTGCTAAGGAGTTCCACTAAAATCAGACCATTTTGGGATTGAAATCGAGATATGCCCAATATCTTATTACGAATAGGTTTTAACTAAAATCAGACCATTTTGGGATTGAAATTCTTTTTTGACTCTTTTTTGACTACCTTCCTGTTTTCACTAAAATCAGACCATTTTGGGATTGAAATATTAAAAAGACCAAGGAAGGCCAATGATTTAAGTTAACTAAAATCAGACCATTTTGGGATTGAAATATACGTGTAAAAAGCCGCCCAGTCACTGTCATATGCACTAAAATCAGACCATTTTGGGATTGAAATCAAAAACAAGCCGTGGTTTATCCAACCCTGCCAGACTAAAATCAGACCATTTTGGGATTGAAATCACGGAATCCATCACGGAAGCCCTCACGGAATCCATACTAAAATCAGACCATTTTGGGATTGAAATCAATATTTATGTCGATTGTTGTTTCGTTTGAATTCTACTAAAATCAGACCATTTTGGGATTGAAATTTCATGACCATCTTCCTAGAGGGTTTGGCGGTTGTTTACTAAAATCAGACCATTTTGGGATTGAAATAGCATGACAAATCATTACAAAATTGGAGGGGATAAAAACTAAAATCAGACCATTTTGGGATTGAAATACGTATGAACCGCCCTGATGTTGAGGAGGGGTTTGAACTAAAATCAGACCATTTTGGGATTGAAATCAGGCACTGATTACACTCAATACGTGGATATAGAGACTAAAATCAGACCATTTTGGGATTGAAATAGTCTACTTCATAGAAGGCTAAGGGGTAATCATCATACTAAAATCAGACCATTTTGGGATTGAAATATGACAGTGACTGGGCCGCCTTTTACAGTTATTGGGACTAAAATCAGACCATTTTGGGATTGAAATCAGACTAATCGGACTTTACACGTTTGCATACAATATACTAAAATCAGACCATTTTGGGATTGAAATGGGAATGCTTGACCATCACCTGTCACTGTCTTTTTAAACTAAAATCAGACCATTTTGGGATTGAAATGAAAGTTTAGAGTTCATTCTTAACTATTT
>Ga0334883_1004876_pt1 | contig 12378 bp, 11 predicted proteins | sample GraSluR1_MG_6_FD_207230 | JGI IMG/M metagenome (GOLD analysis project Ga0334883, IMG submission 207230) | Sludge microbial communities from methane-producing bioreactor in Wageningen University, Netherlands - Granular Sludge_09_05-R1 | ecosystem: Engineered > Bioreactor > Anaerobic >... | reverse complement strand
ACCGATACCATCATCGCAGGCACAAGCATTGAACGAATGGCGTCAAATATCTCAGGGATCTGGACGTTGTCAACGATCCTTGACTTCGTGAAACCCCTTGATGGCGATACTGCCGTTAGCAGCAGCATAAACATCGCTGTACCCAGTTTTCCCCACGGTCCCGTCACAGACCAGAGCGATGTTGCGGTAAATGTTTCAAAGCTGAAAATACTGCCAGGCATGCCCCTGTGGAGAGCATACCAGGAGAGGATCCCACCCATAGCTATCATTGTCACTGCTAATTTTGACAGGACAAAGAGCTCTTTGCTGTCAAAGGACTGATATATTTCTCCGGAAAAGACTTTCATCCCTCTTATGTAGAGTCCCTGAGATGCAAGAAGAAGAAATATCACAACGACAAAGTCGCCTTCTGTCTCTACGAACTGGGGAAGTGAGCCCATTGGTATAAACAGGAAGATCATGAGCAGGGAAAGGCAGGATGCGTAAAGCAACGGTGGCGGGCACTTATCTGAACAGCGTCCCGCCAGGAACCTTTTATATGGGGCAAGCAAGGAAGCATCGGTACTGTGCGTACCATAGAGTACGTTTTCTGCACCTATCAAAAGCAAAGATATGGTTAAAACAAGGATCAAAAGTGAGATTCCCGAAATAAGTGTGAGCAAAAAAGAAAAAAGCATTTTTTAGCCTTTCTGCGGTATCGGTTATTTTTTTACACCGTTGAATTATACTACATCAGCAAGTCCCTTTTCCCTGAGCTTCATAAGCACAGAGGGTTCGATAGTTTTTAATTTATATTTCATCCACAAGGCCAGGGAAATTGCTCCAAATCCAAAAACCAGTCCTGAAAAGGTCCCCCCGAAAATATCCGCTAAAGCTCCCGCAGTCAAGGACCCAACCGGTCCGATGCCTATGCTTCCCACTGTATAGAGGCTCATCACACGCCCTCTCTTGTCATCCTCGATTATGCTCTGGACCAGAGTATTGAAGCAGACGGATCCTGTTGACATTCCAAAACCCAAAATCGTGAGGGCCGCACAGGAGAGTTCTATCGATCTTGAAAGAGAGAAGGCCGCAAGTCCAAATCCAAACATGCCTACACTGTATATTGCCCTTATGTGCAGCTTCCACAGGGGAACGAGGCTTGCCTGGTAAATGACCCCGGTAATAGCTCCAAGTCCTACCGAACCAAGAAAAAACCCCAGAACGGATGCATCCCCGTGAAAGACATTCCTGGCAAAGAAAGGCAGCAGTGTGCTGTAGGGAAAGCAAAGAAAGAAAAAGAGTGAGGATGTCATAAGTATTCTCTTCAGCGCATGAAATCGCATCGTATAATCCAGACCCTCTTTGAAGCCCTGCCATCCAGTCTGACGGACGGGCATTTCAATTTTTTTTATCTTTAGACGTGTGAGTGAAAATATTACTGCGATATACGCAATCCCGTTAAGGAAAAAGCACATCGTCTCTCCCACTGCCTGGATCGCAAACCCCGCAAATGCAGGACCTACGAGGCGCGCAAGATTAAAGATCGTAGAGTTTATGGTCAGGGCACTGTTTAGCTGGTCAGGCCTGTCCAGCATCCTAACTACGCTTGCCTGGCGTGCGGGAAGATCTATAGAGGTAACCAGCCCAAGCATAAAACTTAAAAAGAGCACCTGCTGGTATCTGATTATTCCTGTGAAGTCAAGAAATGCCAGTGAAAAAGCCTGTAACATGCAGAGAGACTGCGTAATTATCAATATCTTCTTCATATCGTACCGGTCCAGGATGTGACCGGCAAAAAAACCTGTAATTAGTATAGGGGCCTGGTTTGAAAGCTCCACAAGACCAAGCCCTGTTGCAGAACCTGTGAGCCTCAAAACAAGCCAGCTCATAGCAAGTCTCTGCATCCAGGTACCAACAAGAGATACAGACTGTCCAAATATGAATATTCGAAAGTTTATGGCCCCAAGAGCCATAAAGGCCTTCATTTGATAGATCCGGTTCTGCATATGACCTCTCTCCGGGTTTAAGTCCTGAATAGAGTATAACAGATGCTTTCTGCCTCAGACGCACTAAAAAAGGCCCCGCTTCTGCGAGGCCTTTACTATTGAACTATTGCTGAAAGTACTCTTACTTAATGAGTCCCTTCTCTTTGTAGAACTTCGCTGCACCGGGGTGGAGAGGTGCTGTAAGTCCGTCAAGTGCGCCCTTAAGTGTGATTTCCTTACCCTTTGCGTGAACTGCTGCGATATCGTCAAGGTTCTTGAACATTGAGCTTACAAAATCATAGACCTGCTGTTCGGGAACATCTTCGTGGGTAATGAGGATAGCCATAACGGCAGGTGTTACCGTGTCCTTGTCTATACCCTTATATGTCCCGCCGGGGATCTTGCTGGCGACAAAGAAGGGATACTGCTTATGGAGCTTGTCAAGGAATGCCTTGTCAAAGTTGAGAAGGCCTACGTCTTTGGTCGTTGTGAGGTCCATGATCGCTGCTGTCGGGTAACCGGCGACAACGAAGCCTGCATCGATCTGGTTGTCCTTAAAGCGGCTTGCAGTAGCACCAAAGTCCAGGAAGTTTGCCTGTTTGAGATCTTTGTAGGTAAGTCCCGCTACTCCAAAAATAGCCTGTACGTCGCCTTCTACGCCTGAACCGGGGGCTCCAACGCCTACGCGCTTGCCTTTAAGGTCATTGATCGATTTAATGCCTGAATCCTTGGCAATGACGACCTGTACGTGTTCAGGATAGAGGGAGGCTATGGCGCGGATATTCTTGAGGGGCTTGCCCTGGAACATCAGCTGACCATTTACCGCCCAATAGGTGATGTCGTTCTGTACGAACGCGATCTCGATACCCTTTGTGGAGATAAGGTTGGCGTTTGCTACTGAAGCATTTCCTGTCTCCGCCGTGCACTGGATCTTTCCGTCTTTTGTTACCGCTGCCGCAAGGGCTCCGCCTACTGCATAGTAGGTGCCGGAAGTTCCGCCTGTTGCGACGGACATGTATGTTGCTGCTGAAGCCACTGCTGTAAATGAAAATGCTGCAAGAAGCGCTACAAGTGTTACGATGATGACTTTCTTCATTAATTGTTCCTCCCTATAATGATTTTATGTTTGTTGAACGAACTGATATCAGCCCGAATACAACCAGATTTTAGAACATAAAACTGTTAAATAAATCAGTATTTAGTACATAATTTTGTCTATTCTGACTTATCTGCATCTTCAGCAACTGTCTCAGCTGCTCTTTTCTTAGCTATGGTTTTCGCTTTTGCTGTCTGAATTACATAAATAAGCACGAGAACAGCAAGTCCGCCGGCGTCAGTCATGCTGCCCGGAATAAGGAGGCCTAGGGCTCCTGCAAAGGCGACCAGCCGGAGATACAGTGGTATAGAAGCTTTATAGTATCCGATAGTGAACATTGAGAGCAGGAATACTCCGAGCATAGCCGTGAAAATTGCCTGGACCATCTGAAGAGGCACCACATCTATAAAGAGGAGCATCGGGTTATAGACATAAATATAGGGGATCAAAAATCCCGCAAGGGCAAGCTTAAAGGCTGTTACCCCCGTCTTCATAGGATCAGATCCTGCAATGCCCGAGCCTGCATATGCCGCGAGGGCGACAGGAGGAGTCAGGTCAGCTGCTATACCGAAATAGAAGACGAACATGTATGCTGCTTTTGCCGGTACTCCCAGTTTAAAGAGGGCAGGTGCCGCCATAGTGCTTGTGACTATGAAGTTGGCTGTTGTCGGTAGTCCTGTCCCGAGAATTATACTGGCAAGCATGGTATAAAAGAGGGTAAGTATCTTGCTTCCGCCTGCAAGGGTAACTATTGCGTTTGCTATGCGAAGTGCCAGACCTGTAAGGGTGCCCATACCTACTACCATTCCGACAGTAGCACATGCGCATGCCACACCGATCGCACCCCTCGCTCCTGATTGGAATGCCTCCAGAATACGAGTCGGTGTCAATCTGGTTTCCTTGTTGAGCCACGAAAGAGCAAAACTTACAAGAATGCCGTTAAATGCTGCTCTTAGCGGAGTATATCCGGCGATAAGAAAATAGATTATAGCTATCAACGGTATAAGAAGGAAACCTTTTGATTTTATGAGCGGCCAAAGCGGAGGGAGCTGCGACCACGGGATACCTTTAAGTCCAAGCCGCGTGGCTTCAAAGTGTACCTGGACCATGACTGCAAAGTAGTAGAGAAGTGCAGGAACTACTGCAGCAAGAGCCACTTCTAAGTATGGTACTCCAAGGAACTGTGCCATAATGAAAGCACCTGCCCCCATTACGGGAGGCATGATCTGTCCCCCTGTGGATGCAACTGCTTCAACTGCGCCCGCAAAGTGCGGCTCGTAGCCCACGCTTTTCATAAGAGGTATCGTGAACATACCTGTCGTACATACGTTTGCTACGGATGAACCTGAAACTGTTCCCATAAGGCCGGAACTGACAACAGCGACCTTCGCAGGACCGCCTGTAGACCATCCGGCCAGAGCCATGGAAAGGTCAATGATGAACTTCCCGAGTCCCGTCTTTTCAAGCACAGAACCGAAAAGTATAAACATAAATACAAAGGTCGAAGATACTTCCAGCGGCGTGCCAAATATACCCTCTGTTCCAAGATACATGTGGTTTACGATACGGGGGATAGAGAATCCTCTGTGGGCTATCATATCCGGAAGCGAGCGCCCGAAATAGCAGTATAGGAGCGCTGTAACAGCAAGACATGGCAGTACCGGGTTCGATATCCTCCTGGTAGCTTCCAGCAATGTAACTATAAGAAGGAATCCCATAATAAGGTCAGTCCGTGTGGGAAGCCCGGCTCTTGTTGTCAGATCGTTGAAGAATATGACAAGATACAAGGCTGAAGCCACTCCGACCGCGCCAAGTATAAAATCATAGAAAGGGATCCCGTTCGTCTTAGAATGCTTGGAGCTTGCAGGGTAGAGAAGGAAGACAAGGCAAAGGGTAAAGGCAAGATGCACCGCTCCCTGTTTCTGGGCGAGAAGAAGTCCGAAACCAGAAGTATAAAAATGGAAGCACGACATCGCTATAGCTATCAAAGCTACAAGCTTTCCCTGCCATCCATCCAGTGCCCTGAAGCGCGCTTCTGTATCATACTTGCGCATAAGGTCATCAAGGTCTATCTTCTGATCTCCTTCCTGCGCCAACTCTGCTGTTTTTATTTCTGTTTCACTCACTAATAATTCCTCCCTCATGGAGACTTTGCATAAGCTGCATTTTTTGCACAAACACTTTTAATATTCGTTTATAAAATTCAATCTGTCAAGGCTTCTCTAAGATTTTTGAATATTAAAAATTTTACTGGTTTAATTTGGTACTGTTTTACATATCGAAACAGAACGTGATGTACCAAGCCTGTTGGCTCCCGCTGCTATCATAGCCTCTGCGCTTTCTCTGTCCCTTATCCCTCCCGACGCTTTAACGCCTATTTCAGGTGGAAGGCAGTTTCTGATAAGTTCAACATGCCTGACCGTTGCCCCACCGGATGAAAATCCTGTTGAAGTTTTGAGAAAATGTGCACCTGAAGCGACTGCTTCACTGCAGGCTCTAATTATTTCATCGTCTCCCAAAAGACAGGTCTCGAGGATCACTTTGACCTTACAGTCGGGAACAGCCCTTACGACCCCTGCGATATCCTCTCTGAGCAGATCGTATGAACCGTTCTTGACATGTGAGATGTTCATCACCATGTCAATTTCTGCAGCCCCGTCCTTATAAGCTTTCTCTGCCTCATAGGCCTTTAATGACATTGTGTTGGCCCCAAGAGGGAAACCCACAACAGAGCAGACTTTTACATCTTTGCCCCTGAGCCTTTCTGAAGCAAGAGCCACGTAGCACGGATTAACGCAGACTGATGCGAATTGCCACTCCAAAGCCTCGTCGCAAAGCCTCAGAATATCATCTGTTTTTGCTGCAGGATCCAAATTTGTATGATCTATGTAATGTGCTAGTTCCATTTGTTCCACTCCATTTTTAATTTACCCCAAACCCATGTTCCTGAACCACTTCATCGAAGATCGAAAGTCCAGGAAGCGCGCTGGCCCGGGGGTATCTGTGTGTTATCTTGTAATAGACAAGATCAGGCGGGGCTTCGGAGATTTTTTGAAATACTATCCTCTCATTTCCCGTCTTCAGTTCTTCCATTGCAGAACAGGGGACCATGCACCACTGCCCCGGCTTGTCCATGAAAGCTCCAACAAGGTTGACAGAATCGAGCCTCATCTTGGCTGTTCTGATAGGATCCCAGATATGGTCGTGCCACAGGCGATATCCGCTGCTCCATTCGATGTAGAACTCAAGCTCCGGCATCAATAATTCCGGTTGGATCACATTTGATACACTTTCATCTTCATTAGGTATTCTGGCAACAACAAGACTTTCCTTAAAAAAGGGATCTATCTGGACGTACCTCGTAGTTTCTTCATGGAGGACGATCGCAAGATCTATTGCGCGGCTTTCAACCGCCTGGTACATCTGGTCGGTGGGATCTGTCAGCAGCCTTAAGTAAACAGGAGGCTCATGTTCCAGCAGGTCCTTGTATACTTTTGGCAGAAGCCTGTAGTTTACTGTCTCGGAACCTCCTATGGCCAGTGAAAAAGCAGAACCTGGGTTACGTGCGTTCCCGATCTCCCTGCTCACCTCCTGCCATTTCAGCGCAAGAGGCAGAAAACTCTCGCCTGCAGGTGTAAGGCTGATCGATTTCATTCCTTTCTGGCGGTCAACAAGCATCATGCCCATTTCGCTTTCGAGCTCATTCAGGTTGTAACTTACTGTAGATTGAGTAACATTCAAGAGCTCAGCAGCTTTTCCAAGCGTCCTGGACATAGACACAGCCAAAAAAGTTTCTATCCCTTTTTCGTGCATTGGCTCTCACTCCTACAGCATTATTTGAAAGTATTCTGAATATAATTCCAATCGTTACATTATGCAAGTAATTATAAGATAATTGTATCTCCTTTAAATTGTATACAAACGTGATATGGCTAAAAAACCATCCGGCAGGTCCATCGTTTCCGATCTTAGGAACGAGGTCTGCCGGATACTATTATAAGGTAGGAATGCGCTTATCTTTGGCCCTTTTTTCTGTCGGGCTGGAAATGTACAGACCATGATGCAAAAAAAGAGAGCGCAAGCGCAGCCACAGTACAGATCAATATCTCAATAATCTGCATATAAAAGCCTTTCTACCTTGTAAGCAGAGTCAGCATTGCTCCCGCAGCAACTGCTGTCCCAATTACTCCGGCTACATTTGGTCCCATTGCATGCATCAGGATATATGACCCGGGAAATTCTTTCTGAACGACCTTCTGGCAGACCCTTGCTGCCATTGGAACAGCAGAAACACCTGCCGCACCGATAATAGGATTGACCTTTCCCTTCGTAAATACCTTCATGGCCTGACCAAAAATCACCCCGCCTGCTGTGCTGAAAATAAAGGCCACCAAACCAAGGCAAATTATCATCATTGTCTCGATCCTCAGGAAAGAATCCGCGTTCATTGTCGCTCCAACCGATATGCCAAGAAAAATAGTGGTTGCGTTGAGGACTTCGTTTTGAGCGGCCAGACTGAGACGCTCCGTACATCCACATTCACGGAGAAGGTTTCCGAACATAAGCATTCCAATAAGAGGCACCGAAGCAGGAAGGACAAGCCCGCATGCTACGGTGGAAACTATCGGGAAGAGTATCCTTTCACTTCGTGAAACAGGGCGCAGCTGCTCCATTTTTATCGCCCTGTCTTCTTTCGTTGTAAGGAGCCTGATCACAGGAGGCTGTATGAGAGGAACAAGGGACATGTAGCTGTACGCAGCAACTGCTACAGCAGGCAGGATATCCTTTGCCAGCTTTGCACAGAGATAAATCGCAGTGGGACCGTCAGCACCGCCTATTATTCCGATGCCCGCAGCTTCCTGGATCGAGAACCCCATTGTCATTGCCCCTATGACAGCGATAAAGACACCCAGCTGGGCTGCTGCACCAAGCATAAATGTTATAGGGTTCGCAAGAAGCGGACCGAAATCTGTCAGAGCACCTATCCCCATAAAAATTATAATGGGATAGAGTTCGTGATCTATTCCAAATTTGACAAAATACAGAAAACCGCCTTCGTCAATAATGCCTGAAAGCGGAAGGTTGACCAACAGGCAGCCAAAGGCTATCGGCAAAAGGAGGAGTGGCTCAAAACCCTTTACTATAGCGAGGTAAAGGAGAACAAACGAGACAAAGAGCATTATCAGGTTTCCACCGCTGAGGGCGATAAAGCCAGATTGATCGATTACTCCCTTAAGAGCACTGATATAGAGTTCCATCTTAATTGCTCTCTCCGGAACTGTTTTTTGAAGATTTTACGGAAATTGAAGCACTCACCAGTTTATGGATAACCACCATCATAAGCATTAATCCTATTATCACAAGAAATACGATGCTCAGGGAGATAAATGACATTACCAGCGCACCCGAAGGGCCTGAAAAATGGGTACTCAATGAAATAACTTCAGACATATTAACTACCTCCATCAGTTAAACAAATATAAAAGTGAGGCACAGGCATAAAACGACTACCCTATATAGATCACCAAGGGAAGTCTTTTCTTTACTTACGCCGGCACAGGGTCTATTTATGCGGCTGCAGTGGTTAAGGGAATTTTTGAAGAAAAAACGGTGGGTTTGATTATTCGAGTTTACGTGTAGTTTTAACGCTGTAAAAGGCTTTAGCGCAAATGTTTCCGGATCCGTAAAAGCTTCGGTCAAGAATTGAGGCAAGTGGGCAACTGCCGTCACCGGATGTATAAAACCATTCTGCAAACTGAGGTGCGGTTTTATTCCTGGTCCTTACATTGAATGACCTCGTACTGCTGAACGCTTCGCAGGAGCTTCGCAGAGCAGCAGGCAGTTCATCTTCACCAGGGTCCTCTGAAAAGGGAGTGTCAGGAAAATTTAGCGTGCCTATCGGAATAAAGTGCAAAGGTGAAGATGGGTGATCCTCAACCTGATCAAATCCTTCAGGTACAAACAGGGGTAATGATGCAGACAGTGAACAGGAAGCAAATACAAAGATACCTATCACAGCTGCAAATATCGATCTATTAATAAAAACCCCAAAGCGATGACGGTCCATTATCGATTATTGCCCCTTATACAGCAGGATGTGATATCCATGTGAACATAAGTAAAGAGAGTTACTTAAAGCTCTGCGCATCAGAGTCTGCGACTCGTTATACCACTTTGTGAAATGAAATGCAAGACAGAAAAAAGGGCGGACATCGAAATGTCCACCCTTGATATGTATATTTTTGTGCTGATATTAGATAAATGCCGGTTCGAAGAAAAGATCGTTCTCGGCAAATCTGGCAAGGCGGAAACGGTAAAGATCTACAAATGGCTTTTCACCCATAAGGAGTTCTTTGCAGACTCGTCCGCCGGAAGGTCCGAACTGAAGTCCGTGGCCGCTCCAGCCACAATTGACAAGCAGGCCTTCAACGGATGTCCAGTCGATTATTGCATTATGGTCCGGCGTGTTGTCATAAGGACCTGACCACTGGCGAACTACCCTGACTCCGCTGAGAGCAGGGATCCTCTTCAGAACGCTCTTCGTAACGCCTTCGAGGAATTTCGCGCTGTTTGTAGATTCTGTGATATGAGGCTCGTCCTGGTCATCACGTCCAAACATGAACGTACCGTTCGGGCACTGCTTGAAATATGCACCATCATCAAGGCAGAGGACCATCGGACAGTCAAAAACTTCAACAGGCTCAGTAATAAGTAGATTGTGGCGTTCCGGATAAACAGGAAGATCTACGCCTACTGTCGCTGCCAATGGTGTCGACCATGGGCCGGCAGATAGAAGGACTTTTGGGGCATGCCACTCTTCGCCGTCTTCAGTGACAACGCCTTTTATCTTGCCGTTTTCGGCAAGAAGCTTAGCTACCGGGCAATATGTCTTTACTATTGCGCCAAGCCTACGCGCTGCGTGACCATATGAAAGGGTAAGCGTCTGCGGGTTTATGTGTCCGTCATCGCCGCAGAACGCAACGCCAATGATGCCGTCCATGCAGAGATATGGCCAACGGGCTTTGACTTCATCAGGCTTCATCATGACTGAAGGGATATCCAGGCTTCTCTGCAGGTCTACGTTCTTCTGAAGCTGAGCAAGAACTGTATCTGCGTAAGCTACCCACATGTATCCCCACTGAGTAAACTCAAGTGACATGCCTGTATCAAGTTCTTCCTCAAGTGTCGGGAAGACCTGGAGATTATACTTGGCCATATGGAGGTTTGTTTCAGTTCCGAAATGCTGGCGCAGACCGGCTGCGGAACGGCCGGAGCCGCCTGAGCCGAGATATTCCTTTTCAAAAAGGACTACATTTACACCTGCTTTTGCCAGTTCATACGCGGTGGATGCTCCGTGAACTCCTCCGCCTACTATAATTACATCAGCTGTTTTTACAGTCATAGCACCCTACCTCCTATTCGTTATCTTCGGCCAATAGTTTGGCTTTGACCGGTTTCACCGGAGGCCTGATGACTCCAGGCAGAAGTTCTGCTACTGGTTTACCTGTCGCCTTGGAGAGCTCGCGAAGGATTATGTCGCGGCAGCCTCTGCCCTGGCAGGGTCCCATGCCTACGCGAAGGATCCTTTTCAGCTCTTCAAAATTTGTGTAGCCGGCATCGATCCACTTACGGATCTCGTCGATCTCTATCTCTTCACAACGACAGATGACGTTCTTTTTTTCTGTCATGGCTAGCACACCACCTTGATGGCACGGATCTCTCCGACCAGTTTTTTAGGAATTACAACGCTTACGACCGTCGTCTGGTCTTTAAGTGGCTCCGTTACTGCATATACTTCTCCCTCGGAGACCTCTTCACCGACCCTGTTCAGGCATTTGACCTTCTGACCCTTCGCAGGTTTCGGCTCAAGTTCGTAGGGAAGTTTGATGACTGCTTCGTCTGCACTGTAGGTAAGGTCCACAACAAAGCAGGCCAGTCCCGGGCATTTCGCTACGCAGAGACCGCAGCCCGTGCATTTCTCATAGTCTATCGCAGGTACGTCGTTGATGTCCACGAACGGCTTGACCGCTCCGGTGGGACAGCTGGTCGCACAGGGGTTGCAGGGGATGCGCTGTGGGCATTCTATCACTACATATCCGCCCTTTTTCTTCTCCCACGCTTCCTGCGGGGGAAGGATGGCCCCGGGCCTGTTCTCTACAAGTACGCCGCTGCAGAATAGCTTCTCTTTGTCATTGCTGTTGCATGTGCAGCCCATCTTTATGCCTCCCATCCGTCAACAAGTACCTGACAGATCCCGCCGCGGATCTTTTCACCGACTTCGCCTGCGCGAAGGTGGTCCAGTCTTGTCCAGTATTCTTTGAATGATTCTTCTTTTACTTTGCAGCCAAGGGCCTTCGCCGCGCTGAATCCCGCGATCCTGCCCTCTACCATGGCCGCTGATGCCTCTTCTATGCCTGATGCGTCTCCAGCTACCCAAATGTCGGGGTTGCTGGTGCGCATGGTGTTGTCCCTGAAAGGTACATGACCGCAGAGCTGCGGGCAGTACTGCATCTTCGCACCGGCCTGCCAGAAGAGTTCCGTGGTCGGGGTGAGGCCTACTGCCATGCAGATAACGTCGCAGTCGATCTTCGTCGGTTCACCGATAAGCTGGAATTTGTCGTCGAGTTCCTGGATGATGGCTCCTTCGATGACCTTGTCGCCCAGTGCTTCAACGATGGTGTGCCTGAGAAGGATAGGAATACCAAGTCTTCTGATCTTTGCCGCGTGGACCCAGTATCCGCCGATCTTCGGCATGGCTTCCACTATGGCTGCGATCTCTACTCCGGCCTGCCTGAGCTGGTAGCTGACTATGAGTCCGATGTTGCCTGCTCCTACCATGACTACTTTCTTGCCGGGAACTACTCCGTATACGTTCATCAGGGTCTGTACTGCGCCTGCTCCGTATACTCCGGGAAGGTCGTTGTTCGGGAAGGGAATGAGCCTTTCCTGGGCTCCTGTGGCTACTACTGTCTTCTTCGCCTTGATCCTGTAGTATTCTTCTTCGCCCTTCATTGCGGTGAAGATGCCCTCTTCAGGATAGTAACCCGTGACTGTGGTGTTGGTGCGGATCTCTACTTTGTCTCCAAGGGATGCGATCTCGTCAAGAAGTATGTTGGCTATCTTGTAACCGCGGGTCCCTGCATATTCGTCTTTGCTTCCAAAAAACTTGTGCGTCTGTTTGACCAGCTGGCCGCCCGGGTGAAGGTCGCTCTCTATTACCGTTACTTTAGCTCCCGCTCCCGCCGCCTCTGCCGCCGCACAAAGCCCTGCCGCTCCGCCGCCTACTACGAGGAGGTCTGTCTCTATCGTTTTCTT
>Ga0334883_1004872_pt1 | contig 12393 bp, 9 predicted proteins | sample GraSluR1_MG_6_FD_207230 | JGI IMG/M metagenome (GOLD analysis project Ga0334883, IMG submission 207230) | Sludge microbial communities from methane-producing bioreactor in Wageningen University, Netherlands - Granular Sludge_09_05-R1 | ecosystem: Engineered > Bioreactor > Anaerobic > Unclassified... | reverse complement strand
GCTGTGCCGAGGTCGCTGGGACCAGCAGGTCTCATACTACGACAGCTACGCGGAGATGCTCAACCGTCCCGACATCGACACGGTGGTGGTCGCCTCCTGCGACCGGGCGCACCACCAGAACGCTCTGGACGTGCTGGAGCACGGCAAGAATCTGCTCCTGGAGAAGCCCATGGCCCAGTCGGTGGAGCAGTGCGACGACATCATCGCCGCGTGGAAGAAGGCCGGTACGCTGCTGATGGTCGGCCTCGAGCTGCGCCACTGCGTGCTTTTTGAGCGCATGTGGGAGATCATCGGCGACGGGGCGATCGGTGAGATCAAGCTGGGCTGGGCCATCGACAACGTCTCCGTGGGGGGCCAGTACTTCTACCACGGCAATATGCGCCGCAAGGACTACGTGCGCAGCCTGCTGCTGCAGAAGGGCGTTCACACCATCGACCTTCTGAACTGGTTCATGGGCGGCCGGCCGGAGCGCGTGTTCGCCACCGGGGCTCTGAGCGTCTTCGGGGGCACCGCCGCCAATGACAAGCGTTGCCGAGATTGCGCTGAGGCCGAGACATGCCCATACTTCGTGAACCACTCGCGATTCATGATGGACTACGGTGCCGCGGTGGAGTGCGAAGACCTCTGCGTATACGGGCAGGAGGCCGACGTGAACGATCAGTCGATCGTGAGCATCGAGTACGCCAACGGCACCCGGGGAAGCTTCATCGAGTGTCACTTCTCGCCCGAGTACACCCGGGAGTTCACGCTGGTTGGCACCAGGGGGAAGATGTACGCCCTGTACAACAACGAAGGCAACTTCCTGATTCGCGTCTCCTATCGCCATACGGACCACATCGACGAATGGCGGCCCGTGTTCAGCGGTGGGGGGCACGGCGGGGGAGACCAGAGGATCGTCGAGCACTTCTTGGACTGCGCGCTCTCCGGGGCACAGCAAGACGCCGAGGTTCTGGCGGCCAGGGACAGCACGGCGGTAGGGGCCGCGGCGGAGGAGAGCATCGAGACGGGGCTGCCCGTCGGGATACCGCCCTGCCCGTGGGTGTAGCGGGCGAGCGGGAGCGCGGCGGCGGAGGCCTGTGCTCCGGCGCTACTGCTGGGCCATGCCGGTGCGCAACTCGTCCCACAGGGCCGGGAGGGCTGTAGATGCCGGCATCTGCACCGAGAAGTCGGCAAGGGATGTGAGCAGGGTCGGGGTGGTGTTGATCTCCACCACCAGGGCGCCGGTGTCCAGGGCCAGGACAGGCAGCGTGGCGGCGGGCTCCACGAGCATGGAGGTGCCGATCACCAGCATCACGTCCGCCTCTTCGGCGAGGCCCATCGCCTTGCCGATCGCCTCGGGCGGGAGAGCCTCCCCGAATAGCACCATCTCGGGACGGATCACGCCTCCACAGGCGGAGCACAGGGGCGGGCACTGTTCCAGAGGGATGGGTAGCTCCTCCGGCCTGCGGCCGCAGCGGATGCAGACATAGGAGAGGGCGTCGCCGTGGAGTTCGATGACGTTGATGCTGCCCGCACGCTGGTGGAGGCGGTCGACGTTCTGGGTGATGACGGCGAACTCCATACCCTCCAGGTACTCTTCCATCTCGGCCAGTACGAAGTGGGCCGGGTTGGGCACGGCCTCCCAGATGACCTGGCGCAGATGGTCGTGGAATCGCCAGAAGGTGGCGGCATCGCGCTCCAGTACTGCGGCGGTGGCGACATCCTCGGCCCTGTAGGTCTCCCAAAGGCCATCGGCACCACGGAAGGTGGGTATGCCGGAGGCCTTGGAGATTCCCGCGCCTGTCAGCGCGGTGATGAGCCCTTCGGTTCCCACGGCATCGGTGATGGCCTGGGCAACCTCATGCAAAGTAGCGCCGGGCATCGTGTGGGCCTCTTCAGTGGTGTCCCGCGGCGGCTTCGTAGCCGCGGCGGAGGATCGGGGCCAGGGCGCCGGCCGCCACCAGCTTGAGTGTGTCGCCGGCCAGGAACGGCACGAACCCCAGCATGGCGGCCTCGGGAACGCTGCGGCCGCATCCCACCACGAGCCAGGCCGAGCCCAGGAGCAGGATCAGGAGTGTGCCTGTGGTGAGTGCCAGCGGCCGCGCCCACGCCTCGCGGCCTCGGGCCAGACGGCCCACGAGCCAGGCGGTGAGTGGGAAGGCGAGCAGATAGCCCGCAGTGGGGCCGGCCAGGACCTCCAGGCCGCCGCCCGCGGTGAAGACAGGCATCCCCATCGTCCCGAGCCCCAGATAGAGCACCTGGCTGGCGGCGCCGCCCAGGGCGCCAAGCGTGGCACCTGATAGCAGGACGACCATTGTCTGCAGAGACACCGGCACAGGCGAGAAGGGGAGTGGGACCTTCACGTGCGCGCTCAGAACCATGGCCGCGGCAAAGCCACACACTCCCAGAGCCAGAGCCAGCACCTGCCTCCGGACCGAGACCCGGCGGAACGAGACGGCGATTGCCTGCACAAACAAGGGCGATTCCCTCCCGTGGCTTGTTCCCCGTCCCGGTTCCAGGGCTCGACGGCCCACCGAACGCGAGGGGCGAGGCCGACGACTGCTTGCGGAGAACCGCAACCTGCACTATCATTGGATTGTAGCACTACCCCAGCCCTGAGACAAGCGAGGGCCACAGGCCAATGTACCAAGAGCGCTTTCTTTACGACACTATCCCCGCCCGGCCGTCCTGCCATGCCGGGACCATTCTCGAGCTGCCCAGCGGTGAGTTCCTGGCCGCCTTCTATGCCGGTACTCGCGAGGGTGCGCCGGACGTGGCCGTCCTCACGGCGCGCCTGCGTTCTGAACTCGACGACTGGTCTGAACTGACCACGGTGATCGACACTCCGGGCAAGTCCGAAGGCAACCCGGTCCTGCACGTGGACACATATGGCCACGTGTGGCTGTTCTACGTTACCCAGCAGGAGCCGGGCTGGGACTACGTGCTCCTGTATGCCATGAAATCTGAAGACGAAGGACGCACTTGGGAGGAGCCTGTGCCGCTCAGTGAGGAGCAGGGCTGGATGGTGCGTAACAAGCCCATCCGCCTCAGGAGTGGCCGCACGGTCTTGCCCTGCTACGATGAGGTCAACTGGCGCGGCTTCTGTCTGGTCTCGGACGATGAGTGCGTCACGTGGCGCAGGTCCGGCTGGATGGAAGGACCGGTCACGGTGATTCAGCCCACGCTCATTGAGCGGCCGGACGGCTCCATCCTCGCGCTGCTGCGGAACGGAGCGCCCGAGGACCGGCCTGAGCACCGGGTACTCTGGCAGTCCGTGTCCACAGACGGTGGGATGAACTGGTCGCTCTGCGAGCCCACGGAACTGCCCAACCCCGACAGCGGCGCCGACATGACCGGTCTGGACAGCGGCAACGCCGTGCTGGTCTACAACGACACCAAGAAGGGACGCTCGCCCCTGACGGTGGCGTTGTCGGAAGACGGCGGCCGCACCTGGCCCATACGGCGCAACCTGGAGACCGAACCCGCCGAGTTCTCCTATCCCGCGGTGATCCAGCACCTGGACGGCAATATCAACGCCCTGTATACGTACAAACGCACGCACATGAAGCACGTCATCTTCGACGAGGCCTGGGTGCGCGGCGAGGATGAGTGAGCCGGGAGACAGGCGGGCGGCGGGCCGGTGTCCATCGCGAACGGCCCGGCACCGCCCGGACCTACACACCGCGACTTGCGGTCGGATGCTGTCTGCGCCGTGACTGCGCTCGCGCCGCGCGGTCGCAATGGCCTGTCGTGTCGAGCCGCAACGCAGGGCGTCCCCCGTACAGGCCGAGGACGACGTCGCCCAAGAGCAGGTCCCGTTCTCGGTGCCGGGCTCGGCCGGCGTCTCACGACTGAGTCCGGGCCGCCGGTTTCCTCGCCGACGGCACGGTGCCCGGGGCTGTGGCGCCGGTCTCGTCTCCGGATGGGCTGATGTCGCGCCGCGGCCCCTGGCCCTCCTTGTCCGTCTGCGGGTCAGCCTCATGGCTCGCCACCACCAGCGGCACACAAGACCACAGGAGCCGCGGTACGCTGCCGCTCGATCCCCGGGACGGCGAGACGGGGTACACGCCCCGTGAGCCCTCCGCGTCACCAGACCGGGCGTTGCTTCCCGCGGCGGCCGCCGGCAAGCAGCTCTCCACCCGCGACTGGACTGCCATCGTTGCGGTCTGCTCATCTGCCCGCCTGCGGCGGGGGCACTCTGAGGATCCGGCGGCGGCCGATCGGCGCCGCCTCGCCGTCCCGCGCGTCGTCCCAAGACCACGCGCAGCGCCACCTCCGCGGCGGTGTCCGACTGCGGGGCCCCCCGCGCTTGACCGCGCGGAAGTGCCCGTGGCGTGCATCGGGGCCCGTCGGGGTCGGCAGGGATTCGGCGCTGGAGCGGGAACTCTCCCGGCCAGATGCGAGTTTCGCCGCAACGGAGGTTGCCCCAATGGCCGATCCCCTACTGTGGGAACACATGACCGTCGAAGATATCCGCCTCGCCATGCAGACGACGCAGACCGTACTGATCCCCTGCGGCTGTATCGAGCAGCACGGCTACCACCTGCCCACCCGCACCGACTGCTACGCGGCGGAGGCCATCTGCCGCGGGGCCTCCGCGGCCACCGGATGCCTGGTGGCCCCCACCGTGGCCTATACCTTCTCCGGGGGCGAGCTGCCCGGCACGATCAACATCCCCACCCCGGTAGTGAGCCTCCTCGTGATGGAGATCCTGCGCGACCTGTCCCGCCAGGGGTGGCGCAACCTGGTGCTCGTGCAGGGCCACGGGGGGAGTGAGAACGTCCAGGCCATCCACGCTGCGGCGGACATGTTCCTCCGCGCCCACCCCGACCGTTCCGGGATCAACGTGGCCGTCCACATGATCGGCCAGGGCTCGCCTCTGGCGGCCGAAGGCCTCGCCTCCCGCGACTTCCACGCCGGTTATGTGGAGACGTCGCTGATACTGGCCATAGCCCCGGAAGACGTCAGGGAGGGCAGGGAGCTGGACACACCGGAGCTGGTGGAGATGATGCGGCAGGACCCGGACAACTACCAGCTTCGCACCAAGAACGTCGAGCATCCAGACGTGGTACCGCACATTCACCAGCGCCCCGAGATACAAGTCGGGATCATGGGCGATCCGGAGAGGGCCAGCGCCGAACTGGGGCGGCGCATCATCGACGAGTCGGTGGAGACGTTGGTGGAGCTGATCGGCAGACTGGAAGAGAGATGACGGCTCGTCGCGGGCAGAGGCGACGAGCCCGGCGCGGCGCATGGACCAAACACAGCCGACGAGGAGAGAGCATCAGTGAAGAAGACTTCCGTGGACTTCCTTCGCGCCCTTATCGAGGCACCATCCCCCTCGGGCTTCGAGCAGCCCGCCCAGCGCGTGGTGCGCCAGAGAGTGGAGGAGCTCTCAGACGAGCTACGCACCGACGTGCACGGGAATGTGATCGCCGTCAAGAACCCCGGGGGCTCCCCGAGGGTCATGCTCGCCGGCCACTGCGATCAGGTGGGCATGATGATCCAGCACATCACCGACGACGGGTACCTGAAGTTCGCCAGTATCGGGGGCATTGACGCCACGGTGCTGGCCGGCGCTCAGGTGGTTGTGTATGGCGAGAAGGGTGCGGTACCGGGCGTGGTGGGGCGCAAGCCGGTGCACTTGATGAAGCCCGAGGAGCGCGACAACGCCAAGATCAGCATTGACAGTCTGTTCATCGACATCGGCGCCAAGGACAAGAAGGCCGCGCAGAAGCTGGTACAGATCGGCGACTGCGCCACCTACAAGCTGGGCATGGTGGACCTCGAGGGTGACCTCCGCGTCTCCCCGGGGTTCGATGACAAGGTGGGCGCCTTCGTCGTCATGGAAGCCCTGCGCCTGCTGAAGGGCAAGAACATCGACTGCGCGCTGTACTGCGTGTCAACCGTACAGGAGGAGATCGGCCTTCGCGGCGCATCTACCAGCGCCTTCGGCATCGACCCTCTCGTGGGTATTGCCGTGGACGTCACCCATGCCACGGACTACGCCGATGTGGACGGCTCCCGTACCGGGGTCATCAACATGGGAGAGGGGCCGGCAATCGCCCGGGGCCCCAACATCAACCCGCGGGTAGGGCAACTGCTGCTCGACACGGCTAAGGACAAGAAGATTCCGTACCAGGTGGAGCCGGAGCCCCGGGGCACGGGGACGGATGCCAACGCGATCCAGGTGACACGGGCCGGAGTTGCGGCCGGTCTGGTGAGCATCCCCAACCGCTACATGCACACTCCGGTGGAGGTCGTCCACCTGGGCGATCTGGAGCACGCCGCCGAGCTGCTGGCGGAGGCGGTGACCCGGATCGACGACAAGCTGGATTTCGTGCCACTGTAGAGCCTGCCGGGAAGGCAAGGCGCCGGAGAGCAGGGGGCAGAGGCCGTCGCCTGCAGATTGAGCGCCCGTACGTATAGCCGCATTTCATTGTGCTTAGATGGTTTTGTTGCACGGAAAGACTGCATATGATATCATGATGTGAAAGATGTTCTGGCGTGAGAGTGCGGTGCAGGCGGTGGCCTTCCATCCAGAGGCGCGGCCGAGAAGTCTGGTTGCCCCGGTTCCTGTCATTCTGAGCCTCCATCTCGCGCAGCGAGACAGCGAGGGATTTCACCGAATGCCGGGAGACTCTTCGAGTTGCTCCCTCCGGGAGCGGACGCTCTGGCAATGACATTCCCGACGAGTTCGAGGTTTTCGGCCGCACCTTTATCGCGTCGCTTTGGCAGGTTGCGGACGCTTTGTACCGAGACGAGTGGCGGGCGGGCGGGTGGCATACCTGTCGCCCGCCACATTTGCGTCGGCAGGGGGGTGTCTTGCGCACACGGCGCTGGCGAGCCGCAACTTCCGTCCTGGGGGCCACCCCGCCCCGTCGTCGGCGAGACTCAGGAGGAACGCTCTTTGGTGGATAACGAGGCTCTCAAGAAGCTTTCACCAGGCGCGCAGGCGCTCGTGCGTCGAGCGGTGCAACTGGCCACGGCCGGAGGCGCCGATGTCCCGGGGGGCAACCACTGGCTGGCGGCGCTCTTGGAGAGACCTGGACCGATGGCCCAACGGCTGGCGGGAGTAGACCCGACGGCGGAACGTCGCCGGTCGATGACCTGCTGTCGCAGGGGGACTTCGGCGCTGAGCTCAGCGCCGATGACCTGGTGTCCAGGGCCGCGGACAGGGCCGCGGGCCGTGGCGCGCCGCACGGTACAGAGACCGACGTGGCGGCTACCATCCTGGTCGCGGCCGGCCTGAACGTGGAGCCGACGCCCGGTGGCTCTCCGGGCGCAGGTTCGCCCTGCGCCGAGCCGGGCACCGGAGTGGCGCCGGCGACACCGACGATCGACAAGTTCGGTCGCGACCTGACCAGGGAGGCCGCCGAGGCGAAGCTTCTGCCCGTGATGGCGACATCTTCTTCGAGCACTCGATCGTGGGCTCCACCTGCGACCGCGAGGAGCTCAAGGCTTTGGTCATGGCCGTCGCCACCACCGCCGACAGGCTGGATGATGAGATCGTTGCCAAGTGGGGCGGCGAGAGGGCAATGGACAAGCTGGGAGAGTAGCGGGCCCGCAAGGGGTTCTGGGGCACCCTTCGATGGGTGCCCCCATCCGTTGTCCTGTCGAGACCAAGGGTCCGGCGTCCGTCTCGGCCTGTCGGCCGCGCGTCGCCGGCTGAGGGCGCCGGTGTGACCGAGTCGTTCATTCGGCCCTCACCAGGAAGAGGCGGTCGATGAAGGTGGCCGCCACGCGGCCGTAGGCCCCCGCTCCGTTGGGCTGGACCTGGATGGTGGCGCCTTTCTCCAGCCGGTGTACCCCAAGGTCCACGGTTGTGTACCCCCCGCCACCCGGCACCACCACGCGGCTGACCTCGCCGGCGCCCCCGTCCGGCCTGTTCCAGGCGTAGATGCCTACCACGACGGCACTCTCCTGCTCTTCGTCGGCCTCGGCGCGGAGCACGGCATAGGCACGCCAGCGTCCGGCGAGATGCTGCGGCAGCTTGAACCGGGCCTCCAGATCGGGGGCTAGGCCCTCGAGCCGAAGGGCTTTGCCATCGCCGGCGGCCTCATCGTCCACTACGGTTCCGGCGCTCTCGGCAGTCACCGTCAGCCTGTCCTCCTGGATCTCCTCCCAGGCCCATGCAGGGAGTTTCCGGCACTCCGGTGGTGCCGCCCCGCGGCGGACCGGGAACAGGTCCCTGAGCTTGCCCACGTACTCGCCCAGGTTCGCCCACTCACGGTAGGTGCCCGTCCCGAACTCGTTGCCGGCAACGACCTCCACCGCGGCATACGGGTCCTCGGGGCCGAGGAAAGTGCGCCCCTCACGGACCGCCGCCTGACGTAGCTCTCGGTAGCGCTCGATCCACACCACGTCGATGGCGAGCCGCGCCCGACGCACGCGGAAGGACAGCGTCGGATTGGTGGCCACCGCGACCGCGGCGGCGTCGAAGAGGCGGGTGGCGGCGTTGAGGTCCTCCAGCGAGAGCCAGTGGCGCGTGGTGGCGTCGTAGACGCCCAGCCACAGGCCCGGGTCGCGGTGGATAGCTGCGTTGAGTAGGTCCAGGTACTGCAGTAGGTACATCCCGGCAACCCCGTAGTAGCCCTCGAGGAACTCGGTGACCAGGGCGCGCTCGTCCTGGTCGGGATTCCACATGAGCTGCGCCGTCACCCACGCGCGCAGGTGCATGAACTCGCCGGTGCTGCCCCACGCGCCCTGCATGAAGACGCCCTTGACCCCATTGTCACGGTAGAAGCGGAGGCTTTGGCCTGCGATGAAGTGGTTCGGGTGGGGCTGGATGAAGTTGGCGAAGTGAGGGTCGTAGTCCCAGATGTACTGGTGGCGTGCAAGCTCGCTCCAGCGCTTGACGTAGCGGCTGAAGTGGGGCACGTCGGAGATGGCGTGCTTGTGGTTGCGGTCCAGGACGCCCAGTTGGATGAGCACGTTGGGGCGGGGCCCGATCGTGGCCGGCGGCCTGTCCGTGTGCCAGTACGCCAGCGTGCCGACCCTCACTTGAGGGTACTTGGCCGCCACGGCGTCCGCCACGGAGTTGACGAAGTCCAGCAGGGGGCCGGACTCGCCGCCCTCGGCCTCGCGCAGCTTGCGGCAGTCCTCGCAGTGACACAGGGCGTTGCTGTCGTCACAGCTCACGGAGATGATGTTCGTGTCGGGGTTCTCATCCAGGCACGCCAGGACCTCACGGGCGGTCTGTTCGCGGGCGCCGGCGGAGGTGAAGCAGATCGCGGCCGCCGTGCGCTGCCCTCCCGGCTTGTCCAGGGCGAACCAGTCGGGGTGGGCGTCGAAGTGGTCCTCGGGCTTGAGGAACCGACGCCGCAGCGTATGAGCCCCGCCCATGGTGACGCTCCCGCCGTACTCCGCGGGGATGGCCTCCGCGAACTCGCGCCCGTTTTGGCGGAGGCGGGCGGCCAGCACAGGGTCCCTGGTGGCCTCGGTGTAGTGCTGGCGGAACTCGAAGGGCGGATGGTAGCGGATATCCAGGTCGCCCACATCGATCGTCTCGCAGTGGGGGATGACCTCCTCGGCATCTGCCGCGTACCAGCGGCATCCCAGGGTATCCTGCAGGAAGGTGTAGACCGCGTACAGCGTGCCGCGAGGCCGCCCCCCGCAGAGCACCAGATCGTCGCCCACCGTGCGGATGAGTATCTCCTCGGGGCCGAGCGAGTCTACCGGCGCGTCGCCGAGTATGTCCCGGACGGCTCGGGAAGGCCCCACGAGTATGCGCGCCTGCGCCTCGGAGCGCTCGTCGGTGGTCACGGTGAACTGCGCGCCGGTGATCTTCTCAAGGTAGGACGCCAGTTCCCTGGTCGCGGTCTCTTCAGCCGGGGTAGCGTCCGCTGCCCGGACGATCAGGAGATCCGTCTGGCCGCCGTCGGCCAGGGGCAGCGCGACGGCTCCGGCCCCTGAGGCCAGCAGCGCCCCCACGACCCATGGTCCGAAAGTGCGGATTGCCATTGTGTCTTCACTCTCCCGCAGGCCGCATGGCCGTCGGCGGCCGCGTAACGGATGGCCTCAGTGAAGGCCATGCCCTCTGTTAGGCCCAGTCGGCTACCGGCCCGCAAGCGCCGCGGTGACGGATGGCGCCGCGCTCGCGCGAGATGGCGCCCCCCTGGGCGGTGACCGGTTCCGGGAGGCGGTGTCTGTACGACGGCCCGCGGCGGACATGTCGGCCATCCGAGGCGGTGCCAGGCCCCGCAGACGAGCATCAGCCTTCGGGCACCACCCACACCCGCTCGACGGCTTCGGTCAGAGGGAGGCCGGTGTCCACGCTGACCGTCACCGAGAGCCCGGCCCCGTCACAGACGAAGATCTGCTCACCATCTCCCGGCGAGAGCTGCAGCGTCGTCGGCTCGCCGCCAATGATCCGGGCGAAGTGGAAGCTTACTTTGGCCTGTGGGTCCTTGATGAGAGCGCCGTAACGGTACGATGCGCCGTTGTCCAGACCGGACAGACTGCTCAGCCAGCGGGTGCCGGACCGCTGCCAGCGGTCGGGGCCCTGGGTCAGGTAGCTCAGGGCGCCGTCGGGGTTCTGGATGATGTTGCCTGCCGGCTCGGCCGCCGGGAGCGTGAGGTCGCAGGCGGATGTCGCCTTCTCACTCAGCAGCACCGGCTCGGACACATGAAAGCGCGATCCCGTCCGGTAGGCCAGCACCCGGTACTTGCCTGCGGGCAAGTTGCGGAGGAAGTAGCTGCCGCTCCAGCTTCCCGCGGGGAGCTCCGGGTCCGATGGCGCCAGGGTGCCGTAGTCTGTGGCGGCGTCCGCCAGCGAGGGCGCCGTCTTCCCCGCGCCCACCAAAGCGTCGTACCTGTCGCTGTCCAGCAGCACCACGCGCGCTGCCTTCTGGTTGCGTCTGGCGTTGCCGGGATGGAACTCCGCGGCGGTGATGGTACCACGGAGCGTGGCCCCCTCGTCCCCGGGGTCCAGGGCCAGCGAGAACAGCGTATGCAGGACGTCCGCCGCGGCCCGGGCGCTCTCCAGCGCCGATTCGAGGATGATCGGTTCCACCTCCTCACGCCCGGTCTCGCCGCCCTGTACGAGCGGAAGCGCCCTGTCGGCGCGGAGGACGGAGAAGGCGACAAGCGCTTCCATCCGCTTCACCAGCCCGGCAACGGCGTCGTCGTCGTCGGCCCCCAGCAGTTGCGGGCTGTAGCCCTCGATATCGATCTCGCCGGCCTTGACCCAGTTCTCCAGCGGACCATGGTGCTCGGAGATGGGCCGAGCGTGAGGCGGCGCGCCGCTGTCCTCAACGAAGTGAATGAGCGCACCGATCTGGCGGCAGGCGTTCATCGGCGTCTCGGTACGCAGCGCCTGCAGTGCCCGCCGGAAATAGGGCTCATAGGTCTGGGCGACGCCGGGCATGGCGTGGCCGGCGTGGGTGGGGAAGGCGCGGATGAGCAGATAGTCGTCGGGATAGTATGCGGGGAAGTCCTGGCCCCGTGTGTCAGGCATCCAGGCGTAGTTGGGGAGCTGGTCGAACTCCGCGCCCAGCATCTCCCGGGCCTGCTCGCTCTGGGCCAGCACGTCCATTGCCGCTTTCGTGATGGCCGGATGGGGGCCCCAGGCGCCGGCCGGGGCCTGGGCGAGCAGGAGCACGGTCACGACGCAGCAGGTCAAGCCTCTTGCATATGCGCGCATGGTCTGGTCTCCGTTCCTGGGTTCCGCGACGGATCAGATACCGGGCCGCAGGCCGCCTATCCCGCCTCCACCCGGAGCTCCCAGTCGCCGCTGTCCACGGGGCCCCGGCTCTTGAGGAGCACGCGGTACAGCCGCCCTCCCCACGCCGGTTGTAGACGCTCGTCGGCGATGTCGATGCTCTCCACGGCCGCCTCCAGAGCGTCTGCGTCATAGGTCACGATGACGTCCGTGTCGCCGCGCAGCCGGAGCGTGCCGTCGCCCTCGAGGGTTGGCTCCCGGGGGGTCATGAGGCTGAGTGTCACGGGGATGGCCTGCGCCAGCTCGAAGCAGTCGCGGACGAGCACAGCCGCCTGTCCTCCGCGACGCAGCTCACAGGTGCGGTTCCAGCGGCTCAGTCGGGCCTCCTGAGGGTACGCCGGCGCGATGTCGAGACGGAGCCGGGCGACAGAGTCGTCCATTTCGTAGTGCGTTCCCGCGGCCGCGCGCGTGTGTCCCGGAACCTGCTGTAAACCGCCGATGGTGGGGAGATTGTGGTAGGCAGACTGCATCGTCCAGATCTCGTATCGCTGCGGGCTGAAGGTTTTGGCCGTGTAGCGCTCCACACCCGCGTCCACCAAGACGGGCTGCCCGTCGTGGTAGACGATGAACTGCCCCACATCATTGTGGTTGTGGCTCTCAGCATTGTGGCCGCCTTTTGCGGCCAGGAAGAGCCCCTCCGCCGAGCCCTCCCGCTCGCGTGCGGTCATCACCTGCAGCCCCTCCATCCACAC
>Ga0334883_1004871_pt1 | contig 12396 bp, 14 predicted proteins | sample GraSluR1_MG_6_FD_207230 | JGI IMG/M metagenome (GOLD analysis project Ga0334883, IMG submission 207230) | Sludge microbial communities from methane-producing bioreactor in Wageningen University, Netherlands - Granular Sludge_09_05-R1 | ecosystem: Engineered > Bioreactor > Anaerobic >... | reverse complement strand
ATTACAATACCGTAACCGAGACGGCATTCTTTACCGGACCTTCAGTGCTTGAAGGAGACAGCATCTACATTTACTGTGAGAAAGGATGGTACGATACTAAGAATGATCTCTCCCGGTTATGGAAAAATGCTGTTATCGACAACAGAAAGCAGGTAATACAAGGCGATTCACTCTATTACGATAATAATACGGGTTATGGCGAAGCATTTGGCAGCATAAATATTGCAGATACCACAAACAATATTATTATCCGTGGTAATTATGCCTGGTATTACAAACAGCCTGAGGAGTTCCTTGTTACCGATAAGGCTCTTTTCATTCAGATTTCAAACGGAGATTCTCTCTTCCTGCATGCCGATACTATTACTGCCATAACCGTTAATGATTCTGCAGCAGTAAGTTACAGGCTTATGCGGGCATACAGGGGATGCCGCGTGTTTGGGGAACAGATACAGGCCAGATGCGATTCCCTCTCCTACTCCTACAGGGATTCCGTGATAAGACTATACCATTACCCGGTTATATGGAATGAAGAGAACCAGCTCACTGCGGATTCCATGGCAATATTTACCGTTAACCGTCAGACTGACAGGATGGAACTCTATAATTCCGCATTTGTGATTAGCCAGGTCGATGACCTGAGATTCAATCAGGTCAAAGGAAGAATGCTAACAGGATACTTCACCGATAACAAGCTTTACAGAATAAATATTGAAGGTAACGGTGAAACAATCTATTACCTGGTTGACGGCGATGAGATTGTAGGCATCAACAGTGCAAAATGTTCGAGAATTGAAATATTTGTTGAAGATGGTAAAATAACGAAGATAATTGAACACCAGAACCCTTCAGGAATAATAGACCCCCCTGATCCTGACGTAAGAGATGTACTGAAACTGGAAGGTTTTGAATGGTTCGATAATCTGAGACCTAAAAAAATGAGCGATATTTTCGAGAGATAATTTACCGGGCTAAAAACAATAAATGCCGGTTTTAATATTCATCTTCATTGAAAAAAAAGTCATCCTTGCTTGGATAATCAGGCCATATATCTTCAATGCTTTCATAAATATCTCCCTCATCCTCAATCTCCTGCAAATTCTCAATAACCTCCAGAGGGGCACCTGATCTGATGGCAAAATCAATTAGCTCATCCTTTGTGGCTGGCCACGGAGCATCTTCCAGTTTCGATGCTAATTCAAGTGTCCAATACATAATTTCCCTATTATATTAACCTCTTATCTAAAGCTGCAAATATATATATTTTACTTAATAAACAACACCAGAAATAAAGTTTTTGGAGATATCAGATTGTCCATATAACTTCCTCTATGTCAAGCTCTAACGAGAGAAGCCTGGCAAGCATGAACAAATAATCGGAGAGTCTGTTCAGAAACTTGCGTATAATTAAGGGGGTCTCTTCCGTCAAATTTAGCCGCAGGACAGCCCTTTCAGCCCTCCTGCAGACACATCTTGCTAAATGACAGTAAGATACAAGCTGATGCCCGCCAGGGATCAAAAAATCTTTAAGCGGGGGGAGCATTAGTTCCATTTTATCGATCTCCTTTTCCAGGACTTCCACCGATCCCTCGTCAGGGAAATATCTCTGCATTGTAGGGGAATTATGTTCGCATGCAAGAATGGCTGCACACCTCATAAGCTGATCCTGGATATAAACAAGGGTCTCTTTTCTGGGCTCATTTTCCCTGTGATCGCGGAGAAGACCTATCCATGCCGTCAGTTCATCAACGGAACCATAAGCCTCCACGCGAACGTGATGTTTGGCGATCCTTTTTCCTCCTGATAACGATGTTGTGCCATCGTCACCTGTGCGGGTGTATATTTTCATTCGGGAAACAGAACAGAAAGATTAAAAGAGAGCCGTGACAGCTTTGTAACTGTCAGGCTTTAACATACTTCTCATTGGGGACATCCTGTGCAACCTCACCGTCGAATAATCTTATTATGCGGGCCGCATGCTTTGCAATGTCTTCCTCGTGAGTAACAACAATTACAGTGTTTCCCTCCCGGTGTATATCATCGAGCAGGCCCATAATGTCGAGTGCTGTTTTACTGTCGAGGTTACCTGTTGGTTCATCAGCAAGTATTATGGCAGGATTGTTTACCAGTGCTCTTGCAATGGCCACACGCTGCCTCTGCCCTCCGGAAAGCTCATTGGGTTTGTGCTCCATCCTGTCGGCCAGTCCGACATGATCAAGAGTTTCGATCGCCAGCCTCTCCCTTTCAGCTTTTGGTATCCCGGCATAAATAAGCGGCAGAGTTACGTTCTCCAGTGCTGTATATCTCGGCAGCAGATTAAAAGTCTGGAAGATAAAGCCTATCTCCTTGTTCCTTATCTCTGCGAGGTGATCATCCTCCATTTTCGATACATCGGTTCCGTTCAGAATATATGAACCGCTTGTTGGTGTATCAAGACAACCAAGAAGGTTGAGGAGTGTCGATTTACCGGAACCCGAGGGTCCCATGATGGCTACATATTCATTCTTCTCAATATTGATTGTAACCGACCTTAATGCCCGGACAATAATAGTTCCGATCTGATAATTCTTAACAATATCGTGAATTTCAATAACTCTGTTCTTCATGGCATGCTTTATTTGGATTTGCGAAAATAGATTAATTTAGTTAAATACAGAATAATTATATCTTAATTTATGTTAATACCTGATAGTGTAATATCCCCCGTTCAGACCCTTACTAAAGAACAGTAATCCCATACGGAAGATATCAATTGCAAGTGTAACCTTTTCCATTTTCATCACCTCTTTCCAGGCTGATTCCATTTCTTCCGACATATGGATATCATCAATTACAATAACAGTCTGGTCACCCGTGAATCGGGCAATCTCCCTGCAGTAGCGCACCACCGGCTCTTTCCTGTGATTACCGTCAATAAAGACAAGTCCCGGAGAAGGCATCTCGTTCTTCAGACGAGGCACTACCTTGTCAAAAGGTTCGTTATAAATCTTTATGTTATCAATGCCTGCTTTCAGGAAGTTGGCAGAAGCAATTGCTGCTGTTGCACTGCATCCCTCAATTGTATGAACTGTAATATCTGTTGCAGAGGATGCCATATACATTGCACTGATGCCTAATGAGGTTCCCAGTTCAAGGATAGCCGGTTTACCGAATTCTGCCGAGAGGTTCGAGAGAAGAATCCCGTATTTACGGGGTACAGATGAGTATCTGGCTATATCTGACACTTTCCTGATATTTGTTTTAACCCTTTCCGGTCCGGCTCCAAGATCATTAACACAAACTGATGCCGGAGAAGATAAAAGCTCTTTTCTTATCGATTCAATATTAAAGACAATAGCAGGATCGGTTTTATTCCTGAAAACCTTTGAAACAAGATTAAATACAAAAGGACTGTGAATCCCGTGCCCTCTTCGGTGACGTGCAAAGATAAAATATCTTATAAATGACCAGATTGCTGAATAATCCATTTACTTATCGAAAACCGGCTATTAGGACAGATTCGCAAAAATAACTATTTTTCGGATACATTTTTTCTGCCAATATCCGGCTGTTATGATAAAGGATTTTCTCGATACCGATATTACCTATTTGCAGGGGGTTGGCCCGAGGCGGGCAGAACTCCTGAGCAAAGAACTAGGTATCAAAACATTCCGGGACCTTCTTTATTATTTTCCTTATAAATATTACGACCGGACAAGATTTTACAAGGTTGCCGAGATAGATCCTGACTTCCCTTATGTCCAGGTAAGGGGATTCATAAAGGGATACTCTACTGAAGGACATGGAACAGGTAAACGTCTTGTCGCCGATTTCGGAGATGAGACAGCCACTGTTAAGCTTGTCTGGTTCAGGGGTACAAAGTGGATAACAGGCAGTTATGTTCCGGGTGTTGAGTATATAATTTTCGGAAAACCCGGGGTCTTCAATGGCGTAATAAATATAATACACCCTGAGATTGAAGCAGTAAGCAGAACCGATCAGAAGCTTCAGTCAGCCCTGCAGGCACAGTATGGCATGACAGAGAATCTTAAGAGCAATTACATTTCTTCCAAAACCATAAGCAAGCTGACAGGGACACTGCTGAAACAGATCAGGGTGCGGATACCCGAAACTCTTCCAGCCTGGCTCACTGAGAGGTATAAACTGATGGATTTTCATGATGCGCTCCATAAAATCCATTTCCCGGCCAGTTACGACGAAATGGAAAGATCGCGATACAGGTTCAAATTCGAGGAGCTCTTTTATATCCAGCTTAACCTGCTCAGATATAAATCGAACAGAAACAGGAAACTTAAAGGTTTTGTGTTTTCAAATATCGGGGACCTTTTCAACGGCTTCTACCATAACAATCTTCTCTTTTCTCTTACAGAGGCACAGAAGCGGGTAATGAAGGAGATACGGAGAGATCTCGGATCAGGAAAACAGATGAACCGTCTTCTGCAGGGGGATGTAGGCAGTGGCAAAACACTCGTAGCACTTATGAGCATGCTTATAGCAGCTGACAACGGATATCAGTCATGTCTGATGGCCCCTACCGAAATACTTGCCGGACAACATTTTAACACCATAACAAAATTTCTCAGCGGCATCGATATCGAAGTTAAGCTTCTAACCGGTTCATCCAGAAAAAGTCACAGGAAGGTTATTGAAGAATCCCTTGCTGTCGGATCTCTCAGGATACTGATCGGCACGCATGCACTTATTGAGGAAAATGTGCAGTTCAGTAATCTCGGTCTTGTAATAATTGATGAACAACACAGGTTCGGCGTGGCACAAAGGGCAAGATTGTGGGAAAAAAGCCTCAATCCGCCTCATGTACTGGTAATGACGGCTACCCCTATTCCGAGAACCCTTGCAATGACTCTTTATGGCGATCTCGATGTTTCGGTAATCGATGAGTTGCCTCCCGGGAGGATCCCGGTAAGAACAATGCATTTTACCGATCCGGAGAGAAACAAGGTTTACGGGTTCATAAGAAACCAGATTGCTGAAGGAAGGCAGATATTCATTGTGTACCCGCTGATCAGGGAATCTGAGAAAATGGATTACAAAGACCTTGAGGACGGGTGGGATACAATAACAAGGGTCTTCCCCCCGCCGAAGTATTGTGTCAGTGTTGTTCACGGCAGAATGACACCTTCAGAAAAGGAGGCATCGATGAAGCTCTTCAAGGATGGACATGCCCATATTCTCGTTGCAACCACGGTGATAGAGGTTGGCGTGGATATTCCCAATGCTACTGTAATGGTGATAGAGAGCGCTGAAAGATTCGGTCTTTCACAGCTTCATCAGCTGAGAGGAAGGGTCGGCAGGGGGGCTGAACAGTCCTATTGTATCCTTATGAGTTCCGATAAACTTTCAAAGGAGGCCGCTCAAAGGATAGAGGTAATGATAAGGACCAGCGATGGATTTGAGATTGCCGAAACCGACCTTCAGCTGAGAGGACCGGGCGACATAGAAGGAACAATGCAGAGCGGAATCCCCTTTGACCTGAGGATAGCTGATCTGGGCAGAGACGGACAGATAATCGAATATGTCAGAAGAATAGCAGAAGAGATAATCACAAAGGATCCTTTGCTTGAAAATGAAGAAAACCTTATATTGAGATCCGAACTGACCAGGCTGTTCAGTACCAGGCAATCGTGGAGCAACATCAGCTGAATGGCAGGGAGAAAGAAAGGAATGAAATAAGAGTAAAACGATAAAAACTGATAAAAAGCAGACAATCTTAGCGAAGGAATACTAAATTTGTCGGCTGCATTTTTACCTTTCAGGTTATGGGGAATACGGACAATACGAGCTCTGTTCAGCACAAGGGCAGAGTTGAAAAGGTGGATCCCGGGAGTGTAACGGTGAAGATAGTATCTGGAGCCGCCTGTTCAGGCTGCCATGCAGAAGGATACTGTTCGCTTGCAGGGAATGTGGAAAAGAACGTACTCGTAAAAGGCAGCTATAATGTATTACCGGGGGAAACCGTTACGGTAACGATGAAACAATCGATGGGATACAATGCAGTTGCAATCGGTTACATAATACCGTTTATACTCCTCATATCTGGTCTGATCATCTTTATCTCACTCTCAATATCCGAAGCCCTGGCAGGATTGCTTTCTATAGCCATACTTATACCCTACTATCTTGTCATTTACATCTTCAGGAGGAGAATAGACAAAAAATTCACATTTACAATAAAGAAATAATTAATGAATTCAGTTATTCCGCTTACAATATTAATTCTTAGTGCCATAGCATGTCTGGCAGCTGTGATCCTCTGGTTCATTGCACAAAAGTTCAAGGTTTTTGAGGATCCCCGCATCGATGAGGTACAGGAGATCCTCCCGGCGGCCAACTGCGGAGGTTGTGGTTTTGCCGGCTGCCGCAACTTCGCTGAAGCCCTGGTTAAGGCCGACACATTCGACGGGCTCGTTTGTCCCGTAGGCGGTGCTTCGGTAATGGAAGATGCCGCCAGGATTCTCGGGAAGGAGGCTCCCGAGATTGAACCTCTGGTGGCTGTTCTGCTCTGCAACGGAACGCCGGAATATTGCCCGCAAACATCGGTCTATGGAGGTGTTGCCAATTGCAGGATTGCTCATAATCTGTATGCTGGTGTAACTGACTGCAGCTACGGCTGCCTGGGTTATGGCGATTGCGTAACAGAATGTAAATTCGATGCAATGTACATGGATCCGGCTACCGGACTTCCGGTAATATCCGACGAAAAATGCGTTGCATGCGGAGCATGTGTAAAAGCTTGTCCCAGAAATATTATAGAGTTGCGCAAAAAAGCAAAAAAGGATCGTAAAATATATGTTGCCTGCTCCAACTGCGACAAGGGTGGACCTGCCAGAAGAGCATGCAAGGTAGCATGTATCGGATGCGGAAAATGTGTGAAAGTATGTCAGTTTGATGCAATAACACTTGAAAACAACCTTGCTTATATTGATGCTGCAAAATGCACCTTCTGCAGAAAATGTCCCATCGAGTGCCCAACCAACTGCATACTTGAAATAAACTTCCCTCCGAGGAAGCAGAAAATTGAGGCTGAAGCTGCACTAAATCCATAAAATCAGAATGTTAAATTTAAAATAAATAATAATAGTATTGAAAACATTTCCCACAGGAGGTGTTCATCCACCCGAAAACAAGATAACGGCAAACGCCCCGATCAGGCCTCTTCCGGTAACCGGACAGGTTGTGATTCCTGTATCACAGCATATCGGGGCCCCTGCTGCACCGGTTGTCAATAAGGGAGACATAGTAAAGGCAGGACAGATAATTGCTGCCGGGAAGGGATTTGTTACATCAAACATCCACTCCTCAGTCTCGGGTAAGGTGAACAAGATTGACAATGTGACTGATATTACCGGTTACAGGCAGACTGCTGTTTTTATTGATATTGAAGGCGACGAATGGGTTGATACGATTGACAGAAGTGATACCATAGTCCAGGAATTTAATCATACCCCGGAAGAGATAATTAAGAAATGTCTGGATTCCGGTATAGTTGGTCTGGGAGGTGCCACCTTCCCGTCCCATGTAAAACTGACAGTGCCGACAGGTAAAAAATGTGACATCCTTATTATTAACGGGGTGGAATGTGAACCCTACCTGACTGCCGACCACAGGCTGATGCTTGAACGCGGCGAAGAGATCCTGATCGGCATAACAATCCTGATGAGAGCCCTTAATGTTGACAAAGCCTTTGTAGGGATTGAGAACAATAAACCCGATGCCCTGGCACACATGACCAGGCTGGCAACGGGATTCAAGGGAATAGCCGTGCACGGGCTGAAGGTCAAGTATCCACAGGGAGCTGAAAAACAGCTTATTAAGGCACTCATAAAAAGGGAAGTACCATCCGGACGGCTGCCTCTTGACGTCGGCACAGTTGTTCATAATGTAGGTACTGCGTTTGCAGTTTACGAAGCTGTCCAGAAGAATAAGCCGCTTATTGAAAGGGTTGTTACAGTTACAGGAAAATTTCTGAAATCTCCGGGCAATTTCCTGGTAAGAACAGGAACACCTGTAAGCAGACTTATCGAGGCTGCCGGTGGATTGCCTGAAGATACCGGAAAGATCGTTGCAGGAGGCCCTATGATGGGGAAAGCTGTCAGCAGCCCGGAGGTGCCTGTCGTAAAAGGTATGTCCGGAATTCTTGTTTTGTCTCAGGATGAGGCCGGGCGTAAGGAAAAAGAACCCTGTATCAGATGTGCCAAATGTGTTGCAGTTTGTCCTCTCGGTCTCGAACCTTATCTTCTTATGACCCTTACGGAACTCAAACTCTTTGAAAAGGCTGAGGCGGAAAAAATCACTGACTGCATGGAGTGTGGCTCATGCAGCTATACATGCCCCGCCTCAAGGCCCCTGCTTGATTACATAAGACTTGGAAAAACTACAGTCCTGAAAATGGCCCGGGAGAGAAACTTAAAATAGGGAGCAATTAATACATTTATATGAGCAATCTTCTAACTGTAACACCGTCGCCTCATGCGCACGGAAAGGAGACAACAGGAAAATTAATGCTGGGAGTTGTGATAGCATTGGTCCCGGCTCTTATCACTTCGATATATTTCTTCGGCTTGGGTGCTATAATTGTTACACTCACGGCGATCCTCTCCTGTGTCATTTTTGAATACCTGATCCAGAGGTTCATCCTGAAAAAACCTCTTTCCATTAATGACGGATCGGCAGTGGTTACCGGGCTTCTTCTCGCCTTCAACCTGCCTTCCAACATCCCGTTGTTTATAATAATACTTGGCAGCTTAGTCTCAATAGGTGTGGCAAAGATGACTTTCGGAGGACTGGGCAATAATCCTTTCAACCCGGCACTGGTAGGCAGGGTCTTTCTTCTAATCTCCTTCCCGGTACAGATGACCACATGGCCTATTCCATCAGGGTTTAACACAAGTTATACCGATGCAGTAACGGGAGCTACACCTCTTGGCATTATAAAAGGCGGACTCAAGGGCGGTGAGGAGATTTCAGTACTGATGGACCAGGTTCCTTCTCATATGCAACTCTTCTATGGTTACATGGGAGGCTCCATGGGAGAAATTGCAGCAGCAGCATTGCTTATAGGGTTTGCTTACATGCTGATAAGAAAGATCATCACGTGGCATATCCCCGTCTCGGTTATCGGAAGCTTTGCCATTTTTACTGCAATTCTCTGGCTGGTTAATCCCGAAAAGAATGCTGATCCCCTCTTTCATCTGCTGACGGGAGGATTACTCCTTGGGGCCATCTACATGGCGACTGACTATGTTACTTCACCTATGAATCCGAAAGCGATGATCATATACGGTTGTGGTATTGGGATAATAACAGTCATTATCAGGGTGTTCGGAGCATACCCCGAGGGCGTCTCATTCGCCATACTCATCATGAATGCTTTTGTTCCGCTGATGAACACGTATATTAAACCAAAACGATTTGGAGAGGAGGTAAAGAATGGCTAAGACAGAATCGACCTTTAAGAATATGCTTCTTACACTTACGCTGATAGCCTTTGTTGCAGCAACATGCCTCGGATTCGTTTACGAGCTTACCAGGAAGCCGATTGAGATGTCGGCACTGAAGAAGAAGCTTGATGCAATAATGATGGTTGTCCCGGAATTCACAAATAATCCGGATGAGGAGATGTTCAGGGTTGCTACCGGTGAGGGAGACAGCCTTGATGTTTACCCGGCAAAGAAAGATGGTACAATAACAGGTTATGCTGTAAATAGTTATACAAAAAATGGGTTCAGCGGTGATATCCGCATAATGGCCGGTTTCAAACCTGATGGCACAATAAACAACATTGCAGTAATTGAGCACAAGGAGACACCCGGACTGGGAACCAAGATGGATGAGCCTGCTTTCAAGAACCAGTTCATCGGGAAGAATCCTGCAGATTTCGAACTCAGGGTAAACAAGGACGGCGGCCCGGTAGATGCGATCACAGCCGCCACAATAAGCTCCAGGGCTTTCTGTGATGCTGTTCAGAGGGCTTACAACTCCCTTTTTACGGGGAGTGAATGGGATGGCTCTTCAGGCGCCACGGACAGTAACGATAGTCCAGGAAACAATGAGCCGGATAAAAAGGGAAATTAATAAAGCAATCAAAAGATGAATCAGTTACAAAATTTTTCAAAAGGTTTTTTCAGGGAGAATCCCCTTTTTGTTCTGGTGCTGGGTCTCTGCCCTGCGCTGGCAACCACCACGTCGGCTATTAACGGACTCGGCATGGGAATAGCGACAACCTTTGTACTGCTGGGTTCCAATACTGTCGTTTCACTTATCTCGAAATTCATTCCCGACAAGGTAAGGATACCATCATTCATCGTCATAATAGCATCATTTGTTACCATTGTCGACCTGCTGATGAATGCTTTTGTACCCGAACTCTATGAAAAACTTGGCATCTTTATCCCTCTTATCGTTGTTAACTGTATCGTTCTGGGCCGTGCAGAGGCATTTGCCAGCAAGAACAAACTTGCCACTGCCGTCCTCGACGGTCTGGGTATGGGGCTGGGTTTTACAATGGCGCTGGGGATACTGGGCGCTTTCCGCGAGATTGCAGGCAGCGGCGCGATATTCAACTACAAATTCATCAACGGCGACGGCATCCTGGTTTTCGTTCTGGCTCCCGGTGCATTTATAGCTCTCGGATACCTGATTGCTTTTATTAACAGAATAAGAAATACCTAAAACAAGTCTGAGATGGAATACATAATAATAATCATATCGGCAGTTCTGGTAAACAACATTGTGCTTGCACAGTTTCTGGGAGTATGCCCCTTCATGGGCGTTTCAAACAAGGTAAGCACGGCAGTCGGGATGAGTGGTGCTGTAACATTTGTGATGGTCCTTGCAGCAATTGTCACCTATCTCATTTATACCTTCATCCTGCAGAAGCTGGGGATAGTCTTTATGCAAACCATAACATACATCCTTATAATAGCTTCGCTGGTACAGATGGTCGAGATTATCCTTAAAAAGATAAGCCAGCCACTCTATCAGGCACTCGGCATATTCCTGCCTCTTATTACGACCAACTGTGCCGTGCTGGGAGTAGCAATACTGGTTATTAAAAAGGAGTATAACCTTCTTGAAGGAGTAGTTTACAGCGCCGCTACAGCTATTGGTTTCGGCCTGGCACTCATCATACTGGCAGGGATACGTGAACAGCTTGAGCTGCTTGACGTGCCGAAAGGGGTCAAAGGAGCCCCGATATCGCTTATCGTTGCAGGTATCCTGGCTCTTGCCTTTATGGGATTCACCGGGATAGTGTAATGGAAATATGACCATTTCAGAATATTACGAGGTACTTGATCTGCCATTCAATGCATCGGTGGATGAAATAAAGAAAGCCTACAGAAAGAAAGCACGTCTTTTTCATCCCGACATCAACCAGTCACCCGGCGCAAGGGACAAATTCATCCTTGCAACCGAAGCCTATGATTTCCTTTTATCATACCACGAACGGTTCATTACCGGCAACAAAGCCTACGATCAGGCAGTAGAGGAATGGCTTAAGTACCGCAAGGACAGATCGAGGCGGCAGGCACAGGCTTATGCAAGGGCATCATATATACGTTTCAGAAAATCAAAACTATATAAATCGACAAGAATACTTGATGGCACAACAATAATATTCAGCTTTATCGTGGCTGTAATGGTACTTGCATATACTATCTTCGGATATATCTTCAGGCTGAAAAACCCGGATCCCGATTTTGACACTCCTCCAATCTTCTCTTTCCTCCTTTTACTGACGCTCAGTCTGATTCTGTTTACGGTCTCTCTGCTCTACCTCAGGGCATTCATCCGCTCATCAAAGAAACGAAGAAAAAAGAACAGGGCTGCAGTATAAATGTTATCAGCTCTGCCTGATGAAATTGAAAGGGACAGAAAGGACTGATGCAAAGTACTCACCCCGTTCGAGTATATCTTCATCCCCCTCTTCATAAAACCAGTTGAAAATGAATTTTTTGTGCTTGAGCTGAACATAGGTGACAAGCTGGAGAAGATGAATGATCGCCTTTGCACTGGCACTGTTGAAATATTCGAGATTTATATCAACACAGGTCAGATCAGCCGGAGTCTTGATATATTCATTGATCCATGCTTCCACAGGTGCAAAAAAATCTATAACATTCTCATGTATGGAACGCCCTCTGATTCTGATGATTCCCTCGGAGGTCATGATCACTTCAGGAGAATTCTTTGTGGGTAATATCCTTAGTTCTTCCATCCGGATATAATTAACACTATAATACCATAATAATTGAATAATATCCCCTTTTTTTCCTTCTCCGTACCAAAGATGATCTTCAGAGACTACATTCTCGCCAGAGGTATAATGTCCTGGTCCGCAAAATCACCGCTAAGATATTTATAATATCCCGTTATTCC
>Ga0334883_1004867_pt1 | contig 12405 bp, 6 predicted proteins | sample GraSluR1_MG_6_FD_207230 | JGI IMG/M metagenome (GOLD analysis project Ga0334883, IMG submission 207230) | Sludge microbial communities from methane-producing bioreactor in Wageningen University, Netherlands - Granular Sludge_09_05-R1 | ecosystem: Engineered > Bioreactor > Anaerobic > Unclassified... | reverse complement strand
CCGATTACGGTTGCACCGCCCAACCCGGCACCTCCCCATCCCCCGTCTTTTCCCCACCCAACACCCAGCCAAGATTAAACCTCGCCATAGTCCCGCCGCCCTTCGGCCCACCCTCGAACAGCAGATAAATCCACCCCTCGCTCGCCGTCCCAGGCCGCCCCGCATTCAAAGACGAATACGCAAAACTGCCCTCGAAAACCTGCCGCTTGATCGGCCACGTCCTCCCCCCGTCGAAACTCGCCCACACGTGCCCGTTCCGCCGCCCCTTCTCGCTCTCGATATTACTGAACAGAAGAACATCCCGCCCCCGAACAGGCAGCCGCACCAGTCCGCCCATCAGCCCGTATGTCCTGTCCTGATCCCCGTCCGGCAGCACCTCGCAAAGCGCCAAATCCTTCCAAGTCCGCCCCCCATCCTCGCTGTACGCCGTCCACCGCCGCAATGCATTCACGCCCTCCGGCGCCCAGTGCCGCCGCGAGTTATAGTATATCCGCCCGTCCGAAAGCTCCGCAACCGTCCCCTCACCGGTCCCGTTCGCCGGAAACGGATCGCTCGTCCGCCACGTCCTGCCCCCGTCATCACTGTAAATGGCGTTCGTATAAGACGCCGGCCAGTTCCCCCTCTCGTTCGTCCCGCCGTACCACCGGCTCGGCCTCAGCAGCCGCCCCTTGTGCTCGCCATGCCGCAGCGTTATCCCGTGCTCGTTCATGTGCATCGACGGCGCATTGCCGTTGCTGTCCGGATGGATCACCGTCTCCTGCAACGCCCAGGTCCTGCCATGATCGCTCGATCTATAAACAAATATCTCCGCCGGAGGATGACGCTCTTCCATAAACGCCAGTATGTCCCCCGTCTTCTCATCCACCGTCATACCCCCGCTCATAAACCCCTTGCCCACAAGGATCTCATCGCCCCACGTCTTGCCTCCGTCTTCGCTCCGCCGCACCTTCACGCCGTTCCAGAACGCCAGCACCGTCCCGTCCGTCGCCACAACCACGTTGCCGAAGCGATCACCCTTGAATACCTGCTGCATCTCAAGCCGCGCCTCACCCATAAACGCCCCAGGCTCCCCCTCCGCCGGCAGACCCGCCGCCGTCTCCGAACCCCTGTCCGCCGCGCCCATCACCACAACGTCCTTCCGCCGCGCAGCCGGAACAACTTCAAGCTCGACAAGCCTGCCCCCGGCAACCCGACCAGAAACCGTTGTGTTATAAGGCGCATGAAGCTTGAAATCCGCATCCCACCCCTTTGGCCACGCCGGCAGCAGGAATATCTTCTCACCCTCACTCTGCATCAACATAGCCTGAAGCGCCTTCAGCAGCACACCCCCATGATCCTGATCCGGCACCCAGTCATAGTTAGGACCCCAGAACGCAGGAAATCGTGACCCCGCGTCCTTGCTCCGCGCACGAGCCACAAGGTTAGCCTTCGCCTCCTCCGCAAGCCCTAAATACGCCATGAATATATCGTCCTGACGCCACCCGAAATGCCCCCTGTCCCAACGACGCTTCAGAGCCTCCACTCCAAGCCCCGCGTTGTCCTTCTCAAACGATACCAGCCGAAACGGGAACACCGCATACAACTCCGGATTCTCAATGTTCCGCTTGTCCGCAAACCGCTCCGCAGGCGCAAGCATCCTCACACCGTCAGCCTCGCGAGTCGGCAGTTCCGGCAGCTTCTCCACATAATCACGCAGCCACTGACGCTGCTTCGCCGAAGTCAGCCGCTCCGGCAGCCCCAGAAGCCGCCCCGCAACCGCGCGAAGACCCGCAACCTCCGGCATCGGGTTCGTACAGTCCCACCACGTCTCAACCGCCTGCGAAGGATGCATCACTAACTTGCCGTCCGCACCCGTCTCGTACCAGTTCTCAAAGAATGCCAGAACCTCCGCCGCAACGGGCAGCACCTTCTCACGCAAAAACCCCTCATCCAGCGTATGCTCATAATAATCCAGCATCATCCACACAAACTCCGGCCCGCTCACCCACTCCCACTTGTGCCAGCCGCTCTCCTGCAGCTTATCCTCACGCTCCTCATAGGGCGTCCACCCGTAAGACTCGTTGAACACCGCGCCCCAGAAGTAAATGCACTCCGGATAATAAGCCCCCGCGTGCCCGAAGTAATGCCGCGTGCGATACTTTGACACCTCGAACACCTCACCCGCATACATCGAAAACAGCGCCCCCATCAAGTCAAAATCCCCGCTCGCACACATGCTGATATAAGGCAGCCGCGTATTCTGCCACCAGTACCCCGGCCCCCACAGCCGGTAGTCCGGATTCCCCTCGTGATCCACCGTAAAAATCGTCCCATTGAACTTGATCGGATACGCCCCCCGCCCCGCACACGCATTGATAAACCGCTGCAGGATGTACCCCCGCGTCACCACAAACGCATCCGTCCCCGCCTCGATCGGCTTCCGCGCAATCCGCTTGCCGTCAACATACAGAGTCAATCCCCCCTCGTCCGCCGTCGCCGCCACATGCGACCACTTCCCCGCCCTCAGCACGTTATCCGCGCCTATAGTCCCCGCCTGCGTAATCAGCCTCAAACCGTTGCTCGGCCACGTATCCAGCAAAAACCCGTCGTCAACCCCCGGCGTGATCTTGTCCACGATCCGCCCCCCGCCATGCCCCATCTGCTCAGGCCGTACCCACGCCTCAACCGTCAATCCGCCCCCAAAGTCCCACCCCTTCGATCCGTCAATCACATCAGGATGCCCCTCCAGCCTCGCATACAGCACCCCAGCCCTCGTCGCCCCCAACTGATCCCGCGCCGTACCCGCCAGCGCCGCAATCTCGCCCTCCGAAAACCCCCGCGCATAAACCGACACCCGCCCGATCTGCCCCTTGAGTCGATTGTTCCCATGCTGATCCACACCGATCCGCACGTCATGCCCGTTAACCCCGACCACCGCCGGCGCCGAAGTCGCATCCCCGCTCACAAAAATCCAACTCCGATCCCAAAACTCCCGCCACCACTTCCTGTGCTCCTCCACCCGCTTCTCAAAAGCCGTCGCCTCGACGGACCCGATCAGCCGCTCCATCGAACCAAGCCACTGCTCCGGCGAAGCCGGCTGTTCCGTCAGCACATAAACGCTCACACGCTGCCGACGAGCCGGCCCAAATCGCAGCGTAGTATCATCCACGCGCCGAGCACCCTCGCCCGCGATCACCGCCCCAAACGTCCGATGCAGAATCGGATCCTTCAATCCATAACCAGTCAGCCCCTGAACCCGCATCGTTACCTCGGGCCCCACCGACTTGACGTTGTGATGATACCACCCGATCCGCCCCTTCTGATCCTTCAACACCGTATCCGGCTCGACAATCGTCGGCACATGCTTCTTGTCCGCCTTAGCATGATCCCAGTTGATATCGCTGAACACCAGCGACTCCAGCTCCCGCCGCTCCGTCCGCCACAACTCCACCGACACATCCACCCCCATAGCCCGTCCGCACTCAGACTCCACATATATCACCCCCCGATTCGCGTCAACCCATATCCGCAGCCTGACCTCCTCGCCCCCCGCCGCATACCGCACCGAAACCGCACCCTCCCGCAGCTCAAGAGCCTGCCGAAATCCCTCCCGCGCAACAGCCCCCTTCAGCGCAGGTCGAACACGAACCCGCCCCAGTTTCAGCAGCCGTGAATTATCCCCCCAACTGTCCGTCTTGCTGATATAAAACACAAGATCCCCGTTCCCCTCCGTCCAAACGTTCACCCCAACGTCGCCATTGCCCAACGGCATCGAGTCCCCCGAACCCGAACCCGGCGAATCCCAGACAACGTCATAATCCTCCAACGACGCAAAACAGCACGCAAAAGCCGCCCCAAAAACCACAAAAACCACCCCAAACAGCCGACAAAAACCATGATTCAGCATACCCATGCTCCTTTCTACAACCCATCATAGGCCCTCAACCCAGACACGTCAACGCCTCCACCCTTGCACAAACTTGCGCGTTTCGTGCGAAAATTCACCCCAAAAAACGCCCATCAAAAATGTAAACCCTTGCCAAATAAGCACTTAATTTTTTTTATTTTTCCCCCCCGCAGCAAGATAGTGCAAGCGCATTTTGTGCTATCTCGACATATGTGCCCGTAGCGAGGGCATCCTGCCCTTGTTATGCGTCACCCCACTCCCCCGCCCCACAGCGCCTTGAAGAGCAAAACCGTTTAGGCAGAGGCCGGAATTTCCAGGAGAATGCGTTCACCCTGGACATGCACCAAACCACTTGAACCCGGTCCCGCAATCCAATAGAATAACCGCGTCGCGGGCACAAATCGCAAGGACGCCCTTGCACGCCCGCCGCAGCGAGGCAAAAAAGATGACGTCAGACCCGAAAAGACTGCCTTTTCCCGCATGGGACCTCTGCGCCCTCGCCGTGCTCTTAATCCCCGCCTCCTTTCTCTACCTCTGGCGAACCCTCCAAACCAGCCTCATCTACACCGCATTCGGCGACCTCATCGACTTCCCCGTATTCCTCCCCACCCGCGAATTCCTCCTCCAAACCCTCGCATCCCCCGCCGGGCCCGTCAAATACCTTTCCAACTTCCTCTCCCAGGCCTTTGCCAACGACGCCCTCGGCGCCCTCGTCCTGACCGCCGTAGCCGCCGCATTCTACCTCACCACTCTCCGCCTCCTGCAAGCCGCCGCTTCCATGCGATCCCACGTCCTCGCCGCCGCCCCCGCGATAGCCGCCCTCGCCCTCTACGGCGACTACAACCACCACCTCCTGTCCCTGCTCACCCTCCTCGCACCCGTCACCTTCGCCGCCGCCTTCTTAACCTTTCGCCCACGCACCAGCACCGCCGCGCTCATCCTCTTCACTGCCGCCTTCGCCCTACTCTATTGGATCGCCGCCGCCGCAAGCCTCCTCTTCGCCGTCCTCGCAGCCCTCGCCGAACTCCTCCGCCGCCAATGGCTCACCGCCGTCCTTCAAATCGCCATCGCCCTGACTCTCGCCTGGCTCATCGGAACCGCCGTATTCCTCCTCGAAATGCCCGCCCCCTTCACCGCCGGCCTGCCCATCTTCCCCATCCGAGCCGCTCTCGCCCGCTTCAGCATAACGTATCTCTACCTCTTCTTCCCCGCCGCAATCCTCACCGCCGCCGCCGTAAAAACAATACTCGACATCGCAAAGAAACGCACCCCCGCCCCACACCGCCGCAAGAAACACCGCCCCAAACAAACACCCCCGCACCATCGCCTCCCCGCACCCCTGCCCGCATGGCTGAAGACCGCCGCCGCGATAGCCATAATTGCCCCCGCCGCCGCATTCGCCGCCCTCACATCCCACGACCAGGACCGCAAACACGTCCTCCACATGAACAGCCTCCTCCGCCGCCGCCAATGGAACGCCTACATCGACGCCGCAAAGACCTTCCACCGCCGCCGCCTATACAACCCCCAGATCAACCACGACATCAACCGGGCACTATACCACACCGGCGCCCTCTGCGATCAAATGTTCTCCTTCGACCAGAGAGGCCCCGCACTCCTCATCGTAACCGCTGAACCCGTCCGATTCGCCGCCAAATTCCTCCGAGCCGCAGACCTCTTCTTCGAAATGGGCAACATAAACGACGCCGAACACTGGACCTGTGAAGTGCTCGAAGCACACGACTCCAACCCACTCGCACTCCAGCGGCTCGTAGATATCAATCTCGCCAAGAACCAGCCCCAGGCCGCCGCCGTCTTCCTCAACGCACTCGCAAAAGACCTCGTCCACCGCCCATACGCCACACGGCGCCTCCGCCTGCTCCAGTCCGACCCCGCCGCCCAATCCGACCCGCGAATCGCAAACGCCCGCCAATTCAACTGGCGGAACCACAAAGTCCTCGCCTACGACAACCTCGAATACCTCCTGCTCGCGCTCCTCGAAGAAAACCCCAACAACCGTATGGCCTTCGAATACCTCATGGCCCTATACCTCCTCTCGCACAGCCAGGACAAAATCGTCGCCAACCTCCACCGACTCGACGCCATAGGCTATGACCGAATACCCACACACCTCGAAGAAGCCGCAATAATCTACTCCGACAAAACACGCCAGCCCGTAAATCTCCACGGCCGACAGATCAGCCCCCAGACCGTCCAGCGGCACCGCCGATACCTCGAAGCCTTCAAAAAGGCCGGAGGCAATAGAGACGCCGCCTTCCGCGCGCTCGCCCCCGAATTCGGTAACAGCTACTTCTTCTACAGCATGTTCAACGCCTCAGGACTCGCCCGATGAAAAAACGCCTCCTCATCTTCATCATCGCCTCACTCGCCGTCTTCGCCGCAAGCGCCGCCACCGAGCGCATCCTCCGCCCCTCAGCCCGACAAATCGCCGACGCACTCATCCTGCCCGAAACAGCCGACATCAGCCCCGACTACGCCGATACCGTCATCCCGCCAAACATCGCCCCCCTCAACTTCCGAATCGAAGAACAAGCCCGCCGTTACTTCGTCCGCATCCGCTCCGACAACGGCGCCCCCATCCATATCCTCTCCGCCGACCCCTCCATCCGCATCCCAATCCGCAAATGGCGAAAGCTCCTCCGCGCCAACCCCGGCGGCACACTCACCTGTGACATCTTCCTCTATCAGGCCCGCCGCTGGAGCCGCGCCCGCACAATCACCAACACCATCGCCCCCGAACCCATCGACAGCCACATCGCCTACCGCCTCATCAATCCAATCTACAACTACTGGAACAGCGTCGCAGTCTACCAGCGAGACCTCACCAACTTCAAACAGTCCGAAATCCTCCACGGCCAACGCTTCGATAACGGCTGCGTCAACTGCCACACGTTCCTCAACAACGACCCGTCCCGAATGTTCCTCGGCGTACGCAGCGCAGACTACGGCAGCGCTACCCTCCACACACCTGCCGCCGACCGCGCAGAAAAGATAGGCGCAAAATGGGGCTACACCGCATGGCACCCCTCAGGCCAAATCGCCGCATACTCCATAAACGCCACACACCTCTTCTTCCAGGCCGCCGGCATGGAAGTCCGCGACGTCATCGACCTCGACTCCGTCATGACCTATTACGACCTGCGAACCCGGACCGTCAAAACCGCCCCGCCCCTCTCCGACAAAGACCGCCTCGAAATCTACCCCGCATGGTCCCCCGACGGCAAATACCTCTACTTCTGCAGCGCACCCATCCTCTGGACCGACCGAAAAACCGTCCCCCCCAAAGAGTTCGCCGAAGTCCGCTACGACCTCCACCGAATCGCCTATGACCTCGACTCCGACACATGGGGCAGCCTCGAAACCATCCTCTCCGCCGATCAGACCGGCAAGAGCATCCTCCTGCCCCGCGTCACCCCCGACGGCCGATTTCTCGTCTTCACACTCTGCGACTACGGCTGCTTCCCGATCTACCAGAAATCAAGCACACTCTGCGTTATGGACCTCGCCGACAACTCCTGGCGAAAGCTCGACATCAACAGCGATTACTCCGAATCGTGGCACAGCTTCTCATCGAACAGCAGATGGATGGCGTTCAGCAGCCGACGCCACGCCGGACTCTTCACCAGAACGTATTTCTCATACATCGACCACGACGGCAAATTCCACAAGCCCTTCGTACTCCCCCAGAAAGACCCCGCCTTCTACGACAGCCAGATAAAGACCTACAACGTGCCCGAACTCATCGCCGCCCCAGTCACCGTCTCGCCGCGAAAACTCGCAAAAATCGTCAAAAGCCCCGCCCAGGTAGACGTCCAACTCCCCATAACCGGAGCCACCCCAAAAACAGACCCCGCCCAATACCCCGAACGAGAGTAACCCCCAACACCGCCGCCAGCACCCTGCGCAAGCAACAACTGTTCCCAAAGTCTTGCGACGCTTCGAAGTTGTTAGACGCACCCTTGACACCCGTCCCCGATTGTGCCATAGTACCGACTTTCAATTGTCGATAACCAATAGTATCACAGTTCCGGGAAAATAACCATGAAAGCTGCTGAAATGCGAAAAGGCCAGACCATAAAGGTCGACGGCAACCTCTATTCTATCGTGGACTACCAGCACGTCAAACTCGGCAAGGGCGGCGCCGTCTATCAGACCAAGCTAAAGAACCTACTCGACGGCTCCATCCGCGACGCCCGCTTCCGCTCCGAAGAAACCATCGAAGATGCCTACCTTGATAAAAGAGAATATGAATATCTTTATTCCTCCCCCAACGAACACGTCCTCATGGACCTCGAATCCTACGACCAGATCACCCTCGACGACGACGCCTTCGGCGACGGCCCAAGCTACCTCAAGCCAAACACCAGACTCCAGGTCGCAATGTACGACGGCAAACCCGTAGTCGTCACGCTCCCAAACACCGTCGACCTCGTCGTAACCGAAACCGCACCCGAAATCAAAGGAGCAACCGCAACAAACCAGAACAAACCCGCAACGCTCGAAACAGGCCTCGTAGTAACCGTCCCGCCATTCATAAAGGTCGGCGAACTAATACGCATCGACACGCGTACCGGCGAATATGTTACCCGAGTCAAATAATACCCGCAACGTCCGCGGTCCAACCGCGCGTGGCATCGGCCCACGTGGCACGGGCATTTTGCCCATGAACGCCGTCCCAGCCGCGGACCAGCTTGCAAGGGGGTCCCGATAAAATGGCCTTCGAAAAAATCGGCAAGACGCTGATAAGTATCTTCGGCTCACGGAATGAACGCCTCGTAAAGTCGTACATGACCGTCGCACTCAGGGCACGCGACTTCGAAGACGCAATGAAAGCCCTCGACGACGACGCCCTCCGCGCAAAAACCGCCGAGTTCAAGAATCGCCTCGCCGCCGGCACACGACCCGAAGACATCCTCGTCGAAGCCTTCGCCGCCGTCCGCGAGGCTGCCAGGCGAAACGTCGCAATGCGACACTTCGACGTCCAGCTCCTCGGCGGAAACGTCCTCTACGACGGCAAGATCGCCGAAATGGCCACCGGAGAAGGCAAAACCCTCGTCGCCACGCTCGCCGCATACCTCGCACACCTCGCAGGACGAAAAGTCCACGTCGTAACCGTAAACGACTACCTCGCCAAACGAGACGCCGAATGGATGTCCCCCGTATACACCGCACTCGGACTCACCGTCGGAGCCATCCAGGCCGACATGGACACCACCGGCCAGGAACGCCGAGACCAGTACAACGCCGACATCACATACGGAACCAACAACGAATTCGGATTCGACTACCTCCGCGACAACATGAAAGTCGCCGTCGAACAAATGGTCCAAAGCCCCCTCCAGTACGCAATCGTCGACGAAGTCGACTCCATACTCATCGACGAAGCCAGAACTCCCCTCATCATCTCAGGACCAGCACAGGACGACGTCACACGCTACAAAAAGGCCGACAACGTGGCCCGACAGCTCCTCAAGCTCCAGTCCGGCTACGACTCCCTCAAAAAGCGAATCGACACCGCCGAACGAACCGTCGCAAACGCCCAGGGCGAGCTCGCCGACGCCAAAAAAGCCAAAGACAACCCCCGAATACAAAAAGCCCAAAAAGTCATTTCCGACACCCAGACGCAGCTCGACGAAGACCGCCCCAAACTCGAAACCATGACCCAGTACTACGAAGTCGAGCACGACCGAAAAGCCGTCCACCTCACACACGAAGGCATCGGAGCCGCTCAGGAATTCGCCGGCGTCGGCTCCTTCTTCACCGGCTCAAACATGGAATGGCCCCACATGCTCGAACAGGCCCTCCGCGCACACGTCGCCTTCGAACGCGAAAAAGACTACGTCGTCCTCGAAGGCAAGGTCATCATCGTCGACGAATTCACCGGCCGCCTCATGCACGGCCGACAATGGTCCGACGGACTCCACCAGGCAGTCGAAGCAAAGGAAAACGTAAAGGTAAAAGAAGAAACCCAAACCCTCGCCACCATCACACTCCAGAACTTCTTCAAACTATACAACCGAATCGCCGGAATGACCGGAACCGCCGCCACCGAAGCAGACGAGTTCATGAAAATCTACAAACTCGACTGCGTCGTCATACCCACAAACAAACCCTGTGTCCGAGACGACCAGCAGGACATGATCTATAAAACCATACGCGAAAAATTCAGCGCAATCGTCGACAACATCCACGAAGTCAGCGCCGCCGGACGACCCGTCCTCGTCGGAACGGTAAGCATCGAAAAAAGCGAAGCCCTCTCCGACGCCCTCACCCGCCGCTACGGCGTCGAACACGAAGTCCTCAACGCCAAACAGCACGCACGCGAAGCCGCCATCGTCGAAAAGGCCGGCCACCAGCACCACGCCCGCGACGGCCGACCCGTCGGCAACGTAACCATCGCAACCAACATGGCCGGCAGAGGAACCGACATCAAACTCGGACCAGGCGTCGCAGACCTCGGCGGACTCCACATCGTCGGAACTGAACGCCACGAAGCAAGACGAATCGACAACCAGCTCAGAGGCCGCGCAGGCCGACAGGGCGACAAAGGCTCAAGCGTCTTCTTCCTCTCCTTCGACGACGACCTCATGCGAGTCTTCGCGCCCGAATGGACCGTAAAGGCACTACAGTGGATCGGATGGGAGGAAGGACAGCCCATCTACCACTCCCGAATCAGCAAAGGAATCGAAAAAGCACAGAAAAAAGTAGAAGAGCGAAACTTCGAAGCACGCAAAAGCCTCCTCGAATACGACGAGGTCATGGACTACCAGCGAAAAATCTTCTACTCACGACGACGACACATCATCGCCGGCAAAAGACTCAAGCCGCTCATCGAAGAGATGATCGAATCCATGATCGACGGCTCCGTCCGCAACATACTCGCACCCGACTACCCGCGAAAGTGCATCGCCGAATGGGCACGAACCAAATTCGCAGTCGACCTCCAGCCCGCAAGAATCGACGGCATCGACGCAAATGAAATCGAAGAACTCATCAAGGAACGAGCAAAGAAAAACGCCGCCAACGAAATCCAGGTCTCCCTCGGCGAATACCTCGAAGACTACGACGACCCAAAAACATGGAACCTCGACGGCCTCGCCCGCTGGGCAATGAGCGCCTACGGCGCGGGCCTCTCCGGCGCCAAACTCCGCAACGCCGACGCCGAAGAAATCGAACAAATGATCTCCCAGGCCGCCGCCGACCAGATTGACAAAAAAGACTGCGCCGAACTCATCGACTTCCTCCACGAAGACTTCGCCCTCCGCACCTTCGCACAGTGGGCAAGCTCCAAGTTCGACCTCCGCATCACCGTCGACGAACTCCGCGGCCTCAAACCCGACCAGATCCGCGACAAGCTCAACGCCGCCGTCCACGACAAATACCGCCGCCGCGAAATCGAATACCCCGTCGAATTCGCAATGACAATGGCCTTCGGCCCGCAGGGCCCCAACGTCTACGGCCTCCAGGCACTCGCCGACTGGGCAAACCGCCGCTTCAACGCCGACCTCACCGCCGAAAAGCTCCAGGACGCAAAGCCCCAGAAAATCTACGACGACCTACTCAAGCTCAGCGAGCGCTGGCACGACGGTTACCTCGAAGAAGAAGTCGCCGAAAAAATCAAAAGCGCCCCAGCCCCGGACCAACTGGCCGAATGGGCAAACAAATACTTCGAAGCACGCTTCACCGAAGCCGACTTCACCGACGGCCAACAGGCCGAAGCACAGGGTAAAATCCTCGAAGCCGCCCGCGAATTCCACCGCCGCGAACTCGCCGACCTCGAACGATACGTCCTCCTCCAGATCTACGACGGAGCATGGAAAGACCACCTCTACTCTATGGACCACCTCAAGGAAAGCATCTTCCTCCGTGCCTTTGCCGAACGAGACCCAAAGGTCGAATACAAACAGGAAGGATTCCGCATGTTCGCCGAAATGCAGGAATCCATCGAAGACAAAGTTACAAGCACAATCTTCAAAGTCCGACTCGAAGCCGGCACACGAGCCCGAAGCGTCTGGCAGGTCTCACAGACAAAGCACGACGAAGTAGGCCAGTTCCAGATGTCCGAACGTCAAAGAGCCGCTGCCACCGCCCCGCAGGGCGAAGCCGCCGTCACAAAACAAATCAAAATCGAAACCCCAAAAGTCGGCCGAAACGACCCCTGCCCCTGCGGCTCAGGAAAAAAATACAAAAAATGCTGCGGCCAAAATTAGCCCCCGCACGGAAGTGCGGCGGGTTACTCCCCCCACACGGAAGTGCGGCGGTTTAGCACCCCGGTCCCGCGCCACGCCGTCCCCGCACCAACGTCCCCCTTTCACCCGCACTTTTAGTGCGGGGCCACACACACACCGCCCATCACTCCCCCTCGTCCCCCGCCGCCAGCTCTGCCGCCCCGCCCTTCACCCGCTCATACAAAACAAAAGGCAGCCCAACAAAGAAAACCGGCATGAACACCAGAAACATAACAATATAAACGACCCGTTCACCCAGCCGAGTCTCCC
>Ga0334883_1004863_pt1 | contig 12416 bp, 11 predicted proteins | sample GraSluR1_MG_6_FD_207230 | JGI IMG/M metagenome (GOLD analysis project Ga0334883, IMG submission 207230) | Sludge microbial communities from methane-producing bioreactor in Wageningen University, Netherlands - Granular Sludge_09_05-R1 | ecosystem: Engineered > Bioreactor > Anaerobic >... | reverse complement strand
AAATTTTTCTGTAGTGTAACGGAAGAAAAATATCCATCACTCTCAACTTTCAACTCTTAACTCTTAACTTAATAGGTAACTTTACTCCTATCACTTTTCTAAATCTGATATTTGTTCTTTGAACTTTACACTTTTATGCTTGCTTTGTCCTTTCCCACTAGTAAGAAAATTAATCAATTGATTATTTGAAACAATTACTAGTATAATCCAAGTATCCTAGCTATAGATGTAGTAATAAAACATACCACTATGGCAATCCCCGTAGGCATAGCTGCAGCAAACAACGTCCATTTAATGCTTCCAGTTTCTTTTCTTATAGTCAATAGTGTAGTAGCACAAGGCCAATGTAGCAGAGAAAAAAGTAATACATTTAAAGCTGTAAGATAGGTCCATCCGTGAGAAAGAAGTATATCTCTAAGTGAATCAATACTTTGAAAATCCACCATGGTTCCTGTAGAAAGATATGCCATAATAAGTATAGGAATTACTATTTCATTTGCTGGTATTCCAAGTACAAAGGCCATGAGTATATAACCATCAAGTCCTATAAATCTTGCAAAAGGGTCTATAAAGGTCACTACATGACCTAAAACACTTAAATTTCCTATATACACATTAGCTAAAATCCAAGTTATTACTCCTGCTGGAGCAGCTATAAGTACAGCCCTTGCCAGCACAAATATGGTTCTGTCTATAATTGAAGTATATATTACTCTTCCTATTTGCGGCATCCTATAAGGTGGAAGTTCTAATGTAAAACTTGATGGGTACCCTTTTAGTACAGTTTTAGACAACAAACGTGAAATAAATAAAGTCATTATTACTCCAAGGACAACTATTCCTGTAACCGCTAATGCAGGAAGTATACTTAAGCCACCGCCTCCCTTTGCAATGAGAAAAACTGATGAAATGGCAATAATCGTTGGAAATCTTCCATTACAAGGAATAAAGTTATTTGTAAGTATAGCTATAAGTCTTTCTCTTGGGGATTCAATAATCCTGCAGCCTATAACACCGGCAGAATTACATCCAAGTCCCATACACATACTAAGACATTGTTTTCCATGGGCACAAGCTTTTTTAAATAGATGATCAAGATTTAATGCTACTCTTGGTAAATACCCTAAATCTTCTAAAATAGTAAACAAAGGAAAGAATATTGCCATAGGCGGCAGCATTACAGAAATTACCCAAGCCATAGTCTTATATAGTCCAAGAATCAATACCCCATGAAGCCACTTAGGGGCATTAAGCTGTGTAAATAAAAGCGTCAATTTATCTTCAATGGCAAATAATCCCCTTGCCAGCATATCTGAAGGTACATTGGCACCAGCTATAGTTAACCACAATACCGATGCAAGTATTGCTATCATAAGCGGTATACCAAAAATTCTTGAAGTAATATACTTATCTATTACTCTATCTCTGTTAATTATTTTATTTTCATGAACACATTCATTTTTTATTTCTTCTGCACTTTTATATATTGTATAAGTAATATCATCTCTAATATCCTTCTTATCATATTTACCTTTTACTTCTTCCACTGTCTTCAATATAATATCTGCATCTTCCTTTTTAAGTTTGTTAATTATTGTCTTTCTAATGCCTTCATCCCCATCTATGAGTCTTAAAGAAAGCCATCTAGTATTTAAATTTTTTATTTTTTCCTCTATTACAGAGCTAAGTTTCTGTATCATTTTTTCTATATATTCCTGATAAATTATCTTTTTAGGTGTGGGCTGCAACTCACCTGAAGTAACTTTAGCTATAGTTTCTTTTAATTCTTCTATTCCAACACCGCTTCTGGCAGCAGTAAGTACTACTGGAATTCCCAGTTTATCTTCTATTTTTTTACCATCAACAGTTATTTTCTTTCGTTTCGCTTCATCAATAAGATTGATACACAAAATAACTTTATCTGTAAGTTCCATAACCTGATATACTAGATTTAAATTTCTTTCAAGACAAGTAGCATCAGTAACAACAATTGTAGCATTGGAATTTCCAAAACAAATAAAATCTCTGGCAACTTCTTCTTCTACAGAAGAAGAAAATAGAGAATAAGTCCCTGGCAAATCCACAAGTATATATTCCCTATCTTTTACTTTAAATTCTCCTCTTGCATTTGTTACTGTCTTTCCAGGCCAGTTACCTGTATGCTGCCTTAATCCCGTCAAAGCATTAAAAACTGTACTCTTACCCGTATTAGGGTTTCCTGCCAATGCAAAAATCTGTTGATCTTCTCTTTTATCCACTTCATACATTTCTGTTAAAACTTCCAGTCCTGTTGAATGACAAGTAAGACCCATTTCAAACCTCCAAATTATTGATAAGTACTATTTTATTAAAATGTCTTTAAGAAACTTCTATAAGACATGCTTCTTCTTTTCTAAGTGCAATCATAGCCCCTCTAATATCATATACAGTAGGATCCCCTGATGGTCCTCTATGAACAACTTCCACTAAAGCACCTTTTGTAAGACCTAATGCCAGCATTCTTTCCCTTAATAATCCTTTTGAATCAATACTGTGTACTGTTACAAATTCTCCAATATCAGTATTACTTAGTTTTCTCATAAATTTTTCACCCCTTTGTAAATCTTCATAGTTAGTTAAACTTAATAGAGTTTCCTTAAACTAACTTTTATCTAATAATAGATTATGCCGATAAATAATTAAATGTGAAAAAATGTTTTGTTACCATATAGCTACATTTGTATATACGATAATCCTGTATAATATAAGTTATTGTTGATTATAATCAATATTTTATTTACTATATACGATTTAATGTTGTATATAGTAAACATTAATGCTATAATAAATCTATAGGAGGTATATTATGGCAAAGAGAAAAAAATTATTTAACACAAAAATTAAAGTCCTTAGAGCTGAAAGAGATTTAACTCAGGAAGACTTAGCTATAGATTTAGGTATAAGTAGAAGTACTATTTTAGAAATTGAAAGAGGAACTTTTAATCCTTCTCTTAAATTAGCTTTTACTATAGCCAACTACTTTGATAAAGATATTAATGAAATTTTTGAAATGTTAGAGGAGGATGAAAAATGAATAGTTTAGGAAATATATTATTATCTATGCATGCTATATACATTACCCTCATAGTTAGTTGTTTTTTCGTAATATTATTAAGTGATGAAGATGAATTACATCAATATGCTATAAATAAAGCACTTAAGCTTTCAGTTGTGCTAACAATACTATCTTTATTAGGCTATAGTTTTTATATGTTAGCATCTGGCAATAAATTTATTAATATACATGTAATACTATTTGGCATAGAGGGATTAAGCATTTTAACATTATTATTTTATTATCTCGAATTAAAAGGATTTAGTTTTACTTTAAAAATAAAAAATAAAAAGATTACTAATTTACTATCTACTATATCAATAATCATAAGTATATTAACTACACTAAGTATGATTTTTCGATTAAAATTATTGGCTAATCCTAAAGGATTTATAAGATATGATGAATTAATATTATTTATAAATTTCATTTTCATATCCTTTATGATCCCAATTTCTCCCAAAATAAAGCAAAAGTTTACCAGAGAGGAGTATAAAAAAAATGAAATATACCTAAAGAAAAATTTTAATATTTTTCTTTTAATATATAGTTTATTTATTCTATCACTAATTGCATATGTTATATATCGTACAGTTATATTATAAAAATTGTAAAAAATAAAGAGAGCTTAAATATTAAGCTCTCTATACATTTTCATCAAGAAGTTTTTTCCAGGTTTCTGGTCCTACAATTCCATCCACAGCCAATCCATGATTTCTCTGCCAATTCTCAACATTTCCTTTAGTTTCATTACCAAATATACCGTCTACTCTGCCACCAACTCTCCATTGTACATATCTGGTTGCATATTTATAATTGGGAAGATTAATTCCAATAGTTGGCCTTGCATATATTTCCTCTATAGCTTGTACTGTCATTGGACCCCATATACCGTCTTGTGAGAGACCCATTACTCCTTGAAATTCTCTTATAGCTGCATCCGTTTTAGGTCCATTAATTCCATCTACATCTAATCCCTTTTTTAAAACTATATTTAGCTGCATTTGTATTATCTTTACTGTATTATCTCCATTTTGTGCTGACTGATTTAAATCATTTGAATTCTGATTAGCATCCATAAATATACTTCTACTAAATAAATTTACATCTGCATTCCCTTGAATTCCATTTACTCTACCAATCCAGGTATATTGAATACCTGCATATCCATTAGTATCTGTGGGTCTTGTATTGGGCTCTGCAATCCATATTTTATTTTTTGTGACTCCACTTCTATCAGCTATATTATGATTAGAGTAAAATAATAAATTTGCATTTTGAGCCATAAACTGCTTTATAAAATTAAAATCAGGATTACTTTCTTCATAATCCAATACAGGCTTTAAATCCTGCTGATATCCCCTTATAGTGTTCATAAAATGATTATATTCTCTAACAGGGTCATTTCTCCGTGCAAAATGATAAAAGCCTACCTTTAACCCTGCATTTTTAGCATTTCTATATTGACTGTCCATAAGTGGATTTACATAGGTTAATCCTTCTGTTGCCTTTATATAGACAACTTCCACTCCATCTGCTTTGATTGCATTCCAGTCTGTTATTATAGTTCCACTGTAAATATCTATTCCCTTCAAACCGCTCATCCTCTCTAAGGATCTGATATTTTTAAATATATATGATACTTTATTATATTCAGAGCTGTACAAATTTGTTTATTTTTTATTATATTTTATCGTCTTTGTCTGAAGTCTTACCATCATTAATATTTTCTTCATGAAATTTTTCATTTTTCTCTGTTTCAAAGCCTTCTTCTCTTCTTATTTTATTAACAGCATCCTTAAATTGATTTTTTATTTTTCTGAGCCTAATTACAACAATAATGCCCATTATCAACAATACTAATATTATTAATATTGCCCATAAAGGCAATCCTGTCCTATCCTGAATTAGATCTATTGTACTTTGGGCTGTAACTGGCACTTTATTATTTTCATCAATATTAACAGATACATTGTATATATCTTTAGAATTATCAATAATGGAAATCTGTTTTCCCATTTGTCCTAGATAATCTGTATTGCTCAATAGGTCTTTTAGAGTATTCAAATTATCATTATTATCATAGGTTATTACATATATTTGTTTATAAAAATTCCATGGGGATTTTATTACTTGAATTACAATTTTATTTTTTAAAGTTTCCGGTACTACTTGTAAACCCTCTTTAATATTAAATTTACTATTTTCCCTAGGTACTATAGGCAGCTTATCTTTAACTTTTTCTGGTAATTTAATATTTTCAAAAGATCCTATGAGTATAATATCATTTTCTTTTTGATCTTTTGTTAAATTTTCATCTTCTTTTACAACACTCCAGTTAAATGCCTGTTTTGAATTCTGCCCAACTCTTGTAGCCATAATTGATGCTATTTCCAAATATTTATTATTGATTTCTTTAGGAAATATCATCACTGGAGAGGGCTGTTTTAATTCTGTAGTTTTAATAAAGAAGGGGAAATTTTCAAGATTCGGAGGAATTCCAACTTTTCCAGGCGATAAATAAACCTCAGAATCAGCAGTTATTGCAGTCCAAGCACTATCATAATAATCCTTTGAGCAATCAATTTTTCCTATATAATTATAACAATTAATATCTACTTTTATTACAGGTTGTTTTAATACACTTTCAGGAATATTTACTTTTAGATTCCCACCATCAGCATTTGAATTTGACAACTTTTCACTATCAATAACTTTACCATTTATATATACAGTTAAGAGTGATCTATCCGATACTAATAGTTTTGAGTGCTTAAACTTTATATTAATATAAGAACCACTGCCACTTTGAAGTCCATTAGGCTGAACCAGTGAAAAACTTGTCTTTTGGTGAAAAGCCCCTGCCAAATTAATATCAGAATATCCCCAATCATAGAATTTATAATAGCCTTCTTTATTTTGTGAAAAACTACTATATTTATTTTCAACTTGAGAATCTATTTCAAGAGAATTGTTATCTATTTTATTTAAGAGATTGTTATTTGAAATAAAATCTACAGCTTTTTTTATACCTATATCATTTTCACCGCTTATAACAGTCTTATAATAGGGCTCTTCTTTTGAAGCGTCACTGATTGATAAAAATCCCTGATTTGATTTTAATTTATCTTTAGGTAAAACTAATTTTAGGTTATTATAATTTAAAAAATCATTAATTTTTCCAATAATAACTTTATTTTTATTATTCTTTTCCCCTGCCTCATTGTCTTTTACCTCATAATTAATAAGAGACCTGTCTGAATATAAATTTCCTATAGAAGAACTTACTTTCAAAAGATTTTCAATAGAATTTTTATCTTGAATTTTAGGTAATATGAATTCACTGTCTAATGTTTTTTTATCCATAAAGTTTTCAAAATAAAGTGAATAAAAATTTTTTAAAAGAGGTGCTGACAGGGACTTAATTGATAAATGTATTTTAGAATCATTATACAGAGTTATCCAATTACTAGGATTATCTATATCCGCACAATCTCCTTCTATGGATCTCTGATTACTTTCAATGGCAATTTCATTTATTGCTCCTATTTTCAATTTATCTCTTGAAATACTAATCCTCCACCAATCCGGTGAAATTTCCTTTATATAATTTACCCATTTAGTCTCAATCGGAGTTCCATTTATACTAATTATAATATTTGAAAGATTATTTATAAGTGTATCTGACACTTTATAGTGAAGGTCTATATAACAATCTTCATTTAATTCTGTACCTTTAGGTACGTTAAAAAAATAAGAGGACACATTTTTAGGCATATCAAATTTTTGATTATCGGTAAATATTTGAATATCATAAGAATTTTTCATACCATTGTTGAGGGTATCAGCAAATATACTATTATGATCTATAAGTAAAAGTAGAATTACCAATAAACCTAAAACAATATATTTTAAAAAGTTTTTTCTTAGTATATTTCTAAAAAACATGTCTCTCTCCTATATCAGTTTTAATATTTTTCTCCCTATAATTAAAGTCAAACTTAATTATAATTAACAAAATAAAATTTAAACACCAATATATATTATATGAACAACTGAATTAATTATTTGCTGAATTAAGAATTGTCTTTAATATTCTTTACAAACTGTTACTTATGCCTTTTTCATGAACTATAGTGTTATTATCAATTGTCAACCCATGATTAGTTTTTTCCCAGTAAAATGGGTTTATTACCAATTGGAATAGAGCTTTATACGCAGCTACACTCATAAAAATCCAATATACGGGTGTTATAAGAGCATATTTTATTAATCCATAGGAAAAGGGCTGTCTCCTTTTTAATGCACAATCTCTAATTACCCAATACATTCCCACTGCATTTATGTAAGTAAACATAAAATTTCCAAAAAACAATTGTATTGCTGCCATATAATAGAATATTCCTGGAAATAAATCTCTTATCCAAGGAGCCTTAGTAAAATACCATAATATAAGCAATCCCCAAAAGAATGGATTTATAATAGGCAGCAGTGGTGTTCCTAAAACCATTGCTTGATATCCCATAAATCCTTTAATTCCTAGAGATTTATATAATTTTAATGGATGTCTCATGTGTACAAGCCATGTCTGCATATAACCTTTTATCCACCTGGATCTTTGCCTTATCCAGTTTCCAAGGTGTGAATTTGCTTCTTCCCAGGTACGTGAATCAACTACTGCTGTCTTGTAACCCTTTTTAAAAAGTCTAACTCCAAGATCCGCATCTTCAGTTACGTTAAAAGGGTCCCAGGCTCCCACTTCCCTTAAGAAATCTATTTTAAAATGATTAGATGTACCTCCTAGGGGTACGGGAGTTTTTAATTGCATGATACCAACTAGAAGTAATTCAAACCACATACTGTATTCCTGGGTAAACCATTTTGTAAGAATATTTTGATTGCTGTTAAAATAATTGAGTTTTGCCTGTATACACACAAACTCATCTGGCAGTTTTTTATAAGATAGATATACTTTTTTAAGTTGATTGGGTTCCGGTCTGTCTTCTGCATCATAAATTACCACATATTCTCCTCTGGCCCTTATCAGTCCATAGTTGCACGCTTTAGGTTTAGTTTTAGGTTTACAGCTTGGAACAATCATTGGCCTATAGTTAACTGGAAGATTTATCTTTTTAACTACTTCAATTGTCTCCACATCATCTTCTTCTAAAAGTATACACACATCCAGCTTGTACTGAGGATAGTCAATTCTCTGTATATTACTGATTAGATGTTTTATAACTTCTTTCTCCTTATATACTGGTACAAGTATCGTATATAGAGGCAAATCCTTTTCATCAATTTCCTCAATTTCCTCTTGGGTAAATCTCAATTGACCATCTCTATTAGTTCCCTTTAACACTATAGATAATTTTAAAACAGTCATTGCAGCATATAGTGCCTGAAAAAACAGATTCATAGAAAATAATGCAGCTTTATAATTGGACATTATCATTATTAATAATATTAGACAGGAAATTACTATAACTATCTGTTGATTTTTTGAGAAAGTCACTATAGCTGAATTTTCCGGTTGCTGGTCATAGAGTTCAAACACACTTTTTTCTGTTTGAGTGTAGCTATAGACTTCATCCCAAAAATTATCTATCTCCACCATTATCGCAAGTACCTGTTCTACAGGTTTATCCATATAGCTTTCTATTTCTCTAATAGCATTTTCATCTAATATATCCCTTACTGCCAATAAATATGAATCATCTCTTTCATTAACTATTATGGCATTATATTTAAGTGCTATTTCGTATGGTAATTTTCTAAGATTTTTTAAAGCTAAGTTCTTTCCTATTCTGCCTACATTGTGTTGAGTAGCCAAATTACGATACAGTACTTCCGGAGTAATATATTTTAAAAATATAAGTATATCTCCTATTCTTCCTCCACTTTTTTTCTGAAGCTCTATAGCTTCCTGCAGCTGCTTTTCTGTTATCTCACCTCGCTGAATCAGCATTTCACCAATGGATTGTTTTTCAGCATGATTTTTAGATAAAAACTTGTTTAACTCTTTTTCTGTAATGTAATTTAAATGTATAAGAATATTACCAATACGACCGCCGTTTTGCTGTTGATAAGCTATAGCCTGTCTTAATTGTTCTGCTGTAATTATTCCATTTTCAAGTAATCTTTCACCAAGTCTTGAGAACTTGCTGGTGTTAATAAAGGTTTTTAATTCATCTATTGTTATAAATCCATGTTTTACTAATATATTTCCTATTAATCCACCCTTTTCTTTTTGATATTCTATAGCAAAATTTAATTGCTGTTCTGTTATATAACCCATTCTTAGAATTCTGGTTCCAATTCTATCATTATTTTTCAACATAAAATTATCACCTTCTTTAAAAGATTACTAATGAAGTTTAATCTTTAATTTCAAATATTTTGTAGCTCTCAAATTCTTCTTTAAGTAAACACCAATCCTCTCCATCTTCATAGAGATGAGGATACTTTCTGTTAATTGCATCTAGTGCACCTATCCCCTCTGGATTCGGTACAATTATATAATTCATGTCATATTTAGCAGGATAATTTAGATACTTCTCAAAATCCAAATTACTGCTTACTACTAGATTATCTACATTTTTAACATTGAGTATTATCCCTGAAGTTACAAAGGAATCCATCAATATTTTATCTTCTGGAATTTCTTCGTTAATATAATCAGCAATTTCTGAAGCCTGTCTGTCAATTACTACGGTATGCTCCTCTGGTGATTTATCAGGATTCCTAAGAATACTGCCTGTAAAAATTGAAGACAGTGTCATAGACACCAGTAATATTATTAACACCAAGGTATTATATTTAAACTTTTTAGTTTTTATAACGTACATTTCATAAGGAATCCATGCAGTGCAAATTGGATAGGTATATGAAAAAAATCTTAACCATCCATAAGAAGCTCCTTTTAGAAGCATAAGATAATGAAAAACCAATAAGGATAATATCAAACTGAGTAAACTCAACCACCCTGCACTAAAGTACAGGGGTTGGAAAAGCGACTGGAAGTCGCAGTTAAGGCTAAAGCCATCTAAAGGTTTAGACTAAAGTCTATTCAAAAACTAAAGTTTTCTAAAGCTATTTTCTAAAGAAAACTGAAGCGCTAATCATTCAATTGTGAATATATCATTTGTATCTTCTTTTTCCTGATTCTCTATATACTCTTTTATCATTTCTTCCGTTACTACTCCAACAGTTGAACAAAAATACCCGGTTGACCATAAATGTCTTCCCCAGTATTTTGTTTTCAATTCTACAAATTCTTCCTGCATAAATTTTGATGATCTTCCTTTTAGATATTTTACTATTTCACTTACTGCTATATTGGGCGGACATGATATCAGAAGATGTATATGATCACTTCCTACATGTCCTTTTAATATTTTAATGTTTTTTACTTCGCATCCTTGTTTTATTAACTCTATTAATCTTAACTTCATATTTTTATTTAATATCTCATATCTATATTTAGTTACCCATACCACATGATATTCTATCTTGTGTACGGTATGACTTCCTTTGTTATAATACACCATTTTTATCCCCCCAATATTTATTATATCAGGGTTCTATTTTTTATCTACATTCTTCGAATTTGCTAAAGCTTCCCGACTAAAGTCGGGGGTTTTAGACCTCATGCATGGAAATAAATTCAATTAAAACCTTGCTTGAATACCAATATTAGCAGGAGTATAAGCTCCAATAGCATTTACAGAAACAGAAACTCCACCTGGAAATGATAGTGTAGGGTTCCAAGTTATACTTAAACCTTGATGTTCGTATGTAAAAACTATATTAGAACTTGAACTTGTTGGTCTGGCTCCAGTTGTTCCAATGAATCCATAGTCAGTTTGGTTAGTACCATCATGTAATTGAAATCTATAACCTACATTTCCACCTGCATAAGTAAAATCACTAGAATTATTATTAAATGGATTCGTACTTGTTGCTACATCGCCATTAGATAAATAAGTATCATAATTAATTGATCCTTTAGTTTGCTGAGGATTAAATGTTATATTTGAATCATGGGTAAGGGCAATAAAATCTTTCCCAGTAAAAAACGGCAATGTTTTCCAGCTATAGAAACCATAAATTTCATAAGTACCATCATTTTTATATGATTTATCAACTTCTAAAGTAAGAGTTATCCAATTATATTGTGAATATGGTGTTGTAACACTTGTTAATGGTTTGATTAAATTTTTTTCTGCAAGATATTCCTTTTCCGTGTATGCTTTAGCAACATATTTTGGTTTTTGAGGATCATTAGATATATTTTCTATCTTTATATATTGATTAGATACACTAACAGTTTTACCCCTTGTTTTTTTGTGTATTTCTGCTTGCATTTTGGCGATATTAGAATCAGTACTATAAGTAGTAAATTTAGGATTAGAATTGGTGTCAGTAATTGTTTGAGCATTAGTTGTTATATAAGAAAAACCTGTAGCAATAGATAGTGTTAGAATTGATGCTGATATAAACGACATAATTTTATTAAATTTCACGTTGATTCCCCCAATTTTATATTATATAGCTTGTACAAGTCTTTGGTCTACAATAGTAGATTAAGACTCTACTATTGTTATTCTACACTAGTAGACCTATATTAGTCAATAATTTTTACTTAAGGCCCTAAGATTAAAAATATTTAAACTTGATTAAACACAGATTTTACCCCAAATTATTCACCAAATTTATTTTTCAGTATCTATCTTCAAGATTATGATATTTAGAGTGAATTTGATGTTTATCTTTCATTTTAATTTAGAAATTTTCTATATAAATTTTTTCTGTTTAACTTTTAGACTCACGATGTCCTAAAAAATGATAGCTTTTACCTACTGACTTGTACTTTAGCTTTAAAACTAAAATATGAATGTATTATAAACCTGTTGTTTTAAAATACTGCCATCCTTTCTCAAAATCCCTTCAAAAAATTTGTTCAACTCAACCTGTACAGACTTGTTAATCATATTTAGCATAAACAATATAGTTTCTTTAAGTCCCATTTTTCCCAACCTCGTAAAATAAGATGGACTAATTCTATTTGAGCATTTGAATGTAAAGTCCTCAATCATTTTTTTACTTGATAACAAAGATTTGATAAAGCATTTTTTAAATTTCATCTAAATCGGATTAACCCCTTGGTTTTGGACAAAACCTAATAAATTCTTGGATTTTCTTAGAATTAGACCCTTATTTCAATGCCAGTTAGATTCTCTCCAAAATGAAGGGTATAAAATTCATTTGGTGACATAAAACCTAAGCTTGAATGCATTCTCCTATTGTTATATCTTATCAT
>Ga0334883_1004861_pt1 | contig 12422 bp, 20 predicted proteins | sample GraSluR1_MG_6_FD_207230 | JGI IMG/M metagenome (GOLD analysis project Ga0334883, IMG submission 207230) | Sludge microbial communities from methane-producing bioreactor in Wageningen University, Netherlands - Granular Sludge_09_05-R1 | ecosystem: Engineered > Bioreactor > Anaerobic >... | reverse complement strand
ACCCTAGAAGAGGCAAAAAAGAAGTATAACGAGGAGCTGGCGGCTTTCCATGCTACGCGCCAGTTCCGACCACCTAAGAAGCTTCTTGCGGGCGAGCCTTCGAGGCTGACTAATTACGCTTTCAATGATCCGGCCCTCCTCCAGCATCTAGCGCGGGGCTTGAACTTCGGAATCATCAATGGATCCGGGCCGAACGGGGCGGGGCTGGCTACGCTTGATGCCGATAACCTTCCTCGATTGGCTGAGTTGGTAGACCTCTCAAAGCTCCCTCCTACGCTGGAAGCCGGAAGGCGAGAAGAGAACGGTGAGCCGATCCCTGAGCGACGGCACTTCCATTACCTCAGCAACTTGGAAGGAAAGCACCATTTGAAAGATCCCGATACCGGCGAGGATCTGGGAGACCTCAGGGGGACTGGCGGCTTCCAGGTAGTCGGGCCCGGTTCTCTGCATCCCTCAGGGGCGGTGGTGGAGATCCTGGAGGATCGCCCTCTCGCCGAGATATCCGGGGCCGAGCTGCTGAGGATCTTAAAGCCCGTCCTGGAAGCTTCCAGCCCTTCGAAGCTGGCGGCGAACCGTGCGAAGCTGGAGGGGTTGAAGCCGAAGAGGAGACCACCCACGGCGACGGATGCTGACCCATTCGAGGGCGTGTCTATCCTCGATGTGATCGATGTATCGGGCTTCAAGGAGTCCGGGGGTCAATTGTTCGGATCTAATCCCGTTCATGGGAGCGATACCGGCCACAACCTTGTGGTAAATCCGGCTAAAAATTCGTGGTGGTGCGGGAGACACAAGACCGGCGGCGGGGTTGCGCTATGGCTGGCGGTCGAAGCTGGTATCATTCACTGCGATGAATCCAAATCCGGGGCGATATCCGGATCAAAGTTCATCGAAGTCTTGGATTATGCGAAGTCGAAGGGGATCATCCCCGACGACGGCCGAAGGACCGACGAGACCGAGGCGCGGGACCTTCTGGAGATCCTGGAGACAAAGCTTGCTGAGGATCCCGACGGATGGGCGCAGGATCCCGACGTGAAGAGGCTTCTGGCGTCATACCGGCGGCGCGATGCAGTAGGGGCAGAGGCCCTATTGAAGCGGGCCGGTGTCAGAGGCGACCTCAAAAAGGCTCTTATGACCGATCTTAAAAGGATCGACTCCGACGAGAAGGCACGGCAGCGAAGAGCAACGGCGGCGAAGAGCCGCACCACCGAAGAGGACGAAGACGGATTTTGCATCGAAGATTTTTGTTATCTGACCGACGACGAAAAATATGCATTCTCGCCGACCACGGCGACCAAATCAATTATCGCTAAGTCTAAGCTGGCTATGACCGCCACAGAGACCGATATCTACCGATTCGACGGCCAGATCTACCGCAACGACGGAGACCGAAAGATCGATCTCAACTTATGCCGGGTAGCCAAAGATCATGTATTAGGCAAAAATGTTCAAGAGGTCATAAGGCGAGTCAAAAACGAGCTTCTTGAAGATCCGGTAGTCTTCGACTGTAACCCCTACCTTCTCGGAGTTCGTAACGGCGTTGTAGACCTCCAGACGGGCGAATTTCGAGACTACCGACCCGAGGACCGGATTACCTACCAAATAGACGTAACCTACGACCCGGCGGCTCGGTGTCCAAGATACGTTCAATTCTTGGAGGAGATTCAGCCTAACGTAACCGACCGTCTAACCCTGGTGGACTGGTATCCAGCCACAGCGATACGAAAGCCCCTCCCTTACGTGCTATTCCTTCTCGGGCTAGGGAGGAACGGCAAAGGGATCTACGAAAGGCTGATGAAGAGGTTCTTCGGGGCTTCTGCCTTCCGGGATATGGCCCTATCCGAGGTTACGAAAAACAATTTTGCGGCGGGCAATTTTTATAAAAAATTAGGGTGGATCGCCACAGAACAAAGCGGTAAGAAGAAAGCCACGATAGGCACCGATTTCATTAAGCTGGTTACCGGGTTCGGATCTATTGATGCAGACCGTAAAAACCTTTCACGTATTCAGTTTGAGGCCTACTTCCAAACCATAGTAGACACCAACGCTATGCCGAAGATCGAAGATACTTCGATTGGCTGGATGGAACGGTTTTGTAAACAAGACCTGCCTTATGTGTTTGTCAGCAATCCCGACCCGAAGAACCCGCTAGAGAAAAAGAAAGATCCTCATCTCTTCAGCAAACTTACCACCGACGAGGAGCTTTCGGGTATCTTGAACCTTCTGATATGGAGAGCAAAGGAGACCTGCGAGACAGAGGCTATCACCAAGAGGCCTGCGTCGGAGCTGTTCAACGAATACTCACAGCAGAGCGCTAGCGTATCTACGTTCTGCGATCAATTCCTGGAATACGAAGAGGGGCTGACAGAGCCGAACACCCCGACCTCCGATATCTACGATGCCTACAAAAAATGGTGTTCGTACCTTGTGGGCGAGGTTGTAGACGAGGGCTATTTTGGGCGATACCTGAAACGGTTTTGCAACAACCGGAACCCCTCCAGGCCACGGCGGGGCGGAAAGCGGTTTACGGCGTATCCTGGTCTTCTGTTTCATAAAGACAAGGTCAACGTTGCGATAGAGGCCCTTTCGAATGGATGGACCAGTAAGGACAAGCATGGACAAGTGGTGGACGAGAAGGATTTTTCTAAAACCGATAACAAGAGTACCAGTGGTACAAGTGGACAAGTAGAACTATGGAATCAAGTAGTAAAGGGATTTGGCCCTTGTCGTCCTGAGGCCCGAGAGGATAAAGATGAAGATTTTCTCTCTAAGGAAGAAATTCATCAAAATCCCCGTCCTACCTGTCCACCTGTCCAACCGATAGCAGGCGACCTCAAAAACGAAAAATCTACTTGTCCATTACCGGTCTCTACTAGTCCATTGCCGGTCCAAGGCGAGCCCGAAGGGGGCGAGGCTGTGGCTGGAGACTCCGGGCCCGAGGCCTACCAGACCGTCGCCGAGAACCTGGAGGATGCCGCCAGAAGAGAGGCAGACTACCTGGAGCACGTGAAGACCCCAGAAGAGGACCGCCTACCGACTGCTGAGGAGTCCGAGGTCTTGGAGGATCTGGCTGGCCGAATACTCGAGAATTGGCCGGGTCTCCCTGAGATGCTGTTATGGGAGAAGGCGCGGGGCAAACTGGGATCTCGTCTCCCTCTCGCCGTGGTCCGGCACTGGCTGAGTGAGTCGGGCTACACTGCGACGGGGGAAAAGTACGGCGGGGGGGTCATCTGGAACCTTCCGACCTCTGAGGAGGCGGTAGCGTGAGCTGGCTTCTCTTCTTTGCCGGGGCGTCCCTTTGCGGGGCGTTGGTCTCCCTGGCGTTTACGTTGTGGCTGCTGGCGGGGGTGATCTTCTGATGCAGTCCGATCTTTCCTCTTTTGCTGAGGGCCGATCTTCTCCGAGCCGAGGCTATGCTGAGGACCACGACGACGAGGGCGAGCTTTCCCGATCCCCTCCACCCGTTGGCCGTGGCCGCAAGTGTGCGAAGTGTGGCCGGTTCCTGAATGGTGGCGGCTTGAAGGCGATGGGGTGGCCGGGCTTGCTTTGCTGGGATTGTTTCCATTCTAATCTAGGCCGAAGGGACGGGCGGGCCGATGCGTCCAGCGATGCAAGCGGAGAGCGCAACGTCGGCTATTCTGCGAGGCGATAACGTGGCGGGAAAATCTACGGCTGAGGAGCTGGAGAGGTTGTGGATCTGGAGCGGCAATATCATCGAAGAAATGGAAGAGCTGAGGGCCACGATTGCCCGACTCTATGCAGACGAGGAGGGGAGATCGTGAAGGGACTTCGATCTTTCGAGAGGCGTCTTGACCGGCTGAGTGCGCAGATGAAGGCAGACGAGGAGGCGAAGGCAGCAGAAGCGAAGCGGGGCGAGGAGGTGGACGGTCTGGAGGCCGATCTAAACCGTCTCTGTCCCGTCTGCTTACGAATCATGCAAGAGCGTTTTGAGGTAGATATAAATGGACGAAAAAGAAAATAAAATCATGGATAAATCAGAGGAAACGACTACGACCGAACCGACCGACAAGCAGAGGGGCCCTCAGTTCATCCCTCGGCTGCTGGGGCAAAAGGTGCTCTGTCGGATGGTGGACGGGCGACCGCTAAACGCAACGTTGGCCGGATTCAATCCGTACGAGATTCTATTTGATCTCGGCAATAATAAGCGGATGTTGATCTTCAAGCACGCTATCTCTAGCATAGAGTTTGTGGAGTCCAACAGGGACCGGGGGGGGTCCGGGCCACTTCGATAAGCGGTGAGGTATAAATGACCGAGAATAAAAAGCCAAAGACGCGCGGGATCAGCATCAAAAGCCCTCGTGATGTGCAAAAAATTTGCAGAAGAGTCATAGGGGCAATCTTCGAGGGCGGGACCGAGGTGGAGGATGCACAAAAAATAAATCAACTGTGCCTAACCTGGCTGCGGGCCTGGGAACTTTTGAAAGTCTCCGACCTGGAGAAGCGGGTGATCGCCCTAGAAAACGATAGGAGGAGGGGCTAGATTGCACGAAAAGAACTGGACTGACCCGGAAGGACTCCAGAAATATCTGGAGGCCCGGGCCACCTCCTCCCAAAAACACCCTCCGATTGGCGACAAAAGCGGCGTAAGTCGCCTAGGATCTAGGTTCCGGGTCACGGGCGAGACAGTCCGGGAAATTCTGAAAAAGACCGGCTGGGAGCTGGAAATAGACGAGAGCAGAGGCCGGCGATTCTGGCGACCGCAAAGCTAAAGTACTATGATGACCGATATATTATAGTTAGAACGTGATTATAATATTCGGGATGTCATTTATCTATGTCGGGGGGACGGGTTCCAGTGATCACCTGGCTCCTTGCCCGTCTCCCCCGAGGAGGAGGATTCGATGGTTCAACGCGGCGCTGGAATAACGAAAGCGGACGACGACGGGCCCGTATACCGTGTCGTCCTGTTCGGGACGACGGCCGCCGGCCGGATAGTCCCGGTGCTGGTAGACGACGACGGGAAGGTGATCTTACATGATTAGAAATTTAGAGCGAAGAATCGGGGCGATGGAGGGCGGGACCGCGCCCGATCCGAAATTTTCGATATCGGAGTCCATGTTTGCCGAGTCCATGTCCAAGATAGCGGCGACGGTACCGCCAGATCTGGAGGGGGGCCCGTCTCCAGAAGTAGACGAGGTTATGAAGATGCTTAAAGGGGTGTGATTATGGAATTTCAAGAAGTGCATAGGATATTTTACAACGCTAGATTAGAGGCAATCGAGAGCGGCGACGAGGAAAAGCTTTCAGATCCGAGCGTGCGACTTGTGCAAGAACATAAGGACATAGTGGAAGGCATACGAAAGGCGAGGGCGGAAACTTTCGATTGCTGCCATGTGGGGATAGACTCCGAAAAAGCAAAAATCGTAGTCGATGACCCGGGGGCGCTGGCGGCGCTAAACGATTCTATCGCCAGGATGGAGGCGAGACGTGAACATCTGGAACGGATCATAAACGAAATTTCTTATCTAGGTACAAAGCTTTTCTCCGACCTGGAAGAGGAGGCGAAGGAAGGCCGCAAGGATAGCTTTTCTGCACCTAATAGCGACGCGTTCCGGGCTGGAGCGAGGGCGAATAAGATGCTGAGCGATGCAAAACTGTCTTTAAAAAAGGTGGGGATAGAATGATAAGCGAATCTCAGTTTGAAGAAATAGCGGGGGCGCTGGCGACCGTAAGCCCGGCGCTGCTGGAGCACGTGCGCAACAGCCCTAGCAACGTTATTATTGACGGCTTGGATAGCGCACAGCTAAAAGTCGTTTTCGGGGCGCTGCCTGCTGGAGCGTGGCCCGAGTTCGTTTTGAATCAAGAGCCTCCAGCCCGACTTAAGAACGCTTGGTCCTTGCATATCATCATATTCCAGAAGGACATAAAAGCAAAAAAATAACGAGGAGGTGAAACAAGCTATGGTATATGCAGACTGGAAAGATATTGAGCCTCAGTTGAAGGCAAAAGAGCAAGCGGCGAGGGTTGCGAAGGTGAAGGCCGACCAAGACCGGCGGCGGGCGATGGTGGACAAACTCCAGCGAAAAATTGGGCGCGTTCCCGTGTCCGTTCCGAAGAGCGCCGAAGGGCTGACTGCGATGGCTTCGAGCCCTGCACAAGCTGACGAATTCGAGGCGAGGCGGCAACGGGTACAGGCAATCCTGGATAGAGCGCGGGGGGCTTGATATGATCGATCCTGAGAAGCTTCGGATAATCCGACGGCTCCATGAGATCGAAAAGGAAAGGGCTTTCAACGTGGAGCAAGGCTCCCCGAGGCGGGAGCAAAACGAGCGGGCGCAACTTCTGCGTTTCCGGGCGGTCCTGCATTGCTCTGAAGACGAGCTTAAGGCGCTATTCCGCTCCGAAGAGGCCCTTTCGGATATCCGAAAGGGATATCCTCGGCTTGAAGGCTGCTGGAGCTTCTGAAGCCCTCGTTTATTCTTGCAATTGGCAATAGCAGGGAGCATGCGTTGCTACTTTTTGGCGGATTCGGAAAGTTTTCCATTTTCGCCAAGCTTGCAATTGGCAATAGCAGGGAGCATGCGTTGCTACTTGGCTAAACGAAATCATTTCGGTTAGCCTTGGCTCTTGCAATTTGCAACAGATCGGAGGGCGGATTGCAACGGCGGCGGCTTGGTTATGTGACTCTCGGAGGAGAAAAGAGGGTTAGGGTCACATAACGGCGCGTCTTATATGGCCGTGATCCCCCCCACCTGTCCGGACTGGCATATAAGACCGAGAACCAGCAAGCTTACCTGACCGGCGACATCTACAACAGGAGGAAGCGAAAGCGGGGTGGGGATTATACCAGCGACGGAGCTATCCCTCAACTTGAGGGAAAGCTTGAAACATCCGAGATCGTCGCCAAAGAGATCGAGGTGAGCCCTAGAACGGTCGAGCGTGCGGGCGAGTTCGCCAAGGTTCTCGACGTGATCCGAGAGAAGGCCGGCGAGCGTGGCGAGATGGAACGGCGACGAAAGAACGAGACCGACGAGAAGCGAAGCATAAAGAGATGAATATAAAAACGACGAATAAACGGATTACGGACTAGACACGACACACACAACACACACACACCGAAAATCGTGTTATCTTTTATCCTGATTTCTTAGTCGCCTTCGATTCTGGAGGACGGATATCCTCCTAATCCGGTCCATCCCAGGGGACCCTATCCCGTCGGGGCCGTGGCGAGGGGCCACCATAAACGGGCGGTGTGAAAGGCTGACTCCCTCCTTCAGGTCTTCGAGCTTTCGACACGACGAGCCGAAGAACCCCGCCGAGGAGGTCCAAAGACGCGCCGAGGTAGTCCCTGGCGGCTCTCAGAGCACGCCAGATGGACTTTCGGTCTAGCTTCCTATTCTCGGCGGTCTGGAGGACGTGTCGGGCTTCCTGTGTCGTTATCGTGGCTTTCCCGGTCTTCTCCATGTAGGTAAGGATAGCATCCCTCCTGCGGTCGTTCAAGCTGCGTAGATCGTAATGGAGGAGGTCCGGCCCTTCTTGTGGCGCGGTGGGGGGGCTCTTCTCGGTGAGGGCTTCAATCATGACCTCTCCCATCGTGGCGAGATATGCGGGCCGGTCTTCGGGATCCATCCCTTCGACCGTCCGGGCGTATTTCTCAACGTCCTTCTTTTCGGCTTTCCCGTTGGCCGAGTAGGCGCGGGTTATCGAGCCGTAAAGCCTCAAAAAGCCGTCTCTGAAAAGATCGCGTTCGGCTTTCAATCCCTCGATCTCTTGGAGGAGATCGGCAACGTTATATTCTGGCTGGGTCCTATCTTCCATAGTGGGTACATCTCCTGGCTGGTGATGACCTCGGGCCGACTCCAAAGGGTTGTAGCTTAGGAGTTGGCCACAAACTCTATTCTTTCAGTCTATCCATTCTGGATTTACGGTTATACCTTCTGCTTTCATCTTATCCAGTATTGCATCTCTCACCCACGGCGAGAGGGCGCGCATACTTCCAGTTTGGTTAAGGACGTGCTTTTTCAAAGCCGTGGCGGCTTCTGGTTTTAGGTATACTGTGATTGATGAATAATCTTCTGCAGTCATAGTAATGTATTCGTATCTATACTATTTAAACCTTATACCAATATGATTATATAGGTTAAGCGGTATATAGGTATGTATGCAAGCTACAACCCAAACAGCAGAATCGAAGGCGGCGACCGTCCCCGACGGTCTCCACAGCGTTAACGGCGTCGAATACCTGGCGAGGGTGGCCGGATTTGAGGGCGATCATGTCCCCGCGGTCTGCATCTTCGACGAGGAGATGGGATTTTCCGAGAGTACCGGGTTCATCAAATCAAGCAACGGGCGCGGCTATTATCGGACCACGTTAACGGCGTGCACCTGCCCATCATTCAAGTTCCGGGGCGGACTCTGCAAGCACCAAAAGCGATTAGCCGAAGCCCTCCACAAGCGGGGCGACCGACTCCCCGCGCATGTGGAACTGTCCATCCACCGGCCCGAGCAGCTCCCATATCCCGCGAAGCCCGGGGCCAGATGGGAACCGCAAAAGATGACCTCCGAAGAGCTGGAGGCGCGCAAGGCGAGAATCGACGAGCGCAACAGGCGGAAGGCAGAAGAGAGGGCGAGAGATCCGAAGCCCTCCACCTCCTCAAAGGGCTTCAATCTGCCTGAAGAGGTGAGGACGTGAAACTCTCTCGCCTCCCTCCCTCCACCGTTTTCTATATCCTGGACCAAATCTTGGAGCACCACGGCGACACGTTCCGGGCGTGGCTGGCTTCTGGAGGTGTTACCGACGACTCATAACCGCCAGGCTCGGAGACGTGCGCGACGGGTTCGGGCGGTTCGCCACTGCCTGGATAGATATCATCAACAGGCGAGAATCGAGGAGGAGCTCAGGGCCCTCCTCACCCATCCGGCCCGCTCCGACAGTCCACAAGTCCTTTACTTCTGCCCTCCTTTTCCCTTCTTGGGTTTGTGGTCCGGATATGCGGGCCGGTGGTCCGGTCTTGCTGAGGAGATGAAGAAATGGCATGTAAACACGAAGTTCTGAAGCCTGGCGGCTATGTAGAATGCAGTTTAGAGGGCCCGGGCGTGGCGTGCGTGGCGTCCGATAGCGATCTTACGCAGAAGGACTGCGATTGCTACGAAGAGGAGGAGGCGTAACTTATGGCAAAATTCCAAGTAGATAAGGCAATCTTCGACACTGAGAAGGCAAAGGCGAATTGGTCCGAGGCTTCGGACTGGAACGGCTCAAATCACATATCCCGGGCAACAGGCGGCCAATGGAACCACCAGCACCTATATCAGAGCGCGAAGGGCCGATACTATCTCGTTCATTCATCAAATTATCAGGGAGTGATGGACGAAATAGAGCTTATCTCCGAGACGGCGGCGAGGAGGGCGACGTTCCCGACTGTCCAGCCTGTGGTGGTCCTGGCGTGATCCTCGGAAAGCTGGGTACCCGTTGGCATTTCAGATGCCGAAACTGTGGAATAGATTACTCTGAGGTGGAGGGCTGAATATGCTAGATATCGATATGGGTTATCCTCTCTCCGAAGCCCTCAAAAAGCTAGCAGACGAGGGCGAGGAGACGGCAAAACTCCGAGGTCATAGGCTCTTTTGGTCCTACTATGACCTTCTGGAGGGGAAAGCTTCGGCGACTTGCGCGGTATGTGGCCGGGGCGTTAACGTGGTGGTCGATCCGGCGCCTAACGATATCGACATATCCGGCGAGGCCCTGGCCGTGGGTTGCGATTCCCCGATAGACGCATATCGGCGCAAGCTAGAAGAGAGGGCCCGGCGAGACTGGCCGGCCACAAGAGCAGAGATCGGCGCCTATTATCGAGATCACGGCCACCTCCTCGGGGGTTGGTGGACTGATGCAGACGGGCGACATAATAACAAGTGCCTTCGCTGTGGCGGGGCCCTGTTGGTCGATGCAGAGAGAGGCCGGGTACTGGGACTGAGTAGGGGCGACTGTTGGCCCAAATCGAAAGCTCTTAACGACTGGCGAGCGATGCAAGCGGCACGAGACCTGGAGGTTACGGCGACCTGGCGAGAAGACCTCTCCGATGTATGGTATATCTTCGAATTTCGAGACGGCTGGTTTGTGACCGTTCCCGACGGCCGGGGCCCGATAGAGTGGGGCGAGGGCTGGATACCGTCGCCGCGTTGGTCGGTCCGGGTTCGGGCTGAGGACGTACCCGACGGCGTACGGCGTAAGCTGGAAAAAGAGATCAAGCGGATACGGAAAATCGAGACGAGGGCGGGGCGGTGATCCCCGCCGGTCTCTTTTTTGAGGTGATGGGATGAAGTTTTTTGATATCAAGGTAGGCAGTTTTGAGCGGGTACATGAGGATACAGTAGAGTACCTAATCGAAGGATGGGATGAAGAGATATACTTCGGGGCGAAGGCCGAAGGCTCCATGCTTCATATCAAGGTTTACGATCTGGAGGCTAACCACGTTTTGGGCCCGGTTGAGATACCCATGCCGCCGGGGGCGGCCGTCTCCGAGCCGGATAAGCTGTATCGGGTGTTAGGTCTGGTCATCCCGGCGTTGGTCCTGGCGTGGGTGCGAGAGGTCGAAGACGGTGACATGGTGAAAACGGAAGAGATCGACGGCCAGATATTCAGGAGTTGGAAGACGAGGGCGGGGCGGTGATCCTCGCCTCCCAGTACTCTTTTTTATTTCCCGACAGTAAAACTTACCAGATGCGATTTAAAGGCCGTTCTTCTGAGGGGGTGATGATTGGCCCGTCTCGTCTCCTCTTCTCGGTGTCCGGGGCGCTACGGGGCGTGTGGCCCGTCTCCCTCTCTCCTGGCGTTCTCTCTCTGTGATCTCTTGATGTGACGGCTTAGTTATGTGACTCTAAAGCCAAATTTGGGCGAGAAGGTCACATACCTTATGCTGGAGCGTAACCTTTGCCCTCTCCGACCACCTCCAGCGGCGAGCTCGTCCGGTGCTGGTTCTGTGGGGGGCCCTATTCTGAGAAGATACATTTTGCGTTCAATAATGGGTATACGCTACGGATTTTCTTCATACTCATAGTGTGTAATTATCCCAAAGGCGAAGTTGTTAACAAGCCTCTTTTTATCCCGTCACTATATCCGGCGACGTTCTATATATCTCCACAAAAACAAGCATCGGGCGACTTCTGGCATATCGGAAATAAGATAAAATCGGTTTTATAGTGGCGTGGTGGATTGAAAAGAAGGGCGGCGAGGCTTTCCAGATTGAGGGATTCCTGATTTTCAGATTGAATATGGAAGCGATGGGGCGAAATTCGGACCGGATCGGTTATCAAATCGTGGGTTTTATCAACATACATACTTTATTTACAGCTTCAAAATACCGCCAAAACATTGTAAAATGTTTATACAATTCAGAAAATCGCTAGTAGCTAGCTAGCTAGCTAGTACCATATTGATTGAATGAATGAATGATTGATTGCATGAGTCCTTTTATATTCTAGCCGAAAGCTATATTTAGGGATGACTACCTATGTCGAACCATGACCGATGGAATTGACGACCGTATATCTTTCCGGGTCGCCGGAGAGGACAAAAAACGCATAGCTCGGGCGGCACAGGCAGAGCGGCTCTGTCCCTCCAGCTTTGCACGAAGCCAGATCATGAAAGCAGTCGCGTCTAAGGGGTTCTAGAAATGCGAAAAAGAGCAACAAGAGAGCCACTCTCTATTTTATCCCGAGAGCATATATATTTTGCGGCCGGGGCGGTAGATTGCGATCACAGGAGAGGGTATCGTGGCCAATAGAATAAGTAGCGGGGGGCGCACCAACGCCCTCCCTCAACCAAACGTCTTGCATCTTCTCTCAGAACGCCAGCAGCAGCGACACCCTAGAGGCGACGTACCGGGGGCGATCTAGTGAGTAGATCGGCGCGTTTTTTATATAAAGGTGTTGGATGCGATTTCGACCACAAAATTATAGACAGTATCAAGCGATTGCATCTCGCCGAAAAGTGGATCACCGTTACGGCGGTGGGGATGGATAGCGGTATTTGTCCATCTGATGTTTCCCGCTACTTCCGAGATCATGGAATATTTTGGGATAGTTGGAGGCGAGAGTGGACCATTTGCATACCCGAGCTGGCGGCGCCGATCACGTCCGAGCTGCCTGTTGGCGCGTTCCCGCTCGCAGACTGGCTGCGGCCAAAATGGCTGAGTGCCTACGTCGCGACCGTCGCGAAGGGGGCGGCGAGATGACCGTCTCCATCCCCCTTCAGTTCCAGGCGGCGGGCTTCCGGTTCGTGGAGCTGGGAGAGTTCGGCGACTGGCGGAAGAGGCCAGTTGAATACTTTTGGGAGTGCTTAACCCTAGAAGAGGCAAAAAAGAAGTATAACGAGGAGCTGGCGGCTTTCCATGCTACGCGCCAGTTCCGACCACCTAAGAAGCTTCTTGCGGGCGAGCCTTCGAGGCTGACTAATTACGCTTTCAATG
>Ga0334883_1004860_pt1 | contig 12424 bp, 11 predicted proteins | sample GraSluR1_MG_6_FD_207230 | JGI IMG/M metagenome (GOLD analysis project Ga0334883, IMG submission 207230) | Sludge microbial communities from methane-producing bioreactor in Wageningen University, Netherlands - Granular Sludge_09_05-R1 | ecosystem: Engineered > Bioreactor > Anaerobic >... | reverse complement strand
CTCGAGCGCGGCTGTGAGGCACGGCGAGCGCTGAGACAACGGTGACCTGCCGCCACTCTCACCCTGGACAGTCGGCCTGGCGTGACTACGTTGCGTCTCGTTCGCGTCGCCAGGCCCACAGCAAATCCTTGGGCCTCTCACCAGGAGTGTGACCATGCCCTTGTACGAATACCACTGTGAACCGTGTCAGCGTGACTTTGAGAAACTACGCGCACGCACTGACGAGGTGGCATCGGCGGCGTGCCCCATCTGTGGTGGCGACGCCAAGCGCCGCCTGTCCACTTTTGCCATCGCCGCCGCCGGCGGCACGACCGCGGCCGCAGCCCACCCCGGGCCTTCGTGTCCTGGCAGCGGCGGCTGCGCCACCGGCGCCTGCCCCTTCCGTTCCTAATCGCAGCGCCGTGGACTGCGTTAACGTCTCGTTCGCCCGGAGGATAACATGGGATTATTGAATTGGTTAGGTTTGACGGCACCTTGTGAGAAGGACCCTGTGGCCCTCGATGACAAAAACTTCCACGCCGAGGTGATGGCTTCGGAGTTGCCCGTCTTGGTCGACTTCTGGTCCGACGGTTGTCAACCTTGCGTCCAGCTCGCGCCGGCGATCAAACGTTTGGCATGCAAGTATGAAGGCCGCGTCAAGGTCGCCCACCTCAACACGACCCAGAGCGCCAAATCGGCGGCCAAGCTGGGCGTGCGCGGCACGCCCACGGTCATCATCTTCGACAAAGGGCGCGTCGTGGAGCGCGTCGTGGGTCTCCGCGGTCAACACTATTTCGAGGAAATTCTGCAGACCGAGCTCGGCATCTCCGGCGAAGAAGCCCCCAAGGCATAGAGCCGCGGCCTAAACGAAGTCGATGAGGATCGACAGCGCCTCGTTTTTGCGCAGCGCCAGTTGGGTACCATGCACCTTGACCCAGATCGGGTCACCACCAGGAGCGCTGCGCTCCATGGTCACCTCGGTGTTGGGGAGGATACCCATGTCGAGGAGGCGCTGCCGCACCGCCCCTTGCGCGCGAATCTGGCGCACGCGTCCTTTGAAACCTGCTTTGAGCTCGTAGAGATTGGCCGCGATCAGGTGTTGCTCCACATCGCGGGAGGCCGGACACCGTGCCACCTCACAGGCAGGCTTCTCGGCGTGAACCCGCGAGCAGCCGCGAAAGGTCTCGAGAAACGACGTCGCCACCTTGGGGCAAACCGTCAGGTGCTCGAAAAAGCGCACCAGGCGGTCCATCGCCTCGTTGCTCAGGGAATGCTCCATGGCACAGGCCTCACGCTCCGCCGCCGCCTCCGCCATGCCAAGGATCTCGGTAAAAAAGCGCGCCAACAATTCATGCCGAGCCAAAATGCGCCGCGCTTCCTCCGCCCCCTGCTCGGTCAAGGCCACATGCTCGCGCTGGACATAGCGCACGTGACCCACTTCGGCCAAACGCTTCAGGGCCGGTGTCACCGACGACGCTTTGACGTCACGCGCCTTGGCGATATCGCGCACCCGCACCTCGGCCGCGTCGCGCGACAGCAGGTAGATCGTTTCCAAATAGTCTTCAAGGGCGGCCGTGAGAGACAAAATTCACCTCGATGCTATCCTGCACGCACCCAGAACAGGCTCACTGGACGTCTCATCTAACAACAGCAAGACCCGTTGTCAATCAAGGGATCTCACGCACGGTCGACCCGGTTCCCGCCCTACACGCCATCAGACATCCGCCGATGGGTCTCGAAGCGCAGCGCATAGCCAGCGTCCTCTTGCCAGGGAGTGCAGCACGTCACTTGGAACGCCGGCGGCAGAGGCGGAAAAAAAACATCGCAGGCAAAGTCGGCATCGATACGCGTGAGGTGAACCACGCCACAGCGCGCTTCGGCCAGCGCCGCCGCATAGAGTCGCGCGCCGCCAATGACGAAACGTCGCTCGATCTCTGGCAAGGCGTCGGCCTGCGCGAGCGCCTGCGACAAGGATCGCGCCAGCAGGGCCTCCTCTGCTCTCAGCTCCAAGCCACCTGCACTCACCACGACGTTGAGGCGGCGCGGGAGTGGGCGAAAGGCCGCGGGGAGAGACAGCCAGGTCTTGCGCCCCATGAGCACGGCGTTGCGCCGCCCTGGCAGGCTACACGCGGTGGTCAGCCGCCTGAACTGGGCCAGGTCCGCCGGCAGATGCCAGGGGAGTCGCCCCTCACGGCCAATACCGCCGTTGCAATCCACAGCAACCACTATCTCGAGGCCCGGCTGGCTCATACTGCGACGGCAAAGGGAATGAAGGGATGGTGTTGGTAATCGACGATCTCGATGTGCTCGAAGGCAAGCGCGTCGAGGCCGGCGTCGGCCAAGCGCAGCTTCGGCAGGGGAAAGGGCTCACGGGCCAATTGCCGCTCCAATCCCTCACGGTGGTTGACGTAGATGTGCGCGTCTCCCAACGTATGGATCAAGAAACCAGGCACCAGACCGGACCACTTGGCCATGAGCGACAGCAGCAATGCATAGCTGGCGATGTTGAAGGGAACGCCCAGCGCCAAATCGGCTGAGCGTTGGTAAACCTGGCAGTCGAGGCGCTCCCCGCACACATGGAACTGAAAGAGGAGGTGGCAAGGAGGCAGCCGCATGCGCGGCAAATCACTCACATTCCATGCACTGACGACTATGCGCCGTGAGCTGGGCTCCTCCTCGATGAGTCGCAGGGCCGCCGCGATCTGATCGATGCCTTGCCCCCCCCAGTTGCGCCATTGATAGCCGTAGATGGGACCCAACTCACCCCTCTCGTCGGCCCATGCATTCCAGATGGGGGTGTGCTCGGCCAAGCCTTGGTGGATGTTGGTCGCACCGCGAAGAAACCACAGCAACTCGTGAACGACGGCAGGAAAGAGCACCTTCTTGGTCGTCAACAGAGGGAAGCCCTGGCGCAGATCATAGCGCACCTGCACCCCGAAAATGGACAGGGTACCCGTCCCAGTGCGATCCTGGCGCCTCTCCCCTTGCTCGAGAACGGTGCGAACCAAATCGAGGTAAGTCTTCATCTGGCCTAGCCCGTCGTGGGTGACGAAAAGTCGCGACGCCAGCGCACCCACACCCGCAGGCTAGACGGCGGCCGCGTTGCCGGCTATGTCCATATCCGGCTCGGGCCCAGCGAGCAAGGTGACCGGGGCTGTACCCCCGACGAGAGAGGCGAAACGCCCAGCGTGTGTGGATCCAAAGCAAAAAACGTCGAACACGACGCCGCTGCCGCTGAAAAGCGCCGCTTCGCTGTGCCCCATGCTTGGGTGGCGTTGGCCATCGCTCTGCTGTGCTGCGGCACCATCGCCGCGCCCGCCCTTGCCGAAACGCCGGCGTCGCCAAGCGAGCGCGCCTTTGTGGCAGCCTGTGGGCACTTCGCTCCCCAGTCTCAGTGTGCCTGTGTGCTCGAGCTGCTCGAAGCACAGCGAGCGCCGGGGGAAAAGTGGGAGCGCCAATTGGCGGGGGAGGAGCTGATGGGCCTGCTCCGCACTTGCGCCGAACAGAGCGCCGCGGCGGAAGGAGGCTGGCCTGACGACCTGCGCAACGCCCTGCTCGAGACCTGTTACCGCGGTGGCGACGTGGTGGGCTGCGCTTGTGTCGTCGACGCCCTCGCCGCAGCCAGACTGCCCTGGACAGTGCTGCTCAACATGGACACGGCGCAGTTGTTGGTTTGGATCGAGGCGTCATGCCCCGCCCCCATGGGACCACCGGGCTGAGACAGGGGCGCTTTCGCCCGCCTCCGCGTTCAACCTGCAGCCACGGCACGGGATTCGTGACGGTCCCGGGCATTGTCAGCGCTTCGCCTTTGCGATACGCTGAGCCGCGTGGCCGTACCGTGCATACGCAAACGCACCTCAATGGTAACGGGCGTTTGCTTACCCCTCATCATCGAGGAGAGTGATCATGACTTCAGGCGCTTTGATCGACGCCATCGCCCAGCTCCAGAATGTCGACGAGTACAAAGACCTCCACTGGGAAGGCTCGTTTGAAGATTACCTCACAGTGGTCCGAGAAGATCCCAAGGTGTGCCGGACGGCCTTCCAAAGGGTCTACGACATGGTCCTCTCCCACGGCAAAGAGGAGTACATCGACAACAAAAAGCGCATCGTCCGCTACAACTTTTTCCAGGGCGATGGCACCAACAACGACGCCGTCTTTGGCTTGGACATCCCGCTCATGCGACTGGTGGATGTCCTGCGATCGGCGGCGCTCGAGTATGGCACGGAGCGCCGCGTCATCCTCCTCCACGGCCCGGTCGGCTCGGCCAAATCGACCATCTGCCGCATGCTGAAGAAGGGGCTCGAAGACTACAGCCGCACCGAAGAGGGACGCCTCTACACTTTCGACTGGATCCTGCCCGAGGACCTGGCTCACATCGCCGGCGGTGAGCGGCGCTTCAAGTCGCCCATGCACGAGGAGCCGCTCAAGCTCATCCCCGTGGAGTGGCGGGAGCGGGCCTTTGCTCAACTGGGCCTCGACAACAACGACTATGTCCCGCGCATCCGCGGCGAGCTCGACCCGGCGAGTCGGATGATCTTTCGCGAGCTCATGGCCCATTACAGTGGGGACTGGTCCAAGGTCATGCAGCACATCCGGGTGCGCCGCCTCATCCTGAGCGAGCGGGATCGCATCGGCCTGGGCACCTTCCAGCCCAAGGACGAGAAGAACCAAGACTCCACCGAGCTCACCGGCGATATCAATTACCGTAAGATCGCCCTCTATGGTTCTGACTCGGATCCGCGGGCCTTCAACTTCGACGGGGAGTTCAACATCGCCAACCGGGGCATCGTCGAGTTCATCGAGCTGCTCAAGCTCGACGTCGCCTTCCTCTATGACCTCTTGGGAGCCAGCCAGGAACACAAAATCAAGCCCAAGAAGTTTGCCCAGACCGATATCGACGAGGTCATCATTGGCCACACCAATGAGCCCGAGTATCGCAAGCTTCTTGGCAACGAGTACATGGAAGCTTTGCGCGACCGTACGGTGAAAATCGACATCCCCTACATCACCAAGCTCTCAGAAGAACTCAAGATCTACAAGAAAGACTACAACGACCGCCGCATCCGCGGCAAACACATCGCCCCCCACACCATCGAGATGGCCGCGATGTGGGCCGTGCTCACCCGCCTGGAAGACCCCAAGAAACACAACCTCTCCCTCCTACAGAAGCTCAAGCTCTACGACGGCAAGACCATCCCCGGCTATACCCAGGACAACGTCAAAGAGCTGCGCAAGGAGGCCACCTACGAGGGCATGCTCGGCCTGAGCCCGCGCTACATCCAGGACAAAATCTCCAACGCCTTGGTCTCCGACAAGAGCGAGTCGTCCATCAACCCCTTCATGGTCCTCAACGAGCTCGACGCCGGCTTGCGCAGCCACTCGCTCATCACCTCTGAGGATGAGCGCCAACGCTACCGAGAGCTCTTGGGCGTGGTCCGCCAGGAATACGAGGACATCGTCAAGAACGAGGTCCAACGCGCCATCAGCGCCGACGAAGACGCCATCTCCAAGCTCTGCGCCAATTACATCGACAACATCAAGGCCTACACCCAGCGCGAGAAGATCCGCAACAAGTACACTGGGCACTACGAAGAGCCCGATGAAAGGTTGATGCGCTCCATCGAGGAGAAGATCGACATCACCGAAAACCGCAAGGACGACTTCCGCCGCGAAATCATGAACTATATCGGAGCACTCGCCATTGACGGCAAGACCTTTGACTGGCGCACCAATGATCGCCTCCGCAAGGCGCTGGCGCTGAAGCTCTTCGAAGACCAGAAGGACTCCATCAAGCTGACCTCCCTGGTCTCGAACGTGGTGGACAAACAGACCCAAGAGAAAATTGACATCGTCAAACAACGACTCATCCGCAACTTCGGCTACAACGAAGAGTCTGCCACCGATGTGCTGAACTTCGTCGCCAGCATCTTCGCCCGCGGCGACGCCAAAGGTTGATCGGTTTTGCTATGTCGCAACTCAAGGCCAATCGTATCCGCCAGGACCACAGCCGCTTCAAGCAGGTCATCCGTGGCAAGATCAAGGAAAACCTCAAGCGCTACATGAGCAACGGTGAGCTCATCGGGCGCAAGGGAAAAGACCTTGTCACCATCCCCATCCCTCGGGTCGACATCCCCAGGTTTCGCTTCGGCTCCAAAGACACTGGCGGAGTCGGCCAAGGCGAAGGCGAAGTCGGTGACTCCCTAGGTGGAGATGGCGATGAGCAGGGGCAACCCGGCGCGGGAAAAGCGGGCAGTGAACCGGGCGATCACGGGCTCGACGTCGAGGTCTCTCTTCAAGAACTAGCTGAAATCATGGGGGAAGAGCTCCACCTGCCCCGCATCGAGCCCAAGGGCACAGAGAAACTCGAGACCGTCAAAGAGCGCTATACGGGCCTCCGCCGCATCGGCCCCGAGAGCCTGCGCCATTTCAAGCACACCTATAAGCAAGCCCTCAAAAGAATGGTCTCGAGCGGCATCTACGATCCGCAGAACCCGCTGGTCGTTCCCATTCGCGACGACAAACGCTATCGCGGCTGGGTCGAGAAAAACGTCCCCTACTCCAACGCCGTCATCATTTACATGATGGACGTCTCGGGCTCGATGGGAAATGAGCAGAAAGAGATCGTCCGCATGGAGTCTTTCTGGATCGACACCTGGCTCCGCAGCCAATACAAGGGCCTGGAGAGTCGCTACATCATCCACGACGCCAGCGCCCGTGAGGTCGATCGCGACACCTTCTTCCACACCCGTGAGTCGGGTGGAACCATGATTTCCAGCGCCTACAAAGTGTGCATGAAGATCATCGAGGAAGAGTATCCGCCCGAGATGTGGAACATTTACCCCTTTCACTTCTCCGATGGCGACAACTGGTCCGTGGATGATACGGGCGTGTGCATGAAAATCCTCAAAGAGGCCCTCATCCCCGCCTCGAACATGTTCGCCTATGGCCAAGTCGAGAGCCCCTACGGTTCCGGTCAATTCATCAAAGATCTCCGTCAGCACTTCTCCGCTGAAGAACGCCTGGTCCTCAGCGAAATCAAAAACCGCGACGGCATCTTACAATCCATCAAGGACTTCCTCGGCAAGGGCATGTAACGCAACACGCCCCCAGCGCCGGGCTCACCTCGACGGAGCGAGGCCATGGACCTCCCAACCTCCCTGTGGCAGACCAAGGAGATCATCGAAGCACACGCCCGCAACTTTGGGCTCGACTTCTTTGAAACCATCTTTGAGGTGGTCGACTACAAAAGCATCAACGAAATCGCCGCCTATGGTGGTTTCCCCACGCGCTACAACCATTGGCGCTTTGGCATGGAGTACGAGCAGCTCTCCAAAAGCTATGAGTTTGGCCTGACCAAAATCTACGAAATGGTCATCAACAATGACCCGGCCTACGCCTACCTCTTGGAAGGAAACCACCTGGTCGACCAGAAAACGGTCATCGCCCACGTCTACGCCCACGTCGACTTCTTCAAAAACAACCTATACTTCTCCAAAACCCACCGCCGCATGATCGATGAGATGGCCAACCACGCCACCCGCGTGCGCCGCTACATCGATCGCTGGGGCCTGGATCTCGTCGAAGACTTCATCGAAACCTGCCTCTCCATCGACAACCTCATCGACATCCACTCTCCCTTCATCAACCGCAGACCGGCGCAAGAACGAGACCCTGAGGCATCGAACAGCGACTTCACCCTGCCACGCCTCCCGACGTCTCGCGAATACATGGAGAACTACATCAACCCGCGAGAGTACATGGAGGAACAGCGCCGGCGTGTCGCCGCGGAGAAAGAGAAGGCCAAGGCCTTCCCCGAGAGGCCGGAAAAGGACGTCATGCTCTTCCTCCTCGAGAATGCCCCCCTCGAACGCTGGGAGGCCGACATCCTGGCCGCCATTCGCGAGGAGGCCTACTACTACGCGCCCCAGGGCCAAACCAAAATCATGAACGAAGGCTGGGCCACCTATTGGCACTCCCGAATCATGACGGAGAAGGTCCTCGATGCCTCAGAAATCATCGACTACGCCGACGCCTACGCCGGGGTCGTCGCCACCGCCAAGGGACAGCTCAACCCCTACAAGCTCGGCGTCGAGTTGTGGCGTGACATCGAGCATCGATGGAACACTGGGCGCTTTGGACCCGACTACGAAACCTGCGAAGACATGCAACAGAAGGCCAACTGGAATCGAGATCTCGGACTCGGCCAGGAGAAGATCTTCGAGGTGCGAAAGCTCCACAACGACGTCACCTTCATCGATGAGTTTCTCAACGAGGACTTCTGCCGCCGCCACAAGCTCTTCGTCTTCGGCTACAACAACCAAAGCAAAAACTACGAAATCCAGAGCCGTGAGTTCAAAGCCATCAAAGAACAGCTCCTCTTCAGCCTCACCAACTTCGGACAACCCCTGATCTACGTCAAAGACGGCAACTTCCAGAACCGCGGCGAGCTCCTGCTGCACCACAAGTTCGAAGGCATCGAGCTCAAGATCGATTACGCCCGCGACGTGCTGGCCAACCTCCAAAAGATCTGGCGGCGACCGGTCAACCTCGAAACCATGCACAATGGCAAAGGTCGGCTCTTCAGCTTCGACGGCCAAGATCACCACGACAAATCCTGCACCTACGAAGCCATCTAGCGCTGGCCACATCCATCTATGCCATCCAAGCTCTCTCACCTCTGCGCCATCCTCATCATCGTGGGCCTTGGAACCTTTGCCCCCTTGGCCCACGCGCAAAGCTCAGGCTTCCCACATCTCAAGCCACCTGTGCCGGCCGACGCGCGCCCTGCAGCACCCACGCCGGATGCGTCTGCCCCAGACGACGCCGAGCCTCTCGCTGCAAACACCCAAGACCTCGCCCTGCGCCACGCCACGGCCCTCGAGCGCTACCTCACGCCGCGCCCACTCGGCTTTGGCACGGAGATCGTCAGCGACACCCTCAGCGAGAGCCAGGCCCTGCTTGCTTGGATCACCGAAGAGGCGCAGCGCTTTTGGCAGGCCCGGTGGAGCGCCAAAGCGCTCATGCTCCTCCCGCTGCTCATCCTGCTCCTGTTCGCCTTCGGCTTTGGCCTCCTCACGCGGCGCGTGCGCCGAGTGCGCGAGCGCCTCAAGGCACACATCGACCGTCTGCCCCCCGGGAGCCTCAATAGCGCCCTCAGTGCCCTGGCCCGCGTCATCGCCCGCGCCCTTCCTACGGCCACCCTACTGGTCCTGGCCCATTTCCCCCTGTTGGGTTTCTATCCCCACGCGATCTGGCTCTCCCTGCTCATTCTGGCCCTCTGGATCTGCCTGGTTGTTCAACTCCTCTCAACGACCTGCGCCGAAGTCCTCCTCAGGGAGCGCTTTCTCTTCAGCGGTCACCCCACCCGCCTCAACGCATGGTTCCAGCGCGCCATCGCCATGGGCGCGATGCTCTTTTTCATCTGGCGCGCCCTCCAGATCCTCGACACCTCTCTCTCACTGGTAGCAGGCGCCGTCTTCGCCTTTCGTCTCTTCATCGGCCTCTACAGCCTACGTCTCTTGCGGCTCCGCAAGGAGCTCGACCAGCTCCTGCCCTCTTTCCCCGACAACACCACCTACACGGCGATCCGCAACGCCTTCTCTCAACGGCTTCACTGGATCATCGCCTTCTCGGCCACCTTCCTCTTGTTGTGGAGCATCGGCTTTGCCGACGCCGCAAAGTTCATCCTCCTGCGTTCTTACGCCTTGATATTCCTCTCTTTGCTCGGCTTTTGGCTCTACCGCCGCGTTCACCAGGCGCTTCAGCAGGCCATCCGACGCCACGAGAGCCCCAGCGGCGCCCCCACCGACACCGAGCGCCACCAAGTCCTCAAGTCCCTCGACGCGTCCCTCACCGTCGGCGCTCTGCTCATTCTCATCTGGGGTCTGTTGCGCATCCTCGGCCTGTGGCCGCTCTTGGTGGACCTCACCTCGCTGCCGCTGTTTCGCACGGCCAGCGGTCCCGATATCAGCGTCTTCAGCATTGGGCGCGCACTCTTCGTCGTCTGGCTCTTCGTCTTCATCAGCCGCGCCATCCGCGCGCTCCTCAACGACAAGTTCTATCCGCGTTTCGACGTGGCCGTGGGGGTGGGCTATGCCATCAACACCATGGTCCATTACTTCTTCCTCATCATCGGCGCGCTCTTTGGCCTGAAGTCCTTTGGCCTTGACCTCTCCAACATCGCCATCTTCTTCAGTGCCCTCGGGGTTGGCGTCGGCTTCGGTCTCCAGAACACCGTCAACAACCTCATCAGCGGACTCATCATTCTCTTTGGTCGCGCCGTAAAAAAAGGGGATTTCGTCACCGCAGCCGGCACTTTCGGCCGCATCGACAGCGTCGGCGCCCGCTCGGTCACCATCGTCACCGCCGACAACTACGAGCTCATCGTTCCATCATCGGAGATCATCTCCAGCCCTATCGTCAACTGGACCCTGTCCTCGCCCATCATTCGCGTCACCGTCCCCGTGGGCGTCAGCTACGGCGCCGATCCCCACCAGGTCAAAGAGGTCCTGCTGGCCTGCGCCCAACGCCACCCGCGGATCATCGCCCAGCCCCCTCCGGAAGTGTGGCTCGAGAACTTCGGCGACTCGAGCGTCGACTTCGCCCTCCTGGTCCACGTCGATTGTCGCACCATCACCGAGCGTCGGCTCCGTGGCGAATTGAACTTCATCATCTGGGACGCCCTCAGCGCCGCCAACATCGAAATCCCATTTCCTCAGAGAGACGTGCACATTCGCAGTGCCGACCTCAGCCCCTTGGTCAAGCTCCTCCAGGAAAACAAGGCCCCTGCCTCTGCCACGGCACTCCCCGCCGCCAAAGACGGCTCCTCGGACGACGAAGCAAGCTGAGTCCCCCCTCTCACGGCTCCGCCCCACCTATCTCAGCCCGGCCTCACTTCCCCTGCTGCGGCATGGATCGCGTCGCGACGACGTGCAAGCCCGCTTCTCCCAAAATGTCCCGCACCAGAACCTGTCCTTGTTCCACGGGCGCTGTCACCACCACTTCGTGAATGACCGCGAGGGCCGCAAAGAGCTGCGTCTTGAGCAGGGGCGCCGAGACCTTGACGGGGAGGCGCTCCCAGCGCCCCCCTTCGACGGCCACGGTCGTCGTCAAAACCCGGCGTGGGTCAGTGAACTCCTGTGCCGCATACTTCGCACCGCGGTTACACTCCTGGCCAGAGACCTCGATGATCTCTTTCCCCTCATGGGTCAACTGCAAGGGACAGCCGATGGGGCAGCCAATACAAACGAAGTGACTCTGTTCTGCCATCTAATCCTCCACCGCCCCCGCATCGGGAACCAGGTCGACGCGCAAAGTATCGCCATGAAAACGCGCCAAAAGATCGGGCTTGATCTTGACCATGATCATCTCCGCGGGCACCACGAAACGCAGCCGCTTCTCCATGAGGTCACCCACCCGGATCCGACAGGGCTTCATCGCCTCTTTGCAGCGCAGATAAATGGTGTGCTCCCGCTCCGGGCTGAGCGTGTGGGGCACGCAATAGCGCACATTGTCACCAGGTACCAGGCTGATGTTGTCCGCAGGACGCCGCACCCCCTGCGCCCACTCACCCGCGAACCGTCCCGCCAACAGCGACTCGGCCGTGACGAAATCCACCAAGTCATGCACGTGCAAGACATTGCCGCACGCAAAAAGCCCGGGCATGCTGGTCTCGAGCGTCGACGACACCAAGGGACCGCCGGTCACCACATCGAGGCGCAGACCGAGGCTCTGGGAGAGCTCATTCTCGGGAATCAAACCAATGGACAATAGCAGCGTATCGCAGGCCAAGGTGCGCGCCTGCGCCATCTGCGCTCGGAAATGGCCGTCTACAGGCGCCACGGTCACCCCCTCCACCCGCTCTCTGCCGTGGATGCAAGCCACCGTCGTCGACAAGTGCAGCGGGATGCCGAAGTCGTCGAGACACTGCACCACATTGCGCGTCAGGCCGTTGGAGTAGGGCATGAGCTCGAAAACCCCAACCACCTCACAGCCCTCGAGAGTCAAGCGCCGCGCCATGATCAGGCCAATGTCCCCCGAGCCGAGGATCGCCACCCGCCGACCGGGCAAGTAGCCGCGCATGTTCACCATTTTCTGCGCTAAACCCGCCGTCAGCACCCCAGCCGGGCGAAAGCCGGGAATGCGAATCGCACCTCGGGTGCGCTCTCTACACCCCATGGCCAGCACCACCGCCTTGGTCCGCACGTGCTTGAGACCAAAACGCTCGGACAGAACACGCACCCACTTCGTGCCATCCGAATCGACGCTGACGCCGCTGACATAAGTGTCGGGCGCGAGATCGATCTCACCATCGATGACCTTGGTGATGAAGCGCTCTGCATACTCGGGTCCCGTGAGCTCCTCGCGGAAGTAGTGCAGCCCAAAGCCCGCGTGGATGCACTGATTGAGGATGCCTCCAGGCTCAGGCTCGCGATCGAGGATG
>Ga0334883_1004859_pt1 | contig 12425 bp, 14 predicted proteins | sample GraSluR1_MG_6_FD_207230 | JGI IMG/M metagenome (GOLD analysis project Ga0334883, IMG submission 207230) | Sludge microbial communities from methane-producing bioreactor in Wageningen University, Netherlands - Granular Sludge_09_05-R1 | ecosystem: Engineered > Bioreactor > Anaerobic >... | reverse complement strand
CGGATTAACAGCAAGGCCTTTTCCAATGATTTAACAGCTGTGTTAAAGTCTTGTTTTTCTAAAGCTGTCAGTGATTCTTCAATCAATATCTTTGCTGAATTTTCTGAGGCAATCATAGTCGCAGGAGCGAAAATTAATAGTAAAATTATAATCGAAATACATAAAAATAAATATATTTTTTTCATTTTATATACTCCCAAATTTTTAAATTAATTAAGGCATACGGGCATGAGTGATAGGCCAGAATATCACTGATGCTCTTCCGATAATGTTTTTCTCCGGGACAAATCCCCAAAATCTACTATCACTACTATTTGACCGATTATCACCTAAGACAAAATAAGAGTCTTCAGGAACAATAATCTCCGGCATAGTTTCATAAGAACGATGTTCTATATAATCCTCTTCCAACTGCTCTCCATTTAAATAAACTGTACCATCAACGATTTTTACTTTATCTCCCTCAACGGCAATTACTCTTTTTATATAATTATGATTCTGGTCGATAGGAGGTTTAAAAATAACAATTTCCCCGTGTTTCGGCTCTGTTATTCTATATACAATCTTATTACAGATAAGTCTTTCGCTATTAAAAAGGGTATCCTCCATGGATGCCCCCTTTACCACTGTAACCTGTCCGATAAAGGTAATAATAATAAAAGCAATAATACCGGCACTGACAACTGTCTCAAAAAGCTCTCTCCACATAGATTTTACCTTTTTTTCATTTTTTTCCACACTCAGATTATCTTTACTGTTTTTCATCAATTCCCTCTCTGTTAAATATTTATTGTTTTATAACTAATAAAAATTATATCACATTTATATTATTTTCAATCCAGTTAAAATATATTTTACCAAAAAATACAAACAAGTTATAATAAAAAGTAAATTTATAATAAAATATTTTTTAAAATGGCGGAGGAAATGAATATTCTCACTATTCTATTTGATTTAGATGACACTTTAATATACACATCCAAAATTTATCATCGTTCCCGGAGAAAATTTTTTTCTGCACTGTCCGGATTAGGATTTTTAGAAAATGAAGTGCTGGAAAAATTGGACGAAATTGATATCGGTCATGTTTCCGAACAAGGCTTTACCAAAGAGCGATATTCATACAGTCTTATCAAGACCTATCATTATTTTTGCAAAAAGGCCGGTAGAGAACCAGAGTCAAAAATTGAAAAAGAAATATCTGAAATTGGTTGGAAAGTTTATCTGCAAAAACCGGAACAGGTAAAAGGGGCAAAACAGGTGCTGAATTATTTGAAAAATAAATATAAACTGATTTTAGCAACCTTAGGAGACCCGGAAATACAACATAATAAAATATCCCAGTCAGGTCTACAATCATATTTTTCTGCTATCCATGTTATGAAACACAAAAGTGATGAAGAATATACACAGATTTTAGAGAGACATCAGCTAAAAAAAGAAGACACATGGATAATAGGCAATAGTGTTCGTTCTGATTTAAACCCGGGATTAAGAATAGGTATAAATTGTATTTTAATACCTGCCGGTACCTGGAAGTTTGAAGAAGAGGATCCAATCTCAAATAATTATTTAAGATTGGATTGTTTAACAGATATTCTGGACTATTTATAGGTTGAATATGAATTAATTAAAAGATGAAAAAACATCCTTCTTATCTCAACATTAATGAAATTGAATTTAACGAACGCATTAAAAAGGCATATCAATATCTGAAGTCTTGCATACTATGTCCTCATCAATGTGGTGTAGACCGGATTTCCGGTCAAAAAGGATTTTGCCGTTCAACAGGGCAAATAGAGATTTCCAGCTTTAATGCCCATTTTGGAGAAGAGCCGCCCATTTCCGGAATTAATGGTTCGGGAACCATATTTTTTTCTAATTGTACTTTGCGTTGTGTATATTGCCAGAATTACCCCATAAGCCAGTTAGGCCATGGCAACAAAATATCTGTATCAGAATTATCCCAAATAATGCTTGATTTACAAAAACGAAAATGCCATAATATAAATTTAGTGACTCCGACTCATTTTGTACCGCAGATAATAAGTGCGATTAAAAAAGCAAGATCAGGAGGCTTATGCCTACCTATAGTTTATAATACCAGTGGTTATGAATCAGTGGAGACACTTCAGTTGCTCGATGGCATTGTTGATATCTATCTACCAGATATCAAGTATTCTGATGATAAACTTGCGGAAAAATATTCGAAGGCGACAAATTATTCCTTAGTTAATAAAAAGGCCTTACAGGAAATGTATCGGCAGGTAGGAAATCTAAAAGTTGACAGGAAGGGAATAGCAATTTCTGGATTGATAATCAGACATCTGGTCTTGCCGGGTAAATTATCCGGAACAGAAAAAGTATTAAATTGGATTGCTGAAAATATATCTAAGGAGGCTTATATCAGTTTGATGGCACAATATTTTCCGGCTTTTCAGGCTTTAGAATATCCTGAATTGTCTCGAAGAATAACCCGAAATGAGTATAAAAAAGCAAAAGAAATTTTTGACAGATGTGGCCTTGTTAATGGTTGGATCCAGCAAGATAACTAAAGTATTTGCAAATGAAAGGATAAGGAAGACAGTACCTTGAAAGAAGGAAAACCAAACATAAAAGCTGAATTTATATTAATAGGGGTTGTTATAATCTGGGGATATACTTTTCCGGTTATCAAGAATGTCCTGGAAAGCATACCCCCTTTTACTTTTTTGTTTTACCGATTTTTCCTGGCTTTCATAATAATCTACCTGCTTTTTAGAGACAGAATAAAAAAGATTAATTTAATTATTGTTAGAAATGGCTTTATAGTTGGCTTATTCCTTTTTTTAGGCTATTTTGGCCAAACAGTGGGGACTCAATTTACTACTGCGACTAAAACTGCTTTTATCACTGGAATTTCAGTTGTAATGGTGCCCATTTTTGCTTTTTTCTGGATTAAGGAAAGAATCAACCGTAATTCTATAATTGGCGTAATATTTGCAGTATTAGGCCTTTGGTTAATGAATTCCAATGGCACCTTCTATCATATTAATTTAGGGGATTCTCTGGTATTTCTTGGTGCCATTGGTTTTGCTCTCTATGTGATAGCAGTGGATATCTATACAAAAAAATCAGATTATATTCCATTAGTTTTCATGCAGTTGGTCACAGTTTGCTTACTATCTTTTATTGCTGCTGTTATTTTTGAAACTGAAAACCTGCATTTTAATTATGGAAATTCAGTCTGGTGGGCAGTAATAATTAATGGGGTATTTGCTACTGCACTGGCTTTTTATTTACAGAATCGTTTTCAGAGATATTCCAGCCCAACCAAGATTGCCATTATTTTCTCAGCGGAGCCGGCTTTCGGAGCCTTATTTTCACATCTCATATTAGGAGAAATTATAGGATTCTTTGGATTAATTGGTGCTGTTGCCATATTTTCTGGAATGTATATTGCCCAAATAGAAAAAATTGAAAAAATATAATTCAATTTTATCTCTCATATTTTTCAAATAAATTATTTATAATACTTTTTATAAGATATAATTAAGTAAAAAGCAATAATTTTAAAGTTTTTTGCATTCCTCATGATTATTCCAAAATATGTCAAAAGAGAGGAGTAGAAAATGATTATAGAAGCTATAAAAAAAAGGAGAAGTGTCAGAAAATATCAACAAAAGGATATTCCTCCGGATATTTTAAATGAAATTATTGAGGCAGCCAGATTAGCACCATCAGCAAGCAATCGTCAACCCCGGAAATTTGTTATTGTCCAGGATAAAGAATTAAAGCAGCAGCTGATGATGGCCAGCAGAAATCAGAAATTTGTTGGAGAAGCTTCTGCTGTTATTGCTGGCTGTGCGACAAATATAAAGCACATAATGCCCAATGGGATTTATGCCTATCCTGTTGATGTATCTATTGCCCTGGAGCATATCAGCCTTCAGGCAGCTGATCTTGGCCTTGGGACATGCTGGATTGGTGCTTTTGACCAGGAAAAAGTAAAAGAAATATTGAAAATACCAAAAGATGTAGCCATAGTATGCTTGATGACTCTTGGATATCCGGCAGACATTGGTCTTACCAGAGAGCGAAAATCTTTAAAAGAAATTATCTGCTATAATTATTATACTGAATAAATTAAACTCAGCAGGGTGCCTCTACTTGCCAGGGCTGTGCTATTCGCACGATTAAAATATGAAGGGGGTTTTAATAATGCGTAAAATATTGCTGGAAAGAACTAAAATAGGTGAATTCCTAAGCATAGAAGCTAATTTTAATAATAATGAAGACATTGACCTTATATTGTATTCAGTAGATGTTGCATCAAACTGTGTCTTCAAAAAAGAAGAATGGCGAGAATTTGTTGAGTATATTAATAAAATTGACAGGGATTATCAATTATTTATTAAAGAATCTATTGAATGAATTGAAGAAAGGATAAGAATCTATTCTCCAATATTATTTTTACCATTTATTAATTGATCCTTTGTTGGTAGGGGTTAGAAAGATTATCAATGATTTAACTGATCCAAATGCCACAGTTGTTGATATTGGTTGCGGAACCGGAGAGCTGGTTTTTTGTTTAGCTCCTCGATCAAAAAGAGTTGTGGGTATAGATGTGAATGAAAACATTTTGCAACACTCAAGAAGAAAGATGAGAAAATTAGAGGCTAGTAATGTTGAGTTTATAAAAAAAGATGTTAATGAAGAAAGTTTTTTTAGCCAAAATCAGTTTGATTATGCTATATTATCAATGGTTTTGCATCAGTTTGGTTTGACAGAGGCAAACAAGGTATTAGAATCAGCAAAAAAGGTTGCAAAATACATTATTTTGGCTGATTTTTCAAGTCCTTTACCAGACAGTATTGCTGGTCAAGGGGCATTGTTAATCGAAAAAATTGCCGGCGGAGAGCATTATAACAGCTTTAAAGCATATCAAAAAAAGAATGGCTTGAATTATTTTTTAAGAACCTGTCAATTACCGGTAATAGAAGATAAATTAGGTGGCCTTGATGTTATCAGGATTGTTAAAACTTTATCAAAAAGTATCCAAGAAGGCTAATAAATAATCAAAAAGAGGTAAAAGATATCAGTCATGTTAGAAAATATAAATGATATTAATCCGGTTCTGCAGGCTTTAGTGGCAGGGATATTTACCTGGGGAATGACTGCCCTTGGCGCATCGGCTGTTTTCTTTACCAGAAATATTAACAGGAAACTGCTTGATACTATGCTGGGATTTGCTGCAGGCGTAATGATTGCTGCCAGCTATTGGTCTCTCTTAGAGCCTGCAATTGCTATGTCTGAAGAAGGTCCCTTGCCCGGTTGGTTGCCTGCTGCTATAGGCTTTTTATTGGGTGGAATATTCCTGCGGGCAATTGATGCTGTTTTGCCCCATTTGCACCTGGGGATGCCGGCAACTGAAAAAGAGGGAGTTCCGACATCATGGAAAAGAAGCACACTGCTTATTCTTGCTGTTACTTTGCATAATATACCAGAAGGTTTAGCGGTGGGAGTGGCATTTGGAGCAGTAGCCGCCGGACTCCCTGCTTCAACTATTTCTGCCGCTATTGTATTAGCCATTGGTATAGGAATACAGAATTTCCCGGAAGGTATGGCAATTTCTATGCCGTTAAGGAGAGAAGGTATATCTACGATGAAAAGTTTCTGGTATGGTCAGTTATCGGGTATCGTGGAACCCATCTCTTGTGTTATTGGCGCTTCAGTTGTCTTAATAGCCCGGCCAATTTTGCCCTATGCGCTGGCTTTTGCAGCCGGTGCCATGATATTTGTAGTAGTTGAAGAATTAATACCTGAATCACAGCAGGGAGGTTATTCAGATTCTGCTACAATGGGCCTTATGATAGGTTTTACTATTATGATGATTTTGGATGTAGCATTAGGATAAGGAAAAAACTTCTTAATAATTAATATATTTCTAAATGTTTAATGGTTAAAATTTACAAAGTTAAATTTTTTTAAAATTGTTTTTCATATATATTTACTAAAATGTTGATCGGATATTTAAAAAAGATGTTGCACAAATTATTATTTTTACTTTCAATTATTTTTTCTGGCCTTACCCTGGGTTATTTATTACAGTACATTGATAGGAAGCAAAAAGATATTTTTTTAGTTTCCAGGGATAGTTTAAGAAAAAATCTTCAAAAATTAGCTATTTTTTCCCTTAATCCTATTTCAGTTATTGGAGCAATTTGGTATGCAAATTTGTCATCCTCTAAAGCTATTTTTATTCCGGTAATGGGAATAATTTCATTTTTTCTGGGAGCATTATTGTCCTTTCTTGCTGCGAGGCATTTGAGATTATCAAGACCTGCTACCGGTATATATATAATTACTGGTTCATTTTCCAATATAGGAGCCATGGGAGGAATGATCTGCTTTGCTTTTTTTGGAGAGGCAGGATATGCGCTTACCCCGATTTATAATTTTATCCTTCCTGCTCTATATTTTGCAGTTGGTTTTCCTGTTGCTAAATATTGTAGCAACCATTATCAGAAGAATGAAAATCTAATAGCCAAGATAGTAAATACATTAATTGATCCATTTGTATTTGTCCCGGTAATCAGTTTAACGATAGGCCTTTTCCTTAATTTTTCTGAATATACCAGACCATTATTTTATGAGAAGATTATATCGTTTACTGTCCCGATGGCAAATTTTCTAATATTAGTTTCTATTGGTTTAGAGCTAAGAATATCAAAAGTAATATACTATCTAAAAGAATGTTCTGTACTATCTATAATTAAGTTTCTCATTGTCCCATTTATTACCAGTCTGATTGCCTGTAAAATCGGATTAGGTGAAATTGATAGCGGCCTTCCTTTAAAAGTTATAATAGTTTTATCCTCAACTCCCGTTGCCTTAAATGCCCTTATTCCTCCCTCAGTTTATGATATGGAGTTAAACATGGTCAACTCATGCTGGTTATTTACTACATTTGCCATGATTATAATTATTCCAGTTCAATATTTTGTCGTAAACCTCATCTAAATTTTTATCCAGTGCATTTTCATATTTGCTGGTATTTGAAATACTCTATTTATCCTGTATTAAATGTTATAAAAAAATATTAAACTAATATTCATTTGTAAATATATGTTGAAACCTGGTTCTTTAAATTATATAATAAAAATATATTGAAAATATATTCTGAATATATTAAAGAGTAACTATTATGAAGACTAATGATATTTATAATGAGTTAAAAAGGCGTATAGTCTTTTATGAGTATAAACCAAAGCAGATTTTAAGCATTAAAAACCTCTCTAAGGAATTTGGTGTGAGTGCTATTCCGGTTCGCGAAACACTTATCCGTCTGGAAGAGGAGAAGCTGATAGTAATAATACCAAATAATATCATCTATGTCAGTGATTTAAATTTCCAGGAATTAAAAGATGTTTTTGAGGTAAGATTATTTTTGCTGGGAATGGCTGCTAAACTGGCAGTTAAGAGAGCTAAACCTGAAGAGATTAAAGAGATGAAAATCCTGGCAGATAGACTAAAAGCAGAAAAAAGCAGAAAAAAGATTATCCGGTTAGATGCTGAATTCCATGATTTATTTAATAAATCTACCGGGAATGCAGTATTAGCTGAAAATCTGGAAAAGCTTAGAAATCGATTAGGTCGATTGTGGTACCTTGCTGAAGAGGGAGAAAGTTATTCATTACAGATTCCTAAAGAAATTGAAAATTTAATTATTGTACTGGAAAACAGGGATGGAGAGAAATGTAAAACAATCCTGGAAGAGCATGCTATTCATTTTATAGAAAGAATAAAAATTAACCTGTATAACGGGTATCCTATTTAAAATTACAAGTAGGGGATATCCGTTTTTTTTATTTAATAGAATAAAAACAAAGGAGGAATTTAAATGAAAAATATACTGGTTATTGGCGCTACCGGACAAATTGGTTCTGAGTTAACTATGGCCTTGCGCCAAAAATATGGTGATAGCCGGGTTATAGCAGGGGGACATAGTAAATCTCCATCTGCAATACTAAGAGATTCAGGACCTTTTGTCATCGCCGATTGCCTTGACAGTCAGGGAATAACTGATATCATAAAAAAATATAAAATAGATACTATTTATCATCTGGCAGCCCTGCTATCTGCAACAGCAGAACAAAAGCCTGATTTAGCCTGGCAGGTCAATTTACAAGGTCTGATTAATATTTTAAATATATCCCGCATTTATAAATGTGCTGTTTTTTTTCCCAGTTCTATCGGGGTATTTGGTTCCAGTACTCCTAAAGTCAATACACCTCAAGATACTGTTCAGCGACCCTCTACCATGTATGGTATAACTAAATTGACCGGTGAGTTGCTCTGTGATTATTATTTTAAAAGATATGAACTTGATGTTCGAGGAGTGCGCTTCCCGGGACTTATTTCCTATGAAACATTGCCTGGAGGAGGGACTACCGACTATGCAGTGGAGATTTTCTATGAAGCTATTTCACAAAAACACTATACCTGTCCACTAAAAGAAAAAACCTATCTGGATATGATGTATATGCCTGATGCCATCAAAGCTTCAATTCAAATAATGGAAACAGATAGCAGCAGGTTAATTCATCGTAATGGTTATAATGTTACTGCAATGAGTTTTTGTCCCAAAGATTTGGTTGAAGAGATTAAGAATTGGATTCCGGATTTTACAATTGATTACGAGATAGACCCTTTAAAGCAGTCTATTGCTGATTCCTGGCCGGATAGTATGGATGACAGTGCTGCCCGTAATGAGTGGGATTGGTCGCCGGAATATGATTTGGCAAAAATGACAGAAGATATGATTAAACAATTAAAAGAGAAAATTAAAAAATAATTTAGAAGAAAAATATTAAAATTGTTCAAGGGGAGGGTTTTATAATGGGTTTGGATAAAATGGAAAAAGCTCTAAAAGCAGAATTAAATACGCTGCAGGAAGAAGGTAGATTAAAGGGAAAGGAGATGATTATTACTGATATTAAAAAAGCTAAAGGCGAAAGTGGCCCCAGGTATTTTTTAAAAGGGAAAGAAGGCAAGCCATTTATAAGAATGAATTCTAATTCTTATTTAGGAATGTCTTTGCGTTCAGATATGCATTCTCCGGGAACCGAGGCAACCAGGCAGTTTGGAACAGGTCCTGGTGCAGTACGCTTTATCAGTGGTACCTTTCAGGTACATCGTAAATTAGAACAAAAATTAGCCGAATTTCATCACAGAGAAGATGCAATAATTTTTTCTTCAGCCTATTCAACTGTGGTTGGCGTCCTGGCTTCTCTGATTTCTCCGGAAACAGTAATTATCAGTGATGAGTTAAATCACAATTGTATTATTAATGCACTTAGATTATCAAGACCGGCAGAAAAAGAAATATATCCCCATCTTGACATAAATGAATTGGAAAAACAAATTAAAAAAAGCATCGGAAAAGGAAAGAGAGTAATAATTGTAACAGATGGTATATTCAGTATGCGCGGTGATTATGCCCCTCTTAATGCCATTTCCAGTATTACAAAAAAGTACCATGACCATTTTTCAGAAGGGGTAGTGTTGGTTGTAGATGATTCGCATGGAGTAGGATGTTTTGGAGCGACAGGTAGAGGAACAGAGGAATATACTGGAGCCAATGGTGTAGATATCCTGGTTGGGACATTAGGGAAAGCGTTTGGTGTGAATGGAGGATATGCAGTATCCAGTCAATCAGTTATTACTTACTTGAGAGAACATGCTCCCCTTTATATTTACTCTAATCCTATTTCTCCAGCAGAGGCAGCTGAGGCACTTTGTTCGCTTGAAATACTTGAAGGAGAAGAAGGTTCAGTGATTTTGGAACATTTAAAAAGAATGACAAAAAGATTTGAAACAGGGCTAAAGGAAATGAATTATGAAATTATCGAGAGTGACCACCCAATTGTCCCTTTAATGGTTAGAGATACTAAAAAAACCAGGGAACTGGTTGATTTTCTTATTGATAATGGTGTTCTGGCAACAGGGTTAAATTACCCGGTTGTTCCCAAAGGCGATGAAGAAATCCGTTTTCAGATAAATGCTGATCATACTGCTTATGATATCGACAGTGTGCTGGGAGTATTAAGAAAGTGGAAAGATAAAAAATAACAGCAAATATTTTATATTACATGTTGAGTTAAAAATAAAAAAAAGAGTTATGTCCAGGCTAATTAGAACCAATTACATAAGTAAAAGTAATTTTTTGAAATGGTAAAAAAATGTAAAATGTATATATTAATGAATTTTTTTGTCTAAAATTACCTTATTTAGGGAATAAATTAAATAGGAATAAAAATAAATATTCGAAAAAAAACTGATAAAGGCAAACTGTTTGAAAAGACAGGACGCAAAGTTATGGATCTAAGGTGCATATTAATAAGTGCTATGGTTGCCAGGCTGCCAGTTATTTTTTATTTCTAAATAATTAATTTCAAATAGGGGTATTTTTAGAATGGAAAATACTAAATTAAACAAAGAAAAGAAATTAAATCCTCCAATAGGACTTATTGAAAAATACCAATACTTGATTAGCAAGATAGCCGGACAATTTAACAATATATCCGAATCAAAAGAAAATTTGGAAGAAGTTGGGTATATTGGATTGTTAAACGCTGCAAATCTCTATGATAAAGAAGTACACCAGATTGATTTTCAAACATTTGCCCAGCTTCTTATTACAGAAGAAATGCATCAATATCTTATAAACAAAAACCGACAGGTGGATCGCCCCGATTGGCTTGTTAATTTAAACCACAGGATAGATAGTTATGTAATCGAGTATCAGGAAAAATACGGGCGTTTTCCTCAAATTTCTGAAATTTCTGAATATCTGAATATTAATACCTTCGGTCTACAGGAAATATTGAAAGCCAGGGATTCTTTATTAGAAAATTATTCTTTAAAACAAAAAGAGCAAAAAATTGACTTTACCCAAATTCAGCCTGACTTAGGCAAAATCAAAAGCCAGTCTTACCAGTCTTTTAAACTCCCCATTGAAGATCTTATTGCTTTACAGAGGGCCCTTAAGAAACTTAAAAAATTATCTGAAGGCATTATATACTACCTTTTTATAATGGATTTAAGCCAGACCAGGTTAGCAAAAATAATGGGTATTTCTCCTCAGCAGGCTAATCAGCTAAAAAAAGAAGCCTATAATCAGTTAAAATAAAAGCACGGATTTGCCGTCAGAATATTTTTTTAAAATAGAATCCTTGTAGTTTCTAAATTTTTGTTTGATATAGCTAAAAGTTAACCAAGGAAGCCTCAACAAGACAAAACCCTGTATTTTTATGCTATAATCATAGAAAAAGCAAAAAACAGATATAAATGCCAGGCATTAAGGCTGTTTCGGATTATCATAAAAAAGAAAGAATGTATTTGTGTCCCACCGTCTCAAATTATATGTCTGATCTTATAATTGGATTATTTTTGATAATAATTATCGCAAATTTAATCATATTTGTTTTATATAGACAAATAGAAAGAATAACTGATGTTGAAAGAGGAACTGCATAATGGAAAAAACTTTTCAATACAGTTTAATTGATAAAGCCCCGGTATTTTTTGTAGCCATCGATCCGGATAGTAAGACCCGTTTTATAAATCAAACAATGCTGAATGCTTTGGGTTACTCGAGACATGAAGTATTAAACAAAGATTATTTTCAACAATTCGTTCCTCATGAACAGCATAGTATGCTAAAAAAGATATTTATGAGTTTGCAGCAAAACGGTTCCCCTACTCATAATGAAAATATCATTTTGACTAAAGATGGCCGGGAATTGTGGGTTCATTGGTATGGGCAACCGGTTTATAACAATAATAATGAATACCAATACCTAATTGGGGTTGGAATTAATATAACAGAACAAAAAAAATCAGAGCAGGATTTGGGTAACCAGCTAAATATTAATAATTTATTAATGAATACCAGTCCTGTTGGAATTGCTATTATGGATAAGGAAGGAAAGACAATTTATGCCAATAAACGTGCTGAAAAAATTCTGGGAATAGGCAGTGATGAAATAAAAAATAGAGATTACAAAGACACAAGATGGGAGATTACTGATTTAGACGGAAATCCATTTGACGAAGAAAGTCTTCCTTATTACCTGGTAAAAAAATATCATAAGTCATTTTATGGAATTGAACATGCCATTAAGTGGTCTGATGGTAGAATGGTTTTCCTTTCGGTTAACGCTTCTCCCATACTGGATGAAGATAACAACTTCCAGGGAGGTGTTTTTTCATTGACTGATATTACTGATCAGAAATTAAAGGAAAAGGAAAGAGAAATGCTTCTTTCTCTGGAGAAAGAGCAGAATAGATTAATTACAATGGAGCAGGAGATGACCTTGAATTTGATTTCTGAAAAGGATTTTTCCACAAAACTCCAGCAGGTATTAGAATTTATTGCAAAA
>Ga0334883_1004858_pt1 | contig 12428 bp, 2 predicted proteins | sample GraSluR1_MG_6_FD_207230 | JGI IMG/M metagenome (GOLD analysis project Ga0334883, IMG submission 207230) | Sludge microbial communities from methane-producing bioreactor in Wageningen University, Netherlands - Granular Sludge_09_05-R1 | ecosystem: Engineered > Bioreactor > Anaerobic > Unclassified... | reverse complement strand
ATGGTGGCTTCCCTCGGGCTGGATGTTCATGGAGGCCAGCGTGAGGCTGATCTCGCGGCGCACATCCTCACCGCGGTCCAGGGGGGATACGTCCAGGTAACCGGCGCGGTCGTGCGGGCGGGTGGTGATGCGCCCCTGCTCATCCGCCTCAAAGAGGTAAAACTCACACTCGGAGCCGATGCGTACGGTCAGCCCCTGCGCGGCAGCCTCCGCGGTGGCCTGCTTGAGGATGCCGCGCGGATCGGCCTCGTAGGGCTTTTCATCCGGGGTCAGCACATCGCACAGGATGCGGCAAACCCGGCCGGATTGCGGCCGCCAGGGGAGCAGGCAGAGCGTATCGGGATCAGGGCGGAGAATCAGATCCCCCTCCTGCTGGCAGGCAAAACCATCCACGGCGGTCGCGTCAAAGGGCACGCCGGTTTCAAAGGCCTGCGCAAGCTGATCCGGATGCACGGCGATGTTTTTGAGCCTGCCAAAGAGATCCAAAAACGCCAGGCGTACAAACTTGACATCGTTTTCTTCAATAAACCCGAGCACTTCCTGCGCTAACATGGTCATCCTCCTCACGGTACAAAGCGGCTATGGCGCATGGCTGTTACACAACGGCATAAGGCATTGTAGCACGAAACGCCGCGCGGGGCAAAGCGTGTTGGAAAGGCGGCTCGTATTTTCGCGGTTTTTCCGTCAAAATCAAGGTATGCGGCGGCGGATAATGCGGGCAGGGCGAGCGCCGTGGGGTGTACGCGAGCATCGTAGGAACGCCGGAGCGGGGCGCATGCGCCGCGCTAAGCCCGCCCGCGTATCGGGGCGGATCAAGCATGGCGAATCGCCGTTGCAGCAAGGCTGTGAGCGGGCAAGGGCAGTACACGGCAGCATGAACGATGCGCACCGCAGGCGCGACTGCGTAGGTGACACGGGGTCGCCACGCCTGCACTTCAACGCATGCTTGCCGCCGTGCCAGTCGCTTGCGTGTATGAGCGCATCAACCGATGCATCAGGACTTAGGCTGCGGCATCCTTGCGTGGCGCGCCAGGAATCAGCCACGTTTGCAAAGGTACCGCATGCTCATCACACCCATACGTCACCGCCTGTGCGCCGCCGCCTTAACTGCCTGTGTGCATGGGCGCAGTAACGAATACATCAGACCTAGGCTGCGGCACCCTTGCGCGATGCGCCAGGCATCAGGCGAGTGAGCAGCCAGGAAAAAAGCAGCAGCAACGCAAGCGTACCCGCCAGCGCAAGGGGCAACAGCGTCGAAGCCACGCCCGTAAGCGGCACCAGATAGAATACCTGCGGAAACAGAAGCACCGCAAGAACCATGGCGGTTGCCACAAAGGCGACCAGCCCGCCGCGCAGCTTGTCCAAAGGCAGGCAGGTAAGGGTGAGCACACATAGGCCGCTGAAGGCGGCCACCAGCGTGCAAAGCGTGCTGACCACCTCGGCGCTCAGGCCATTGGCGCGCCCCGCATATTGCAGCAGCAGGCAGATGATGGCCACCGTAACCCCGCCCGGCAGGGAACGCAGTAGCACGTTGCCAAGAAAACTGCCGCGAACGCGCTCACGGTTGGGTTGCAGGGCAAGCACAAAGGACGGGAATCCGATGGAAAGCGTGGATACCAGCGTAAGCTGGATAGGCGCAAACGGATAGGCAAACGGCAGAATCAGCAAAAATGCGGAAAGCAGAAAACTGAACAGGTTCTTAACCAGAAACAGCGCCGAGGCGCGGGTGATGTTGTTGATTACGCGCCGCCCCTCCAGCAGGATTTGCGGCATCACGGCAAAATCGGCATCCAGCAGGGTAATCTGCGCCACACGCGCCGCCGCATCGCTGCCGCCCGCCATGGCGATGGAACAGTCCGCCGCTTTTAAGGCAGGCACATCGTTCACGCCATCGCCGATCATCGCCACGGTGCGCCCCTGCGCTTTGAGCGCCTTCACCAGCGCGCGCTTATCCTCGGGGGATACACGGCCAAACACGGTGTATGCCTGCGCAAGGGTGGCATAATCCGGCGCGGCGGGCAGCGCGGCGCAATCCACCCAGTGCTCTGCGCCCGCAAGCCCCGCCTCCCGCGCGATGCGGCTCACCGTCAGGGGACTGTCCCCGCTCAGGATTTTGAGCGCCACATCCTGCTGTGTAAAATATGCAAGGGTATCGGCGGCATCCGGGCGCAGGGTGTCGCTGAGCGTAATCAAGCCCAGCGGTTGCAGCCCGTGGGGCAAGGTTTTGCCCTGCGTGGGCGACGCCGTATGCATCAGCGCCAGCACGCGCAACCCCTGCTGCGCGTAAGTGCTCGCCAAAGCAAGCATATCCGCCTGCGTGGCCGCCACGCGCTCCGGCGCGCCCATCACCAAGGTACCAAGCCCGTCAAAGCTAGCGGCCGACCATTTGCGCTCGCTGGAAAAGGGCACGGTAGCCGTGGGCGTGTAGGCGTCACTGGGCGGGTACACGGCGGTTAGCGCCTGCCATGTGGGGGTATCCTCCCCCAAGAAGGCCTGCGCCAGCGCCCGCAGGGGGATGGTCATAGCCGCCTGGGTGGTATCTGCCAGGGGATGTATCCCCGCAAGGCGCATGCGCCCGCTGGTGAGCGTGCCGGTTTTATCCAGGCAGAGCGTATCCACGCGGGCAAGGTTTTCAATGCCGTAAAGCTCATTGACCAGCGCGTTGCGCTGCCCCAGCCGAATCACGCCCACCGCCAGCGCCATGGAGGTAAGCAGCATAAGCCCTTCCGGAATCATGCCGATGGCCGCGCCGACGGTCTTGGTCATGGCAAGGGGCAGGGGCAGCTGCAAAACGGCGCTCTGCTTCCAAAAGAGCAAACAGGATATGGGTACCAGCACCACACTCACAATGCGGATGATATACGTAAGCGAAGCCATCAGCGTACTTTTAGGGCGTTTGACCTTGCGGGCGCTCTGTTGCAGTTTCCCCGCAAAGCTGTTTTCTCCGACGGCGGTAAGCCGCGCGGTCACTTCACCCTCGGTTACGTAACTGCCCGAAAGTAGCGCATCCCCCGCCGCTTTGGGTACAGGTTCGCCTTCGCCGGTCAGCAGGGCTTCGTTCAGCTCCGCGCTGCCCGCAAGCACCTGCGCATCCGCGGGCGCCTGATCCCCGCGGCGCAGGCGCACCACATCGCCCAGCACCAGCGCGGCAGGGGCGATGGGCGTAAGCTCGCCATCCCGAAAGGTTTGCACCTTGCCCTCGGAGAGCAGCAGCAGCTTATCATGCATGCGCTTGGCGCGCAGCTCCTGCACCAGCCCGATGATGGTGTTAGAGACCACCACACCCATAAAAAGGAGGTTGCGGTAACTGCCCACCCAAAGCAGGAGCCCCGCCAGCACAAGGTTGAGCAGGTTAAACAGGGTAAACACGTTACGCCGGATGATTGCGGGTACGCCGCCATCGGCGGGGCGGGGCAGGCGGTTTGTCTGCCCTTGCGCGGCAAGTGACTGCGCCTGCGCGCTGGTCAGGCCAAGGGTCGGTTCTGCGGGTTTTTGTTGCATGTGTGTCTCCTTTAGGGAAGGCAGGGTAACCCCTGCCCAGTCTTGTGCAGGCAACCGCGGGGCGCATCCCAACGCGAAAGCCCTTACTGCACCGCGGGCGGCTCGGGGGATGCGGTCAAATCGGTGGCGCTGAGCAGGTAGAAGGTGGATGCGTTTACCGCGCGCAGGTTTTCGCGCGCCACGCGTACCACGCCGGGGGCAAGCTGCGTCAGCACACCGTTTTTATCGGTGGCGCTGTAATCCTCCTTGCGGAAGGGATCCAAAAAGTAGAGGTAATCCTGATCTACGCTGGCCAGCACCACGTAATGCCCGCCGTTGGTGAAGGGGTTCAGGCTGCCAAGGCTGGCCACGGCCAGCGCCCCGTTTTGCACGGCAGCCACGGCATCTTCATTGGTGGTGGTTACCTGTAGGTCAAGCTTGTAAAGATAGGCGATCTTCTTGAGAAACGCAAGCGATGTGCCGGACCCGGACCCGCGCGATGTCTGCTGCCAGTAGTTGTTGCCGGTGGCAAACCCGGCCATCACCAGCGGGTAATAGCGCAGGTACTCCTGCGGGGTTTGCAGCAGGTACTGCGCGTGCTGCTTGTTGCAGTAATACTGGTTGACCGAGCATTCGCAGAAGGTGTAGCCAAGCGAGTTTTTCGCATAACCGTAGATATCGCTCAGCCGCTCCAGCGGCACCAGATTTGCCACCGCCATCGCTACCGATGTGGGGCCGCAACCACCGTTGCCAAAGGCGCGGCGGCGGCTGGCGGCGGCAGATTCATAGCGCATGTTCTCCCACAGCGGATCGTTTTGCGCGTAGACGATCATCTCGCCGCGGCCGGGTACATCCTGCCAGGCGGTCAGGGTTTCGGCCTGATCCATCTGCATTTTGGTGATGGCCACGCTCTCGCTGCTGCCGTAGATGATGGGGCGCATGCGGCCGTAGATCACATAGCGCTCGCCTGCCTGCTCATTGGTGCAGGTGACCAGCACCAGCAGCTGATCCCCCCACTGCGGCATGTTTTCTTCCCGGCCGATGATGAGGGAATCACCCGCCAGCTCTTCCATATAGGCGGTAAACTCCGCCTTGCGCAGAAACTGCTTGATGCGCCAGGAGGTTTCATCGGTCGCTAGCGCTACGCGCGCGGCAAACAGGTCGATGGCGTAATCGCTGTAGGGCGTGAGCAGGAAAAGCTGGGGATGCTGCTCATAGTATGCCTGCTCGCGGTAGTTGACCAGCGAGGAGAACATGGAATCCGTCTTGGTATGGTGCCCATAGATGTAGGTATTCGCGTCGATAAAATACGCGTTGTTGCCGCTGTCCATGAAAATGGCGCCGTCTTTGTTGAGGCGCTTGTTGAACATGCGCTCCAGATAATAGTCATTGTCCTTTGCCTGCAAAACGGGGTAATTGATGGGCGTGCCTTCCTGAATGATCCATGCTTTTACATCCTCGTTCAGGCTTTGCAGGTAGGGAAAATCCACGGTATAGCGCACATCATCCACCTGCACGGGGCGGGAGAAGCGCGGCTCCTCGGTGGCGGCGGCGGCAATCGTGGGGGAAGGCGTTATGGCAGGCGTAGCGCTGATGGAAGGCAGCGCCGTAGCCGTTACGCCTGTAGGCGCGGGGGTAAGCACCACCCACCCGTCCCCGGCCTCAGGCGTGGGTGTGGGCGTTGGCGCTACGGATACGCTTGGCGTTGCGGTGGGCAAAGAAGCGATGGAAACCACATCATGCTCAATAAAGAACACCGTATCGCGCTGGTCTTCTTCTTCTGTTTCGTAGGAAAGCGCATCCGCATCGGGGGTCGCGGTGGCATCGGGGAACACCGTGCTGCCCTGGTAGACGACCTCGCCGCTTAAGGATTGGTACGTATCGGCGCTCTCCTGCTGCTCGCCGAGTTTTTGCATAAGGCCATAAGCCATGACGCCGCTAAACATCAGGCACAGCGCAATCAGCATATAAAGCCAGCCGTAAGTAGGTTTCCTGTTCAAACGTTACACGCTCCCTTTTGTTTGCGCGAGTACGCTATGGGGAGCATAGCGCATCGCGGCGGGATTGGCAAGAGGGGAAAATGATGCGGCCTGCGCGTGCTCCCCCGCGCAGGCACAAAGGGGCGGGGCAAAGGGGATTCATCCCTTATGCTCCGCCCCGTGTTGGTGGTTACCCGGTTTGCTTAGCTTGCGGTTCCCTTGCGCGCCTCGCGCCGCTTTTTGCGGAACAGGATAATGCCTGCGGCCATCGCCAGCAGCAGCGGCAACGCGATTGCCATACCCCAGAGGAGGAAATCGGTATCATCGCCTGTCTTGGGGACTACGCCCAAGGGGATTTCCTCGTCATCAATGTAGATATACTCGCCATCCACATAGCGCACGATGGTGGGGATGCGTGTGACCACGACCTGCGGTGTGGGCGTGAGCGTGGGGATGGGGGTAGGCGTGGGGGATTCGTCATTGGTGGGGTAGGTGTTGACCATGGTAAAGCCGTTGTTGGTATAGGTGACGGTGTAACCCGCGGGTACCTCTTCCCGTGCGCGGTACTCATACTCTGCGCCTGCGCTGTTGTAACGCGGCAGGCCGTAGATGTTCAGGTACCAGTTGTTGCCCGCTCTTGCGGGGATGTTGAGCGTCAGGAAGGTGTCATAATTCGCCGTGCTGCTCGCCCTGCGGGAGATGTACACCGTAAGCCCTGTAGCGGGGCGGGTATTGCCCGCGTTGTTATTATCCCGCCAGGTCTTGCGCAGGAACAGATCCACGGTATCATCCTCGGGGGGGTTATCCGGTACGTTGCTCATGCTCACCGTTACGCCGCCGCCGATCAACCCCAGGCTGTCCAGCGTGAAGGTGACGGGCGTGGTGTTGAGCACATAGCCCGTGGGCGCGGCCAGCTCGGTCAGGCGGTAGGTGACCCCGCTTTGCAGGATGGGGTTGCCGCTTGCATCGCTGTTGACAAACTCATAGGGGGCGTTGGTGCTCACCCACGGGGCGATGACGGTGTTACCCAGCGCATCGGTCACGGTCAGGGTGGCGCCCGCCACAGCCGCGCCCGTTGTGCTGCTCACCTTGGCAAAGCGGTAGATGCGCGGGTTCTTCATTTGGATGGTGACAATGGTACCATCGCTGGGCGCTGCGAACTGGAGGGAAGCGCCGTTGCGCTGGTAGCCATCGGGCGCGGCGGTCTCTACCAGGCGGTAGAGCGTACCCGCGGTAAAGAGGCCAGCCGCTTCCACCGGTGTGGTTTGCGATACGAAGGTGAACACCGGCTGCGCGGTTTGCGGGTTTGCCTGCCACTGGGCATCCAGATACACGCTGAAGCTTGCGCCCGCAACAGGCGTGAGGGTGAGATTATCCAGCTTGACAAAGCGTACGGTCACGGGACTGTCGGTCATGGTCAGGCGGTTGGTGCCCGTCACGCTCAAGGTGCCGTTGGCATTGACCGTAAAGGTGATGTTTGCCGCGCGCACATAGCCTGCGGGGGCGGCGGTTTCAATGAGGGTGTATTGCGCACCCACCGAAACCTTGCCCGTGATGCGGTGGGGGTTCAAAACGCCGCTGGCGTTGACCCCATCACTGCCGGATACCCAGGTATCCACCACATCGGCGGGGGTATAGCTTGTGCCGTTGCCGCGTACCAGCGTAAGGCTTGCGCCCGCCAGCTCATCGCCCGTATCGCCCGCCAGTTTGTTGATGTAGATATCCGTCGGCGTGTTGGTAAGGGTGTAGGTGCTGGTGGCGCCCACGGTTACGGGGCCTGTGAACACGCCCGGCAGGTAACCGGCTGCCGTGACCTCCGCAAGGGTGTAGCCATAGGGCGTACCATCCTGCGCGTGGGTGGGCAGGCCGGTAAAGCTGGCCGTGAACCCGGGCGAGGCCAGCACGGCGGTGCGGTAAGGCGCGGCCGCGTTATCGCTGCGGTAGAGTTCTACCGTCACGGGGCTGTGCGTGGTCAGGGTGTCGTTCCATACTTTGTTGACCACGATTTCTCGCGTGCCGATGGGGGTATTGACCACAATCCAGCGGCCGGTGCCATCCATCGCGAGGGTGAATTCCATCGCGCCCGCCGTAAGGTAACCCGCGGGCGTACCTTCGGGGGTCTCGGTGAGCACGTAGGTCTGACCCGGTTCAAGCAAGCCGCCATCCAGCAGCCAATCGCTCACGCCGTCAAAGGTGTGGGTGCCCAGCACCGCGCCATCCGCCTTGCGTGTCAGGATGAGCGTTGCGCCCGCTACGCGGTTGCCCGTGGGATCGCCGTTTGCGTCCAGGATGCCGCTGTCCAGCTTGAGCACGGTTACGGTGGTGGGGGTATCTTCTACGGTAACGGTGACCAGAGAAGCATCGTCCAGCAGCGCATCGGTCAGGGTAAAGGGAACGGGAGCGGCCAGCTGGTAGTATACGGGATCGCCGTTTGCGTCCACGCCCACGGGGGAGGCCGTTTCCACCAGCCAGTAATCGCCTGCGGCAAGGCTGCTGAGGGTAATGGGCGCGGTGCCCGATACTATGGTTTCAAAGCCTGTGATGGCGGTGCTTGCGGGCACGCCCGCGTTATCTGCCACCACTTTGAACTGTGCGCCCGCAAGGTAGTCGCCCGTGCGGCTGTCCACCTTGGCTACCTGAAAGCGGATGGGCGCGTTGGTCATGATGACGGTGCTGTTTGCAACGGAGGCAAAGCTGCCGTCCGGCTGTTTCACTTCAACCTCGCCGTTTGGCAGGATGCGGAACACGATGCTGCCTGCGATGGTATAGCCGCTGGGCGCGCCCACCTCGGTAAAAGTGTATTCGGTAACGCCATCCGCCACAAGCTTGCCGCGCACCACATGGCTTGTGCCGCTGCTGACCCAGGTTTCATCCACCACGGTCACGCCGCCCTCCACATGGGAGATGGTCAGCGTTGCGCCGGGCAGCTCCGCGGTGCCCGCGCCGGTGGCGCGTTTGCTGAACACCACATCGGTCGGGGTATTGACAAGGGATACCAGCGTGACGGTAGAAGGTGTGGTGAGGCTGTCACCCGCGCCTACCACAAAGCCGCGCTCGTTGAGTTTGAAGGTAACGCCCGTGGTTACCTGCACATAGCCTTCGGGTGCGCTGGTTTCCAGCAGGGTGTACAGCTGGTCTACCATCAGCCCGCTAACGGGATAATCCGCCGTGGCGCTGCTTACAAAGCTGGCCACCACATCGGTAACGGGGTCATACGCCGCGCCATCCCCGCGCACCAGCACCATGCCCGCGCCGCCCAAACGATCGCCGTTTGCGTCCACCTTGTTCAGGTTTACGCTGGTAAGCTGATCGATGGAGTATACGACGGTGGTGCCATCGGGGGAGATGGTAAAGGCTTCGTAGAGATCAATATTGCGCAGGTAGCCATCCGGCGCTACGGCTTCGTAGAGGAAGTAGGTTTCATTCTGGTTAAGGCCGTATACGGGGGTGGTGACGCCGTTTTCTGTGACGATGGTTGCAAGAATGGCGCTGGTATCCGGCACAAGCTGGCCGTTTTCGACTTTGCTTGCGTAAATGACCAGCGTTGCGCCCGCCAGCAACGCGCCCGTATCCTGATCCTGCTTACCAACGCGGAACACGGTGCGGTGATCAACCATCTGGAGTTGGTAGGTACCATCGCTGCCAAGCTGGAAGGGCTGGCTGGGCGTTGCGGTGTGGTAGCCGTTTGGCGTTGCGGTTTCCACCACCATGTACCACGTGCCCATGTTGAGCTGGCCTGTTACGGTGGCAATGCCGGTGCTGCCGGTGCTTACGGTGGTCACCAGCGCCCCGGGCACGGTGGCATCCGCGCCGCTGGCGGTGTAGATGCTCAGCTGCGCGTTGGCGACGATTTGCGCGGGTTGCTGATCATCCACCTTGGCGATGGTCAGCACGGTGGGCGCATCCAGCATGATGACGGTGTTGGCCGTCACGCGCTGGTAGGCGCTGTCCGGCTCATCTACGCCCTTGGCGATTACGCTGCCATCCGGCTGGAGGATGAAGTTGATGCTCTCCGCCAGCGCGTACCCATTGGGTGCCGATATTTCGGTGAAGGTATAAACCACGCCCACCAGCAGATTGTCAAAGGTGCGGGGCGCATTGGTCAGGGTGCCGGAATCGTCATAGCCGCTTACCCACTGGGCGTCTACCACGGTGCCCGTACCATCGCTGTGGGATACGGTTACGCTGGCGCCCGGGAGTTCTTCGCCGCCGCCCACTTCGCGCTTGCTGAGCGTGACGGTGGTAGGCGCGTCCTCCATGATGACGGTATTGGCGTTCACGGTCTGGTAGGCGCTGTCCGGTTCGTCTGCGCGCTTGGCGACTACGCTGCCATCCGGCTGGATGATGAAATGGATGCTCTCGGCGAGGAGATACCCATTGGGCGCGGCGGTTTCGGTGAAGGTGTATACCACGCCTACCAGCAGGTTTTCAATCGTATGGGGCGCGTTTGTCAGGTTGCCAAGGCTGTCATAGCCGCTCACCCACTGGGCATCTACCACGGTGTTTGTGCCATCACTGTGGGTTACGGTCACGCTGGCGCCCGGGAGTTCATCCCCGCCGCCCACTTCGCGTTTGCTGAGCGTGACGGTGGTTGGCGCATCCAGCATGATTACGGTATTGGCGTCTACGGTCTGGTAGGCGCTATCCGGCTCATCCGCGCGTTTGGCTTTCACGCTGCCATCCGGCTGGATGATGAACTGGATGCTTTCGGCTACCAGATAGCCGCCCGGCGCGGTGGTTTCGGTAAGGGTATAGACCACGACCACCTGCAAGCGCTCGATGGTGCGCGCTGCGTTGGTGAGGTTGCCCAAATCATCATACCCGCTGATCCAGGCCGCATCGGTCACGGTGCCGCCAGCGCCCTGGTGCGTAAGCGTAAGACTTGCGCCGGGGAGTTCCGCGCCGCCGCCTGCCGCCTGTTTGGAGATGGTTACGGTGGTAGCCGCATCCACCATGTACACTACGCCTGCTTCCACGCCGCCAAAGGTAACGCCCGTGACGGTGGGGGTCAGGTTCGCGTCCAGGGTGAAGGTAAACTCGGTGGTCACCAGGTAGCCATCCGGCGCGGCGACTTCTTTAAGTACATAGGTGGTATTGGGTTCCAGCACACCGCGCAGCACATGCGGCGTATCGGTGGAGATCCACTCGGCAATCAGGTTGCCTTGGGTATCCAGCACCTGCATATGCGCGCCCGGGAGTTCATCCCCCGTGAGGGTGCGTTTGCTGAACTCGCCCTCGTTTGCGGTGTTGTACAGGGTGTAATCGAAGCTGTCGCCGGGGTCGGCATCGTCACCGGTCACACGCAGGGTGTACCCGGGCACGGCGTCCTCGGTGACAAAGTAGCGGTACGCGGTGCCGTTGCCATCCGCGCGCACAAGGCCGCTGAACGTGTACGTCCAGTTATCGGCGGCGGTCAGGGTACGGCTGGCGATCTCGGTTGCGGCTACGCCGCTGCCGGGGAGTTCACGCCACAGGCGCACGGTCACGCTGGCGGGCAGCTCACTGGCGGTCAGGGGAGCGCCTGCCTTGTTCAGGTCAAAGGCTTTGGTTACCTTCACGTTCACCAGCCCCGTGGGGGTATCCACCATTACATAGGTGGCGCTGCCGCCATGCGCGGGCAGGGTGAAGGTGATATCCGCCGCGTGCTGATAGCCTTCCGGCACGGTGGCGGGATCCTCATGCAGGGTGTAGGTGCCGCCGGGCACAAGCCCATCGGCCATGGTGAGGGTGTGCGAGTCGGCCGTGGTGACCCATGACCATTCATGCGCCGCCTCGGTGGTGCCGCCCAGTGCGTAGGGGCCTGTAAGCGTAAGCGTTACGCCCGTTACAGGGTTGCCCGTGTATGTGCCCGTGCCGCTTACGGCATCGCTGTCCAGCTTGTAGAGGAGCAGCGTCAGGGGTTTGTTTTCCATGGTGAGGGTCACCGGCGCGGCGCTTGTGCCCACGGTAAAACGGATGGGCGCGGCCAGCGCGTAGCCTTCGGGGGCGGATTCTTCCACCAGCCAGTAGCTTACGCCCTGCGTGAGCACGCCTGTATAGGTATGGATGGATTCATCCTGCGGGGTTGCGGGGTCATCGGTGCGGGTGGTGAAGGTGGTACCCGCCACCAGCGTGCCCGGCGCGCCCGCGTTATCTGTGTAGATGGCCAGCACCGCGCCCGCAAGCGCGTCGCCGTTTTCATCGGTCTTGGTTACGCGCACATCGGTGGGGGCATCGGTCAGGGTCACGGTGGCCTTGCCGTTTGCCGCGCTCACCTGTACATCCGCGCGCGCATCATGCACAAGGGTAGTTTCACCCGTCTGCTGGTTATGGTCAAAGCGGAACCAAAGCGGCGCCATGGTTACATAGCCCTGCGGCACGGTGGTTTCCACCAGCATGTAGTATTGCCCTGCCACCAGACGGTCAAAGCGCATGCCCTCTGCGCCGATTTGCGCAAGCGTATCGCCCGCGGCATTGGACTGGTACAGGCTGAAGCCCACGCCCGTGTTGATGGCCGCGCCTTCCATGCCCTGCTTGAGCAGGGTAAGCAGCGTGCGGTCATCCGTCATGGTGACGGTGGTGCCGCTGACCTCGCCCTGCGTGCCCACCAGCGTGACGGTGCCGTCACCCGCGATGGTAAAGCGCACGCTCTCGGCGATGAGGTAACCATCCGGCGCGGTAACTTCGGTAAGCGTGTAAGTGTTGCCCGCGCGCAGTTTGGTAAAGTCGACTTCGTGGGGCAGTACGTTGCCGCTGCCATCCACGGCGGTCTGCCAGGTTTCCACCAGCCGCCCGCCATCGGTATCATCGGTGAGGGTCAGGGTTGCGCCCGCGATCTCTGCGCTGCCTACGATATCCACCTTGCTGATGGTCAGCGTCAGCGGGGTATTCATGAAGCTCAGCGCGGTTGCGCCGCCCTCGGCGAAGGTAAAGGGCACATCGTCCGTACGCAGGGTATAGCCATCCGGCGCGGCGGATTCGCTGAGGAGG
>Ga0334883_1004854_pt1 | contig 12430 bp, 6 predicted proteins | sample GraSluR1_MG_6_FD_207230 | JGI IMG/M metagenome (GOLD analysis project Ga0334883, IMG submission 207230) | Sludge microbial communities from methane-producing bioreactor in Wageningen University, Netherlands - Granular Sludge_09_05-R1 | ecosystem: Engineered > Bioreactor > Anaerobic > Unclassified... | reverse complement strand
TGCCCCCCGAGGCCGCCTTGGCCGCCGCCGCCGCCATCCCCGCCGAGGCCACCAAAGCCCAAGCGCACCCGATTGCCGCTGATCACCGGCCGCGCCGCCGCCACCGTGTCGGCGACGAAGACCCCAAAAGAGCCGCCGCCACCGCCACCAGCGCTGCCGCCGCCAGCACCGCAACCACCGCTACCACCACCGCCGCCCGAGCCCCCCAGGTCCCCAAACTTGTTGCCCTGGGTACAGCTCGTGTGGACGTTGTTGTTGGTCACCCCACCGCCAGCGCCACCACCGCCGCCACCGCGTCCATGGGCCCCACTCGCGCCCGCAACAGCGCGCTCCGCTGCCCAGCGGCCGCCGCTCACGCGGCCCAGGCCATTGGTGCAGCCCACGCCGCCATTGCCTGGCGTGCCCTCGGTACCGGAGCGCGCATCGCCGCCATTGCTCGAGACGGTCCCGCTCGAACCAACGGTGCAGTCGTACTTGCAGTAGGCGCCCTGGCTGGGATCGCTGTGCTGATAGGTGTTGTTGATGCCGCCGACGCCATCGATGGGCGACCCTTGGTAATCCTGCACCCCCATCCCGGGCTCACGCGCCGTCGCGCCAGGGCGGCCATCGGCCACAGGGCAAGCGGCGTTGCGCCCGGCCGCGCCGCCGGCCCGCGTCTGGCCCGAACAGGTCGCGCTGGAACACTCCCACGAGGCCAGCCCCGCCGCCGCCGCGCCCCCTGGCGTCCCCGAAGGCCCAGGCTGGCCGTTGGCGCCATCCCCGCCTCGGCCGCCGATGATCAGGTTGTTCACCACCTCGATCTGAGTCGAGGCCAAGGCAATGTAGACCGCGTAGGAGCTCGGCGCCGCCTCTTCCGACGCGCTGTCGTAGTTGACGTCATAGCCCTGGATCATGAAGCCCGCGATCACCGTCCGCTGATCCACGGCGCCGATATGGACCGTCCCGGGCTGATGGCCGCTCTGGCCGTGCTGGGGCTCCTGCCCTTGAATCCACGTCGGGTGCAAGACGATGTCGCGCTGGCTGAAATCCAGATTATAGCCGCCGTAGAGCTTGACCCCTGCGCGCAGATTCACGTTCTCGTAGTAGGTACCTGCGGCGACCAAAATCGCCACATGACGGCTGGCATCGAAGGCGCGAACCGCCTGCCCAATCGTCCCGAAAGGTGCGTCCCGCGTCCCCTGGGTCCCGCTCGCCCCAGCTCGGACGAAGAGGGAGCGGCTGGCGTCGCCGTCGATGCCGTCACAGTTCCCGTCCACATAGACCGCGCCCGCCGCCGGATAGCTCGGGAAGGTGTCGGGTTCGTCGGCGCCACCGTGCACCGCCCGACCACACTCACAGCCATCGGCCTCGACCCCGTTGGTATCGTGGAACTGAAAGGTCACCCCACAGGTGCCCGCGACACAGCGGTGCGCCCGCCCGAAACGCGAGGTGCACTGGGCGTCACCGGTGCACGCCACCGCACAGGTGCCGCCTGGACAGTCGTCGACCACACAGTAATGGGTCTGCCGGTCGCAGCTACGCCCTGGCGCGCAGTCTTGGTCGACCCGACAGGGACCCTCGGCCGGCCACACCTCCAAGGTACAGCCGACGAACTCGCAGCCAAAACCTTGGTCTCCCTCGACACAGGCCCCAATGGCGTGCTGTATCTCTGGATTGAAGCGCGCCGGACAATTCACGTTACACGCCCCACAGTGCTCATCCGTGTGGTAGCGACCGCGCTCGTCGCGGAAGCCCTCGTCGATCTGGCCATCGCAGTTGTTGTCGCGATAGTCGCAAACCTCCACCACCAAGGAAGACTGCTCGCACATGCTCCAGCCATAGAGGGTCTCACCCAGGGCACGACAGGTCTGCTCACCCTGGCAGATGTCCTCGGCGCTGAAGAGCAGGCAGCTCCGGGTCGTGCCCGCACGCTCGCGCGAACAGGTGCAGGAACCTCCCTTGGGCATGCACCACTGGCCCCCATCGACCCACTGGCAGCTATAGGCCTCGGGGCAGCAACTCTGCACGCCCACCTCACCACTACACCCAGCGTAAGGCGCATTCGGCGCACAGCTCTGCACACAGTGCATCCCCGGCTCGTTGCCAAAGCTCATACAGCGATCCGAGAAAACGCGGCAGTCGCCGTCGTTGGTGCAGGGCTGACACGCCGGCGAAATCAACGGTGCACAGATCAGGGGCGCGTCAAAGGGGTAGGGGTAATGCCCTGGGGCACACAGCTTGGGCACGCAGGTCGGCGTGTCGTCGCGCAGCTCGCAGTGCGCCGCCCCCCACACCACCTCCCCCGCATCGTCCCGCAACAAATCCGGCAACAACTGCAAACAATTCACGCCGCAGGCACCACAATGTTCGGGATGCACGTAGCGCCCCTCTTCGTCGACGAAGGGCTCATCGATCAAGCCATCACAGTTGTCATCTTGGCCATTGCAGGTCTCGTATTTGGGATCCGTCGCGTCACAGCGCCAGCCCCAAGCGCCGCCCTCGTCCTCGGCACAGAGCCACTCGCCCGCACAGCCACCGACGAAACAGCGCGGAAAGTCAGCGGGGTTGTCGATCCCTTCCTTGTCTACGCTCGGATCATTGGCGTCGATCAAGCCATCACAATCGTCATCGACGCCGCTACAAACCTCTGGCTGGGCGTCCCGCCCCACGCACTCACCCCACGCCGCCGCCGCACCGATGACCTCACAGGTCTCGATCCCAGGGCAGCGCCCGTGTTCGTTCGTACGCAGGCATTGACGCTGCAAACCCGCGTTGGCCACCTGACACTCGCAGGTGCCCGCTGGCGGCACACACTGGCGGCTCTGGCGTCCATTCGCCAAGGTCACGTCGGCACACACATAGCCCATGGGGCACGGCTCGCGCACGCACTCGAGGCCACAGACCCGCTCCCCGTCCAAGTCGAGGCACGCGTCACCCGCGGCATTGCAGTGCCCATCCACGGAACACTGTTGGCAAAGCCGCGGCGCAATGGCCTGCACGCACACCGCCTGCGTGGTGACCTGCCCCCCCGGGACATCCAGGCTCTTGCACTCCCAGCCTGCGTCACAGGGCAAGGCCTCACAGCGCCGGGTACACACGCTGCCGTTGCCAGGCCCGGCGGGCAAACACACCCCGCTGATACAATCGCTCGAACGCAGACAGGCCTGGCCAAAGCGCTTGGTCGCCAGAAACCACGGCTCATCCTCGACGGCGTGGCACACCCCCCCTTCGCAATAATGCCCCTCCCCACAGTGGGCCGCCTCAGCACACGCGCATTCACCGCGCTCGTAACAATCGATGTCACAGCCCGGCACGAGCGCCAGAAGCGACGAAAAAAGAACGGCCCAGAGACGACTCTGCCGCACTCGCTGTTGAAGCCACGCCATCACTGTGTGCCCCAAAACACAGACGCACCATGCGCGCCTGCACCCTTGCGCATCCCTACGCCATCCAACCACACCCCGACACCGCACGACATGCGCCTCCTCGCCTGAGCGTTAAGAAACTAACCTAGCGCCACGGCGAGGGCGCGTCCAGAGCAAACGCCATGCCTAGGGCTAGGCTAGGCCTCTTCACCTTTGACCCCCATGGCAACCTCTCCTAAGCTGTGACGGGTATCGTGTCCGCGCCTCGGCCCCCACAATCGCCCACGGAGAGCCTCATGCAGCATGCCCCCACGTGGCCTCACACTTTGGCGCGATGCGCCGCACTCTTCGCCGTCGTCGCGGTCATTGCCTGTGACGACCCCGTCTCTTCACCCCCGGAAGACACCCCTGATCTGCCCCCAACCGATCTCTCGCAGGAGCTCGACCCCGTCGACACCCAAGATGGGGATGACCTCGACCCGACGGATACGCCACCAGAAGACGCCGACGCGCCGGAGCTCCCCCTCGATCCCTGCGCGCCTGAGGCCCTCGCCCGGACGCCCTTCGCCCTCTTCCCCGATCTGCCCGCCACCCAGATCCACCTCAGCCTCGCCCCAGACGGCGAAGGGCGCGGCTTCTGGGTTGCCTTCAGCCTGCCCCAGAACAGCGGCAACTTCTCCGTGCACGTGGCCCATCTCGGCTGTGACGGCGCCTACCGCGTCGCCCCCGTCCAGGTCAGCCCAGGCCTCGCCAATGAGCTGGACCCAGCCATCCTCGTCGCGCCTGAGTGGGTCATGGTTGCCTGGCAAGTCGACGACGGCCAGCAACCCCACAACCTCTCGATTCACTACCGCTTTCTCCTCCCCGATGGCACCGTCGAAGGCGAGCAATCCACGCGTCTCGTGCTCACCCAGGCCGGCGAGGCCTTCCAGGCCTCGGCGTGGATGCCCCAGCTCGTCATGGCGCCGAGCGGCGATCCGCGCCTGATCGGCGTCCTCGCCGACCCCACCCTGGCCCGCTTCCAGGTCTTTCACCAAGCCTTCAACGGGCGCGTCCCCGAAGGCGACACCTTGCTCGTGGCGCCAGAGGCGGAGACCTCCCAGTTCTATCCCGCAGCCTCTTACTCAGGCGAAGGCCAACTCTATGTCGCCTTCGATCGCGCCCCCGACACCGGCGCCGACGATGTGGCCATCACCCGCTTCAACGCCGCTGGCGTCCTGGACTTCGACCCGCCTTACCTGGCCTTCCCCGAATGGCTGAGCCGCAGCCCGAGTCTGCACAGTGGTTCAGGCGTCACCCTGTTGGCCACGGGGGGCAAGCGAGGTAGCTTGGAGCGCGTCCTGCTCCGTCACGCCCACAGGGATCCGAGCCAGGCCTCCCCCCTCTTGCTCGGCAACAGCGGCCAGAAGGCCTACGCCCCCGCCGTCGTGGTGAGTGAAGCCGAGAGGGCCGCCGTCCTGTGGTACGAACCCATCGTCGGCCAGCAGCACAACCTGTGGTGGCAGGCCATCCGCATCGAGGGCGAGGAGGTGGCCATGCACGGCGCGCCGCGCCAGCTCAACCTCGACCCCGTCGCCCCCTACCCGCCCGCGCTGATCCATTTCGGCGATGGCATCTACCTGGCGGCCTGGTCTCAGGGGACTAGCCCCGGTTTTCGCGCCTTCGCCCGTTTCGTACCCTGAGGGACAGGCCCAGCAGGGCCAACAGCGCCAGCAGCAGCGTCGGGACGCGTTGGCTGGCACGGGGCTGGGCGGCGATACGGCACCCACAGACCCCGGGCGCATCACTGCCGCGCGGCTCGCCCCCCTCCACCGCCGCCTCTCCCTGCCCTGGCGCCGTATCGCGCAGATCGTCGGAGGTGGTATCAGTAAAGAGATCCTCCGGTTGAGCTGGATCGGGCTCAGCCGTCCAGTTCTCGATGAGCTCCAAGACCTCTACCGGGTCAGCCTCCAGGTGCGAGGCCGCGTCGCCGCCTGCGTCCGCAGTGGTGTCCAGGCCATCCTCCCCGGCCTCGGCGACGGCTTCGACGAGATCAGGCTCAGTGGCCGGGGCCCAGGTGAGACGAATCGCATCATAGGCCAACTTGCGCTTATAGGTGCTGTAGGCCTCGCCCGTGTTGTCGGGCAGGACCAGCGAGCGCCCATCGCCTGCGGCGAATTCGAAGACGCCCAAGGGCACCCAACCCTTCTGCGTGGCCTGGTTGACCGGCTGGGAGCGGACGATGCCCGCGCCCGTGTCGATCTCGTAGACCGCTTGGTGGCTATCGGCTTCGGTGTTGGGGATGAAGACTTCCACCAGATAAGGCCCCGGCTGGTCCACGTCGAAGAGCCACTGGCCCCAGGTCTCGCGCGTGGCCTTGTCCGTGGCAAAGGTGTAGTAGTGGTGGCCGTTGTGTCCCTCGGCCACGGGCCACCAATAGGAGGTGGCCTTGATGAAGCAGGCCGTGGCGGTCTCCTCGAAGACGTGGACACCGCCGCTCAGGGCGTGGTCGCACGAGGGGGGCGCCGTGCAATTGTTGCTGGTGATCATGGTGCCATATGCGGGCGTGCCGTAGTCGACGAAGGTGGCCTTGATGCTCTGACACCAGTAAGAAGTGCAGGTGTTCTGTAGTTGGAAATGGAGATGGGCGCCGCAGACATAACCCGTCAGGCCCACCTTGCCCACCTCCTGGCCGGTGTAGACCCATTCGCCCACCCTGAGGCTGGAAGAGTTGGCCAAGAGGTGCAGAAAGAGCACCTCCGTGCCGTCCTTGAAATCGATGACCACGTAGTTGCCTTGCCCCGAGTAATCAGAGCTGCAACCTCCCGTGGTGGAGTCCATCTTGATCCGCCGCACCACGCCAGGCGCCGGGGCCGAGACGCTGCCCCCCACGGGGATCCCGAAATCGAAGGCCCAGGCGCCCATCCCGGTGTGGGAGAAGGCGTTGTTGTTGCCCTGGGTGACCTTGTAAGTGACCCCACACGGCCACGGCACGAGCAAAGGCGGCGTCGCCTCCAGCGCGCCTGGAAGCGCCATAACGAAGACCACAACCAGCCAAAAACGCCACGCCCGCATCTATGCCTCCTCCACCGATCCCTCAAAAAAGATTAGTAGATTCAAGCACACGCCGCCACAACAAAAGGTAGCTCCGTCCCCGCGCCCAGGCCCCTTGCCCCGAACGGGGCCAGTGTTATCCTTGCCCTGCCGCAGCGACGCGGCCGCCCGCACCCTCGAACAACAACCGCAGCGACGCCTCCATGCCCACACCTCCCCTGGTCAAAGACATTCACGAAGAAGCGACGCAGATGCTCGCCGTGCACGGCAACTATGCCACCTGTGAAGACATCCTCAGCCGCGAGTTCGGCGCCATTCTCCAGCGCACCCAAGTGCTGCTGACCCTGGCCACCTTGACCCTGACCATCACGGGCTTCTCCGGCCCCAGCATCGCCGAGTCAGGCCCCTTCTCGCGCTACACCATGGTGGTCGGGCTGGTCTTCGTCCTGGCGGCCATCCTCGTCGCCCTGGTCGGCATCTTGCGCGTGCGCTGGACCACCCAGTACGCCACGCAAGAGCCCGTGCAAGCCCTCGAGGCGATCATCGCCTACCGCAACGACAAGACCCGCAAATTCGTCGTCGGGATGATCCTCTTGGTCATCGGCCTCTGCCTCTATGTGGCCTCCCTGACGGCCTTCCTCTTCCATCTGGGTTGAAGGCGCGCCAGGGCTTTTTTGGGGGGATCCACCCCCGCCTATTTAGTCGCGCAGGCCGGGGCACTTGGGCTCATCGAGCCCCGCCTCGAGCTCCTTGAAGATGCGGTCCGCCCACAGCTCGGCGTCCATCATGGACTGGAGGCGGCGCTCGTCTTCGGGGCTGCGCTGCGCCTGCTGTTGGAGTCTGGAGCGGGCGATCTGCAGATCTTCGAAGGCCACCTGGACCTTGGGCTTGAGCATGTTGAAGCTGTCGCCCATCTTCTGGGTGACGTCGCGCAGGATCACGCACTCGGCTTGGGTGATGCCCGGGGAGCGCGCGTAGTTGCCGTAGAGGCGCGTCTCGAGTTGCTTGACCAAGCGCTGGACGTTGGCCAAGTCCTGCAGCGCCGCCAGCTCGACCGCCAGGGCCACCGGGGCTTCCTGAAGCTGGAGGGCCCACTTCTCCTTGGCCTTCTGCTCGCCGCGTAGCAGGTTGTTCATGGCCACGTCGACCTCACGCGCCTCGGCAAACCAACCGAAGAGGTCGAGGAGATAGCGGCCCTCGGTCTCGTTCAACATGCTGCCATCCTGCAGGTCGAGGATGATGCCGCGGGCCAACTTGGTCACGTCTGCCGGCGCTTTGCCGCGCTCGACCTCGCGTCCGATCTTGGTCAAGGCCACGGGCAACGGCGCCGGGTAGCGACTCTGACGCACGACCTTGAAGACCAAGTAGGGGCTCTCGATGTACTCCGCCTTGGAGTCTTTCCAGTAGAGGCGGCCCGAGTCGAAGACCAGCTTCTCACTCATCATCAAGGCGCCGGCGCGGCCCGTGGGCTCGCCCGTCAGCGGATCGGGCGTCCCCATTTTCTTCTCGGCGGCGCTGGTGAAGCCCACGATGACGAAGTCACCACCCATGAAGAGGTTCTGGGGATCGGCCACGCCGCTCACCGCCTCGATGGGGACGAAGTCGGTCTGGAACTCGAAGACATAGTCGGGCTTGGCGGCATAGTCGAGGATGTAGTTCGCCACGGTGAAGCCGATGTCCACCAGCTTGGACTGCCACTTGTTCAGCTCGATCTCGGCCAACCCCCACTCGGACAGGTTGTTGAGCTGCTCCTGGCCCCACTTGAGCAGCGTCCGCGCCAGCTCGACGTCGTTGAGCTGGCCGATGATGAAGCGCAGGCCCACGTTCTTCTTACCCATCCTAAAGGGCGGGGTGATGAAAGCCGAGTCCACCGTGAGGTGGCCGTTGCGGAAAACGGGGTTGATGGAGAGCACGTGCTTATAGGCGCACTTCACGCTCGAGTCGTGGGAGGAGCGCTCGCGCTGGTGAATGTCGAAACCGATATCCGAGACGTCGAGCTCTTTGCACTGCACGTTGGCCGGCAAGATCCCTTCGATCTGCGAGACGATGGTCAAGTTGCCCACGTCGCGGCCCAGGGCCTCACCGATATAAATGGTCTCCAGCTTGATCTGAAAGTAGTCGTCACCCGTAATGGCTTCACGGGGGCGTGGCTCGGGGCGCACATCGCGGGTACCCAGTTTTCCGTCGACCGAGCGCATGGTGTAGAAATCGCGGATGCCGACGCCATCGCGAACCACCGTCCCGCTGCCTGGGCTGGGATTACAGGCGGGTACCACCACCAAAAAAACGAGGAGACACGACAACAGGGGTACTTCTTTTCTCACGGCTCACCTCTCATGGAACGGTTCAAGCCCCCGGGGGGCGCTGCGGGGCGTAGTGACGTCAACAACCCAAAACAATTCATCACGCCAAGCTCACTCTAGGCATCACAACGCTACTGCCTCGCGAACCTTACATCAAACACGGCGACCTTGGCGATAGCGCTGCGAGCTTGGCTGAGTTCGCAACCTCTCGACCGCGCAGACGTCGCCATGGAGACGTTCTTGTAGTAGACTCGAGAGCGAAGCAGACAGACGAGGGAGCTCATGAGCGATCAACAAGAGAACCAAGCCCTACGCCAACGCGTGACCGAGTTGGAGCACGAGATCAAAGAAATGCGGGACTTGGTCGCCCACTACGAAGAGCGCTTCCGCCTCCACTTCGTCGAGACCTCCACCTTGTCCATGGTCATCGGCAACCATGGCCTGGTCGTAGACGCCAACCCCGCCCTGCTCTCCCTCCTGGGTTACACCCGCGACGACCTCATCGGCAAGCCGGCCTTCGATTTCGTCGCCCCCCACCACCGCAGCCTCGCCCAGGAGCGGGTGCTACTCGATTTCTCGGCCCCCGTGCACCAGGGCATGATCTTGGACATCATCGCCGCCAACGGCGACTTGCGCCGCTTCGTCTTCCCCAAAGGCATCGCCCCCAAGGTCATGCGCGATGGCCAGCCCGTGGCGATCTGCTATTCCGCCATCGACATCTCCGATCACGATCACCGCGACCTCGTGCCCATCTGCTCCATCTGCAAGGCGATCCGCGACGCAGCCGGCCGCTGGCACAGCGTCGAGTCCTATCTCCACAGCCAGACGGGTGTCGAGTTCACCCACGGCATCTGCCCGCCCTGCCTCGAAAGCTTCTGCGAGAGCCACACCACGACGGACGTCAAGTCCTGAACCCTGAGGACGCGGGCCACGGCGCCCTGCCCGCCTCCCTCAGACCTCAGCGGAACTCGCTCCACAGTTGGCCCAAGTGGACGATGACCTCCACGGCCTTCTGCATGTCTTGCACCGAAACCCACTCATAGCGGGAGTGGTAATTGTGCTCCCCAGCGAAAATGTTCGGCGTGGGCAGCCCCTGGAAACACAGGTGAGCCCCGTCGGTGCCACCGCGCACGGCTTCCTCCCGCAGGGCGATCCCGGCCCGGGCGATGGCCTGCCGGGCGAAATCCACCACCTGAGGATGCTGATCGAGGATCTCCCGCATGTTGCGGTATTGCTCCACGACCTCCACCTCATAGCTGGCGCCGGGGTAGGCCGCCACCGCCGCCGCGGCAAAGGCCTCGAGCATGGCCTCTTTCTCGGCCAGGGCCGCGGTCACGAAATCGCGGATGATGAAGATGACCGTCGCCTTATCGACGGATCCGTTCAAGGTCATGGGGTGGAAGAAGCCCACTCGCCCTTCGGTGGTCTCTGGCGACAAGGTGTCCTTGGGCAGCCGGGCGATGAAGTCCGCTGCCACCTTGATGGCGTTGACCATCTTGCCCTTGGCGTTGCCAGGGTGGGTGTTGAAGCCCTTGAAGGTCACCGTCATGGCATCAGCCGAGAAGGTCTCCGTGTCGAGCTGCCCCAGGGCGGAGCTGTCGATGGTATAGGCGCACTGCGCGCCGAACTTCTCCAGATCGAAGTGCTTGGTCCCGGCACCGATCTCTTCGTCGGGGGTGAAGGCGATGCGCATGGTGGCCCGCGGCAGCTCGGGGTTCTCCAGCCAGATCTGCACGGCCGTCATGATCTCTGCCACGCCAGCCTTGTTGTCCGCCCCGAGGAGCGTGGTGCCTGACGCCGTGACGATGTCGTTGCCCATCTGGCTCTGGAGCTCAGGGTTGTCACTGAGCTTGATGACCGTCGCCGGGTCGTCGGGCAAGACCAGGTCCTGGCCCTGGTACTTGGTGTGGATGATGGGCTTGACGTCCTTGCCCGACATCTCCGGCGAGGTGTCGACGTGGGCCATGAGCCCAACGACGGCCGGGGCGCCAGGGACGTTGGTCGGCACGGTCGCCGTGACGTAGCCGTAGGCGTCGAGCTCGACCTCGGCGACGCCCATCTCTTTCAGCTCATCGGCGAGCATTTGTAGCAAAACGAGCTGCTTCTCCGTGCTGGGATAGCGGCTGGTCCCGGGCTCGGACTGGGTGTCGACGGCGACATAGCGAAGAAAACGCTCCAGGCAGGCCTGGCGATATTTGTCGAAGTTCATCCTCACCTCTTCGGTGGCGGGGGAGCCCCCCGGTGGCAAAGAGACGGCGCTCGGCGCCGCCTGGGATCCAAATTCAGGTGCGTGACAGCGGCTTGTAACGAATGCGCACGGGTTGGTCCGCGGCGACCCCCAAGCGCTGCTTGCGATCGCGTTCGTAGTCCTGGTAGTTGCCCTCGAACCACACCGCCTCGGAGTCGCCCTCGAAAGCGAGGATGTGGGTGGCGAGGCGATCCAAGAACCAGCGGTCGTGGCTGATGATGACGGCGCAGCCCGGGAAGGCCTCCAGGGCGTCTTCCAAGGCGCGCAGGGTGTCGACGTCGAGATCGTTGGTGGGCTCGTCCAAGAGCAGCAGGTTACCGGCGCGCAAGAGCAGCTTGGCCAGATGCACGCGGTTGCGCTCGCCCCCCGAGAGGGTCCCGACCTTTTGCTGTTGCAGCTTGCCCTTGAAGCCAAAGATGCCGCAGTAGGCGCGGGCATTGAGCTCGCGTTTGCCCACCAGGAGCACTTCTTGGCCCCCGGAGATGGCCTCGAAGACGGTCTCGTCGTCGACCAGCTCGTCCCGGATCTGGGTGACGGCCGAGACGACCACCGTCTCCCCCACCTTGAGCTCGCCGCCGTCCACGGGCTCTTCCCCGGTGATCATCTTGAACAGGGTGGTCTTACCGGCTCCGTTGGGGCCGACCACCCCGACGATGCCGCCTTTGGGTAGGGAGAAGGTGAGGTCGTCGATGAGCAGGCGATCGCCGAACGCCTTGCGCAGGGCCTTGGCCTCGACCACCACGTCGCCCAAGCGCGGCGGCACGGGGATGACGATCTCTTGGCGGCGTTGCCCGTCGTCGCCGGCCTCCTTGAGCAGCTCTTCGTAGCGCTTGAGGCGCGCCTTGGACTTGGCCTGCTTGGCCTTCTGCCCCATGCGCACCCACTCCAGCTCGCGGGCCAGGGTCTTGCTCCGCAGGGAGGCCTGCTTCTCGTGCTGGGCCAGCAGCGCTTGCTTCTGCTCCAGCCACTCCGAGTAGTTCCCCTCGAAGGGCAGCCCTTTGCCGCTCTCCAGTTCGAGGATCCAGCGGGTCACGTTGTCGAGGAAGTAGCGGTCGTGGGTGACGATGATCACCGTGCCGTGGTAGTCGCGCAGGGTGCGCTCCAGCCAGGCCACACTCTCGGCGTCGAGGTGGTTCGTCGGTTCGTCCAGCAGGAGGAGGTCCGGTTTGGCCAACAAGAGCTGGCACAGGGCCACCCGGCGCCGCTCGCCCCCGGAGAGGGTGCTCACGTCCTGGTCCCCCGGCGGGGTGCGCAGGGCGTCCATGGCGATGTCCAGGGTGCGATCCAGATCCCAGGCACCGGCGGCGTCGATGGCGTCTTGCAGCTTCCCCTGCTCCTCCATCAGATCGTTCATCTCGTCGTCGCTGAGCTCCTCGCCAAAGCGCAAGCTCACGGCTTCGAAGCGATTCAGCAGATCGCGCTGGGCGGCCAAGCCCAACTCGATGTTGCCGCGCACGTCGAGGCTAGGGTCGAGCTGGGGCTCCTGGGCGAGAAAGCCCACC
>Ga0334883_1004853_pt1 | contig 12431 bp, 11 predicted proteins | sample GraSluR1_MG_6_FD_207230 | JGI IMG/M metagenome (GOLD analysis project Ga0334883, IMG submission 207230) | Sludge microbial communities from methane-producing bioreactor in Wageningen University, Netherlands - Granular Sludge_09_05-R1 | ecosystem: Engineered > Bioreactor > Anaerobic >... | reverse complement strand
ATAATAAAATCATTAGCCACAAAATTATTAAAGCCAATAATGTTTTCAACAACTGGATGTCTGCCATTTTTTATGTAAGTACTAAAAGTTTCTGATATTTCAGGCCGAACATAATTGTATTTTCTTGCATTGATAGAAAAACATAATAACAAATCAATTTCAGCTATTTTTTTTGCATTTATTTGGAGCTCTTTTAGTTTTTCTAAAATCTCCATTCGAACCTTGTGAAAAAGTTCAAACTCTAACTCATTTACTCTTTCAGATGCTTTCAAAACTTTTTCTTCATATTCTTTTAGCTCAGGAGTGATAAATCTTTCAGCATTAACAAGTGTTTGTTTTCTCATGTAATCGTCAGGAACATTTTTTAAATTTCCTTTACTTATTTCAATATAATAACCAAAAACTTTGTTATATTTAATTTTTAAATTATTTATGCCAGTTCTCTGAATCTCTCGTTCTTGCATATTTAAAATATATTTTTTGCCTTCAAAAAGTATTTCTCTGATCTCATCAAGCTCTATATTAAAACCTTTTTTTATAAAACCATCTTCTCTAATTCCATTTGGAACATCATCACTAATTGCACTGTCTAGAAATTGGTATAGTTCATTAAGTTCATCTAGTTTAAGCCGATCCTTATCAATTTCCAATTTGTTTAAAAAGGGGAAAACTGAAATAGAATTTTTTAAAGCCAAAACATCTCTTGCATTAGCATTTCCAACACCAATTTTGGCAAGTAATCTTTCAATATCTGAAATACAAGATAAATTTTTTTCAATTTCTCTACTTAATTCAGAGTCCAGAAAAATTTTTTCTACTAAATTAAGACGATAATCAATTTTATTTTTATCGCAAAATGGATATAAAAGAGATTTTTTTAACAACCTCGATCCCATGGAACCAACACAATTATCAAGTATTGAAAAAAGTGTATTTTCTTTATTGTTGTTTGGAGAATAGAAAATTTCAAGATTTTTTATAGTATTATCATTCATAGATAAAAAATTTTTATCTAAAAGTCTTGAAATCTTATGAATGTGCTTAAGGCTTGTTTTTTGAGTTTCTTTCAAATAACTATAAAGCCTTGCACTAGATGTTTTTAATGCATTTTTATCTTCAAGACCAAACACACTTAGAGAATGAACAGAAAATTCTTTTTTTAAAAATTCTTCAGCATTATCAAAGAAATCATATTTATAAACATAACAATTAACATTTTTTAATAAATTATTTTTATAAAAGTCATCATTGTAATCTTCAGTAGATAAAATTAATTCTTTAGGACTAATTCTTAAAAACTCATCTTTTAAATCTTTAAAATTTAAAAAATCAGAAACATAAAAATCTCCAGTTGTAATATCGCAGTAGGAAAGCGCAAAAACATCTTTGTCTTTAACAATGTTTGCAACAAAATTATTGGATTTTTGATCTAAAATATTTTCATCAAAAGTAGTTCCGGGTGTGACAACTCTAACGACATCTCTTTTTACAATTCCTTTTCCATCAGGCTTACTCAACTGTTCACAAATAGCCACTTTTTCACCAGCCTTACTTAATTTTGCAATATATGACTCAGAAGCATGAAATGGAATGCCACACATAACTTGATCTGGATCAGTTTTGTTTCTACGAGTTAGTGCGATTTGTAGAATTTTTGACGCTTTTATCGCATCTTCATAAAACATTTCATAAAAATCCCCAAGTCTAAAAAGAAGAACACAATCATTATATTGTTTTTTTATCTCCATATACTGCAAAACCATGGGTGTGGGCTTCTTCATATTCTTAATTTTTACTTTCAGGTTAGTATACTAACTAAATTATTTGAAAAACAAAATAAAAATTTTTTAGTCAATAATAAAAAAGCCAAAACTCTTTTTAATAAAGATTGTCTATAATTTAAAAAAATCTAAAATAAAACTAATAGTCAAAATCATCCTCTCTACAAGTCTTAGATTTAATTTAAATAAAAGATCTCGATTACAGGGCCAACTTCTTTGCCCAAATCCACCAGCCAAAAGCTCAATATTGGATATTTACAAATCTTCTCTTTAATAAATTTAAAAACAATTCAAACAAATTTCCAGCATTTCCGCAAACAGCCCTAAACCCGTTCACCCGCAAAACAAATTTCCAGCATTTCCGCAAACAGCCCTAAACCCGTTCACCCGCAAAACAAATTTCCAGCATTTCCGCAAACAGCCCTAAACTTTCAAAATCACTTAATAACCGATAATCTGTTTTCCCACGCGGTATTGTCTAAATTTAATACTTTTTAGGAACAATTTAAACTTCCTTACTAAACCAATTTTTTTTAAATTTTTGGCTCTTTTAAAGCTATTTAAGGAGTTAATCTTGCTTTGATTAAACCTTATTTTTTGTCTTTTTTCCTGTGTTGTGTCGATTGTAATAGTTAGAAACATATTTTTGTGGTTAATATTATATTTTTTTATTTAAACTTAATTATTCATCTTTTATTTGCATTTATAAATTTTGATGATCAGTTAAAAAGCAAATAAAAATCAGTATTTTATAAAGCAATTCTATTTATAATTTTCTTGTTTTATTTACTGCTTTAAAAATTTATCTATATTGCCGTATTAAGGATTCTACAACGCCTTGAATCAAAAGCTCTTCTGCAGGATAAATGTCGGAATAATTTTTGTTCTCTGCTTTCAAGTATACTTTGTTGTCTTTCTTAATAAATCTTTTTAGTGTGTTTGAGTGATCAACTAATGCAACAACAATGTCGTCATTTTTAGGCTCTCTAGTAGTGTTTACAAGCACCAAGTCGCCTTCAAATATTCCCGCATCTATCATACTATCTCCTTTTACAGTTAGCAGGAAATAATCGCGACTATTTCGAACAAGCTCATCTCCAAAAGTCATGTAGCCCTCAACATGTTCTTCAAGCGCTTGTGGACCTCCAGCAGGAATGTATCCGAGTATTGGTACTGAAAAAATATTACCTGCCGCCTTCAATCTATTTTTTACAGAGCTAAGAAGTTGTATTCCTCGAGGAGTCTTGTCTTTTTCAATTACACCTTTTTTTCTTAGAGAATTTAGGTGTTTGATGACTCCATTGTCCGAGCTGAGATTGAAATGGATGCGAATTTCTTTAATAGTAGGTGATCTGCCATTATCCATTTGATACTTTTCAATAAACCTTAAAACCTGTTTTTGTCTAGCTGTAAGTGTTTTAGTCATAATAATAAATTAAGTGTATCTATAATATAGGTGATGTTTTAATCACCGTCAATATTTTATTCACCATAATTGCTTGACAAAACGCAGGAAAAGGCAAAAAAGTGCATTGCATAAAACACAAGTACATAAGCCAATAAAGGCTTATTTTTCAAAATCAAATATATTCTCTCTCTTAATTTTTAAAATTTTTGCACTCACCATTATAAACCCTTTGTTCAATTCTTTGTTAAAATCCATTACTAATTTTGAATACAAACTACTTTCATTTTCAATCAAGTCTGATAGATCCTGAATTCTATAAACTATCTCCAAAAAAAGACCATTTTTTAGAAACTTATATATTTCAATATATTCTTTAATTTTTTGACTTAATTCATTTTCAATAATTATTTTTTCGGCATTAAAATCAGTTTCTTTAATCGCAAAAGCCCGAGTATAAATAAGTTCTTCCCTTTCTTTTTCATTTTTTTCTGCAAACTTTTCTGACATTGCAATAAGAATAGGTACTAAATTATGCCTTTTTGTTAATAGTTTTTGTAAATTTTCTTTCTCTTTGTTCAATATCTTTTTAGCTAAAAATAGTGCAGTCATTTTAATTGATAACCAAAAAAAACAAAGAAATAGGATTATAGCTAAGAAATAAATAATTTTATCGATCATTTTTTAAAGTGTTTATCATTATATTCATATATCTCAGAGCCGATCTTTCCCATAAATAATTTCCCGCAATCTTTTTTGCAACTTCTTTTTGACTTATTTGTTTATCTTTATCGAGCATTTCCTCCATTTTTAAACTGGCCTCCCCATTCTTCGCTAAATCAACAAAAACGGCATCTTTCCCAGCAATTTCTCTGTGTACAGGAATGTCTGAGATAATAATCGGACAGTTTGCATTTGAAGCTTCAAGAATCGGTAAGTTAAAGCCCTCATCTTTCGATAAATGTAAAAGAGAAATGGCGTTTTTATATAATGCACACAGTTCTTTTTCGGTAACAAAACCAGTAAAAACAATATTGTCCCTGTTTTTGGCATCTTCAAAACTTTCATACAGTTTGTCCTCAAACACCTTATCTCCGACCAAAACAAGTTCTATGTCTGGGTATTTTCCTGAAAACGATTGAAATTCCGCAATTAATTTATTAACATTTTTCCTTTCATCATAACCACCTGCATAAATAAAGTAATTGTTTTTCTTAATTTTTAGTTTTTTCATTATTTCATTAGAAAAATCTTCAGAAAGCTCTTCTTTATAAACATCTCCCGCATCATTATAAACAACCTTTATTAACTCCTCAGCAATTGATAAATATTTTGAGATTTCCTTTTTTGAATACTTTGAAACAGTAAAAATTATGTCCGCTTTTTTTACACAAAGTTTAGTAAAAAATTTATTTATTTTTGAGAAAATACTCTTTGAATAACTTTTATACTTCCAAGAAATTGCATCATGAACGACTACACAACTTAAAAATTTCGGCTTAATAAACGGGTTTGAAGGGTATGGATAGAGTGCAATATCAACTTTTTCTTTTTTAAATAATTTAGGCAGAGTAATTTGTTCAAAAATTAGTTTTGCAAAACCTTTTCCAAGAAATTCAAATTCTTTTACCTTAATAACTGAAACATTTTTAGCAAAAAATTCCGAATAGTCTTCTTGTGTTTTTTCGCTAATATAAAGTAAAAAATTTATGTCAGGATAAGCTAACGACATTTCTTTTAGCAGATTTTTACTAACCATAGAAAGCCCTGTATAAGGCTTAATTAAGGCTCTTCCATTTATTGCTATTTTCATTTTTTAAAATATTTAACGAAATTGTTTCAGCACCATTCTTAAATTTATCTGATGCTTTAATCTTTTCCGACATTGCTATACTAATTGATTTTAGAAAATCTTGCACACTTATTTCTCCTTTTAAAACTGGCCATGACAATTCTTTTGAAAATATCTCAGCATTTTCAACTTGATCACCTCTACCCGCTTCCATTGGAATAATGACGGCTTTTTTTCTCAGCAAAGCCATTTCAAAGAGAGAATTCGACCCTGCTCTACTTACTACAAGATCAGAAACAGCTAAAATATCAGAAAATTCTTCCTTAATAAACGGAAATTCTCTATAAGAAGGATCTTTCAGAGCCAAGCTTTTTCCACTACCACTTTGGTGCACAATATTAAATTTTTCGCACAACTCTTTAAAACTATTTTTTACTAGATTGTTTATTTGGCTTGCACCAAGGCTTCCCCCAATTATAAATAGAATTGGTTTTTTACTTTCGAATTTTAAAAATTTTAATGCCTTTTCTTTATTCCCTTGAAACAGTTCTTCTCTAATAGGTGTGCCAGTTACAATTATTTCTCCTTTAAATTTTGAAAAATAATCTTTACTTTCAGGAAAACTTAAAAAAATTTTATCTGCAAATTTTGAAGAAATTTTATTAGCCAGCCCAGGGCTTAAATCTGATTCATGAATATACACAGGAACAGACCTCAAATAAGCTCCAATTACAACTGGCAAACTAACATATCCTCCCTTGCTAAAAAGCAAATCTGGTTTAATTTTTCTAATTAAAAAATAACTTTGAAAAATTCCAATTATAAATTTAAAAAAATCCAAATAATTCTCCCAAGAAAAATATCTTCGTAGTTTTCCACATTTAATCGGAAAAAATTCGATGCCCAAATCTTTAATAAGTTTTTCTTCCATGCTCTTACTTGAGCCAATGTACTTAATGTCAATTTTGGGAGAACTTTTAAAAAGCTCTTTTATAACGGCCAAGTTTGGTATTATGTGCCCTCCTGACCCCCCTCCTGTAATTAGCAGTCGCATAACTTGATTTTTTAGAAATATTAAGAAGTATTCCAACTCCAATTAGTGCAGAAACTAAAGAACTACCACCATAGCTCACAAAAGGAAGAGTAAGTCCCGTAACAGGCATTAAAGCAAGATTTACAGCAATATTGATAAATGCTTGTCCAGCAATCCAAACAGTTATACCTGTCGCCAGATATTTTTCAAAATTACCCTCAGCGTGAATGGCAATAAGAAAACCTCTATAAGCAATTCCAAAATATAATAAAACAACAAAAGCTATTCTAACAAAACCCAGTTCTTCTGCGGAGGCTGCAAAAATAAAGTCGTCAGAAGCTTGCGGAAGCCAATAAGATTTCTGAACTCCTTGAGTTAGGCCTTTCCCGAAAAAACCACCACTTCCAACAGCTATGTTTGCTTGTTGCGATTGCCAACAATAATCTTCTGTACAGTTTTGATTTATTTTCTTATAACCATCAAATCTTTCTCGAACATGATCTACAGTACTAACGACAATAGTCATACAAATAATTCCAAATATCAGTCCAATCGCAAGATGACGAATTCTAGCTCCTGCAACTATATAAATTGCAACAGCAATACATCCAAGCACAAAAGTGTTTCCAAAGTCATTCTGCATCAAAACAGGAAGCATAACAAAGGAAGAAACTAGAACAAATGGCAATAGTCCATCCTTAAAACTTTTAACAAACACACCTTGTTTTGAAAACCAATACGACAAATATACCGCCATAGTAAGCTTTGCAAATTCTGAAGGCTGAATAGAAGTATTGAAAATATGAAGCCAATTAGTTGCGATAGTACCAAAACTTGCTCCATAAAAAACAACTACTAAAAGCAAAACAAATGTTGCTAAATATAAGAGTTTTGAGCTTTTACTCCAAAATCTCAAAGGAAGTCGAAAGGCAATTAAAAACGCCAATAGTCCAAATGCAAGCCTTACAAGGTGCTTCTTAAACAGCAAATAGCAATCAACACCAGCATCACTACAGTTTGGATAAAGAACCCCAGGGGCAGAAAGAGAAATAGATTTCGGAACGCCAATAGAAGTAATCATAACAAGCCCAAACACAAGTAGTATTAGAACAATAATTCCAAGTATATAGTCAAATTTTGGAAGGTTTTTCATAAATTATTTCATAAATCACAAAAATACTACAGAAAGCCAAATATTTTATCAAAACTTTTTAATTAAAATCACTTAAAAATATTTAAATAAAGTGTTAAATTTGTTTTAAATAAAATAAAACAATGAAAAAAATTGCACTTTACTCAACTCTATTTGCCCTTATTGATATATTTTCAAAATACTTAGTTTTAAGCTTCCTAACTCAAGAAAAAGTAATTTTAAAAAACGCATTTAAGCTTATTTATGCAGAAAATACGGGTATCGCATTTTCAATAAATATTCCTTCTAAACTAATTTTTTTTCTAAATATTTTGGTTTTATCATTTTTTATTTATTTCATAAAAACAGACTTGCGTACAGATAAGCCATTAGCCCAAATATCCGCTTCGCTAATTATTGGCGGAGGTCTTGCAAATTTGATAGATCGAGCTTGGAATGGATTTGTTATTGATTTTATATCAATTTATTCTTATCCAATTTTTAATCTTGCAGATGTCTTTATTTCCTTAGGCCTATTGTTTTTTATACTTTTTTATGCTAAAATAATCAGAAATCAAAAATTAAAAAATGACACAAACACAAATTAGTTCCGAAAAAGAAATTACAAACGCAGGAATCTCAGTTTCCTCATATTTATTTAGGATAATATCCGCAGTGCTAGGTGGAATCGTAGGTTCTTTAGTATTGGTTTTATTTTTTATATTAGCAAACACATTGCTTTCTCCAGTACTTTCAAGTTCAGGCGAAGGAACTATTGGCTCAGTTTTCGTTTTTATTGTTATGATAATGGTATTTTTATCAACACTTTTCGGTAATGTAATCGCAACTTTCTTAATTTCACTTACGGAAAGGGAAAAATACAAAAGAAGATCTACGGCAATTAGCCAAATTGCAATAATGAGTATTATTGTAGTTATTTTTATGTTGCCTGTTTATTTCATTACAGCCACAATCGATGTTCAAATGGTTGTATATGCAGTCGCACTTCATATGATTTTAACAGTTCTTACATCCTCACTTACCTTAGAAATTGTTTCAAATTACAGATATTCATTAGTTGGTCTTTATGGGGTAACCCTTGCAATAATTGTTTCTTCAGCAGTATTGTTTGTATTCGCGAAAGTTGTTGAAAATATTGCAATTTTGCTTTTTGTAGCCCTTCCAATTATTTGGGGAACCATGGCACTTGTTCAAGGCCTTACTTTTATGGTTTATGCCTCTTTTGCAAAATTGTACGATAAAGATTTTTTATCAACACAAACAATGTATGGAGATGATTATGGCAAAGAAGTAGAGGAAGAAGAGGAAATTATTGATGAAAAACAAATCCCCGAAGAGGAGGGAGCTTCATTTTTAAGAAAATAATTTTATTAAGGAAATTGTAAAAAAATTATTTCTTTTTAGACATATTATTTGCCAAATCTTTTACTGCCTCAACAGCTCTTAAAACTTCAATTGGTATCATCCAAACAGTAGTATTCGATTGATCAGAAGATAAATCATTCAATGTAGACAATGTTCTTAAATGAAGTGCTCCGGGCGCATCAGATAGCATTTTAGCCGCCTTATGTAGGTTTTCTGAAGCTTGAACTTCTCCTTCAGATTTAATAATAACAGCCTTTCTTTCCCTTTCTGCCTCAGCAACTTTTGCAATAGTTCTGGTTAGATCGGGAGGAAGAACTATATCTTTGAGTTCAACTGCATCAATTTCAACACCCCAGTTAAAAGCTGATTTTTCAACAATTGACTTAATATTAGATGCAATGTCATCTCTATTCTTAAGCAAAACATCAAGGTCAACCTCTCCAACAGCATTTCTCATTGTAGTTTGGGCAAGTTGAATAACTGCATAATAAAAGTTTTCAACCGCAATAACAGCTTTGGATGCATCAGAAACTTTATAATAAATAACTGCATTTACACGAACAGAAATATTATCTTTTGTGATTGCATCTTGATCTGGCACATCAACTGCTTTAATTCTCATATCAATTTTTACCATTCTTTGAAAAACCGGAATAACTAGCCTCCAACCAGCAGGAGCAATACTCGAAAATTTTCCCATTGTAAACTTAACTCCTCTTTCATATTCATTTACAACTCTAATACTAGACAAAATTAGAACAGCAAAGAAAATTGTTGCAGGAAAAATCAAGGAAATCATTGTTTCAATCATTTTTATTTATTAAAAAATACTAAAATAATCATAAAAAGAATTTTTAAATTTTAAAACAACAAAGATTTAAAGAAGCAAAAACAAATTGATAAATAGGCGCAAAAATGTTAAAATAACAAGATAATAAAAACAAAATATGAATACAGCTTATGCAGTAGCATCACAAGCAACAGATAAAACAGAGAGCGTTTCAGAGTTGACTCGCTTATTGTCAATGATTGTCCAAAAGCTCCCATTATTTTTTGCGGGTCTTTTTATTTTAGTTTTATCATTCTTTTTAGCAAAAATAGTAAAAAGTATTGTTGAAAATAAACTTTCTGAAAGAGGTCTTGATGATGAACACAAGGAGGTACAAGTCTTGTCTGGACGACTTGTTTATGCGATTGTATTAGTGATAGGAGTTACTGCGGGCTTAAACATAGCAGGAATTGATATTACTTCTATTATTGCGGCCGCCGCCTTTGGAATTGGTTTTGCGCTAAAGGATTTAATTGTAAATTTTTTGGCAGGAATAATGATTTTGCTTGGAAGAGATATCACGATTGGGGATTTTATAAAAGTAAATGGTCAAGTTGGAAAAATAGAAGCAATTCAAGGTAGAGTAACGATTTTAAAAGCTATAAATGGCACAAAAATTGTAGTACCAAATTCTGTGTTATTTAAAAATAAAGTAACTAGCTTTACTGGAAACCCACTTCGACGCTTTGATTTAGTTGTTCCAGTAGATTTTCGTCAAAATATTGAGAATGTTATAAAAATTATGCTTTATTCTGCAAGTATAACAGAAGGAGTTTTAGCTCATCCACCTGCAAAAGTTGGATTTGTCGATTTAGGGGATAAAGGTTTTAAATTAAAACTAAAAGCTTGGTGTGAGGGTAAATCAGGTTGGCTTAAGGTAAGGACAAAGCTCGCAAAAAACTTAATATCTGAATTTAGAAAACACAATATTGTCTTTCCATTCACAACTTATAACATCAACAATTTTTCTGATGTTAAAATTGATGAAAAGGCTTTTCTCTATGATAATTCAGTAGTTCCACAAGCTAGTGTAGTAGAACAAGGGACTGTAGCACAAGGAGTTGTCCCGCAGGGAGTCGTAGCACAAGGGAATTTTCCACAACAGGATAGCATGCCACAGTCAGCACAAATGATGCAAAATCAAACTATTCAATCAGTTCCGACAAATCCTCAAGTTTTAATGGGAAACTCTTCTGCGGTCAATGCTTCTCAAACACCTCCATTTAGTCAATCTGGCGAATTTACTGAAGAAGAAATAAACGCAAAAACTTCACTGGATCTGTCTGAAGCTCTAGTCCCACAGCCAATTATGCTTGAAAATCAAGAGGGGCAAAGATAAATACTAAAAATCTCTTCTTTACACTGAGATATTTAGAAATTGATTGTTATTAAACAAATATAACGCTATCAGCTCTTCCTTTTACACTTTCTGCAGGCAGTGTAAAAGCCTAGAAAGACGGATTTTTATGAGAGTAAGTATTTTCACCTGAAAGAGCAAACTAAGTCCTAGAAAGACGGATTTTTATGAGAGTAAGTATTTTTACCTAAAAGAGCAAACTAAGTCCTAGAACTGAATCTTGCCTTAAGTGATTAGTTTATTAAGGCAAAAAATCTGTAAATATAGTGCTAGTTATTAAGCTCAAAATCAACACAATAATAATTTCTATACCCCCCCTTAAAAACCCTTAAAAACAAAAAAACCCGCCTTAGACGGGGGGAAAAAAATCTATCTAACGGCTATATTTTCGGATAGCCGAGACATTTTTGATTTTTGTTTTTGTTTTCGGGTTGACCAAGTCCTTTTTTTATCAAGCTGTACTTTGGAAATTTATTTTTGCCTCTCCAAGGCCGTCTGTTTTGCGTAGCTTTTAACCGAACGATTAAATTTCGATAAAGCTACCAGACCATTTCGTCAAGCGAAATGAGTGTTTGGTTTTGCTAGTCAAGCAAACCATCGTAAAGCCTGAAGGCTATCTTAACGAGAAATTTATTATAAGATCATATCAGATCTTGTTTAATTGTTCCGCAGTTAAACAATTCTTGTTAAGACAATCTTCAAGCTTCGAAAACTAATTTTCAAGGTGCATTTTTTTAAATCTTAATATCATATATCAGAGCTTCCCTTGTTGCAACTTTATAAGCTAGACAAATAATTTTTTATTGTAATTCTAAGCTTTAGCTTTTCAAGGGGAGCTCGTTATATTTTTTTGTTTTTGTTTTAATGTTCGTTTGATTTTTTCTAAAATCATAAAATCTTACTTCGAAAATAATCATAATGCAAATATATGCACTAGACATATTTCAAAACATTTTACTAAACAGAAATAGCTAGAAGAAACCGCTGTTTAAAGCCAATAAGCTTTTTTGTTGTTTTATTGTTTTTTTGTGTTTTATAATGAAAACATGATAAGAAAAACTCAAAATATCGTAGAGGCTTTTAAGAATTATAAAAACCTTCGGTTAAAAGGTTTTTATATCTTTTTAAAAATGTACAACATTACAAGTAATCAAATAACATTTTTAAGCTTATTTTTTGGACTTACTTCAGTCTTTTTCCTAGGTGTAAACAATATTATTTTCATAATTCTTTTTTTAATTTCAGTTATTTTCGACATAATTGATGGGGGACTTGCAATTGTTGAAAAAAAGTCTTTAAAAGCACAAAAATTTGGAATGCTACTAGATGATTTTTCGGATCGCACTGTTTTTTCACTGATAATATTAAAACTAAGTTTCCTTAGTTCATCTTTGGTTTTTTTAACAATTTCAGTGCTTTACATTATTTTAAAATCTTATCACATTTTCCTAAAACAAAGGCTCTCAAAAAACATAAAAATCCTTTATGTGGATAGAATTTCCGTACTTCTTATTTTTATAAACTTAAAACTGATGTTTTTTTTAATATTTATCGTTTTATTTATAAACTTATTTGAGCTACTAAATATTATAAAAAGAAATAAGATATTCCTGCGAAAAATATAAGGTAAATTGAAAAAGAAAGAAGGGAATGCTTTTTTAAAAATTTCATTAAAAATCCAATTGAAAGAATTCCGAAGCTAAAAGAACTCAGAAA
>Ga0334883_1004852_pt1 | contig 12434 bp, 5 predicted proteins | sample GraSluR1_MG_6_FD_207230 | JGI IMG/M metagenome (GOLD analysis project Ga0334883, IMG submission 207230) | Sludge microbial communities from methane-producing bioreactor in Wageningen University, Netherlands - Granular Sludge_09_05-R1 | ecosystem: Engineered > Bioreactor > Anaerobic > Unclassified... | reverse complement strand
TGCGCTGCCGAGCCGTTTGCCGTTGTAGGGCGGCGACCTGTGCGCCGCCGCCGTTCGCTGTGGGTCTTTGATGACACCTTCGGCGCGGTACAGGCCCGCGCCCTACAGAGTAGCGCTGCCGAGCCGTTTGCCGTTGTAGGGCGGCGACCTGTGCGCCGCCGCCGTTCGCTGTGGGTCTTTGATGACACCTTCGGCGCGGTACAGGCCCGCGCCCTGCAAGCTTACCGCTACCACCGGCCCATGACGACGAAGGGGGCCCAGTAGAACGGACCGGCATAGCGCGCCTCCTGGCACACGGGATCCTCCACCCACGCGGCTCTGGCCTGCCTGAGAACCGCCAGTTGGGCCTGTCTGAGAGCCTCGGCGGGACCCTCTCCCCGTCCCATACGCGCGTGGTAGTCCCCGATGAGGCGGGCCGTCTGGCTGTCATCCACCGCCCACAGACTGGCGGTGACGGCCTGGGCGCCGGAGACGAACATCGCGGCGCTGAGACCCAGGATGCCCTCCCCGGCCTGGTAATCGCCCTCCGCCGTGCGACAGGCCGAGAGCGTCACCACACGTGCCCTCAGGTGCAGCCCGAAGGCCTCCGGGAGCATCAGGCGCCCGTCATCGGCGGAGCCCGGTGCACCGACTCCCGCGACCCGGCCGCCGGTGAGAGCGATGAAGGAGAACTCCGGCCGGGCCGGATCGATCACCCCATGGGTGCTGAACAGCAGATAGCCGTACTGTGACAACTCCGGCTCGTAGACCATGGGCTCCCGTGCGGCCAGGGCCAGCAAAGCGATGTTGTCGCCCAGCCGGGCCTCCCGGGGGTCCTCGACGATGGCGCCGTCGTCGGCGCCGAAGGCCGCCAGGGCCGCCCTGGCCTCCTCCCTGGTGTTGGCCAGGCGCGCCAGTTGCTCACCCGCGGCGTCGGCGATGGTCTCCACCAGTCGTCCCAGGGCGTCCAGGGACGGGCGGGCTGCGGCGTCTTCCCGGTCCTCCTCGCCGCCGGCCGCGGAGGCGACCGGCAGCGCGCGGCCGTCCGTGGCGCTGAACACCGCATCGGCGAAGGCGCAGATGCGGCGTGACGGTGCCTGCGCCCCACTCCGGCCGATCTCGGCCAGCATCCCCGCGTACATGCCCACCGAGGGCAGCACGCTGACTCGCCGGCGCTCCATGGCGTACTCCAGCTCCGGGTGCGCGTAGAGCCGGCCCCCGGCGGTGTCATCGATGTCCTCGGGCAGCCGACTGACCAGCGCTCCCATGGGCAGATAGTACAGGGCGTCATCGGGGACGACCGCCAGGCCCGTGATGCCCTCCTCCCGCAGTTGCTCCTCCAAGGGCCGCAGGAGCAGCGAGTACAGGGCCGCCGCGACCCGGAGCTGCTGGCCCTGCATGTCCTCGGCCTGCATCTGTCCATCTCCGGGCCGGGTGGCAAGCACCATCGGGTGGCGGAACAGCCAGACCAGCTCGCAGATGCCGAACCGGCTCAGCAGAGCCTGCGAGGAGGCGATCCCCGGCATGCCCGGAGGCAGGCCATCCTGTGCGGCGGCCGTCATCTGCAGTTCCGCCAGGCGCGACAGGATCTCGCCTTCGTGCAGCTTCTCCGTCTGCCCCCACAGGGGATGCTCCCTGACGCCGGCGGTCGGCGTCCCGTAGGCGCGCAACACGGTCGGCGAGCCATCGGCCGGGCGGGAGACGACGGTGGCGATCACAAGGCCCTGGACGATGGTGTACTGCACCACGGCCTCACCCGGCTGTAGCAGGGCCTCCACCTGCCGCAGGGTCAGAGCCCCGGGCTCCACGACTCGCCCCCAGGTGGTGGCGAACAGCGCCTGTGCCACGGCCTCGCGCTCGTTTGTCACCGCCTGCAGCCGCGCGGCGATCTGGGCCTGCGCCTCTTCTTGCCGCACCGTGGACTGCCCTCGTTGCAGGGTCTGTTCCTGTGCCAGCAGGGCCGTCCACCGGCGGTGCAGGCCTCGGGTGTGCTCGTCGGCCAGGGCCACCTCGCGATTGGCGAGCAACTCCTGCAGCGCCCGGGCGTGGGAGCAGTCGGCGTACGACACCATCGCCTCCTCGAAGCTCTCCCAGCCGCGCCACAGGGGCGGAGCCTCCATGCCCAGCTCCTGCCACAAAGCGGGCTCGGTCTCGCCCAGCTCCGCGGGGTCTACCGGCAGACCGAGAGCGCGCATCCTCAGCAGGATCGCCACCATCTCGTCATAGACCCACGACATGCGCGCGAAGTAGGCGGTCTTCAACTCCGTGATGGATGCCCCGCGCGAGCGGAGACACTCCACCATGTGGATGGCCCGAGCATAGTGGCGGTAAGCGCGGTACAGGTCGCCTTCGCCACCGCGGCGCAGGTAGACGGTACCCAGCCCGGCCTCCACCGCGTACATCGGCCCCGGCAAGCGGCCTCGGCCATCGAACATGAGGCCTTCGGCGACCCGGCGATAGAGCAAGGAGGCCGCCTCGAACTGAGCGATGCTCTCGTCAAAGCGGTCCAGAAAGCAGTACATCAGGCCCATGTTGGTGCGGACGGCCCCCAGCTCCTCCACAAGCCCGAGCGCCTCGAACAGGGCGACGGCGTCGGCATACAGCTCCAGCGCCTGCTCGTGTCGCCCGGTGCGCTGCATCAGTCCGGCCAGACTCGCGGCGCAGACGGCCTGTTCGCGCGGCAGGTTGAGCTGCTCGAACACCTGCCGCGCCATGCCGTACATCTCGGCCGCGCGTGCCGTGTCCTCCAGCCGCTCGTAGGCCCAGCCCGCCGCGCGCCGGCAGTCCGCCACGTCCTTAGGGAGCTTGAGCGACTCGTAGAGCCCGGCCGCGTCGGCGTAGGCGGAGATGGCCCGTGGAAACAGCCCCAGGTTGGCGTAGACCACGCCGTGGTTGTACAGGCAGTTGGCCTCGTCGCGGGGCAGCCTCAGGCGCCTGTAGACCTCCAGCGCCCTGGAGTGGTGCTCGAGGGCCACTTCGTACTGCCCCATGTCGCCGTAGGTGGCGCCCAGGTTGTTCCACGTGTCCGCCGCGGCGCTCGGCAGTTGCAGACGCTCGTAGATCTCCAGGCAGCGCTGGAACCCCGCGATGGCCTCCCGGTACTGCCCCAGCATCGTCTGGATCGCCGCCAGGTTGTTGTGACAGGAGGCCTGCTCCGCCTCCATTCCCAGCTCGGTGTAGATGCCGAGGGCCTCGGAGTACGCAGCGGTGGCCTGCTCGTACTGTCCCAGGGCCTTGTGCGCATTGCCCGCATTGAGCCGGCAACTCGCCACATCCCGGCGCAGCCCCAGCTCGGCGAAGGCCGCCGCCGCTTGCTGCAGGTACTGCAGGGACTCTTCAGGCCGTCCCTGGGCTTCGCGGATGACGCCCAGGAACCGCCGGCAGCCCGCGATCTCCATCTCGCGCCCCAGGCGAAGGAACACCGCCAACGCCTTGTCGCAGTACTCGGCGGCCTTATCCAGCCGGCCCATGTTAGTGTACGCCAGCGTCATGTTGTACCAGCAGTTGGCCTGCAGCCGCTCGTCGCCGAGCTCGCCGAAGGCGGCGGCGGCCGTCTCGAACGGCTCCACGGACTGCTCGTACTCACCGGCCTCCAGCAGGCCCTTGGCCCGGAGGAAGGTCTCGATCGCGTCTTCTCTGGGGCCGCAATGGGCGGGGCAGGACAACAGGAGGAGTAATGCAGCGCCGGGGTACAGCCGGACGGCCTTGCTCAGAGCCGATGGCATCGGGCGTCACCACCTCTTGGGGCATCCCCGTGGACGAACGAGGGGCGGCTTTGCGTCCGCCCCTACCGGTATGTCCTCCGGCCGGCGACGGGCTTTCCATCGCCGGCCGGAGAAGACGCAGGGCACGCGTCTTGGGGCACACACCGAAGACGACTCATCCCCGCCGGTTCTGCCCTGCAGAGACGTAACGCCGGGGCCCGGGACAGCGAGTGCCGGCCCGGCGTCGCCCAACAGTGACGGGGTTACCGGGCCGCGTAGCTCGCCACGGAGCGGGCGACGATGGCCGCAACGGTCGCTCCGGCGTCCTGCACGCCGATGGTGCGGTCCTGCATCCACTTGGCGCGCCCGAACTTGGACTTCAGCGGCTTGGTGTCGACAGCGCCCCGCTCAGCGGCCGCCGCGGCCTCCTCCAAAGCCTCGGCCAGGCCCTTGCCCGCCGTCTGGGCCGCCTGCAGCGCCTCGATCGCCGGCCACAGCGCGTCCAGGACCGTCTTGTCTCCCCGCGCGGCGCCGCCCCGCTGCCCAATCCCCTCGGCCGCCGCGATGGCCCCGCCGATCACCGCCGGCAGGTCCCAGGCCTCCAGGGCATTGTCCTTGGCATACTTGGCCGCCCGCATCGCCGCGGTAGCCACGAGGGCCCCGAAGGTCGAGGCCCCGGCGGAGTTGAAGCTCATGCCCGACTTCATCAGCCTCTGCTCCATGCCCGCGGCAGGCATCTGGGCCATCGTCTCAACCGCGGCCGCCATGCCCAGGCGGCAGGTGACGCCGAGATCGCCGTCGCCCACCTCGGCATCCAGAGCGGTGATCTGCTCGTAGGCCGCCTCCAGGTCGGCCGCGATGCGCTCCGCCAAGGGCAGGAGGTCCTCCGGGGTGAGCTGCTGTCTCATCGCGCGGCCCTCCACTGCGGCAGGAAGGGTGAGTACGCCGGGGCGTCCAGCAGCGAGAGCAGCTCATCATCCAGCTTCAGAAGACTGATCGAGGCGCCGGCCATCTCCATGGAGGTGGCGTACTCGCCGATGTACACGCGCTGGATGCCGATCCCGCGGCCCTCGATGACCTCATGGGCCTTGCGGAACAGCAGGTACAGTTCCTCCGGCGGCGTGGCGCCCAGGCCGTTGACGAGGATGGCGGCCCTGTCTCCGGCCGAGAAGGGCAGGTCGTCCAGCACCCGCGTCGCCATGACCTGGGCGATCTCATCGGCGCTGCGAATCGGGCCGCGCTCGATGCCCGCCTCCCCGTGGATGCCCATCCCCAGCTCCATCTCGTTCTCGCCCAGGGTGAAAGTGGGCTTGCCCACGGCCGGGATGGTGCAGGGCGACAGGGCCACCCCCATGCTGCAGGTGCTCTCTACCACCTTCTGGGCGGTGGCCGCCACGGCGTCCAGGTCGGCGCCGCTATCGGCCTTGGCGCCGGCGATCTTGTAGGCAAAAAACAGCCCCGCCACCGCGCGGCGGCCTTCGGCCTCGGTCTTCGGCGCCGAGACCACGTCATCCCGTACCCGGACGGACTCGACCCGTATGCTTTCCATGTCGCACATCTCGGCGGCCATGTCGAAGTTCATGGTGTCACCGGAGTAGTTGCCGTACAGGTACAGCACCCCGGCGCCCCCGTGGGCGGCCTTCGTGGCGGCGACCATGGCCTCTACCGAGGGCGAGGAGAACACATTCCCGATGGACACGCCGTCCAGCAGGCCGGGGCCGACATAGCCCAGGAAGACGGGGATGTGCCCCGAGCCGCCGCCGGTGATGATGGCCACCTTGCCCTCGACGGGGGCGTCGGCCCGCACCAGCGCGCGCTCGTGCTCCGAAACGCGCTTGAGGTGAGACGGATGGGCCAGCAGGATCCCCTCGATGGTCTCGTCCACGAAGGCCTGAGGGTCGTTGATGATCTTCTTCATCTTCGCTACCTCCGAAGCATGCCGTGAAGACTCGCAATGGCCGGTAGTTCGCCGAGGGGGAGGGGTGAACCTTGTCGGGGGGAGCCCGTCCGGGCGCTGTCCGCGGAGGTTGGGCCCGGCACTCGAGTCATGCGCGGAGGGCACGGAGGGGTGGCGCGGGAGTGCATGGGCCCGCGCCTCACCGCCCCTGCCGTCGCGACCGCCGCCGCATGCCGCAAAGCCCTATGCCCCAGTTCCACCGTCGCCCGGGCCGTCCCCTGCGGCGTCCAGTGTCTGGCGCACCCGGCGCAGCAGGTCCGCGGGGCGATAGGGCTTGCGCACGAGCGTCAGTCCCTCGTGCAGGACGAACCCCGTGTGGACCGAGTCGGCGCTGTATCCGCTGGAAAACAGCGTGGGAATCGACAGTCCCAGTCGCGCCGCGTGCTCCATCACGGCTCTGCCTCCCAGATGGGGCATCACCACATCCAGAAGCATCAAGTCCACCGCCTGCCCGCGGTCCTGCAGCAGGGCCAGCGCCTGCGCGCCATCGTCCGCGGTCAGGACGCTGTAGCCGGCATCCGTCAGGACCTCGGCGGCCAGGTTGCGCACCGCCTCGTCGTCCTCGGCGATCAGGATCGTCTCCCTGCCTCCGGCGACGGACTGTTCGTCTCTCCGCCGCGCCGGCGCCGCCACTTGCTCCGCCGATGGCAGGTACACCCTGAAGCTGGTGCCTACTCCCTTCTCGCTGTAGGCGTAGATGAGTCCCCCGTGCTGATGCACGATGCCGTAGACCGTGGCCAGTCCGAGGCCGGTGCCGCTGCCGACCTCCTTGGTTGTGAAGAACGGCTCAAAGGCCCGCTCGAGGGTCTCCGCGTCCATGCCGCAGCCGCTGTCGGTAACGGTGAGCAGCGCATAGCGGCCCGGTCTGGCCCCGGGATGCGTCTCGGCGTGGGATTCATCGAGCACCACGTCCTCGGTCTCGATGGTGAGGGTCCCGCCGTCGGGCATGGCATCGCGGGCATTGACACACAGGTTCATCAGCACCTGCTCCACCATCCCGCGGTCGGCATGGATGGTGCCCAGCCCGTGTCCGGGGACGAAGTCCAGGCGGATGTGCTCACCGATGAGGCTGCCGAGCATTTTGAGCAGTGTGGCGATGACCTCGTTGGGGTCCAGGGGCTCAGGCTTCATGATCTGGCGCCGACTGAAGGCCAGAAGCTGGCTGACGAGTGCCGCGGCTCGCTCGGCGGCCCCGCCGATCTGCCCGAGTCTCTCGGCGGCCGGGCTGTCGTCCCCCACACGTTGGAGCGCCAGCTCCGCGTGCCCGCTGATGGCCTGCAGGATGTTGTTGAAGTCGTGAGCGATGCCGCCGGCGAGCTGACCGACCGCTTCCATCTTGCGGGCCTGTCGCAGTTGGTCCTCGAGCTTGGCTCTCTCCGCATCGGCCTGGCGCCGCTCGGTGATGTCCCGCATGGTGGCGATGAGGCAGGGACGCCCCGCAATGCGCGCCGCCGTCGTGCTCACCTCGCCCCAGAACGTCCGCCCCGAGCTGTCCTGCAGCTCCCACTCCGCGATCACCCTCTCGCCGGCCAGGGCCCGTTCTGTATGGGCCCCTGCGCGGGCGAGCACGACGTCCCGCGGCTCGGCGCACAGGTCGGCCAGGGACAGTCGCAGGGCCTGCCGGCGCGAGTACCCGAACGTCTTCAGCAGTCGATCGTTGACATCGATGATGGTCTGCGAGTCCGGGTCGTAGAGCAAGACGGCCTCGCTCACCGCGTGGAAGACTGATGCCAGGCGGTCCTCGCTCTCCCGCAGGGCCTGGGTGCGTTCGATGACCTGCTGCTCCGCGTACTCCTGGCGGCCGCGCAGGAAGCCCACGAGGGCGGTGACGGCGGCGCTGAGCAACAGTCCCAGCACCAAAGCCACATAGGGGCCGCTGAGCGCGTCGCCCCGCAGATAGCCGGGTCCCGCACGCAGGAGCACCGCATGCGCCCGGCCATGGGCGAACACGGGGAAGATGGTGGTGAGCGGAACCTGCAGGGGGGCCTGCAGACGGGTCCCGGCGCGTCCGGCGGATGATCCCAGCACAGTGAGGTCGCCGGGGCCGGTGATGTCCAGGAGGTCTACCTCCAGGCCCGGCTGATCCCGGACGTTCGCGGCCAGGGCACGGTCCAGCATCCCCGAGATGGGCAAGGCGAGCACGATGCAACCGGAGGGCTGCTTCCGATCGCGGCCCATGGCAGGCGTGCACAGGAGGTTCACCCGGAGAACGCCGCGCTCCATCTCCAGCGCGACAGGCCCGCCGGTCGCGGGTGCCTGAGTGCGGACTGCCTCCTCCACCGTGGCCCGGCTCACCGGGTCGGACATCAGGTCCATACCGATGAACGAAGAACCGTCTCGCTCAGGCTCCAGGTAGGTGATCGGGTAGTACGCGGGCCGGTCTGCGGCGCGGACCGGCCGGCCGGACCAGTCCATCTCTCGGATCTCGAACCCGGCGATGCCCTGCTCGCGCACTGCGGCCTCGAAACTGAAGCGCTGCGCCGCCGGCACTCGCGGAGCCCACCCATGGAGGCATGCGAAGGACCCCAGGACGGGAGCAGTGAACAACCGGAACTCCTCGCGAGAGACCGAGCCGCTACTCTCCAGGTACCGCGTGACATCCACAAGGGCATCCCGCATGTCCTCGATGTTACTCGCGGGGCGTCTCCCCACCGCCTCAGCCACGGTCGCCAGAGTCTGGCGACGGTGCCGCTGCCCGGCGTCGTGCATCCCGCCCACCAGGACCGCCGTGAGTGCCAGGCCCAGAGCGGCGGTCGCCACCGTCTCCGTGTGGCGGAGACGGCCCTGCCGGCCCGGCTCCGGGCGCTGACGGGCCCCGAGTGCCGCCATGGCGGCGACGACGACCGCCACCAACAGCAAGGCAGCCGCCATCGGCGGGAGGCGCGACCGAGCCACCGACACGCGCCACTGATCTGCAACGATATCGACACCCACGAGCATCAGGACCTCGCCTGTGCCGGGGTACACGACAGGGGCCAGGCCGCTGACGAACGTGCCGTACTCGTCGGTTACAGGTCCCACAACCACGGGGCGTCCGGTGCGGAAGACAGACCACGTCGCGGCCGGCGGCCTCCTGTAGACCGTGCCGGGGGGAGAGGACAGCGGATCGCCCGGGAGGAGACTCTCGGGGCCGAAGACTATGGCGCCGCCCCTGATTGCCATGCTGTAGATGCAGCGCAGGCCGGTGGAGCGCCCGTAGGCCCTCATCTGCCGGCACGTGAGCCGGTAGGCCGGATTGTCCTTGTCCGCCGCGGTGAACGTCAGGCGCTTCACGAGGTCTGCCGTCAGCGTGCTCGCGATCGCCGTGGACTGCCGCTGGGCATCGTCCCTGATCTGCTGATCCATGAGATTGCCGCGCACGTCGGCGGCCGGCCAGCCCAGGGCCACAACGATCGCGACGACCCAGGGGAGAAGGCCCGCCAGCACCGGGACAAGGTGATCGTGCGTGGGCGCGGCGGCTCGCGCGAAGGTCCACAGGGCCCACACCGCCACCGCGAGACACGCAGCCTGCAGCAGCAGAAGCGGCAGGCCTGTGGCGTCGGAGATGAGCTGCTCGTTGAGGAGGGAAGCCGGGAGGAAGCCGGCCGGCGGCACGATCAGCCCGGTCGCGACTCCCCACGCACCGAGGGCGATGCCGGCGGCAAGCAGGCCGCCGCGGCCCTTACCGGCCTGGAGACGCGAGGCCGCCCAGAGCGTCCGGGCGGCCAAGAGCGCGCCCGGCAGGGCCAGGGAATAGCGCCACGCGGCGGCGAAGCCGCCGTAGCCCGCCAGCCAGCCGCTCCACGCAACGGCACAGGCCGCCGGGGTCACCCATGCAGGCAGCCATGCCTTGCCCTCGCGGGCTACACCTCGGCGTCCGAACTCCAGCAGCGCCGCCCAGGACAAGGCCGGCAGGATGGCCCGCGCTAGCCGGTGGGGCTCGAGGCCCGCCTGCGCCAGCGCCTCCAGCCATGAGTGGACGCCCAAGAGCAGTCCGCAGGCGGCCAGCCAGTTCCACGCCGGACCCCGGGAGACGGGGGAACTACGGAGCCCCAGGCAGATGGCCGACAGCAGCAGGCCGGCCAGTCCGCAACAGAACCAGAGATAGTCGGCCTGCGACAGCGTCCAGTCGCGCAGCATGATGGTCTCGTTGGTTGCCGTAGGAGATGCGCGGTCTCGCGTACGAGGCCAGTGCCTCTTCCCTTCGCCGCCTGGGCGGCGCTGTCCTGCCCCCTGTAGGGCGAGGGCCTGTACCCCGCCGCCCTTCGTCGTCTGTAGGGCGGCGAGGGCCTGTACCCCGCCGCCCTTCGTCGTCTGTAGGGCGGCGACCTGTGCGCCGCCGCCGTTCGTCGTCTGTAGGGCGAGGGCCTGTACCCCGCCGCCGTTCATCGTCTGTAGGGCGGCGACCTGTGCGCCGCCGCCGTTCGTCGTCGGCGTTGGAGGGCCCCCTCGGCGCGGTACAGGCCCGCGCCCTACAGGGGTGACCGAGCAGGTGCCCCCAGCGGACCCGGGGAATCGTGTACTGACGGGTCACCACGGCCGTTGACCGCAGAGGCCGCCGGCCACCATGCGCCGGCCCGATCTGGAGGGACACTCTATGGATGCCTTCATGCTGCGCATCGGGCTCACCGCGGCCGTCTGCCTTCTGGCCCTCGCCGCCCACGCCGCCGACGCCCCCGAGGTCGGGGATGTCGTGTTCCGGACCGACTTCGAGGACGAGGAGGGCCGGGAGAGCTGGTCGAGTAACCCCGCCGCCTCCTGGGTCGAGGAGGAGGGCAGGGGCACCTGCCTTCGCGTCCAGGTGCCCGCAGACAACGCCGGGGGCGGCAACATGATCCAGCTCCCGCTGGACCTCAGCGCCTGCGCCGGATGTCAGTTGGCCTTCGAGTGCCTCGCCAAGGCCGACGATGTCACCAAGCCCTCGGCCTCCTATCTCGGTGTGAAGTTCATGTGCCACTACGTTTCTCCGACGGAGGGCCCCTTCTGGCGCAACCAAAGCGACGTCTACGGCACCTTCGACTGGAAGCCCCTGCGTTTCGGAGTCCCGCTTCCTGCGGACGTGACGGCCGTCCAGATCAGCCTGGGCCTGCAGGACAGCTCAGGCACGGCGTATTTCGATGACATCAAGGTCACCGTGACCCGCCTGCCCTTTCCGCCGCGGCCCGAGCCGCCGGTGGACCCGCCCCCGGCCTTCCGCGGCCACGACCTGCCTCGCCTGCGCGGTGTCATGTCCCCCAATCGGTTCTCAGACGAGGACATGCGGGTGCTGGGCCGGGAGTGGAACGCCAACGTCATCCGCTGGCAGATCACCCGCAACTGGGGGCAGACGGGCACCGACCGCAGCCTGGAGGAATACGACAAGTGGCTCTACGGCAGGCTTGACGAGCTGGACCAGGCCCTGGAGGCCTGCCGGCGCTACGGCATCCGTGTGGTGGTGGACATGCACTCGCCCCCCGGCGGCAGGCTCGAGGGCAGTGAGCTTGCCATCTTCCACGAGAAGCTCTACGCCGACCACTGGGTGAAGCTGTGGCAGGACATAGCCCGGCGCTACAAGGGCAATGAGGTCATCTGGGGCTACGATCTCATCAACGAGCCGGTGCAGAACCTGCCGTCAGCGGAGGGGGTGGAGGACTACCTGCAGGGCCAGGTGCGCGTGGCCAGGGCAATTCGAGAGATCGATCCGGACATGCCGATCTTCATCGAGGCCAATGACTGGGACTCGGCCGCCGGGTTCCGCGAGCTGCAGCCGGTGGTTGTGCCCAATGTGATCTACCAGGTGCACATGTACGTGCCCGGCGAGTTCACCCATCAGGGCGTGCACGGCAGTGCCGTGGGCAAGGTCTATCCGGGGATGCTGGGAGGGGTCGAGTGGAACAAGGAGCGCCTGCGGGGTGTGCTGGCCCCGGTGCGGGAGTTCCAGCTCGCCTACAATGTGCATATCTTTGTGGGCGAGTTCAGCGCGATCCGCTGGGCCCCCGGAGCGGCGCAGTACCTCACCGACTGCATCGAGCTTTTCGAGGAGTACGGCTGGGACTGGACGTACCACGCCTATCGCGAGTGGGACGGCTGGAGCCTGGAGCACGGCCCGGACCGGGACGACCGCAATCCAACGGTGGAGCCGACGGACCGCAAGCTGGCGGTGCTCAAGTGGTTCGCCATGAATGAGAAGCCGCGGTTCGACTGAGTCCCTCCGCCGTCGCCGCCACAGGGATGCAGCGACGGGATGCAGCGACGGGGTAAACCCCGTCGCTAGGGGGCGCCTTCGGCGCCACGGGCCCTTCGGGCCCAACGGCCACCTGCGCCGCCGCGCGGCCGTTGGTCGTCCGGTCCGAAGGACCGCCGGCGCGCTTGCGCGCCCCCCAGCGATAGGATTTACCCTATCGCAACCACCCTATCGCCCTTCGGGCCCATCGGCCACCGGCGCCGCCGTTTGTCGTCCGGCCCAACGGCTTCATCGACGGTTCTGCCGCAGCGGTGTTGACGCGACGGGATGGCAGCGACGGGATGGCAGCGACGAAATGCCGGCGACGAAATGCCGGCGACGAAATGCCGGCGACGAAATGCCGGCGACGGGGTAAATCCCGTCGCTAGGGGGCGCCTTCGGCGCCACGGGCCCTTCGGGCCCAACGGCCACGCACGCCGCCGCGCGGCCGTTGGTCGTCCGGTCCGAAGGACCGCCGGCGCGCTTGCGCGCCCCCCAGCGATAGGATTTACCCTATCGCAACCACCGTATCGCCCTTCGGGCCCAACGGCCACGCACGCCGCCGTTTGTCGTCCGGTCCAACGGCTTCATCGACGGGATGAACGCCGTCGCT
>Ga0334883_1004847_pt1 | contig 12440 bp, 11 predicted proteins | sample GraSluR1_MG_6_FD_207230 | JGI IMG/M metagenome (GOLD analysis project Ga0334883, IMG submission 207230) | Sludge microbial communities from methane-producing bioreactor in Wageningen University, Netherlands - Granular Sludge_09_05-R1 | ecosystem: Engineered > Bioreactor > Anaerobic >... | reverse complement strand
ACCTATATTGCCATTTAAAATGTTAAATTATTAGTTCTAAAGCTTTTTTCGCAGTACAGCGAAGAAAAAGCATCAGTAACTCTTAATTCTTAATTTTTAACTCTTAACTAATTGTCAATTTTGTTGTGAAAGACAAAATCACCTTATTTGTTTTTTGGACTTTGATATTTGAACTTTTTTAAACTCTCCACTTTCAACTGAGAAAAGGATTGTTTCGTCCTTTTCCCCTAACATGTACTATCTATTTCTCATAAATTTCTATAGGCAAGTCATCGGGGTCGCTGAAAAAGGTAAATTTCTTATCAGTAAATTCATCTATTCTTATAGGTTCCACAGCTATAGATTTACTTTTTAAATATTCAACTGTATTCTCTATACTGTCTACTTCAAAGGAAATATGTCTTAGACCGCAAGCTTCAGGATAGCTTGGCCTTTTTGGTGAGTCTGGAAAGGAAAATAATTCAAGCTGATCAAAATTTCCAACTCGTAGATCTAGTTTATAGGAATCTCTTTCCTTTCTATAAGCTTCATTTATTATAGAGAATCCAAGAACTTCTGTGTAGAATTTTTTTGATTTTTTATAATCTGAACAGATTATTGCCACATGGTTTATTCTATTAAATTTCATATTGATGATATCCTTTCTCTTATTTAAATATTATTTATTTTACTATGTAATACATATTTTTTACTTGAAATTTAGTACATATGGACAAGAATTTTATATATAAATTTTTATAGAGTATAATAGTATAATTTTAGATAATAATATTATACTATAATTCATTTTAAAATTTAAATTGTAAATAATATAGTTTAAAAATAAATATATGAATTTTGTGAAGTTATAATTCTCACAAGTAAAATTTAATATATACAAAATTATATATAGAAGAGGTGAATATATTGAATAAAGCTTTATTTTTAGATAGGGATGGAGTTATAAATGATAATAAAAGGCCCATAAACAATCCAGAAGATTTTAAATTATATGATGGTGTTACAGAAGCTTTAAGAAGAGCAGAGGGAAATGGATTCGAAATATTTGTGGTAACAAACCAAGGGGGTATTGAACTTGGGTACATGACTGTTGATGAGCTCAATAAAATTCATGATAAAATGATTGAATTGTTAAAGCCCTATTGCCATATTAAGGAGATAAAGTTTTGTCCCGATTATCACAAGGACACTGGTTGTAGAAAGCCCTCTCCTAAAATGATATTAGATTTGGCAGAAAAATATGATATTGATCTTGGAAAAAGCTATATGATTGGTGACAGAGATACAGATATAGAGGCTGGAAAAAGAGCAGGATGTAAGACTGGAAAGATAGGTAGGTTTAATGCAGAGGCTGATATAAATGGTAAAGATCTGTATGCTGTAGTAAACAATATAATTAATTGACCTATAATAAAAAATCCGTATCAGTGTATTTAGTTATTTACACTGATACGGATTTTTTTAGGCTATCTTTTTTAAATCATCCTTATGTGAAGAGGTTATATAATAGCCATAGGCTGCTATAATAATGGCTACGGCATAGGGAATATACAGCACAAAGAATTGTGGCAGTATTTGAAGAATTATTCTATCGTGCAAAAACATATCAAAAGCAGTGTGAGCTAATATGGCTCCACCTATGTATACCACAAATGGATGCTTTTTCATAATATTTGCTACATACATGCTTCCGAGAAATATTATTGGTATATTTATAATAAGACCAAAGATAATTAAAAATATATTACCGTTTGCTGCACCAGCTATAGCTAGTACATTATCAATGCTCATAGTTAGATCAGCAAATACAATACTGTAAATGGCACGCCAAAATCCATGAATACTTTTATTTTTTATACTATTATGATCCTGCCTTGGCTTAATGAAATCGAAGGTTATTATTATAAGTACTATACCTCCAACTAACTTAATAGGTAAGCCTTCAATCATCAATATATAGGTTACAAAACAGGAAAATATTATCCTTAAAACAATTGCAAAGATGACTCCTACAAAGGAAGCTCGTTTTGCAAGTTTTAAAGGCAAATCTTTTGTAGCTAAAGCTATTATTCCTATATTATCTCCACTTAACACAATATCTAATAAAGTTATTTTTATTATGCCGCTAATAATTAAAATATAATCATCCATAAATTTCCTCCAGTTTTTTATAATATTAAACTAAAAATATTTATATATAAAATTATATTATAATTAATGGATTTAATGTAATAAAAATCATTTAATTACAAAAAATAAAATATATTAATAATTAGTGAATACACAAATATAATAAAAGTATTTAGCACATTAAATATATTTAATAGGCTAAATACTTTTATTATGTTAAACAATGTATAGTTTTTTCTCAAACTGATTTTTAAAGTCTTCAGTAGAATTTAGAGCTTCTTTAATTTCTATATCAGGTGATTTATCAGAAATGGTTTTTATTATTACAGTATCTTTATCTATGGTACATTCTACATCTTTAACTATGGAAATCATACTTCTATCTAAGCTTTCAGAAATTCTCAGTAGCAGCCCAAGATTTTTTATTATAGTTATATCCTCTTTAGAAATTAATATTTTATATTCAGAATAATTTATTGGAAAGTTGTCATCTCTATGACCTGCTGCTATACAGGCACTCATTACTAATTCCTTATGGGAAATACCATTTATTTGAGAGTTAAGTATCATGTATAGAGAGTGTTTATGGTGAAAGTAATAAGTAATATTTGATCCAATATCATGGAGCATAGCTGAAGTTTTTATAATCCTCTCAAGATTAAAAGAACTTTTTACCAGGGAACTAAGTCCATGGTACAGAGAATTCATTAGGTGATATATGTGTTTAGCATGGTCAATATTACTGTGATGATTTATAAGTATTGTATTAATAGAAAAATCAAGTACATTCTCTACAGGAACATTATTTTTGCATATATGACTATATAAAAGACCTTCTCTTATACCATTTCTGCTTATTATTATGTCTTCAATGGAACAAAGGTCTATTAAAGTTTCAATAGCAGCAGCAGCACCTACAAAGATATCAGCTCTGTCACTGGATAATCCTTTGATTTTTTTCCTCTGAGCATTGGTTTTGGTTTTTACTAAATTATATATTGATATAACATCTGTATTTTTTATATGATAGTTATGCATTAGGTTTAAGGGATAATCCACAGATTTTCTATGAATTTTACCAAGAGTTCTTATACTTCCTCCGATTCCTATTAAAGTAAAGCCTTTAGCTTCTTTAAGCCACTCTAATTTATTAAATTGTTCTGTTAAAAAAGTTTTTAAATCTGTCTCCTGATCCTTTTCAAGGACATCATTAATACCAAACTGTTTAATTAAATTTATTGCTCCAAAGGGAACACTTATACTATTTACAAGTTCTCTATTCTTTACAAGTATAAGTTCAGTACTGGCACCTCCAATATCCATAATAAGAGCATTGTCTATATTCATACTATTTATAGTACTGAAGTAGTCATAATAAGCTTCCTCTGTTCCAGTTAGAACATTTATTTTTAATTCTATATTATTTTCAATTGTATCCAAAAATTCCTTTTGATTTTTAGCACTCCTCACAGCTTCTGTTGCTACGGCAGTTATTTCTGAAACTTCAAAAGCACTGCATATATTTTTATATGTGGCTAGTGTATCTAGACACAATTGGATTTTTTCTTCTGATAGAAATTTATTTTTATCTAATCCTGCTCCAAGTCTTAGGTATTCTTTAAGTTCGTTTATTATACGTATAGAATTATTTTCGCCTATATCTGCAAGTAAAAGACGTACAGAATTGGATCCTATGTCGATTATACCTATCCTCTTGTTCATAAAGTCACTCCTAAATCAATAAATTTATATACTTTTTAATATATACGTAATGTTTCTCTGATATAATATATATTATTTCATAAAATAACTATATTCAATATAATTTTTTTTATTACACAGGATAAACTAACAATAAATGATAATATTTATGGTAGCGAACAACTTTAAGGGGGACAAATAATGGGGAATATTCGAAGAGAAATTGTTGCTGCTTTAGATCTTGGAGCAAATTTTTTTAGAATGATAATTGCTGAAATAAATAGTGACGGTAAGATCAGAATACTAGAGGATCTACAAAAAAATACATCACTAGGGAAAGATACTTTTAGCAAAGGCAGAATAAGCGCAGAAACTATCTATGAAACTTGTGATATATTGGATGGATTCGTAAAACTTATGAAAGATTATGGTGTTAAATTTTATTGGGCCGTTTCAACCAGTGGCATTCGAGAGGCAGAAAATAGAGAATATGTGCTAGAGCAAATAAGGGTAAAAACGGGAATACTAATTGAAGTTATAAATACATCACAGGAAAGATTTTTGGTATTTAAGGCTCTAAGAGATAAAATAGAAAATTCAAGTGAATTTTACAATGAAGGAGCAATGATTTTAAATATAGGTTCGGGTGGAATTGAAGTTTCTGTTTATAGCGAAGGAAGTCTTAAATTTACTGAATATATTAAAATAGGCTCTCTCAGATTAAGAGAAATTTTAGGAAGGCTTGAAAATAAGACTTTAAATTTTTCAGAAATTATGACTGAATTTGTAGAAAGTAAGATTTATACTTTAAGAGAGCAATTAAAAGCTTATAAAGTTAAAAATTTTGTAGGACTTGGAGGGAGTTTTAAATTTCTTTTAAAATTATACTCCAGTGAAGAAAGATATATTTCAAAAGAATCTTTTTTAGATTTTTTTAATAAAATTAAAAATATGACTACAGAGAAAATATGTGAAAAATTTGATATAAATAAAGATGAGGCTAAATTATTACTTCCCTCCACAATAATTTTAATGACCTTTTTAAATATGACTTTAGCTGAAAAAGTACACGTACCGAGAATTTCTCTAAGACATGGAATGCTAATAGATATGCTTAGTAAAAAACTTGATACCAGTAAAAAGAGGATGTTTGATCATGATATTATAAGTTCTGTTTGGTATATAGGGAAAAAATATGGTATAGATAGAGAACATTCAGAAAGAGTAAAAGAATTGGCACTGAAGATATTTGATAAAACTAAAGTATTTCATAGATTAAGTGACAGAGAGAGATTGTTTTTGGAAGTTTCATCTATACTTCATGATGTAGGCAAATATGTAAATTTGAATGAAGATGGCTTTTACTGTTATAATATTATATATTATGAAGAAATACTTGGATTTTCTGATAAGAATTTAAATATTGTGGCGAATGTAGTAAGATATCATGGTGAAGAAATACCTTCGCTTTCTCATGAAAACTATAAAACTCTAAATTTTACAGATAAGATAATTGTATCAAAGCTGGCGGCTATTTTAAAATTAGCAGAGGCTTTAAATATATCAAAGAAAAATAAAATTAGTAATATATCTATAACTATAGAAGATAGAATTTTATATTTTAATCTTGATACTTATAGAGACTGTACTCTAGAAATGTGGAGTTTTAAGAATAATGCAGAATTTTTTGAAGAAGTAATGGGAGTAAGACCTGTAATAAAAATTGAAGCAAGTTCTTAATTCAGGTGGGGATTCTTTTACCCCATCTGAATTTTAGAACTGCAAATGCATGGCTTACTTGGCGTTTAGCTCACACTTGAAGAAAAGCAGAGAGCCCAAATTTTAATTTGGTGCGAATCGCTTTCACAGAGTGCAAGCAGAGAACCAAAATCTTTTTTTGATTTTGTGTGAGGGCTGTACAGAGTGCGTGGGAGACTTACGCCAAGTTAGTCAGGTGAAAAAGTAGAAGTTTTAGAGCTAAAGGAAGGGTGTATTATGGAGTATAAATATGAAAACTTTATTAATAGAGAGCTTAGCTGGCTTGAATTTAACAAAAGAGTTTTAGAAGAGGCGGGTGATAAAAATAATCCACTGCTTGAGAGACTTAAATTTCTATCAATTGTAAGTTCAAATTTAGATGAATTTTTCATGATAAGAGTGGCGTCACTAATAGAACAGGTTCAAGCTAATTTTAAAAAAGTTGATTTTTCAGGACTGACTTCCAGTGAACAGGTTAAAAAGATAACTGAAAAAGTTCATGATATGGTACATAATCAATATGACATATATAAAAGTCTTAAAAGTGAACTTAAAAATGAAAAAATTTTTTTATTGAAGCCGAAGGATATAAATACCGATCAAAGAGAATTTATAAATTCTTATTTTCATTCCAAGATATATCCTGTTCTTACTCCAATGGTAGTAGATAACAGCAGACCTTTTCCGTTAATATTAAATAAGAGTTTAAATATAGCTCTTTTCATTGATGGAAAAGAAGAAGAAAATATTTTTGCTACAGTACAGGTACCCTCTGTTCTTGGAAGAATAGTGGAGTTGCCAAAATGTGATGATGAACAGTGCTTTATTCTTCTTGAGGATATTATAAAAATTCATATAAATGATATTTTTATAGGACACAATATAAAAGCTATGGGATGCTATAGAATTACTAGAAATGCAGACTTAAGTATTGATGAAGAAGGTGCTGAAGATTTGCTGGAGGCTATACAGCAATCTGTAAAGAATAGAAAATGGGGAGAGGCTATTCGTATAGAGATAGAACATGGCATGGATGAAAGGCTTGTTAACCTTTTAAATAAAGAATTAGAGGCTTCTTTCGGAGAAATCTATCATATAAAAGGACCAATTGATCTTACATTTTTATTTAAGTTAGGTTCTATTAAGGGATATGAGAATCTAAAGTATTCTAATTTTAATTCTGTACCAGTACCAGAGTTTATGTCTACAGAGAATATATTTGATGCCATATCTAAGCAGGATATTTTAGTACATCATCCTTACCAGAGTTTTCAATATGTTGTAGACCTAGTTAAAATAGCAGCTAAAGATCCAAAAGTTTTAGCTATAAAGCAGACACTTTACAGAGTAAGTGGAAATTCACCAATAGTAAAAGCTCTAATGGAAGCAGCAGAAAATGGTAAGCAGGTAACAGTGCTGGTAGAATTAAAGGCTAGATTTGATGAAGAAAATAATATAATATGGGCAAGACGGCTTGAAAAAGCAGGATGCCATGTTATTTATGGACTTGTAGGACTTAAAACCCATGGTAAAATTCTCTTAATAGTGAGAAATGAAGATGATGGAATTAAAAGATATGTACACATGGGAACGGGTAATTACAATGATGTAACTGCTAATTTTTATACGGATATGGGATTATTTACATCAAATCCCTACATAGGTGAAGATGCATCTTCGTTATTTAATATGCTTTCAGGGTATTCCATGATAAATGAATTAAATAAACTCTATATAGCTCCTTCAGGGCTTAGGAAAAAATTTATTTCTCTTATAAAAAGAGAAGAAAATAATGCTAGGGAGGGCAAAAATGCTCATATTATTGCTAAAATAAATTCTCTTGTAGATAAGGAGATAATAGAGGCATTATATGATGCATCAAAGGCTGGAGTTAAAATTCAGCTTATTGTAAGAGGAATATGTTGTCTTAAACCGGGACTTAAAGGTGTAAGTGAAAATATAACTGTAATAAGCATAGTTGGGAGATTTCTTGAACATAGTAGAATTTTTTATTTCTACAATAACTCCAATGAGGAAATATATCTGTCTAGTGCAGATTGGATGAATAGAAATTTAGACAGAAGAGTAGAAATATTATTTCCTATAGAAGATATGGAAAACAAGCATAGAATAAAACAATTTTTAAACATTTATTTATCTGATAATGTAAAGGCAAGAATCTTAAATAGTGATGGAACTTATTCTAGAATAAACTATAATGGAAATGAAGACATGATAAACAGTCAGGAATATTTTTCAAAAAAAGCTATAAAACAGATTAAAAAAGCTAAGAAAAAGGAAAATCAACAAAAATTTACCCCTATAACATCCATTAAAAAATAAAGTTTAAAGGAATTTTATATTGACATAAATATAGTTTAAATACTATAATTTAGTATAAACTATTTATTATTGATTTGTTGAAGAGGAGAGTAACTGATAAAAAATTTTTAGCGAGCTGAAGTTGGTGAAAGTTCAGTGATTTTTTATTAAAACCTGTATTTAATGTAAGGTTTATGGATTTATCCATGTGAAAAGAACCTTGGAAAAGCTTCAAAGGGAATTTTTTTCGATGAAAGCCGTTATGCTGCGTTAAAGCATTGAGAGGGCATGATGAATAATGCCAATCAGAGTGGTACCGCGGATTATCCGTCTCTGCAATTTTTTGCACAGACGGTTTTTTTATGTATTGACCAATGAATCTTATTTAGTTAAAGTTTTATTATTTCTAAGTTTGGATGAATTAATCTAGGTAAATGGTAAGATTATAACTTTATAAAAGGTTGTGTTAGTCATCAATTAAAGTATAATTGATTGCTAGTTAATTATATGAGGATTTTAATTTTATAGGAGGAATCTGGATTTTATGGATTATAAGAAAATAATTACAGCAAGAATTAAAGACACTGTAGATTTAGAATTGGAAACTATTGAAAGATTAATAGAAATACCGCCAAAATCTGAAATGGGAGATTATGCATTTCCATGCTTTTCTCTAGCAAAAGCTTTGAGAAAAGCTCCTAATATAATAGCAGAAGATATGGCAAAAAATATATACAAAGAAGGTTTTGAAAAGATAGAAAACTTAGGACCTTATTTGAATTTTTTTGTGGATAAGGCAGTGTTTATGAAAAATACTATTGAAACAGTGTTAACTGAAAAGGATTCCTATGGGTCTTCAGAAGTTGGAAAGGGGAAAAATATAACTATAGATTTTTCTTCACCTAACATCGCAAAACCTTTCCACGTAGGACATCTTTTCAGTACGGCTATAGGAAATTCACTATATAGAATTTTATCTTTTGAGGGTTACAATTGCATAGGAATAAATCATCTTGGTGATTGGGGAACTCAGTTTGGTAAATTGATTTGCGCATATAAAAGATGGTGTGACAAAGAAAAATTAGAAAAAGAGCCTATAAAGGAACTTTTAAGGATATATGTAAAATTTCATGATGAAGCAGATAGAGATTCAAGTATTGAAGATGAAGCAAGAATGTATTTTAAGAAGTTGGAAGATGGAGAAAAAGAAGAAATTGAACTTTGGGAAAAATTCAGAGAACTTAGTTTAAAAGAATTCCAAAAGGTATATTATCTATTGAATGTAAAATTTGATTCCTATGCAGGTGAAAGCTTCTACAACGATAAAATGGATGCTGTAGTAGAAGAAATAGATAAAAAGGGATTGTTAGTAGACAGTAATGGTGCAAAAGTTGTTATGCTGGATGAATTTAATATGCCTCCTTGCATTATAAAGAAATCAGATGGAGCTACCATATATGCTACTCGTGATTTAACCGCAGCAGAGTATAGAAAAAATACCTATAATTTTTATAAAAGTATTTATGTAGTTGGCGGTGAGCAAAAACTTCATTTTAAGCAGGTATTTAAAACTTTAGAACTTATGGGTTATGATTGGGCTAAGGATTGCAATCATGTAAGTTTTGGGCTTGTAAAATTTGCTGATAAAAAGCTGTCCACAAGAAAAGGAGAAGTGATTTTCTTAGAGGATTTATTAAATGAATCCATATCAAAAACCTTAGAAATTATAAATGAAAAAAATCCGGAGCTTGAGAATAAAGAGGAAGTTGCAAAAAAAGTTGGAGTAGGGGCAATGGTATTTACTTATCTCAAGAACAGCAGAGAAAAGGATATAGTTTTCGATTGGAAGGATATGCTCAGCTTTGATGGAGAAACAGGTCCTTATGTTCAATATACTTATGCAAGGGCAAAGAGTATACTTAGAAAACTAGGTAATGGAAGTGGCGAAATAGACTATTCTAAGCTAAATACTTCAGAAGAATTTGAACTTGTAAAATATATAGAAAGTTTTCAAAATGCTATTTTGGCAGCTATAGACAAATTGGAACCATCAATTTTAACAAGACACATTATAGAAATAGCAAAGGCCTTTAATAAGTTTTATAATCTCCATAAAATAGCTACTGAAGAGGATAAGGAAATTAAAAATGCAAGATTAAAGCTTGTAGAAGCAACTGCGCAGGTAATAAAAAACGGCTTAAATCTATTGGGAATAAGTGTAGTAGAGAGTATGTAAATTTATATATAAATATAATTTATGTAAAGATAATTCTATTAAAAGGAGTGTGAAAAATGGATTGGAAAAGGATGATTCCTAGTATAATATTAATAATAATATTGCTTGGAGCTTATAATCTACTTAAAGTATTTGTCTTTGATAAAATAAGACCTATAAAGTGGATTAAATGGGTAGTTCTTATATTAGCTGTACTTTTAGGTGCATTAAATGGATATGCAGCAAATACATTTGGCGAATTAAGCTGGCAGTATTATGTTTGCATGGGGTTATTTGTTATGGCATTGTTTGCCTTCTTCGATTTATTGGGATTTGGAAGAAAGTCAAAGTATTCAAAAGGTAATAAAAAAGACAATGATGTGGTTATAAGACCTAAAGCAAAACCTAACAGAGTAAAAAACAAAAATAAGGATAAATAATCAAGTAAGGAAGAAAGTTTAATTTACAAACCTTCTTCCTTTTTATTAATAAGCTTGTGCTCTTATAGTTCCACAGGCAATTTTTTTACCTGAATTACCAGAGGGTTGAGTCCTGTAATCGTCAGGACTTTCATGAATAACTATAGATCTATTAATAATATCCCTGACTTTAAATTTACTTGTAAAAAAACTCATCTTAGTAATATTGTTACTATTGGAAAATAGAACTGGAAAGTCACCTGCATGATTGCCATGGGGTTGATTTGTTGGGTTCCAGTGTTCTCCAGTTTGTGGAAAAGGATTATCATTAGTACCTATATTTCCACAGGGTTTTTCATGTATGTGAAAACCAAAGGGACCTATTTGAGGATTGCTTCCCTCTGCTGGTCTATAAGGAGGTAAATTTTTTATATTTACGTATACTTCACAGCCATCAGCTACATCTCTAAAAATTACTGTACCATTTATATTTGGATATTTAGAGCCACCTTTTACATAGGCAATGGCAGCGGTAGGCTGTGAAGACCTTATAAAGTTGTGATAATAAGGATTGTTATAGTAATATTCATTATCATAATTGGTATACATTAAGTATTCCTCCGTTAAAAGATTTACTATATATTATATGTGTTTATGTAAATCAATGGGAATAATTTGCTGAATAAAATAATTATTCAGCTTCTACTTGATTCTTTATTCAGAAATTTCATAGCCAGTTCTTCACGTAAGCCAGGAACATTTGTAGTTCCTTTTCCTTTTGATATTCTGTAAAACTCACATTTATAATTGATGCGGTCAAGTGCATTTTGTAAGAGAGCAATCTGTTTTTCAGTTTTTTCTTTTTGATGAATGAATAGATCATATCGCTGGTCAATTGTTGAATCTCCTTCTTCGCACCATTCAAAGAACTGTTTGATATCCTTAAGTGGCATACCTGTATTTTTTAAACATTCTATCATTTTAAGACATTCAACATCTGTATCATCGAATACCCTGATATTGCTAGAAGTTCTGCTGACAAGAGGAAGCAGCCCTTCCTTGTCGTAGTAGCGCAGGGTTGATATAGATATATTTAGCATTTCTGATATTTCTCCAATGGAATAAGTCATAAAGCACCTCCAAAAAATTTACAAAAAAGTATTGACCTAAAGTTAGGTTTAGGTATTAGAATATATCTATCATAGTATATGAAATAAGCTTATGCAAGCCTAAAGTGTATTTTAAAGAAACTGTGGGTGGTTTATTTATATGTGGTCCATGTGCGTTGTCACATGACGATTGCGTAAAAATTTATGAGAGATCATACAAATAACAAATTTTAAGGAGAGAAAAATTTATGGACAGAAAAGAACTAGAAAAGGTATCTGATTTTTCACTAGGAGAAGAAAATACAGCTTATGCACCATATTTTATTGGAAAAAGCTATTTAAGTCTTTTAAATAACAAGGAAGTAACTATTTGCAATGTTACATTTGAACCAGGGTGTCGTAATAACTGGCATATCCATCATGGCGGCGGACAGATATTAATCTGTGTCGGTGGTCATGGATGGTATCAGGAGATGGGAAAACAGTCGCAGCTTTTAAAGAGTGGAGATGTGGTATATATTGCTCCAGAAATCAAGCATTGGCATGGTGCTGTAGCAGATGAGGCTTTTTCACATCTAGCTTTATCTGTTCCAGTGGAAGGCAACTCTAGTGAGTGGTGTGAACCAGTAACGGATGAAGAATATGAGAAGCTAAGATAACTCTTAAGCCCCGAAATGATCTTGGACAATTTCCTATATATTTAATATAATGTAGAAAGTGATTGGAGGAAAGTTTATGAAAGGTAAAAGTTATACAAAAGAATTAAAAGAAGAAATATTGAGAGAG
>Ga0334883_1004844_pt1 | contig 12450 bp, 8 predicted proteins | sample GraSluR1_MG_6_FD_207230 | JGI IMG/M metagenome (GOLD analysis project Ga0334883, IMG submission 207230) | Sludge microbial communities from methane-producing bioreactor in Wageningen University, Netherlands - Granular Sludge_09_05-R1 | ecosystem: Engineered > Bioreactor > Anaerobic > Unclassified... | reverse complement strand
TTCCGCTCTCTGTCCAATTTGTAAAAGTATATCCACTGTTTGCTGATGCCGTTACTGTACAAGAACTGCCACTTGCATAAGTGCCACCACCGCTTGTTGAACCTCCTGCTGAGGGACTTGAAGATGTTGAAATAGTGTAATTTGACGAACCTCCGCTAGTCGTAAAGCTTTTAACTGCTGAGTAATTAGAAGATGCACCACAAACATAAGATTTTACAGTCCAATAATAAGTTGTATTAGATTGAGGTGGATATGCAGATGAAGATGTCCAAGAATATGAAGATGTAGATCCTGTGTTTTGATTCACTCTTATTGTACTTGATTCACTCGTGCTAGTTGTAAAACCATTTGCTGCTGTCCATCCTGAATTTGTAGTTGAAACTTGAATTCTATATTGTGGTGAAGCTCCACTAATATCATTCCAATTAAAACTAACAGGAATACTTACCCCAGTTTGGCCATTTGATGGTGTTGAAGTGACTGGAGGCCCAAAAGTACAAGAACTCGCTGTATATGAAGAGCCAGTAACCGGCACACCGCCATTAGAAGTTACATCACAAAAGCTTATTGGAATTGATTGGTTATACCAACTACCATAAGTACCAGCATCCATAACCATAAAATGCAAATGGGCACCTGTACAACATCCAGTTTGACCACTTTTAGCTATTATTTGACCTTGTGTTACATAATCTCCAACATTTACTAATGCACCGTTTTGAGTTAAATGTAAATACAATGCCGAAGTACCATCTCCATGGTCAACAACAACTCTATTAACATAATTACAATTACTTGGGTTATTGTAATCAGCATAGGATTCTACAACGTGGGAAACAGTACCAGCTCTAGCAGCACAAACATTAGTATTAATTGGCATAGAAAAATCAAACGCATATTGAGCTGTACCAGTATGACTATATGTGCCTCCATTACCTTGCGAACAAGTATAAGAAGTTCCATTTGTGAATGGTAGTTTATAGATACATTGCGATTTTGCCGCAAACACTAAAAATAGTGCAGAAACAAAAAGTAAAAAATTTTTCATAAACATAAGATTTAAAGGGTTAATATTAACTTGATTGATATTATTCATAGCAGTGGCAAGATTTGGCTCTTTGACTTTTGCGAAGCGTTTGCTTGTGTGTCGGGCAAAAGGCAATGTGCCAAATGTGGGTCGGCTTTCCGCATTTCTTTCTTGCGGGTCGGCAAAAAAACTAAATCTTTTTTCTTTCATTGTCATTCTGCTTTTCATTCTCAAACCATTTTCGCTGTCATTTTCGTAGCCGCTGTCTTTTTTCGCCTTGTTGGTAACGGTAAATTGTATGAGTAGTGGCAGATTGAGTGCCTCTTTCTTGTCAAACCGCTACGCAGTTTGAGCGGGCTATAAATGTTGATATTTAGCACTTTGCCCGCCATTACTTATACAAAATGTTATAAGCCGTTAATTTAATTCTATCACCCATCTGTTTTTTCGTTTACATTCATTCAGAAACATTTCCTTTAACCAATTTAGTTCATCATTATCAATGCTTTGAATAAGGTTAATGCAGGTTTCAAAATCTCCTAAATTCCTATTTATTTCGGCTATCATTATTCTTTGGTTAATATCTGATTGGTCAAGTAATGTTTTTAGTTTTTGGACATTCTCAGACCAACGTAATTCATCAATTTCATCATTAAATATTTCCTGGTCTTTTCTTATCTTGTCATTATATGACCACCAAATTTGCTGTCTGACTATAAGTTCTTCTTCTTTATTTTCAGCTATTCCATTTATAGTAGCATTATAATAGTCTTCAATTTCTAAAAACTCTGCTTCGTCGGCTTTTTGCCACTCTGGATTTTCATTGTCACCCCATTCATAAGTCCCAATTTCTTTTAATTTACTCAGCCAAAAAATCGAGTTACATTTTTTACATTTAGTCAGATTTGGAAAATCTGGAAGCATTGGGGCAATTCTTTTTCCGTCAGAAAATATTTTTGCACCAATAGTGTTTCCACTTATAAAACTTCCGTTTGTTAGAAGATTACCACAATTTGGGCATTTGTAAATGTAATTAGGTCCTGGTATCATATTATTTCTCCTTTCTGTCGTTTTTATTTTATGGCTTATAACGGTTCTGCGCTTGGCGTTCGTGCGGGATTTCGGAGAACAAAACTGTCAACCTACCACAAAACTTCAATTGAAAAACTGAACTTGAATTTACCCACTTCACCCCGCATGACGCCAAACGCATGTTAGGGCATCGTGCTTCTTCTTCGTCCGCTCGATTTTCTGTCGGTTTTGTCGAGCGTTGGGACAGACACACTCTTTGCCAAGCTTGGGTTTTAGCGTTGGCTTGTGCGGCTTGGTAATGTGTGTGGCTGACGATTATCTCCATCCCCTAACTTCATTTGCATAGTTTATGTAATCTACATGAGGTCTGTCAGATACAGTTGGAGGTAGGTGTATTACAGCCCTTAAATCATTAACAAATTTTTCTGCTCCCCCGTCAAGTCCTATTTCGGTTAATTTGTGGAATTGAGATTGATTTGTAAGAATTTGATATTCTGCATTAAATGTGACAAGGTTTCTATCAAAAGCCCTATGATGAAGTGCACACAACGCTATTCCATTTGATGTTTCATCTGTTCCGTCATGCTGTACTGGGACAATATGTGCTGCGTCAATTAGTTTTAATTGAACGCCACAAAAAGCACATCTATTTGTATACGAAGTAAGTACACGTGATTTGAAACTGTTGTCGCGAATTTTCTTTTTTACACTTACAACTGCTGTTTGGCGTTCGACTGCAACTGCTGCTATTTCAATGTCATTTACTTCATCTGGATTTTCTGTGAGTTCTTCTAAGACTTCAAAATCCTGCTCAGATTCACCAAATGAGTGAAGAGACTCTAAATTTCTCACATATTCACCAATAAAGTCTGGCCTGAATGCAATTGCAATTTCTTGATTGTCCTTTTCCCAAGGAGCAACGCCTTTAATATGAGCCTTTCTTAATGCTTGCTCTCTTATTTGAATAGAAGGGGAAAAGCCTAAAGCACCAATATGTTTGTTATAATCAAATCCTGCAAAAACTTCTCCTTCACGCCACCAACCAAGTATTAATGTTTTTCCATTTGGTTCTGGTTCAAATTGGCTTACTCCTGTAATTTGAATTCGATATTCATCAGCGGGTCGCATAGCTCCACCGCCATGAGTTAAATTCCAAACATAAATTCTGATATTGTGCGATTCGTCTCCACGATAAATTTTTAATCTAAATGGATGATTTTTGGGGTCTTCTAAGTAAAGAATATTCCAACCGTCATCTCTAAAACCTTGAATAATAATATCAAGGAGGTCATACTTTCGATGTCTTGCTGCCATTTAATTTAATATTGCTTGGAAAAAGTGGTGTTTCGATATCAAAGCGATAGATACTACCTTCTAAATAATCTTTATTTAGTTCAATTGAAATCCACCGTCTATTTAATGTCTCAGCTGAATATCCTGTTGTATTTGAGCCTGCAAAAGGGTCAAGAACAATGTCATTTTCATCTGTCAAAAATTTAATAAAGAAATCAGAAAAGCCTACTGGAAATCTTGCTGGATGGGGCTTAATGCTATGCTCTCTGCATTTGGTTTGATATTGACCATTTGAATTAGTATTGGCTAATTCCAACAAATTTGGTGGAATTGCACCACCATTGTCATTTCCGAATTTATCGGAAATATCATGTCCACTTGGTCTAAGTTTAGCTTTATAGCCATTTTTTATTAATGACTTCATACTGTCACTATATGGCTTCAATACATTTCTATTTGTTGCTTTCGGAAATTCAGATTTTGAAAGCCACCAAACAACATTTACAGAGTCTTTTACCCTTATTCTTCTGACTGTGACCCACTCAGCTGGCGTTGGCAATCTTGATGGGTTATAATGATAAAATTCTTGTGCAAGAAAGAAGTTTTGTTCTCGACAAAGTTTGACCAAAAGTTCATATTGGTAAATACTTCTTACTGGATATCCTGGAATATATGCACCACCCAGGTCAATTACTAAAGAACCCTTATCCGAAAGAATTCGGTAAAACTGCTTTGAGAATTGTAAAAACCATTCTACATATTCCTGTTCTTGTTTATTGCCGTATTCTTTTTGTCGAGTTAAAGCAAATGGCGGGGATGTCAATATCAAATCAATGGACGAATCAGGTATTTCCTTCATCAACTCAAGGCTATCCCCTAAATATGCAGTTCCTAAATTAGTGGTGTAAAATTCTTTTTTCTTCAAGGACTTCATATTTATCAAAGTTTTAATTCGGTTTGTTTTAAATTTTTTTGTTTCAAGTATTTCACTTTTTCTTCTGCAACTATCAAGATTTCAGATGAACAGTTGTTTTCATATATTTTCTTTGCGAATAGGTCGCTAAAAAACTCTGTCTTAACCTTGCTAAGGTTTAATTGAAATACCCTTGCTAATTTTTCGAGTCTCTTTTCATCGAATTCTCTTTTACCATTTTCGATTTTGCTCAAATTGGCAGAGTCGAGTTCAAGTTGAGCGGCAAGTTGGGTTAGTGTTAATCCACTGTTCTTCCTTAACTGTCTTATGTATTCTCCAAAATTAGTATTCATTTGACTTGCAATTATAGACTTGTCATTTAATGACAAATTTAAGAACAATTTCTAAGTCACCAAATTTTTTCTTCTTTTTTCTGTGGGTGGGATTTTCAAGCTCTTTTGGTTTTTTAGTTTGGGCTTTGTGTGTCGGCAAAAACCAAATGTGCTTGAATGTGCGTTGGCTTTTTTAGCATGTGCCCTAACGGATGGCGGTATGGTTAGTTGCCGATTTCGAAGCACTTTCCTATCAAGTTACAACTACTTTTGATACGAGCTGTGCCGCTCGAATACCCACTACACCGGCAATTAACTATACCGCGTGTTGGCAACTGGTGTTCATTCATATCCGTCTGTTTGTCATTTATTTAGCTTTCATTTTCAAGTCATTGTCAAACTGCACCAACCTATCCACGAAGCACAAATTTATTTTGTTTTTTTGAGCGTGGGCAATCCTAAAACCGTCCTGAAATACGGTTACGTGGGCAGGAAAGGCGGAAGCTCTTTTGCAAGCCTTTGGTTTGAGCGTTGGCTCGTGTGGGCTTGCAAATGTGCTTACGACTGTGCGTTGGCTATTCTTTTGTCCAGAAGTCAGCCAACAACTCTGCTTGGTCAAGTACTTTTGTAATTGAAACATTGTATTCTCCTGTTTTTGGGTCGTCTGGTGGATATTTATATTTGCGTAATATCCTTTTAATCATTACTCTCAATTTGGCTTGTACACTTTCTTTTAATTGCCAGTCAATTGAAGTGTTTTTCCGAACACTATCAACAAGTTCATGTGCAATTGCTTTCAAAATGTCATCGCCTAAAATTGTCTCTGCACTTGGATTGTCTGCCAAAGCATCGTAAAAGGCTAATTCATCAACACGAAGATTTAATTTTTCTCCTCTCTTGTCTGCTGCCCGAATATCTTGTGCAAGTTTTATTAATTCCTCAATCAACTGTGCGGCTTCAATTAATCCACTTTGATAGCGTTTAACTGCTTCTGCAAGCATTTCAGAGAATTTTCTGCTTTGAACTAAGTTTGTATTTGAACGAATTTTGATTTCTTCATTCAATAATCTTTTCAGTAATTCTAAAGCTAAATTCTTTCTTGGTAAGTTTTTAATTTGTTCTAAAAACTCATCATTTAATATTTCAATTGTTGGTTTAGAAAGTCCAGCAGCATCAAAAACATCAACTACCTCTTTGGAAATTATCGCATCATTAATGATTTGTCTGATAGCTGTTTCAATTTCTTCGTTGCTTTTCTTTTTGGTGCTTTCATCGAATTTTGAAAATCTCGCTTTGATTGCTTGAAAGAAAGCCAAATCATCTCTAACTTCTTTTGCTTCTTGCGTTGTACCTACTAAACCAAATGCCTGACTTAAACGTGTAACATTAAAAGTAAAGCGTTTTTTTCCGTTAACACCATCTTCATCTTTTAGTCCTAAAATGAAGTTTGAAGCATCTAAAATAAAATTCAGTTTATCTCTTGGGTCAAGTTGGAAATATTTTTTGTAATCGAAAGTGCCAAACATATCAACTACAATTTCATAAAAATCAAGCATTTTTGCAATCGCTTCCGATTGGTCAAAGGTCAATTGTCCTTTCCCTTTGGATTCGGTATAAATGGCTAATGCTTTTTTCAAGTCTTGAGCAATACCAATATAATCAACAACTAAACCGCCTTGTTTATCACCAAAAACACGATTAACCCTTGCAATTGCTTGCATTAAGTTATGACCGTTCATTGGTTTGTCAATGTAAAGCGTATGTAAACAAGGAGCGTCAAAACCAGTTAGCCACATATCACGGACGATTACCATTTTTAGTGGGTCTTTCGGGTCTTTCAATCTGTCGCCAATAGCTTTTCTTCTTGGTTTATTTCTGATATGTTCTTGCCAATCTAATGGGTCACTGGCTGAACCTGTCATAATAACTTTAATATTTCCTTTGTCATCGGAATTGTCGTGCCAATGAGGACGAATTTTAGTGATTTCATTATGCAGAGCAACACAAATTCTGCGACTCATACAGACTATCATTGCTTTTCCTTCGGCTGCCGAAGTTCTATTTTCAAAATGTGTAACTAAGTCTAAAGCAACTTGTTTTAATCGCTGTTCACTGCCAACAACTGCTTCTTTACTTGCCCATTTCGCAAAGCGTTTTTGTTTTTCAGTTAACTCGTCAGCTTCTGTTACTTCTTCAACACGCTCGTCTAATAATTTTTGGTCTGCTTCGCTAAGTTCTATTTTAGCTAAACGGCTTTCATAGAATATTTTTACAGTTGCACCATCTTCAACGGCTTGCTGTATGTCGTAAATATGAATGTAATCACCAAAAACGGCTGTTGTGTTTTTATCTTCTTTCTCTATTGGCGTACCTGTAAAACCGATAAATGAAGCGTTTGGCAATGCATCACGCATATGTTTTGCATAGCCATCAATAAAGTCGTATTGGCTTCTGTGTGCTTCATCTGCAATTACTACAATGTTTCTTCTGTCTGATAATTGCGGATAAGTTATACCTGGGTTTTCGGGTAAGAATTTTTGGATAGTTGTAAAAACAACACCACCCGAAGCAACAGAAAGTTTATCTTTTAAATCATCTCTGTTTTCTGCTTGTTTTGGTTTTTGTCTGATTAGCTGTTCGCAGTTTCCAAAAGTTTCAAAAAGTTGTTGGTCTAAGTCGTTACGGTCGGTTAAAACAACAATTGTCGGATTATTTAATTGCTCGGTTAAAACTAATTTACCAGTATAAAAAACCATACTCAAACTTTTCCCGCTTCCTTGTGTATGCCAAACCACACCTGCACGACCTTTGAGTTCTTCGTCATGAGTAGTAGTTGCCTGAATTGATTTTTCTATGGCTTTATTTACAGCATAATATTGATGATAGGCTGCAATTTTCTTAATTGTCTTTTCTTTCGTCTTTTCAAATACGATGAAATGTCGAATTACATCTAATAGCGTTTTCTTATTTAGCAACCCTTTTATCATCGGTTCCATTTCGGGTTGCGATTGTGTATCAATTATATTTATACCGTCCGCTGTTTTCCATTCCATAAAACGGCTGTAATCGCTGCTTAAAGTACCGCCTTTTGCAAACCAACCATCAGAAACAATTAAAAAAGCATTGTATGTAAATAGTGAAGGAATAAGTTGCTTGTATGTTTGTAATTGATTGTATGCTGCTTTTGTATCGGCATTTTCAGAAATAGCATTTTTCAATTCAATAACGACCAACGGCAAACCATTTACAAAAATTACAATATCAGGTCGTTTATTATTATGATTTTCAATAACGGTAAACTGATTAATGGCTAAAAATTCATTATTTTCAAGATTTGCGAAATCAATAAGCCAAACTTTATCCGTTTTTGCTTTGCCATCACCAATTCCAAATTTTACATCAATACCCTCAGTAAGCATTCGGTGAAATGCTTGATTATTCTCAAAAAGACTTATGGTTGTAGTACGCAATGCTTTTTTAAAAGCTTCTTCCTTTGCATCAAAAGGAATATCAGGATTAATTTTTTCAATAGCTTCTCTTAATCGCTGTTGCAAAACCACTTCGTTATAATCCCTTTCCTTGCTATCACCTTCGGCAATATCAGGTCCATAAAGCACTGTATAACCTAAATCTTCATTAAGAATTTCTAGGGCAATTTGTTCTATTTCGTTTTCTGTTATATAATTTGCCATTGTTTATATTATTAGCGATTTTAATTTTGCTTCAACATTATCAAAATCGGTAATTTCAAAATCTTTGTCTTGCGATTTGCTCACAACTTCAAATTTATACTTCCCACCTGTATGTTTTTTGAAAAAGCAGATTAAAGCGTTTGTTTCATGAACTTCTTGATAGAAATGTATGAAAGGAGCGAGGCAAAACGCAATAGCATTGATTTGAGCAAAAACTGTTTTGTTGTCGAATTCATCAAGAATTTCTATATAATTATCACGATAAAGCGTTACAATTTCTTTTCGACCGCCTAAGGAGCTACCGTTGAATATTTCGCATCTCGGAAATAAGGGCTGCTCTGCTTCGTGATAGCGGAATAGTTTCACTTTTTCTAAGCCAATTAGTTGATTAAGAACATTTGTGACTAATGGAAAAAGTTCTCGATAAAGTTCTCTTTGTTGTTGTGAATTTTTTGCAGCAGCATGTTCAAAACCATTTCTTTCTTGATTAAGACTTCTAATGTCCGCAAGTGCCGATATTGGAATTATATTAGCACATTCAAACGGAATTCCATTTTTAGTAACATAATCGAGAATATTCTCAACTACATTTAATTTATCATGAACTCTGTCAGATTTAAAGATTTTCCAAGTGTTTAAGCCAATAGTTTTTAGGGGAATACTTCTATGTCTTGCTTCTGCGACTACCAAGCCATAAATGAAAAATATAATCGCTTCCCAGCAAGATTTTAATAAATCAAGCCGATGATGTTCATTTTGATAATTGTTTTCTGCTTGGTCTATATAATATGCAATAGGAGTAGGAAAATTATCAATTATTCGCCACAATACAATTTGAGGGTCTTGATTATAGCGTTCTAATGCAGCAATATACGATTCATACTCCTGATTGTAAAGAACTTCACTGGAATGAAAGACATATTCCTCAATTACAACAGGGAAATTTTCATTCAACCAATCATTGAATTCAGGATTATCTAAAAATTTTATTTTTTCTATTTCATCCATTGCTTAAACATTTATTTCACCTTTCATTAATTTAGGCAACAGACTATCTCTCAAACTTGTAAGCGTTTCAATTTCCAATTCATTTGCGAATATCTTATTGTAAATATCTTTTGCCAGTTTATTGAATTTTTGTAATTGTTCGATTGGTGGAACAACTATTTCGGTGTTGTAAATTAAATCAGGCGAAATATTTGCCTGTCCACCAGAACTGGTAGCGTTAGAAATAAAATAGTATTGATATTCTTCTGAACTGAGTAATTGGCTTAAAAAATATTTCGACATTTTATTCTCGTCAATTATATTCAGAATGCTAACTCGTTGGTTTAGCAAATACTCACCATCTCTATGAAAAATACCGACTTTACCAACCCAAGTTTCAGGAGTGCCATCAATTCTATTGCCCGACATTGTAATAAGTAAATCATTCTGCTTTATTCTAAATCTTTGTGCTTTGTCTGCTACTTCTCTTGATACATAACTAAGTTGGTTTAGAATTACTTTGCCTGCCTTTACATTTTTAATTTTTATAACAGGAACGCCTTCATCAATAAAATCCATTCCTTTAAAAGCATAACCATTTTTTAACTCTATAAACTCTTCTAGTTTTAGTATCTGCCACCCATCATGTAATTCAGCACTTTTTGAAACACACATTTCTTGAAAAAGCGTTTTTACTAATTCTTCAAGTGTTTCATTTGTTTGACGATTGTTTTCAATTTTTAAATCAAAAGAAGAAAGTATGTTTGCAATTTTACCTTGCTGCTCTTTGTTCTCTGGTGCTAATATTTCAAACAATGAAAAGTCTGTTTTATTTATAATTGGAACGGCAGTACTTTGATGTCCTATATTTTTAAGTTCAGGTGATAATAGTGTCAAAGCATAATAAACAAAGTCAGCATCAAAATTTTCATTACAAATAATTGAATTGATTTGTTGATTTGTGAAACTAGGTTTTGTTGTTTTAACAACTTTACCCATATCTGAACCGATACAAGACACGCAAATTGTATCTTTAGGCAACAAATAATTCTTCATCAATTGTTTTCCTGTTTCAGATAAGGTTCTATTTGTTTTATGAATTTCTTTTAGACCATTCATGTCAACTGGAGTAATGAATGGATAGTTGCCATCAAAATTTTCCTTGTTTACAGTTGGTGGTGTTTTGCCTGTAATAACCCTACCTAAATCACCTATTTTAAAAAATTTCCAGTTTTCAGAACTCATATCCGATATTTTTTAAATTTTCACGAATAGAGTTTTCTAAGGTATCATTTTGAGCAAATTGTTCCGCAAGTTTTGACGTGAGTATTTGCATTTTTTCCTCAAATGGAGTTCCGTCGTTCTCAGCTTCTTCTGTACCAACATATCTTCCAGGCATTAAAACCCAATTGTTTTTTATAACTTCATCAATTGTTGCAGTCTTACAAAATCCCGCAACATCGGTGTAATTACCATTAGGATTACGCCAATTGTGATAAGTGTCAGAAATCTGTTTAATGTCATTATCTGAAAATTCTTTATTTCTGCGGTTAATGAGAGTACCTAAACTTCTTGCATCTATGAAAAGTATTTCGTTTGCTCTGTTTCTAAATTTTCCATTTGTTCTATTTTTTGCAAGAAACCACAAGCAAGCAGGTATTGCAGTATTATAGAATAATTGAGCAGGTAAACTCACCATACAATCAATTAAACCCGCTTCAATCATGTTTTTTCTAATCTCACCTTCGGAGCCAGTGTTACTGTTCATGCTACCATTTGCCAAAACAATTCCTGCTGTACCGCTATTGCTTAATTTGCTAATAAAGTGTTGCAACCAAGCGTAGTTAGCATTTCCAACTGGAGGCACACCATATTTCCATCGGTGGTCTTCTCTTAATTGTTCGCCACTCCAATCGCTAATATTGAAGGGTGGATTTGCTAAAATAAAATCTGCTTTTAAATCTTTATGTTTATCGTCCATAAAGGTATCGCCCAATTCAATTTTTGCATCAATACCGCGAATAGCCAAATTCATTTTGGCAAGTCGTAAAGTTGTTGGGTTGCTTTCTTGTCCAAAAATTGAGAGTTTTTGAATATTACCTTGATGTTCTTTTACAAATTTTTCGCTTTGAACAAACATTCCACCGCTACCACAACAACCATCATAAACCCTTCCTTCATATGGCTCAAGCATTTCAACCAATAGTTTTACAATGCTTGAAGGTGTATAGAATTGTCCGCCTTTTTTGCCTTCGGCATCTGCAAATTGTCCTAAGAAATATTCATAAACTTGTCCAAGTAAATCCTTTGCAGCATGACCTTCTTGATTAAATCCAATTGTACCAATTAAGTCAATTAATTCTCCAAGTCTTGTTTTATTAAGTTCTGGGTCAGCATAAATCTTTGGTAAAACGCCTTTCAGATTACTATTGATTTTTTCAATTTCATCCATTGCGTTATCAATGAGTTTTCCAATCTCAGGTTGTTTGGCTCTGTCTTGCAAATATTTCCAACGTGCTGTTTCAGGTACGAAAAATACATTGTAAGCTACATATTCGTCTGGGTCTTCGGGGTCTGCTCCTTCAAATTCTCCTTTGCCATCAACTAATTTTGAATGTAAATCATTGAATGCATCAGAAATGTATTTTAAGAAAATCAATCCTAAAACAACGTGTTTGTATTCTGCTGCATCCATGTTACTGCGAAGCTTATCCGCAGCAGCCCAAAGGGTCTTTTCTAAATCTTTTATATCTGCCATAATTTATTCTAAAAATTCAATTCAAAGCTCAAAAGTAACAATTTAGCACGGGTGTGTAAGCAAAATTGCAGCTCTTTTGCAAACCTTTGGTTTGAGCGTGGGCTCGTGCGGGTTTGCAAATGTGCTGCAATGTGGGAGGGGTTTCTTTCTTCTTTTTTGCGGGGGGAAGAAAAAAACAAAATAAATTTCCATCAAATTTGCACTGTCCTGTCAAAAAGCTAAATCCTTTCTTATTTTAATATTATCAATATCGTATCTGTCTGTCGTCTGTCTTTTTACACTTGTTGCCAACGGATAGCGGTATGTTTTTGTTGCCGATTACGGAGCACGTCACTGTCAAGCCACGATAAAGTTTGAAGCGAGCCACAACCTTTCAAATTAGCACTATCTCGGCAATAAAATATACCGTATGTTAG
>Ga0334883_1004843_pt1 | contig 12453 bp, 10 predicted proteins | sample GraSluR1_MG_6_FD_207230 | JGI IMG/M metagenome (GOLD analysis project Ga0334883, IMG submission 207230) | Sludge microbial communities from methane-producing bioreactor in Wageningen University, Netherlands - Granular Sludge_09_05-R1 | ecosystem: Engineered > Bioreactor > Anaerobic >... | reverse complement strand
ATTTTGTTCTTCCTGCAGTATTGACCCTCATTTTTCACAACATTCTAGTCAAATGGGGATGGGTGAAACTGGGAGACATGAAACTTAACACCCTTGATAAAGCATAATTTATAGAATCTTAATATGAACCAGTCATTTCTAATCACTTCTTAACAAGAATCATGCTATGCTGTTCTTAAAGAAGGTGATGGAAATGAAAGAAATAGTACTGCTATCTGTAGGGGGATTCCTCCTATGGTTTGGTTATCGCTGTATGGAGCGAATTGATGAATGCGTACGTCATCATGGCATTTCCATTACAAAACGATTCTAATTTCTTCATTACTATAAAAAAAGAAGCTCCGTCGAGTTTACACTCGACGGAGCTGTTTTATACTTTTTTAGATTTGATGTACGATTTCGCCGTCAATCATGGTGAACACACATTTACTGAAGTTGCTCAACGGATCTCCGGTGAAAATTGTGATATCTGCGTCTTTGCCTTCTTCTAAGGAGCCCATACGGTCACCAACACCCAGCATTTCTGCAGGAATAATGGTGATACCTCTTAAAGCATCTTCATATTTCATGCCTTCTTTAACAGCGTAACCTGCCATAATCGGTAACAAAATCGTATGTGCAGAAGTATCTTGTTGCAGAGCAACCATCACGCCGGCTTCAGCTAATACTGCTGGGTTTTTCCAAGAAACATTCCACAATTCATGTTTGCTGTGACCCATATTCAAAGGACCTACGGTAGCTTTGACTTTTTTGGCAGCCAAGATATCGGCGATTTTATAACCTTCAGTGCAGTGCTCAATAATGTAATCTAAGTTGAATTCTTCGGCGATACGAATCGCGGTCATGATATCATCCGCACGATGTGCATGAATACGAGCCTTCATTTCGCGCTTCAAAACGGGAATCAGTGCTTCCGAGTTCATATCTCGATCAGGAGCTGGTTTGCCATCGGCTTTTGCTTGTTCAACTTTATTCATATAGGTAACCGCTTTGAACAACGCTTCACGTAAAACGGCCGCATTCCCCATGCGTGTGCCATTGGTTTTGCCTTCATAATTACGTTTTGGGTTCTCGCCTAATGCCATTTTCATGCCTTCTGTTCCGGGAATAATCATCTCTTCTGCTGTGCGACCTTTGAGTTTCATCACGAAGCCGGTACCACCAATAAGATTAGAACTACCGGGTCCGGTATAAACAGCAGTAAAGCCGCCTTCACGAACGACAGGAATGGCCGGGTCATCTGGATTCAAAGAATCGATTCCACGTAATTTTGCTTGAATGGCACCACTTTTCTCATTACCGTCACTGGTTGCCCAAATTGAAGGGTCCCCAAAAAGAGATACATGGCTGTGAGCGTCGATCAATCCAGGTAAAACAATTTTACCCGTGGCGTCGATTACGGTATAACCAGCCGGGATTTTTGTTTTCTCATCTCCTACTTTTACGATTTTCTTACCTTCTACTAAAACTACACCGTTTTCAATGTTTCCTTTTGCCATGGTCCACACGGAACCACCTTTGATTGCATATTTGTTCAAGTGAATCGCCTCCTTGATATTCTGTATCTTATTATTTCGACAATCGCAAGAATTTTCCTGCATCTAACAAAAAACTTATTTCAATTTGACTAAAGGTTTGCTATAATAGAACTAGGTTTTTAAGAAGGAGGTACCTCTATGAGAAAACGTTTTACATGGCTAATAGCCATTCTCTTCTTATTGGTAGGAAGTGTTGGCACAATGGCCTTTTACTTCACTGAATACAAATGGTTTCAGTCGATCAACTACCAACAAGTCTTCACCACCATTTTATTCCAACGGGTTTTAGTAGGCCTTATTGGAATTGTGGTCACCTTTTTGTTTGTCTTCTTTAATTTGAAGTGGTTACAGAAGTGGTTGGCCAGAATCGTCCCTGACGAAATCGTTGAACCCGAAGTGATTCAGGTAGATTTTGGGCAAACTAGACAACGGATGCAAGGCAATTTATCGGAATTCGGTCGTACCATCGCCCGGAGTCCATTATTAAGCTGGATTATCTTGGGCTTTTCCCTTTTGGTCAGTATAAGCAATGGATTAGCATTGTCTGCTCAATGGTTAACTGTAAAAGCCTTTTTCAGTCAAGTTCCTTACGGGGTTGCTGATCCCATATTTAACAAAGATATCAGCTTTTACATGTTCTCGATGCCACTTTTTGAATTGCTTCTCGATACCGTCTTTGGTTTGGTATTGTTCCTCTTTGCAATTTGTGGTTTCTTCTACTTAAGCAATGGCGGCTTCCGTAAAAGCCCATTGGACAAACGCCCCTTTACACATTTAGGTATTCTGGGCGCCCTCGCTTTCTTACTGCAAGCCGGAAACTTCTTTATGGAGATGTTCAACCTCGTTTATTCTCCGAGAGGGGTAGCCTTCGGCGCCAGTTATTCCGATATTCATGCATCAATCCCCACCCTCTACATTGCCATTGGGCTCAGTGTTTTAGGTGCTTTGATGATGCTCTCGCAGATGGTTCGACCCAGTATCCGTACAGCAGTCATTCCTGTTGTTTTGGTCGCGGTGGTTGCAGTAGCGGGGCAAAACGTTGTTGCCGGATTGATTCAAAACTTGCAAGTAAAGCCTAATGAGTTTACTATGGAAGAAAAATATTTAAATTATAATATTGAATTTACCCGATTAGCCTACAATTTAGATAACACCATTGAAATTGATTTTCCCATCGCTGCCAATGCAACGGCTGATTGGGACGAACTTAATCAATACTCAACCAGTATCGACACGGTACCTTTGCTGAATTACACTCAAACACAACAAGCATTTAGTCAATTACAAGGGATGCGACTGTATTATCGCTTTAACGATGTTGATGTCGATCGCTATCTGATTGGTGACACCTTAGTTCCTGTCATGTTAAGTGCTCGCGAACTACCCGCTGACGCCTTGCAAACCGAAGCTGATACCTGGGTAAACCGCCACTTGAAATATACCCATGGTTATGGTGCCGTCGTTGCTCCAAGCAACGAAATCACCACCGATGGTCAACCGAATTTAATCGTTAAGGATATTCCGCCGCAAACTGGTATTCCTGAATTAAAAATTACTCGTCCTGAGATTTACTACGGCGAGTTAACGAATGATTATGTGATTGTCGGCACCCGTTCAAAGGAATTTGATTACCCCATGGGAGATTCCAATGCCGAAACCAGTTACGAAGGAGAGGCTGGACTTTCAATTAGCTCCATGTTCTCGCGCTTTTTATTTAGTATTCGGCTCAATACCTTGAATCCAATGTTGACCAATGAAATCACACCAGATTCGAAAATTTTATTACACCGCCAGATTAAAGATCGTGTAACTACCATTGCTCCTTTCCTTTATTATGATAATGATCCCTACTTAGTCATTCATGAAGGTCAGCTATTTTGGATTCTCGATGGTTATACCGTCAGTAGCAAGTTCCCCTATGCACAATCTTGGCAACAAGATGAACAACTTGCCGGTGCCAATTATATTCGCAACAGTGTCAAGGTTATAATCAATGCTTATGACGGAACGACTACATTCTATTTATATGATACCGAAGATCCCGTTATTCAAACCTACGCCAGTATCTTCCCAGATTTGTTCACCTCTTTTGAAGAGATGCCGGCAAACTTAGTCGCACATTTACGTTATCCGGAAGATATCTTTAAGGTTCAAGCTAAAATGTTCTTGAATTATCATATGACCAACCCAAAAGTATTTTATAATCGTGAAGACGCTTGGGCTATTGCCAAAACATCTGGAGCGCCGGTTGAATCCTACTATGATATCATGGAATTCCCCGGTTCGGATCAAGCTGAATTCATGACTCTTTATCCCATAACTCCGTCACAAAAAGATAACATGGTAGCGTTTTTGGCTGGTGTCTCCGATAAAAACGGGGTTAGCTCCTTGTCGGTTTATCTCTTCCCCAAAGATCGACTCGTTTACGGTCCGGCACAAATCGAAGCCCGTATCAATCAAGAATCGAACATTTCCAAAGACCTTTCATTATGGAATCAGGGTGGATCTACAGTCTCTAAAGGACATACGATTACGGTTCCGCTAAAAGATTCCCTCCTCTATGTTGTTCCACTTTATATTACATCGAATTCCAGCTCTCTCCCTGAACTCAAAAAGGTCATCGTCTCCTATGGAAACCGCCTGGTCATGGAAGATAATTTGGAACTCGGGTTGGTACGGCTCTTTGGCAGTCCCGACGGTGAAACTGATATTCCGGGTATTCCCGTCCCGGGTGATAGTGCTGACAGTGACTTAAAACAATTAATTCAAAATATCTTGTCCCAATACCAGATCGTCACCGAGCAACGCCAGTCCGGCAATTGGACTGAATATGGTAAAGCCATGGATGTTCTGGAAGAGATGCTTCAAGAGCTTGCCAGTCGAGATCTTACTTCGGTCAATATCGATATTCCCACGGAAGGGCCATTACCCGTTACTCCATAATTAAGGAGAGAATTTTCGATTATGCTGAATATTCTATTAACTTTTGCCGTCGGCTTGTCCGGCGGCTGGTTATTATCTAAATTGAAAGTCCCGGGTGGGATGATGGTTGGTGCTGTTTTGGGAGCTGCAATTTTGAATGTTGGCTTCTCAGCAGCTTCCATGCCGGTCAATGCGAGAGTAATCGCGCAGTGTACCGCCGGTGCTTTTATTGGTTGCTCGGTCAAACGATCTGATTTGGAGCGCCTGAAATATATCTTAAAACCTGCAGCGATTCTTTTGAGTTCGATGTTAGCATTAAATCTTGTTTTAGGTTTTCTGATTCATTGGCTCAGCCCTTTGGATTTGCTGACCTCCCTCATGAGTGCCGTTCCCGGTGGCATGACCGATACACCTTTGATTGCTGCAGATTTAGGAGCCGATGCTCCGAAAGTTGCCGTTTTGCAATTTGTGCGTATGGTTTCCGGTATCGGCTTATTCCCATCTCTCATTGCTTGGGTTGACCGTAGAGAAAACGGAACCGAGATTCAAGCCATTGAGTTTTCTAATGGTTCAGACAGCGGATTCGGCAAAGCAAAACAGAAAAACCGCTTTGCTCTTGATCACTTATCTCCAAACTTAAAATTTATAATTACAATCTTTGTGGCGATTATTGCGGGTTTTCTGGGACGTGCTTCCGGTGTTACCGCAGGCACACTACTCTTTAGCATGGTGGCTATTTTAACCTTAAAATTAACCACCAATGTTTCTTATGTTCCAATGTGGGCTAAGCGTCTAGCACAGGTGCTGGCTGGTTGTTATATAGGAAGCGGTATTTACAAAAAAGACTTATTGGAACTTCGTTTCTTGGTGGTTCCGGCTCTGTTGATCCTCGCAGGCTACTTTCTCAATTGTTATTTGACCGGTCACTTGCTGCATAGAACTTGCCAGTTTGAATTAAAAGAAGGCATGTTAGCCGCCACACCTGCCGGAGCTACGGACATGGCGCTAATCTCTTGTGACTTAGGAGTACAAAGCACCGATTTGATTGTCTTACAAGTCATTCGCATGTTATTCGTAATCTCGGTCTTCCCTCAAATCATCTCTCTGATTGTAAAAGCATTGACCTAAAAAAAAGAGTGTTTCTCGTCTGACACACGAGAAACACTCTTTTTAGCTAATTTTGTCTATATCGATCTGGTAACAAATCGCCCCGCTTTGGTTTCTTGTAACTCACCGTGCGAAAAAGCAACTTTCCCTGCCACCATAACCCATTCAATACCAGTAGGGTAGGCATGTGGCTTTTCAAAGGTGGCGAGATCCCGAATCTCTTTCTCGTTTAAAAGCAACAAATCGGCCTGCAATCCGGGACGTAATAAGCCACGATCCCATAACCCTAACCGAGCAGCCGGAGCTGAAGTCATCCGACGAATCGCCTCACTGAAGGGTATCACGCCTTTGGTTACATAATGTGCCAAGACTCTGGGAAAGGTTCCGTAATAACGGGGATGTGGTACGTTTTTACCGAATTCAACCAAACTGCCGTCAGAACCGATCATACCCAAGGGATGCTTCATAATGGTTTCGCAATCCTCCTCTTGCATGTTGAACGAAACGATTTGAACAGGACCTTGTAGCAATAAAGCAATGGCAGCGTCGACCGGTTCTAAGTTCAGGTTTTGCGCAATGCTTCCTATATGTTGACCATTGAAGCTGGGTTGCGGATTATAGGTGGCCACGACCAAGCTTTCTGCACCACCTCGGCGATGCATATTCTCAGCCATCTCTATGCGGATTTTGCTTCTGCTTTCGGGATTCAACAGTCTTTGTCGCATCGCTTCATTGCCTCCGGCTTGTGCCCAACCGGGAACTAAAGCACCGGTCAAGGATGTTCCGGAAGCTAAATAGGGATACTGATCAAAACTTACATCAATCCCCTCTTCACGTGCTTCATCTAAGAGGGTCAAAGCAGCAGTGGCTTGCCCCCAAACCGAACGACCTAAGCATTTTAAATGAGATATCTGTATAGCAGCACCACTTTGACGACCGATTTCTATGGCCTCTCGTATCGACTGTAGCAAGCCTATATTATAATCACTCTCGTCACGCATGTGAATACTAACAAAACCCTTATACTTTGCTACCACCTTAGCTAAACCAACGACTTCCTCTGTTTTGGCATAACTACCGGGCGTATAATACAGTCCAAGCGACAAACCAAGCGCCCCTTCTTCTAAAGAAACTGCTAAGGCCTCTTCCATAGTTTTCTGTTCTTGTGGAGTTGGGTGTCGCATTTCCATACCCATGACACTCTGACGAATACTACCATGGCCGACCAGTAATCCGTAATGAATTGCAATCCCTTTTTCTTCTACCTCGTTTCGATGCTGTCCAATGGGATAACAAGAACCACCGCAATTGCCACCGATCAAAGTAGTTACACCTTGACGCAAATAATTCTCTGCATTAGGAAATTGTAAAATCCCTCGATCTGCATGAGTATGCAAATCGACAAATCCGGGCACTAAATAATGGCCTTGACCATCGAAAACCTGTGCCTCGGGGGCGTTGATTTTCCCCATTGCTTTAATGGTTGATCCTTCAACTAGAAGTTCTCCCCATTGCCATGGAGCACCACTTCCGTCAAATATTCTCACATTACGAATCCATAATCTCTCCATCATCATCCACCTTCCCTTTCTTGTGTGCAATTCCACAAAAGATATCGCGATTCCTTGCCATTCCGGATTTAAACAGTCCAATCCAGTCCAATCTGGGATTGGGCTATATTAAAGCTGTTTTGCGCAGGCTTCCGCTGACTTCCGTTGACTTCCCCTACTGTTGTTGGTTTGACTTGTCCTGTTACACCCCGTATAATTGTACTATCGTATACGATTAATACTATATAGAAAGGTTTTGACAACATGTTTACCGGAAAACGCTCTAAAAGAGTATTTTTTACTTTATTGGGCGCAGCCATTTCATCATTTGGTATTTACAATGTACACGCACAAAGTAATTTAGCAGAAGGCGGCAGTGTAGGTCTTGCACTTCTAGCATACCAGTGAGCTGAAATCCCTCTTTCTATGACTTTATTGATATTGGATCTTATTGGAATCTTGGTAGGAATTCTCTTTTTCGGAAAATCATTTGGTGCTCGATCGTTATTTGCTGCCCTTAGTTTTGCAGCATTCTTTCGCCTTTACGAGCTCTTTCCCCCTGTAATGCCTAGCTTCGCACAGCTTCCGTGGATTGCTGCTTTGTTTGGGGGCGTTTTATTGGGCTTGGGCGAAGGGATTCTCTTGAAAAACAAAATTGCTTCAGGGTTTGATTCTTCCATCGCTTTAGTCGTAGAAAGAAAATTTCACGTCCCCGTCTCCCTTTGGTATTTAGTCACCGATAGCCTCGTTCTGTTGGCTTCTCTGTCCTACTTACCCATCATGCGTCTGTTCTATACCTTTGTTACCGTATTGGTATCCAACAGTACCATTGCATTACTCGGTATAAACCTACTTCCCCTACGTGGTCGCAACAGCAATGTAATCGCTTTTCTGAATTTACCATTGAAAGAACAATGCATGGCTTGGTCGCAACGTATACCAACCCTATATTGGCGAAAAAACCAATCCATGGAATCCTTGCTTTGGACCGTTGAACCCTTGACGGAAAATATACCATGACGAGCTCAAAGGAGCCTATAATCACACCGGAACGCCTTAACATGGCAGTTCCGGTTTTTTCATTTTCGAAAGAGAACTCGTAGAATCCACTAGGAAACCTTGCGAAAGAAGCCAATCTGTGCTAAAATTTTATTTTGTCATAGTATCGATACAATCATTTGGGAGGGATGGGTTTGAAACAAAGATTACAGGTCACTCGTCGTCTGATCGCCCAAGGTCAGTTACTGGTGAAAGCTGGCCAGAAAGTCAATTATAATACAATCGTTGGACGTTTAGATTACATCCCCGGTCAAATGGTACGTTGCAATGTTGCAGATCAATTGGGAATAGCTCCAAAATATATCCATAAGACGATGTTAAAAGAGCTCAACGATTGGGTCGAAGAAGGCGAAGTCCTCGCCAGAAACGATGAGTTCTACACCGAAACTACGGTTGACAGCCCTACTTCAGGCTATGTGGCACTCGTATCTCGCTTTTTAGGGAACGTGTTTATTCGCGTGCCTTTACCGGTCGGACCCAAAGAGCCGATTTGGTTTCGAGCGGAAGATTATAAGATGTCGAAATTAGCTTTTACTGCCGCCATAACCGTTAAACAAGGCACTGTTGTCGACAAAGGCCGTTTATTATTGACGACTAAACCCCCAGTATTATCCCCGGTTGTAGGTCGAGTTCGCGAGATTTCTGTCACGGGTGGCTATATGATTTTAGCACCCATGTATCAGGCCACTGAACTACCTGCACATCTAGATGGCACCGTCGTTGATGTCCCCGATGCATCCACCTTGATCATTCAAGGATACGGTTATAAATATCAGGGTGTTTTAGGATATGGCGGAGAACAAGTGGGCCCTTTGAAACCAATTTCAAGTCAAAACCATGACATAGAGGCAAGTGACATACCGGAAGACGCCTCCGATTCTATTTTGTTAGCCAGAGGCGGTATTAGCTTTGAAGCATTAAAGAAAGCAGAAGACCTTGGAGTTAAAGGTTTTATTCTTGGTACGATACACCCGAGCATTTTACGCGAATACAGTCATGAAGACCCTTTAACCGTCATGGGTCAGCGCATGGACATCCCCTTTAGCTTGATTTTGATGCAAGGGTTTGGCAGTCCGATGTCGGAAAGCTTGTATGAAACTATTGCAGCCCATGCTGGTATGCGCGTTGCAATTGATGGGAGCACCCAGTTACGTGCCGGTGTTCAGCGTCCTCAGATCTTGATCGCACTCCCCGAATCCGAACCGGATGATTACAAGGAAGCACAGCCCAGTCACAACATTGATCCTGGCGATACCGTGATCCTAATCCGGGAGCCTCATTTTGGTGCTTCTGCCAAAGTTTTATCCATTAGCTCCAAATTGGAAAAAACCGATGCCGGAACACTGGCCGCTGTTGCAAACCTACGCTTAGAAGACGGTCGAGAAATAAAAATTCCGATACAGAATTGTCAAAAGTCAGGAGGTTGGTGAGTTTGAATCAAGGATTACAAGAGCAAGGTCAGCGTGTAGCACCGATGTGGACTCCCACCTTGGAACGAGTTCGTTCTGATATTTCCTGTCAAGATGAACGTCTTTTCAGTGGCTTAGTGGCTTTTGCGGGTATCCAAATGCAACTTTGGCCTTATTGGCGGAAGCGTTGTGAAGAAGCCGGACTTGCCAAAGACCTGTGTGAAGCGTCCTTAAGCTGGCAAAGCGCACGTTACAGCGAAAGTCCTTGGCTCTGCATGATTGCTCCTTATGGCGAGCATGCTGCTCTTATGCACGTACAAGCTCCTGGTCTAAATCAAAACCGAAAGCTTCTGGATGAAATCCGCAGGCCCTCTTTTTTGCAATTTATGCGTACGTTAGATGAGCACGGCCATGTGTTGGCCTATAATAAAGGGATTGAAATTCTCTTTAGCTTAGGGCACTCCTATGCCAATAACGAACCTCTCCGTGTACCAATGATTAAATGGACAACTTTGACGCAGCAATGGCCCTTCTGGGAAAAAAGCCCTTCCGGAATTCAAGAGGAGCTTAATCACATCATTGACACTTGGTTGCAAGAACGCCAAGATACCGAGACATCCCTCACGGCTTTTCAACAATTCGCCGCTGGTTTATGGCAAGCTTTACAAGAAACTTCGGTATTACAATGCAGTCAAAACAAAAAAAGCCTCTTCAGTTTTCTCAAACCGAAAAGAAAAGAAGATGCCTTTTTAGGAAATCTCGTTTTTTATGGAGATCATCAGGCTTTTTGGGATCAGATCAAAGCAAATCAGAGAAACGAGGTGAGGGCATGAAAGACTGGACCCGACTCGTGATTACCGATGTTGGTAGTACGACAACCAAAGCTCTCTATTTCGAAAAAATCGCAGACTCCTGGCAGTTTGTAGCTCGCGGTGAAGCGGCCACTACGGTAGAAGCCCCCGATGCTAATGTTATGGTCGGTGTAATGCGCTCCCTTGAGATGATTGAAAGCCGTTGCGAGGTTTCTCTCGCCGGAATCCCTTACCTTTCCACGAGCTCTGCCGGGGGCGGCTTACAAATGGTCGTTTGCGGTCATGTGGGCCGCATGTCTGCCGAAAGTGCCCAACGTGCAGCTTTGGGGGGAGGCGCCGTTTTATTAGATGTTTTTGCTGCCGATGACGGTCGCTCTCTTTTTCAACGCATGGAACGATTACGCACCTTACGCCCCGATATGATCCTTTTATCCGGCGGGGTTGAAGGAGCCGAACCCGGTTCCTTTATGATTGAAATGTGTGACTTCATCCGTTCTGCTCACCCTAAACCAAAATTTGGGTATCATTATAATCTGCCCATCATATATGCCGGCACCTCAAAGGCTGTGGATCTGGTTGAGGATTTGTTAGGGGATCAATTCGCACTCAAAGTTGTTCCTAACCTGCGCCCTTCTTTCCAGGAAGAGAATTTAGCGCCCACTCGAGAAGCGATTCATGAATTATTTATTGAACATGTCATGTCGCATGCCCCGGGTTATGCTCGTCTTAAAGCGATGACAGCACTAGACCTCATGCCCACCCCAACTGCTGTAGGGGAGATTCTAGTCAAATATGCCGAAAAACGAAACAAGAATATCCTTTGCGTTGATATTGGCGGAGCTACCACAGATGTTTTCTCCGTCGTTAATGGCTTTTATGTACGCACCGTCAGTGCAAACTATGGTATGAGTTATAGCATTGGCAACGTTGCTTCCAATGCCGGCATTGAGAATATTCAACGCTGGATCCCTCATCGCGAACTGGCTTTAGAGACTTTAACCGAGCGCATTGGTAATAAGCTAATCTACCCAACCACCATACCGGCTACGCTTGCAGAATTACAAATGGAACAAGCAGTCGCTCGCGAAGCTTTACGTTTATCTTTTGAAGATCATGCAGCGATTGCTAAAATCCAAAAGCCGGTTACCATTTTTACCAATTCTTTAGCCGGTTCCATGAAGGAGATTGCCATCGAGGATTTTGATATCATTTTAGGTTCCGGAGGGGTTTTATCGAATGCTCCTCATCGTGGGCAAGCTGCAGCCATGCTTCTTGATGCTTTCCAACCGGTAGGAGTCACTGAACTCATGGTCGATTCCATTTTCATGCTACCTCATTTAGGAATCTTCGCTCAAGCCGATGAAGCAGGCGCTATCGATATTCTAGAACGAGAATGTCTCATACCCTTAGGAACTTCTTTTGTTCCACAAGGATTTGGCACGGTTGGTCAACCGGCTCTTACGATTCAAGGGAAAACCAATACCGGTAGAACGCTGAAGTTAACCGGACATTGGGGTGAATTAGTAAGCTGTCCCTTATCTGCCGATGAGACTGCGACCCTTACAGTAATTGCTCAAAACGGCGCTAAATGGTCTGGAGACAAGCAAAAGATCACAGTCAAAGGTGGGATCTCTGGTGTTATTTTAGATCTGAGAGGACGACCGCTCGACCCGGAACAATGGCCGGAACAAACCTATCAGAAAACCTGGTTAGATAATTTATGTCGTGATCAATAACAAAACAGAATCAAAGGGCTGTCAGCAAAACGCTGACAGCCCTTTTAAAATTACTCTTCTCTTTGCTGTAAAAAAATCTGTAACTTTTCAAGTGTTTCTAAACTAATTACGTGCTCCATGCGACAGGCATCGTTTTCTGCGATATCTTCACTCACATTAAGAATATCGGTTAAAAATTGTTTTAGGGTAGAATGGCGCTTCAAAACTGCTTTTGCCGCTCGAATCCCTTCATCGGTCAAGGTAATCTCGGAATACTTTTCTTGCTCTACGAAACCACTTTCTCTTAAAACACCGATTGCTTTGTTGACACTGGCGCGAGA